>Ga0209640_10002922_pt1 | contig 14978 bp, 19 predicted proteins | sample RifCSP10_1_FD_184018 | JGI IMG/M metagenome (GOLD analysis project Ga0209640, IMG submission 184018) | Soil microbial communities from Rifle, Colorado - Rifle CSP2_sed 10_1 (SPAdes) (version 2) | ecosystem: Environmental > Terrestrial > Deep subsurface > Rock core/Sediment | place: Rifle...
TGAAGCTCAAGGGCGAGCGGGTGAAGGCCGCGAAAGAGATCGCACCCGGGGCGCAGTTGACGATCCGCGTCGGCGAGCTCGAGTGGACGGTCACCGTGAAGGCGCTCTCCGACAAGCGCAGGCGGGCGGACATCGCCCGCGAGCTCTACGACGAGGATGAGGCGAGCCGCGAGCGGCGCATCGCCCAGGTCGCAGACCGCCGCGCGCAGGCGAGCGTGTGGGGCGAGCGCAAGGGCCGGCCGACGAAGCGCGACCGGCGGGAGCTGGAGAGATGGAGGCGGGAGAAACCCTGAGAACGCCTATCGGATGTCGCCGCGCAGCGACAGTGCGTTGGCGTTCAATGCGACATTGCGCACGCACAAAAAGCCGCGCAAGCGTTAGAGTTATCCTCAACGGAATTTCGTGGAGGACACAACCATGCGTGGTCACAAGGCTCTGCTGGCGGTTCCGGTTGCGCTGCTCGCGGCGGTCACGCTCTACGCCTGCGGCGGCAATGACGAAGATAGCGGCTCGCCCGCTTCCACAACGGTCTCCGCCTACGTCACCGACGATCTCGGAGGCTACGACAGCGTGGAGCTCACGCTGAGGAGCGTCCAGCTGCGTCATACCAGCGGACGCTCCTGCGAGATCATCGGTGCGCTGCCCGTGACCGATTTCGCCGAGCTTGGCCGCGACGAAATCCTCGAGCTTGTCAATACCACGAACTGCCCGGTGGGCCCGTACAACCGGCTGTACGTCGAGCTCGATCGCAGCGTCAAGCTCAAGGAAACCACGGCCAGCACGGAACTCTACTGCGAGTTTGTGTCCTATTTTGAAGGCAACCTCCTGACACCCAACCAGCTGGCCTGCGCCAACGGCACGTGCTCGCTCAATATCACCGGGGCCGTGAATCTCGTTGCCGGCAATCACGAGCACGTCGCGCTCGATGTGGACCTCAAGAATTTCGTCGTCGATACCAGCGTTGATCCCTGCCAGGTCACTCTCAAGGTCTCGCCGCTTCACGCCGACGAGAAGCTCACGGCCGGATTCCGAAAGCGGATTTCCGGCACGGTATCCGATCTGATTCCTGTCGACGACCGCTTCGTGCTGACGGGGGCCGGTCATACGTTCACCGTCCAGTACTCCGGCGTCACCGACACCGATCAGCCCGGCCTCGAGACGTTGCTCGAACGTGCGGCAATGGATGGACTGCGCACCTCCGTGCGCTGCCAGTCGATCGACATGGCCACCTCGCCGCCAACCTGCACGGCGCAGACGGACGCTACCCATCCGCTCAAGGCGATTGCCGTAAAGGCCGAGGGAACGATCTCGGAGCTGCAGGATATGGTTGCGCCGCAGACCTTCACGCTCAACTATGGAGCAGGCACCATGCTGCCGGTGAACTACGCCAAGGCCCTCGAGTTGCTCAAGGTCAAGGGCACTCTCGCCAACGATGCCGTTGCCGAGGCCACGCTCTATGGGTATGACGGCAGTGTTTTCTTCCTCGCGCGCGAGGTGGAAGTGAAATAGGGGCGCTGCGGCGGCGCTCGGGCCTCGCTACTCGAGCTCCGTGGTCAGGACGCGCGGCACCACGCCCACGGTCTCCAGGTCGAAGTAGACGCGACCTATTTCCCGGCCGTCGGTGGTTTCCACCTGGACCTTCCACGCGCCGGGCTGGTAGTTCGCCTTCACGCCGTAGCCGCGGAACCCCTCCTTGCGGCCGCCGACGATCTTGATGGGAATCGAGTCCTGCAACGCCCAGCCCGGGCCGCCGGGCCTCCAGGGCTTCCAGAACCAGCGTATCCGCACCTCGTCGGAGAAGCGCGCGGGCGAGAAGACGCGGAAAAACACGTAGACCTTGTCGTCGGGCTGCGCGTGGAACCGCTGGTCGCCGTTGTGCCAGAAGCGCCACCACGGCCGCTCGTGGCTCAAGCGGTAGCCTTCCTCGGTGCGCACCACGTCGTGATAGATGCCGATGAAGGGAATGGAGAGCGGCACCGGCGGGATCACCCGCAGGAGGTAGGACGCGAGAAAGCCCACGAGCACGCACCCCAGGGGCAGCAGGATCTGGCGCCGCGCCTGCGCGAACAGCTCCGGCCGGTGCGAGCGGATCCACCACGCCGCCGCAGCGGGCGGCAGGCAGCCGACGAGCATCGACAGCAGGAACACGCCGAGGCCGATCGAGCCGGCGGCGATCGGCACCACGGCGGCGGAGAATGCGAGAAAGCACAGGGCGAGCAGCGCGAATTTGACGTGCATGCCGAGCGCCTTGAAGCGGCGGGACTCGTTGGCGATGAGGAGCGCCACGAGGAACGCGAGGAACCCGATGGACACGAGCAGCGACGAGCTCTTGAAGAAGAAAATGGCGTAGAGGTTCATGAGCGCGCCCAGGGCGAAGTGGACGAGCGCGGAGCGGTAATCGTAGTACCAGCGCTTCGGCGCGGAGAGCCGCGCGAGGTCGGGGGCCGGCGCGCCCTGCGCGAGGAACATGTGCAGCAGAACCGCGGTGACGACGAGGAGGTAGAGCACCTGCTGGCCGATGGTGAGCCAGGAGTCGATGCTCCCGGCGGTCAGGATGTCGAAGCCGAAGCCGCCGGTGAAGAAAACGGCCGCGACCTCGCGCTCGTTCTGGTCGAAATAGAGCTTGAGCCGCTGCAGCGCCCCGGGCGCCGCCGCGATCGCGTCGGGCTGCATCATCGCTGGAACAGCTGCCGGACGAACGCGTAGACGGCCCAGGCCCTCACCACCCAGCCGCGCAGCTTCGGGGACGACGACAGCAGCGTGACCGCGAGTCCGGCGCCGAGCAGCAGGGGCTCGGCGGACGCGCGCCGCATGCCCGTCACCGCTTCGGTGAGCTCGCGGCGCTGCGCGGTCGAGCGCTCGATGAGCGCTGCGCGCCGGCGCGCCAGGGTGTCGAAAAACGCTCTCACTCGCGCGGCTCCAGCGCTTTGGCGTCCCGTTCGAGCTCGGTGAGGCTCGCGGCGAAGGGACGTTCTTTGGCCTCGCGCCGCACCGCCCAGCCGATGATTGCCGCGGCCGCGAGGAACGCGACCGCGAGTCCCGCCGACACCGCCACGCGGTGCTCGGGGGGCACCGCCATGATCAGCGCGACCGCGCCGACGCCGAGCGCCAGCGCGGCCAACAGGATCGCCGCCACCGCGCCGATCATGATCAGCACCAGGCGCGCGAGCAGCTCCTGCATCTCGACGCTCAGCAGCTCGAGCCGGGTCCGCGCCAGCCCGAGCACGGTGGCGAGCAGCGCCTGTGCGGATTGAATGAGGCTCATGGTTATTTCCGGCTGAGCAGCAGCCCCAGGAGCAGACCGACGCCGGCGGCAATGCCGACGGCGGCCCATGGGTTCCTGCGCACCTGCTCGTCGATCTCGCCGGCGGCCTCGCGGGCGCTGTCGCCTGCCTCGCGCAGCTGCCCGCCGGAGGCGGCGGCGGCGGTCTGCATCAGCGCGTCGACATCGCGCGCCACGGCGCGCAGCTCGGCCATCAGCTTCTCGGTCGTTGCGGGATCCATCTTGCGTCCTCCAGAGATGAGCGCCGATTGTATATTCAAGCGGCGGGTCGCGTTCCTGGATTCCTCATCTATCGACTTGCACGCTCACGGCTCCTGCGGCCGGCGCCGCCAGCAGCCCCAGGCTCTCGAAGCGCAAGTACAGCTCCCGGCAGGCCCAGGCGTCGGTGGCGGCATAGGCGACCTGCGCCGGGGAGAGGCGCGGCGCGGCCCAGTTCGAGGTGCGGTTGCCCTTGGGAATGCGGAAGCCGAGGAACATGCCGGCGAGATTGCGCACGCCGGTCTGGCCGAGGCCGCGGCGCCGCGCGACGACGCCCAGGTCGAGCGCGCTTTCCACGGTGAAGGGAAAAACCAGCTTGAGGCGTTGCAGATCGTATGCCAGCCCGACGCCGGTCTTGACGATCTCCGGTTTCGCCAGCAGTTCGGCGAGTGCGGGGAAGACATCCAGGCGGCTCAACTGGAAGAGGTATACCGCCCGCGCCGTGGCGGCCTGGACCAGGCAGGGCAGGTGGCTCTCGCCCTTCGAGAACGAGGGCCGCGTCTCCGTATCGAGGCCGACGATGCGTTCCTGCCGGATGTCCGCCCGCGCCTGCTCGAGATCCTTCAACGTCTCGACCAGGGACACCACGCCTTCATAGCGGCGGATGGGCAGGTTTGCCAGGTCTTCTCGGGTGATGCTTCGCACGTTCGTGCAGTATAGCGATTGACCCTCGTACCCATAGCGCGTATAAGCGTTGCAGGCGTTTTGGTTCCTCTCCTTGGGCCCGTGGTTCTTGCGGGCCGTGCTTCCGGACGCGTCATTCAGGGCTTGGGATTAAACGCCCGGACGTGCGCCCGTGCGTCGATCTGTGAAGGAGCGCGAACCATGGACGAGGTAATCGGATTCACCGAGCTGCGCTGGCTGCGCGAGCTTACCGCGGCGAACCGCAGGCCGGCGGTTCCGGAGCTCGTCGGGGCGAGGCTCCTCAAGCGGGGCCTCATCGAGCGGAAGATCGGCGGCTTCGCGGTCACGGCAAGGGGCCGGATCGCGCTCGCCAAGTTAGGCTAGTCCCGCGCGGGATGCAGCGTCCCGATCAAGCCGTCACCGGCGGCGCATGCGCTGCGATCGCGGCGCCATCATCGGCGGGGCAGTGGTGTCCTTGTGCCGGAAGTTGATGCGGCCCTTCGTGAGGTCGTAGGGCGAGAGTTCGACGGTGACGCGGTCCCCGGCGAGGACCCGGATGCGGCGTATGCGCATCTTGCCGTTGGTATAGGCGGTGATCTTGTGGCCGTTGTCGAGCGTTACCCGGCATTGCGTGTTGGGCAGTATTTCATCGACAACGCCGGTCAATTCAATCAGCTCTTCCTTTGCCATGCTCGTTTCCTCTGGGGACGACGCAGCGCTGCCGCCATCCCGCGGTCAGGTAGTGCGTTGCGCGTGAGCTTCCTGAAACCCGCGTCCGGGATGGGCGCGGCATCGATCAGGGAGACTACGAGGCCGTCGGGGAACTGCGCGACCGGCGGCCGATGTGTGGCGCGAGTATGGGCGCTGCCGGCGCTCCTGGCAAGGCTTTTCCCGGGCGGCGGAAGCGGCGGCGCCATGCTACAATGCCGGCGTCGAATTTGCTCTGGGTCTGTCCGCGGTCTCTTCCCGGATTTTCCGGCTGGTCATTTCGGTTCTCTCCCATCGGTAATTTGATGCTCCGCGCGCCTTCGCGCGGAGCGACGCCATACCTGGAGGACTTCAATGTCAACCGGCACAGTCAAGTTTTTCAATTCTGCAAGAGGCTTCGGTTTCATCGCGCCCGACGACGGATCGAAGGACGTGTTCGTGCACATCTCGGCCGTCGAGCGCGCCGGCCTCGGCACGCTGAGCGAAAAGCAGAAGGTCTCGTTCGACGTGGAGAAGGGCAACGACGGCAAGATCTCCGCGACCAATCTGAAGGCCGTCTGATCGCAAGGCCGTTTGCAACAAAAAACCCCGCTGCGGCGGGGTTTTTTTGCGCCTGGCGCGGCGGCGGGAGGTTCCGGGATCAGCCCCTCACAGGACCGGCCGGCGCGCGGCGGCAAAATGCCGGCTCCAGTAGCGATCGGTCAGGCTCGCGGTCGAGACCTGCTTGCCGCTCGAGGGTGCGTGCACGAAGCGGTTGCTGCCGACGTAGATCGCGACGTGCGAGTTGCGCTTGCCTTCCTGGTGGAAGAACAGCAGGTCGCCAGGGCGGATCTCCTTCCGGGGGACGGCTTGGGAGCTCGCCCACAGTCCATCGGTGCTGCGCGGCAGGCGCAGGTTGACGCGGGCGTAGCTGTACTGCACCAGCCCGCTGCAGTCGAAGCCTCGCGGCGAGCTGCCGCCGTAGCGGTACGGCGTGCCCCGCATCTCGAGCGCGTGCTGGGCGGCGGCGGCGCCAACGTCCGCCCCGGTCTGCTTCGGCGCGGACGAGCAACCGGCAAGCACGAGCAGGAAGAGCCCGAAGGCCGCGAGGGATAACCGTTCCATGCGCATACGGAACATAAGTATTAAGGGGGCGGCCCGCGGCGTCCATGACCAATGCCACACCCTCAGGACAGAAGGCGGAAGGCGCAAGACAGACGGCGGAAGGTGTAGAGTAAACGATCTTGCCGAGGGCGGTGGGTAACGCATGAGCGAGTCGTTTGCCAGGGCGCTCAGGTCGCGCACGCAGGACGTGCTGGACAACTGCACGCGCTGCGGGCGTTGCTTCGAGGTGTGCCCGATGACCGCGCCCGCGGGGATTGCGGGCAAGAACGCGCCCGAGGTGGTCGGGGGAGTGCTCGACATCATCCGCGGCGGCGCCGGGGCGGCGGACTCGGAGCGCTGGGCGCAGGTGTGCTCGGGCAGCGGCAGCTGCATTCCCGCCTGCCCCGAGGCCGTCAATCCCCGGTTCATGCTCGCACTCGCGCGCGTCGCGATGCAGCGCCGCGCCACCGCGGAAGAGCAGCACAGCAAGGGCAGCGCCGCGTTCTCGAAGATGGGCCGCGGCGTGCGGGTGCTCTCGCGCATGCAGCTCGCGCCCGAGGTGCTCAGGCGGTTTCGCAGCGACGGCCCGGCGGAAAGCCCGCCGGAAGTGGTCTTCTACACCGGCTGTAACGTATTGAAGACCCCGCACATCGTGCTGCTGGCGCTCGACATCCTCGACGCGCTCGGCACGTCATACCGCGTGATGGGGGGGCCGGGCGACTGCTGCGGCGTGCTGCAGTTTCGCACCGGGGACCTCGAGGCTTCCGGCCGCATCGCCTATCGCACGACCGACCGTTTTGCCGCCTCCGGCGCCGCCAAGGTGCTCGCATGGTGCCCGACGTGCACCGTCCAGATCGGGGAGAACGTGCTGCCCGGCCGGGCCGGCGCGCCCACTTACGAGCTCGAAGCGTTCGTCGTCTTTCTCGCCGGCCAACTCGACCGGCTGCGCCCGCTCATGCGCCACCCCGTGGCGAAGCGCGTCGGGCTGCACGAGCATCCGGGTGTCGCGGGCGTGTGCGAATCGGCGATCAGGATCCTCAAGGCGATCCCGGGGCTCGAGTACGTCGAGCTCGCGCAGCCGCAGGTGGGCTATATGTGCAACACGCTGCAGCCGCTGCCCGCGTTCAAGCGCGAGGTGCATCGCGGGATACTCGAGGCGGCGGCGGCGGCCAAGGTCGACGCGCTCGCCGGCGTCTACCACGCCTGCCACCGCGAGCTCTGCAGCCACGAAGCCGAGTGGCCGTTCGAGGTGGTGAACTTCCTGGAGCTCGTCGGCGAAGCCATGGGCATCCGGCGCACCGACAGCTTCAAGCGCCTGAAGAAAATGCAGGACACCGACGCGATCCTCGCAGACGTGATGGACCTCGTGGAGCGCCACGGGCTCGCGCTGGACGAAGTGCGGGCGGTGATCGAAAAGGAACTCCTTGGCGAGCAGCCGCTGCCGCTGCGGGGCACGCGCATCGCCCGGGACGGCGCCTCCGCACCTGGGTGATGTGCGTGACGGGTGACGCTGGGACGGCGGGCTATGGCCGCCCGAAAGGCCGCAACCCGTGGAGGTTGATCCGGAATCCCGGTTCGGTCTCGTTATAGCGCACGAGACAGCTCTGGGCGCAGTTCTTCCTTTCCGGCCACAACTCGCACCGCCATACCACCGGCCGGGTTCCCTTCCCCTCGGGGCGCGGAACCTCATCGACACCGACGAGAGTGACGGCCCCGGTCTCGGGACACCGCATCAGCCGGTCCGTCGAAAAGCGCCCGGTGAGCCAGATCACCCACGCGCCGAATGCCACAAAAGCCGAAATCGCCGCTATCCACCCCAGCATTGTAAGAACTGTCATAGGGCCTCCCATTTAGAGTTCCTTTCGAGTCACCAGTCTGCGACCGCAGGTGGCGGGGGATATTGACGAAGATCAATTAAATTGGGGAAACCTCAGCGTCTGTCCCCGATTTCCCGGTTTTCGTTGTTGACCCCCCGGAACGGCGGTATAGTGGTCCGCGATGCGGAGGGGCCGCATCGACGGAAAACAACTACCTAGGAGGAGAGCCCATGAATAGCAACGTTCTGTTACGGGGCGGTGCGTTCCTGGCCGCGGCGGCGCTCGCTGGCGTGCCGGCGATGGACGCGGGGGCGCAGAAGGCGGATTTCGCGGGCAAGCGCATCGAAATGGTCGTGCCGTTCCCGCCGGGCGGCGGCAGCGACGTCTACAGCCGCGCGCTTGCGCCGTTCTTCGAGAAGTACCTGCCCGGCAATCCGACGATCATCATCCGCAACGTGCCCGGCGGCGGCTCGATCACGGGGGCGAATCAGTTCCAGTCGCGCGCGAAGCCGGACGGGCTGCACGTGCTCGTCTGCTCGTCCTCCACGGTCACGAATTTCGTGTTCCAGCGGCCGAAGTTCCAGCTCGACCTCATCCAGATGGTGCCCGTGCTGCTGTCGCCGCAGGGCTCGGTGGTCTATGCCTCGCCGGCGCTCGGGGTGACCGCGGGCCGGGACATTGCCAAGCTCAAGGGCCAGGCGCTGACCTTCGGCGGCGGCGGCCCGACCGGGGCCGAGCTGAGAATGACCACGACCTTCGATCTGCTGGGCCTCAACGTGAAGTACGTGTGGGGCATCGCGCGCGGCCCGACGCGGCTCGCCTACGAGCGCGGCGAGTTCAACATCAACTACGACACGACGCCGGCGTACCTGAAGAACGCGTCGAAGCTGGTGAAGGCGGGCAAGGCGGTGCCGCTGTTCGCGCTCGGCATCCTGGACGAGAAGAACAACCTCGTGCGCGATCCGAACTTCCCGGACCTGCCGACGTTCGACGAGGTCTACGAGATCGTGCACGGCAAGAAGCCCTCGGGCCCGGGATACGGGGCGTGGAAGGCGATCCTCCAGATGGGGGTGATGGCCAACAAGTCGATCCTGCTGCCGGCCGGCACGCCGCAGCCGATCGTGGACGCGTGGCGCGCGGCGGTGCAGAAGACGCTCGCCGATCCCGAGTTCCAGAAAAACGCGGCCGCGGTCATCGAGGGCTATCCCCAGTTCGTGGGCGAGTCGGCCCGCCCGATCATGAGGGGGGCGACGACGCTCTCGCCCGAGGTCTGGGAATGGATCAAGACCTTTCTCAAGACCAAGCATGACGTGACGCTCTGAGCGCGTTCGAGCCTCGTCGCGGCGCTCTTTCGCCGGTCTTGAAGCCGATCCGCGCACGGTGCGGTTCGCCGGCTGCGGCGCGCGGGCGCGCCGCAGCGGTGCCCAGGCCCGCAGGGGGACGGCTTCCGGCCGGCTAAGACCATGTCCGAATTTCTCCTCTCGGCGCTCGTTTCCCTGTTCGATCTCGAGCACTTCCTGTTCCTGTTCCTGGGAACGATGCTCGGCCTGGTCGTCGGCTTCCTGCCCGGGCTCGGCGGGATCGCCGGCCTGTCGCTGCTGCTGCCCGTCGTCTACGGCAAGGACCCGACGCTGATGCTGCCGATGATGATCGGGCTGCTCGCCGTCACCAACACCTCGGACACGTTTCCCGCGGTGCTGATGGGCATCCCCGGCACCTCGAGCGCGCAGGCCACGATCCTCGACGGCTTTCCGCTGGCGCAGCGCGGCGAGGCGGCGCGCGCGCTCGGCGCCGCGTTCTCGGCCTCGCTCCTCGGCGGCCTCTTCGGGGCCGTCGTCCTGACGGCGAGCATCTACCTCGCCCGGCCGCTGATTCTCGCCGTGGGCTTCGGCGAGCAGCTCATGCTGATCATCCTCGCGCTCACGATGGTGGGGATGCTGACCGGCGCAAGCGCCCTGAAGGGCGTCGCGAGCTGCGGCCTGGGCCTGCTGATCGGCAGCGTTGGCGCCGCGCCGGCCACCGGCGAGTACCGCTTCGCCTTCGGCACCATTTACCTGGGCGACGGCGTCCCGCTCGTCATCCTCGGCCTCGCGATGTTCGCGGTGCCGGAGATGGTGGACATCCTGCGCCGGCGCGATCGGATCTCCACGGTCCGGGAGCTTGGATCCGGCACGCTGCGCGGATTCGCGGAGACGCTGCGGCACAAATGGCTGGTCGTGCGTTGCTCGGCGATCGGCACGGTGATCGGGGCGCTGCCCGGACTCGGCGGCTCGGTGACCAACTGGGTCGCCTACGGCCACGTCGTGCAGTCGACGAAGGACCGGGACATGCTCGGCAAGGGCGACATCCGCGGGGTCATCGGTCCGGAGTCCGCCAACAATTCGGACAACGGCGGCGCGCTGGTGCCGACGCTGATGTTCGGCATCCCGGGCTCGGGCAGCATGGCGGTGTTCCTCGGCGGCCTCGTCCTGATCGGCGTCGAGCCCGGCATCGGCATGCTGGAACGCCACCTCGACCTCACCTTCATCATCATCTGGTCGCTGGCGCTCGCCAACGTGATGGGTGCCGGCATCTGCCTTTTTCTCGCGAAGCCGATCGCGCGCCTCACGCTGATCCCCTTCAAGGTGCTCGCGCCGTTCATGATCGTGATCATCTATTTCGCGGCCTTCCAGGCGTCGCAGGACTGGGCCGATCTCGCCGCGCTCTTCGTGCTGGGCGTGCTCGCGATGTACATGAAGCGCTTCGGATGGTCGCGCCCCGCGCTGCTGATCGGCTTCGTGCTCTCGACCCGGCTCGACGCCGCGGTCTACCAGTCGGTGCAGGTCTACGGCATGAGCTTCCTGGAGCGCGGCGGCGTGCAGATCATGCTCGCGCTGATCGCTGTTTCCGTGTATCTCGCGGTGCGCTTCAAGCCCTTGCGCGAGCCGCTGACAGCCGGCGGGCCGCACGCCGCCGCCGGCCGGACGCCGCAGATGATTTTTCTGGGCGTGCTCACCGCGTTTGTGGGGTACACGATCTTCGAGATGTCGCGGCTGAGCTTCCTCGGCCGCGTCTTTCCGTTGTCCGTGGCGCTGATCACGTTGGTGCTCCTCGTGGCGGCCATCGTGCTGTCCTCGCGCGACCGGCCGTCGTACGTGCTGCACGACAGCGAGCGGGAATGGACTGTCGCCGACCGGCCGCCATTTTCAGCGTGGCACTTCCAGGGGTGGATGCTGGGGCTCATCGGCGCGATCGCCGTGGTCGGCTTCGTGCTCGGCGTTTTCCTCTACCTCTGCACGTTCCTGCGGATCAAGGCGCGCGTGAGGTGGATTCCGGCCGTGCTGGGGGCCGCGGGAGCGATCTTCGTGCTCAGCCTGCTGTCGCATCTCCTGGTGTTCGATTATCCCGCCGGGCTCCTGCAGCAGCTCGTCGAGCTGCCGTGGCCGCTCAACTAGAGCGACACTCGCCACGCATTAGACGAAGAAGCCGGGTTGGATTTATCATGAGCCGGGCCTGGCCCGGGTGCTCCGGCGTTGCGGGATGCGGCGGGCGTCAGACGACTTAACCATCCAAACCTTCCAGGAGAGGCCCATGCGTATCGTTGCCGCCGCGTCCGCGGTGCTTGTCAGCTTGTCCATCGGCGCCGTGGCCATGGCGGCGGAAGACTTTCCGTCGATGCAGGTCATGAGCGGAATGCCGAACATGGGGAAGGGCCAGTGGAAGATCAACGTCCTGGAAGGCGGAGGCGGTCTGGGAACCGCCTCGCTTTGCTTCGATAGCCTTGCGCAGATGACGCGCGGCCCGGCGGCGCGCGGGCGGCAGCAGCCGAAGTGCACGAACCGGGTAATCGAGAACACGGCCGCCCGCGGGGTGGTCGAATCGACGTGCCCGGATGGCGCCACGCGCGCCACCATCACGCGCGACGGCGCCCAGGCGTTCGTGATGCACGCCGAGCGCATCGGCGCCGGCGAGCCGTTCTCGATGAAGGCACGCTACACGTACGAAGGGCCGTGCCGGGCTGGCGGCCCGGCCATCACCATGGGCGCGGACAGCGAGCAGTGCGTGAAGATGCGCGCGATGGCGGGCATGGATCCCGCCCAGGCGTGCGCCAACGCCGGCGCGCAGCGCCAGATGTGCGAGGAGCAGATGCGCAGTTCGCTCGCGCAGATCCAGGCGATGTGCCCGTAGACTACCGCGGCGAAGCGCGGCGGGACCGCGCGGCGCGCGTCGTTGCCCGGTACGCTGGCCGCGGCTCGTGCGCTTCGCCCCGCCCGCGCGCGCGCACGCGCACGCGCGCCCGCACCCAGGCGGCGAAGTCACGTTCGGTGAGCTTGCCTTCGGCGAGCGCAAGCATAGTGAGGTATTTCTCCTCGTCTGTGGCGATCAGCTCGGCGCCGTTCAGCGCGAGGAGGGTTCGATACGCCACATGCGCGGTGCGCTTGTTGCCGTCCACGAATGGATGGTTGCGCGCGAGCCCGTGCGCCAGCGTTGCCGCGAGATCGGCGAGATCGGGCGCAGGATCGCCGTAGGCATGGAGTTGCCGGGGGCGCGCGAGCGCCGATTCCAGCAGTCCTTCGTCGCGCACGCCGGCGCTGCCGCCATGCTCGGAGATCTGGCGCTCGTGGATGGCGAGCATCAGCGCTTTTTCAAGCCAGACGATCATCGTCAACTCTTGGCGAGCTTGCGAAGTACGTTGCGGTCCTCGCGCATGACGCGCTCGGCCACTTCCATCTGGTCGGCGAGCTTGGGGTCGAAGGGCGTGAGCTTGATGCCGTCGGCGAGCTCGGTGGCGTAGAGCGCATCGCCCTTCGCCACGCGCAGCCGCGCCAGCAAGTCCTTGGGAAGGATGACGCCCGCCGAGTTGCCGATGGTGGTGATCTTGAGCTTCATAAGGGAGCTCCGGTTCCAGGTTATAACGTATGTTATCACGCCCGGACGGGCTCCCTCCTCACCCAATAAGCAAAGGGCGTCGGCGTTACCTGCTACCCCGTTGGTGTTGTGCTTGATCCGGCCCGCGCATGACGGCGCAGCATCCACCAGGCCGCGAGGCCCACGCCGGCGAATGCTGCCGCCATCGCTGCGTTGCCCGCTACGCCGCCCCCGATCTTGACATGAGGCAGTGCGGTGGCGGCCAGGTAGGTTCGAAATATCGAGTTCGCCGATAGCAGGCCGAAGACGCCCAGCGCGACCCAGGCCGCGACGCGCTGGCGACCGCTTGCGATCAGTCCACCGAGCGCTCCGCCGCCGTACCACAGGACGGGGACGGTGGCCCCGCTCACGGCGAAAACGGGGGCGGCAAAAAGCATTGGGGTCAGGAAGGGCCGCGCCTGCTTCGCGCGGGTCACCCAGTAGCACAGCATCAGGTTGACCACGGCGCCGGCGAAGAACAGCCCGTACTGGAGCGTCACCCCCCACGGGGCGCGCCATTGACCGGAGTCGACCAGTGCCCGCATCAGCAGTGCGGCGACGATGCCGAAGAAGACGAATTTCGGAGCATGGGCACTGAGAAAGATGTCCCGGGTCGAGGGCGGCCATGCATTGCGATGGTTGCGCAGCGCCGGGACGCCGAAGATTATTCCCACGGCGATGATCCATACCGCCAGCATGGCGCCCAGCGTGAACAGGGAGGGCTGGGCGTAAAGCGCAAACAGGCTCGGGACCACGGCGAATCCATGGCCGATGAGAATTCCCGGCGAGCAAAGGAGCGCAATGATCGTCGCGCGAAGCATGCCGCGCGGCACGCGGCCGGGGATCGGGCCGGAGCCGTACCAGGCCACGAAAGCCACCGCCAGGCTGGCGGCGAGGATGAGCTCCAGATTCATCTCGCTGGATGAGATCAGCGCCGCGGCGCGTGGCGCCCGCTCGAGTGGTCGAACCGCTCGTGGTGCTGGCGCAGGAGGTCTGCGCCATAGTCGCCGCCTTGCGCTGCGCCGGGGCGAGGTCCTCGAGCATCAGCCTTTGACGGAACACATAGGGAGGGATGTTGTACCACGACCGGCGCTCGCGGCCTCGAGCGCGTGGACATGGAGGGCAGGCCGCGCAAGCCGAGTTCGGTCCAGTCCTTCATGACGGTGTCGAACGGGAACGGGCCGGGCGGTCCCGGGATGGTCCGCCGCGCGCACGCGCGGCACCGCGCTGCGCGTGCGACATGCCTACTGCATCTTGATGCCGGCGGCTTTGATCACCTTGCCCCACTTGGCGTACTCCGATTCCATGCGCCTGGTGAAATCCGCCGGATTGCTCGCCACCACTACGTAGCCGATATCCGCGAGCCGGTCCTCGACCGGCTTGGCGTTGAGCGCCGCCTTGCAGTCGGCGCTCAATTTCGCGACGATGGCCGGCGGCGTGGCCTTGGGCGCGAACATCCCGAACCAGGTTCCCGCCTCGAAGCCGGGCACGCCCGACTCGGCCACGGTCGGATATTCCGGCGCGGCCTTCATCCGTTGCGTGCTCGTCATCGCGAGGCCGCGCAATCTTCCGGTCCGGGCATGGGGCAGCGCGACCGGCAGGTTCGCGAACACGACCGAGATCTGGCCGGCGACGAGATCGACCACCGCCGGCGCCTCGCCCTTGTACGGGATGTGGAGCATCGTGATGCCGGTGGCAAGCTTGAACAGCTCGCCCGCCATGTGCGGGGTCGCGCCGATGCCGCCCGAGCCGTAGGTAATGTCGCCGGGGCGCGTCCTGGCGAGCTGGATCAGTTCCTTGATGTTCTTGACCGGGACCGTGGGATGCACGACCACGAGCATCGGCGAATACACGAGCTCGCTCACGCCGGAAAAATCGCGCAGCGGGTGGTACGGGGGCTTTGCCAGCAGCTGCGGCACCACCGCATGGGTGGTCGGGCTGCCGATGAATATGGCGTAGCCGTCGGGCGGGGACTTCGCGACGTGGTCGGCGCCGATGATGCCGCTCGCGCCCAGGCGATTCTCGACGATGAAGTTCTGCCTCAGGTCCTCGGTCAGGCGCTGGGCGAGGATGCGCCCCGCGATATCGGTGCCGCCCCCGGCGGAGAACCCGATGACGAAGCGCACCGTCCGGGTCGGATAGTCGGCGGCGCCGGCAGGACCCGACAGCAAGGTCCCGGCAGCGAGCATGGATGAAGCCGCGGCGGTCACGACGAGCCAATGCGTTCTCATAGTGCGTTCCTCCTCCTTATTCGCTGCCCGTCACCTAATCCCCCCTACCCCCCTTTGTTAAAGGGGGAACCGAATTCCCCCTGTCCC
>Ga0209640_10002923_pt1 | contig 14973 bp, 15 predicted proteins | sample RifCSP10_1_FD_184018 | JGI IMG/M metagenome (GOLD analysis project Ga0209640, IMG submission 184018) | Soil microbial communities from Rifle, Colorado - Rifle CSP2_sed 10_1 (SPAdes) (version 2) | ecosystem: Environmental > Terrestrial > Deep subsurface > Rock core/Sediment | place: Rifle...
AGGGATACGGGAACATGTCGAGGCAATAGAATTTCGGCTTGGCGGAATCCTCGGACGCCCGGAACGTCCGGTCCTGCTCCCAGTAGGCCTGCCATTTGGCTTCGATGGCTTGATGATCGTAGGGTCGGGACATAAGTAGAACGTCACAAGTCATAAAGTCCGAAAGTCTCCAGTCCAGACTTGAAGACTTTATGACTTTCCAACTTTACAGACACTTTTTTCAGTCCCACTCCAGCGCTCCCTTTTTCCAGGCATAGACATAGGCCACAACGAACAGCGCGATGAAGATCAGCATTTCGATCAAGCCGACGAGGCCGATTTTGAAAAAGGTCACGGCCCAGGGATACAGAAAAATGACTTCGATATCGAAAATGACGAACAGCATGGCAAAAATGTAATACCGGACGGGAAACGGCATGCGGGCGTCCGAGAACGGCTCGCTGCCGCATTCATAGGTGCTGAGTTTTTCAGATTCCGGATACTTCGGTTGGACGAAATAACTCAGGACAAGCGTCACGACGCCGAACGCCAGCGCAATCCCGATAAAAAGCAGAACCGGAAAGTACCGGCCCAAATAGTCGAGGAGCTGTTCTGATCCCGCCATGCGAACCCCTTGAACTTTCAGGGCTAAGGCGTGCATGGTAGTCGAATGATTCCAGTCAAATCAAGCGTTCAAAGGGCCTACGCTGGTTCAACCCCAAAAGCCCCAGAGGCAATGACTTGAGATGGAAGTTATTGTTTTCTTGGGACTGCGCGGCCCACCTCCCAATGGCGGGCACCTTCCTCACCAGGTTGGTCCGGATTATAGGGGAAAGCACGACGAACGAACTGCCCGTGAGACCGCCTACCGCACCTTTCGCATACGGCTCGACGGCATGCGCAGCTTGGAGGGAACATCGGGACGGCGCACATCCCATTCGGCGGTCAGCGGCGAGAGCGCTTTGGCCTTTTTGCGTCGATGGATCTGGGTTTCGATCCGGCGTGGAGGGGCGTCGGGAGCAGGCGTGCCGTCCGGTCGAGATTGCTGGTGCTCACCCATCACTGCACAGGCTCCATAACATCGGGGAACCGGCTACGGCGTCACCCTACCACGCCCGGGCGGTGCCGATCAAACGTCGCAATTTCATGGGCTTTGCTTGACAATGCGCGTTGATTTGTTATTGTGTGCGCAAAACGGTTGGAGGAGACACTCGACAATGACGAAGCTCGGCGCACGCCTTTCGGCAGTCCTCGCAGGCATCCTGTTTGGCCCGATGATCGCCGTCGCCGCAGATCCCTTGTCTCTCGACATACCCAGCACAGGCACGCTCATGGAAGCTGCCCCCCCCACGAGGAGCTTCCCCGCCGGCTTTATTCGTCCTGCCACACCGTACGACGCGCTGGTCAGTCAGATCACCGGCGACAACCAGATAACCGGCAACAGGCGGCTGCTTGGTTCGGGCGATCAGATTTATCTGGAATTGGCGAAGCCTCAGGAGGTCGCCCCAGGCGACAAATTCACCATCTATCGGAGGCTCAAGAGAGTCTTCCATCCGACCCGCGGCCGCTATCTCGGCGATCTGACCGCTGTCCTCGGCGTGGTGAAAGTAGTCCGGGTGACGGACGGCAAAGCGACCGTAAAAATTATCAACTCCTACGACGCGATCTATCCCGGCGACGGCGCCATGCGCCAGCCGGCTTCTCCCCAACCGGAACCTGCGTCTTCAGGGCAATCGCTGCCGGAGGGAACCGGCTTGATCATAGAAATTCCGCCCGGGCAGAACCTGATCGCACAAGGCAATGTGGTCTATATTGATTGGGGGCGTAACGAAGGCGTGAAGCTCGGCGACCGACTGGAGGTGTTACGGGAAAAAGCCAACATTCCACTTCAGGTCATCGGCGAGTTGGAAGTTATCGCCGTTGAGGACCTGACTTCCACGGCGCGCATCTCCCGTTCGCTCGCTCCTATTCAACGGGGTGACCTCTTCGCCTCCAAATCCACGCAGCAGACGCAGCTCGGCCTAGACGTGCCCCCTTCCCCGCAAGCTCGGAAAGACACCCTCTTTCAGGAGATGACGAAACCGGCACCGGCCGCCGAAGCTGTTCAGGAAGCGCATGCCGCGCCGCAGTCGCGTGACATCGAACGCGAACTGGCGCAACTGGCAAGGCAATTGGAGTTCGAACCAGGCAGCGCGCCGGCGACAGCCGCCGGCCTCCCGATTCTGAACAGGATGAAAGCGCTCCTGAAGGAAGTGCCGGACAGGCGGGTGGTTGTGAAGGGGTATACGGATAACCAGAAGGTTGGTCCCTCGCTGAAAGAGCTGTACAATTCAAACCAGGAATTGTCACGCGCACGTGCTGCGGCGGTGGCCGACTCTCTCGCCGGGGAAGGAGGAGCCAATCCTCAGAACATCTCGGTGGTCGGGTATGCGGACGCCAAACCTGTGGCCAGCAACAGCACGGAAACGGGACGCAAGAAAAACCGCCGGATTGAAATTCAGTTGCTCCCGGCCGAACTGCCATCTGCTCCGGCACCGGCAGACGTCATGACGGAACCAGCTCCAGGCATCGCCGCCCCGCCTGCTCCGTAACCTTCCTTGCGGGGACAATTGTTCCCCGCCCTTTCGCGCTGCTAGAATGCCCCATGCCCTCGCAAGGCCGCGCGCCTGATTCTGGATTCGTCTCAATGTCCGACGGTTCCGCCTTCGCCGACGTCATTGTGCCACGACACCTGCATCGCACATTCACCTACGGCATCCCGGAATCACTCCGGTCGCGCATTCGCGTCGGCAGTCTCATTCGTGTGCCGCTGGGTCCGAGCACGGTCACGGGCGTTGTCGTGGCGCTCTCCGCCCAAAGTCCGCCGCTGTACGCGGCGCCCCGTGCGACGCCGATTCACGTCCGCGACATCCTCGCCGTCATGGACGGATCGGCCGGTGCCGCGATTCCACCGGACGTCCTGGAGCTCACCCGGCTGGTGTCGGAGTATTATCTTGCTCCGTGGGGACAGTGCCTGCGCCCGATCCTGCCGGTCATGCCCGGCGCGCGGGAGCCGACGCGCGTCCGTCGAACGCTCGAAACCCGTCAGGAACCATCCGTCTCCGTCTCTCCAGCCGGTTCGGTTCCGTTGCCGGCGATCGTGACGCCGTCATGGTGGCCCCGCTTCCAGGAGGCGCTGGCCGCGCACCGTCACGAAACGTTTCTCGTTGAAGACGCCCCGCTGCGCCGGTGGGCAATTCTATTGAAGGCCGCCGAGGCCGCCCTGGCGAATCGGAAGACCGTGCTGCTCATTTCACCGGAAATCCGCCGCGTGGCGGCGCTGGCGGCGCTGAGCTCCCGACACTGGCCCGATCGCGTCGCGCAATTCCACAGTGAATTGCACCCCGCCGCCCGTGCAAGCGAATGGCGCCGCATTCAGCGCGGCGAGGCCGACATCGTGGTCGGCACACGGTCCGCCGTCTTTGCGCCCCTGCAGGCCCCCGGCCTGATCTGCGTGGACGACGAAGACGATCCCTCGCTCAAGGAAGAACAGGAACCACACTACCATGCGCGTGAAGTCGCCGCGATGCGGGCCCGGCAGCACGGCGCGGTACTCCTGCTGGGCACGGCCCATGCTTCGATCGACACGTGGCAGCGCATCGCGCGATCGCCGGAACTCTCCGCGCCGGCGCCTCACACCGCCGTCCATCTGGTGGATCTGCGAAAAAGCCCTCCGCGCACCCTGCTGTCGGAGCCGATGCGTGCCGGCATCCGGGCGGCTCTGGACGCCGGAACGGGCGCAATCCTGTTCGCGAACCGGAAAGGATTTGCGTCCGCACTCCACTGCCGGGATTGCGGCGCCTCTCCGGCCTGCGCGCGCTGCAGCGTGGCGTTGACTCTCTATAAGCGCGCCAACCGCATGGCCTGCCGCTATTGCGGCGCGTCCCTCCCCATCCCCGACACCTGCCCGACCTGCCGGTCCTCGCGCGTGGAGCCGGTCGGCTCCGGCACAGAACGGCTGGAAGAGGAACTCCGCCGGTTGTTTCCCGAAGCGCGCATCGGCCGGCTCGATCGCGACACCGCGCGTACGCCCGAACAGGCGGCGCGAAGTCGGAACGGCATTGCCGCCGGAGAGCTGGATATCCTGATCGGCACCCAGTTGTTGTTTCAGGACCTGCCCGTCCAACCGGCCGGCTTCGTCGGCATTCCCTACGCGGATACGGGCCTCCACCGCCCTGATTTTCGCTCCGCCGAGCGGACCTATCACACGCTGCGCGATGCCGTCGGCCTGGCGCGCGCGGACGGCCAGGTCGTCCTGCAGACGATCCTGCCGGATCATCACGTGATCGCCTCGATCGCGTCCGGCGATCCGGCGCGATTCTACGAGCAGGAACTGGCCTTCCGGCATGCCCTGGGCTACCCGCCCTTCGCGCATCTGATCAGCCTCTGCGTATCCGGGAAAACGGAAGCCGCCGTCCGCGCGGCGGCGGAACAATGGGCGGCGGCTGTGAAGGAACAGGGCAGGAAGCGCCCGGATCAGATCACCGTGCTGGGCCCCATTCCCGCCTCGGTTGAACGGATCCGCGGACGCCATCGCTGGCAGATCCTCGTGAAATCGCCGGACGGAGACTCAGCGCGGCAGAGCGTGAAGGCCACCCTGGAAACCATCGAGGCCGGCAAGGAGCATCGCAAGCTGAAATTCGATGTGAACGTTGATCCGATGGAATTAGGATAGCGTCCTGTCGTCTCCCTGCTCCAGGAACGCGGACGTATGGGAAAGGCTTCCTGGTTGGCTCGCCGTGCTCGCGCAACGCGCGGGATGGAAAGATGAGCTAGCGGTCTGGTTCCCTTCCTTGCTCGCAGAGGTCGCACCTGCACACCCCAGGCGTGCCAAGACGCGCCTCTTTCCCGTGGCAGAATGTGCTCCCTCGATGCGCGCAGTCGGAGGCAGGGCGGCCTGGTTGATCCCCGTGCTCGCGCAACGCGCGGCCTCAGAAGGCCCTCGTTGGATGCGCGCAGTAGGGGATCAACCACGCCACCCTCCTTTGTTAGATAGTGGGGCGGGGACAGACCGCCAATGGGCCTGTCCCCGCTTGGAGCACCGCGCACAGCTGAAGAGGGACCGAGCCGCCGCTTGGAGGGAGAGGATTGGGAAGTAATCGACTTAACGGCGCTTCTTCTGCCCGCTTTCAGTAGATGGCGCGGCGGGCTCACTAGCTTCAGTTTCACGCCGCTTGATCCAGCGGAAAATCCCGAACGCGAAGCTGATCCAGAAGACGGACGAGAATAGGCCCGCCACGACGGCCGTGAGGATCAACCCCATCTGCTGGTCGGTGGGCTGCTCCGTGGCCATCCGGACCTGAACCATCGTCATAATCGGCCAGGCAAGACTGTCGAGGCCCAACAAGAGGCACGTCCACGCCCAGACACGCCCGATCGTCGAGCCCTGCCAGGCCATGAAACCGGCCGCGGCCAGCGCGACGCCCGCCACCACCTCGACCGGCAGCTCGCCCCACACCAGCCAGAAGCCGATCGTCACGACGATCGCGCCGAGCACGGCGTGAATTTTCGGATCGCGCAGCAACTCACTCATGGCGCGGTGAGTCTGCCGATTCCATCATGGCCTTGTCAATTTCTCGTGTTATCATTTATTTGGATGTCGCAGCTCATTGTGTTCACAGACCTGGACGGAACGCTGCTGGACGCCGAGACCTATACGTTCGACGCTGCACGAGAAGCGCTGGACGCGCTTAAGGCCCGCGGCGTCCCGCTGGTCCTCGTCTCGAGCAAAACTCGCGCGGAGATCGAACTGATTCGGATCTGCCTCAACAATGCCGATCCCTTTGTCACGGAGAACGGCGGCGGGGTGTACATTCCCAAGGGCTACTTCGACTTTCCATTGGAGGGAGCCGTGCTTCGCGGTCCCTACCAGGTGCTCGAACTCGGTCTGCCTTACGCCGCGTTGCGGCTGGCACTGAAGGAGATCGCCCATGCCCTCGGCTGCCGGATCCGTGGATTTGGAGATATGCCGACGGAGGAAGTTGCCGAGCGGACAGGATTGCCCCCCTCAGATGCGCAACTGGCCAAACAACGGGAGTATGACGAGCCATTCATCCTCGAATCGGCTACGCCTCCCGTCGATGATATCCGCCGCAAAGCTGAAGCGCGCGGACTCCGCTGCACGAGCGGCGGGCGGTTTTATCACCTCATAGGCCAGAGCGACAAAGGACTTGCTTGCCGGCATCTCATCGACTTCTACAGACGTCGGTACGGCGCGATCACATCCGTCGCGATCGGCGACAGCCTCAACGATCTGTCGATGCTGGCCGTCGCGGACCGGCCGATGCTCGTCCAACGGACCGACGGCGCTCACGATCCCGCCGTCACTTTCCCCACCCTCGTGCGGGTCCCGGGTATCGGCCCCGTGGGCTGGAACCGTGCCCTGCTGGACCTGCTGCAAGGCTGATCGGGACTGCAGCCGGCCGGAACGAAGGCGGCCGACTCCCTGTGCAGTGCTCCTTATGAACAATCGTCCCGCCCGACGAGTCGAACAGATCGACCTGCGCGTTCAGAGAATGGCGGGCGCACTCGGCGAACATCTGGCGTAGTCCGCGGGTTGAAACACCAGACTGTCGGCGACGAGCATTCCGTCCAGCACCTCGACCCGTTCCGGCAGAATGCGGAACGCGTCGGGGCCCGGCCAGGAACGGGCCAGAAGAGAGCCACGGTCTTGTCCGGATTCGCCCGCTTGACCGGCCTGGGGAGCAGCGCCAAACGAAAATCGTGCACCCAGACCGCCGACGGGCCCTTGCGCAGCTCTTCGTTCACGGGTATCCGCGAAATGGACGTTGAGTGTCCGGTAGGATTTCCAGAACGATTTCCGGTAGGCCACTCGATCCAACGTGATGTGGCACAACGGCCAGAGGACCTGGTTCGCGTATCCCGGATAGCCGTGTCTGACGTCCTGGGGGCCGGCCACACGCGCTTGAGCTGATACGCCGGCGAGTCCGGCGGCACGCCAACAATGCCATCGGGCCCGACGGCCTGCCGATTCTCCTCGCCGCTCCTCCCCGAGACCCACGTCCCGCCCAGCCGGTGCTCATAGGGCTCGCGGTCGGACACGACCACCAATCTCGGCACGGTCACCCGCACCTCGTCCACGCTTCGCCTCCGTGACGGCCTACTGCCGCCTGTCGCCCAGGTAAATCATCAGCCCCAGGTAGTCTTGCACGTGTCTGGTGATGAGAAACCGGTGGCGGGCATACTCTTTGGCCTGCACGCCCATCGCCGCGATCTGTTCTGGTTCGTTGAGCAGGCGTTTGATATAGAAGGCCGTCCCCTCCGGGGAGTTCACCGTGTACCCGGTCCGTCCGGGGATGATCTGGACCGTGATCCCGCCGGTTTCCCCGCCGATGACCGGCTTGCCTTTCCAGAGCGCCTCCGACACGGTCAGACCGAAGCCTTCCCGAGTGGATTTCTGGATGACGAGCGTGGCCGCCCGCTGCAGGGCGTTGATTTCCACGTTGGCCGTGGGCGGCAGGAGAAGCAGATGGACATCCGGGTCCGCTCCCACCGTTTCCTGCACTTCTGCCAGCACCTCCCCGCCTTCCGGATCATCCGCGGCGGTGCCGCCGGCCAGCACGAGGCGGCAGTCATGGCTCTTCTTGACCAGACGATAGGCCTCGACGACGCCGACAGGATCCTTGAACCGGTCGAACCGGGACACCTGCAGCAAAATCGGCTTGTCCTGCGGCACGCCGAGCCGTCGGAGAATCTGGCTCACTTCTTCGGGCGGCAACTCGCGATTCTTGTCGCTGAGCGGATCGATGGACGGATAGACCAGAAACTGGGAAATCGGGAGCTGCTGCGTGAACTTCGGCAGAGAGAAGACGGCGGCCTGATAGCGAACCACGAACGGACGGAGGAACTGCCACACCGACCGCTGCGGCGTCGACAGATCGATATGGCACCGCCAGATCCAGGCCGCCTCTCGGGGGCGGGCGTCGATAAGCGCGGCCGGCTGGGGGTCGTGGATCATGGCCACATCGGCCTCGAGATTCAATCGCCTGGCGTTCTCCCGGTTGCACTCCAGATAGGCCTCGAACATCTCCGACGTGATTCGCTGCTTCATCCCTTGCAGCGCGTTGTGGAAACCTTTCGTCGTCCGGTAGAAGAGGTCGGACCCCGCGATGACCTCCCAACGCGCGTGGACCCCGACTTCCTGCAACAGGGGCAGCAGCCGCTGCAGGATCTCGGCGACCCCGCCGCCCGAGCGGGTGGAATTGACGTGCAGCATGCTCCTGCCCGCCACCCGCTCGCCGAGCCGACGCAGGAAGTCCACGGTTCCGCGAGGGGCGACCTCCCGATATTGCTCGAGTAATTCGGCCAACGGATCGCCTCACCGTTCCGCGGAGTTCTCTCCGGCCAGAGCCCGATCGCACAAATCGATGATACGCCCGCGCATCGCTTCCAAACTGAGCCCGCAGTGCCCCACGTGTTCCACTTGTCCAGCGAGTTCCGCCATCCGCAATCCGTCTTCCGCGGCAATCCAGAACGCAAAATCCCCCCTCAGATGGCCTTTGCGAAGCCGCGCTTCGCAGAGATGGTTGTAGACCGCACCGACCTCGATGCCCGTGAGGGCATCGCGAAACTCCCGCAGCGTCGCCGCGGTCACCTCAAGAGGCACGTCGATCACGTGAGAACGGACAAACTCGAACGGCTCCCCGGTCAGGCACCGCGGAACGGTCCCAAGGCGCCGCAGGTGGTCCGTGACGATCGTCACGATCTCGGTCCGCAGTTGCTCAATGCCCTCGAAGGCGAACGGATCGAGGATGCCCAGTTTTTCGCCGAGCACGCGGTCCTGAGCGTGGAGCGCCACCCACGTGGCGAAATCGTTGGGAAACAACCGCTGCGCGTACGGATGCCGGAGATAGTAGCTATGGGTGTGATAATAGATGCTGTCGACCGGGGCCTCCTCGATGATTTCCAGCAGCCGTTGCTCGTCGAGCGCCCGCTTGCCCAGCGCCTCCCGCAGTTCCATGCAACTGACGAAGCGAAAGAGATGTTCGGCTCGTCGGTCAGCCATTCGCATTCCCATGACGTGTCCGGTCTCAAGAGCGGGCGGGAAAACCTGCGACCCGGTCATGCTCCGGAGCGGTCACATGTGCCGCAGGTCGTCCGGCCCGCGGGAATCAGGCCCGCCCGACAGACGCCGCTCCATAAAATCCTTGGCCAGGTCTTTGGCGCCCAGCCCGAACGCGATGGCAGCCGCAAGCACGATTCCACCCAAGGTAATTCCGAAACCCACCACCACGATAGTCTTCGCGATGCCAAGTTGTTCCAATGCCATTGCGACAGCCGCCAGTTGCACACCCCACCGGGAGAGCGCGGCAATCATCCGGGCGGGAGGCAGACCCGCGTTGACCGCCGTGATGAGCACCGCCTGCCACACAAAATTCGAAAGCAGATAGCCGGCCACAAGAATCAATGACGCCGTGAACAGATGCGGGATATATCCAAGAAACGAGCGGGCGAACTGGTTGACCGGTTGCAGATTCAGCGCGCTCAGGCCGGCGACCGTCGCAAACACCGCCACAGCCCAGAAGACCGCTCGACCGGCCAGACGGGACGGATCGGATTTCACTCCGCCTCGCACGAGCGCGGCATTGACGCCGAGGCGATTACAGAGTTGGTCGAGCTTGATGACGCGCATGAGCCGCTCCACTCCATGACCCAGTCCCCACGCCATGAGAAACCCAGCAGACACCAGGAGCACCATGGCCAGCACATTGGGCAGAATGGTCAGCACCTGCCGACCCAATTCCGTCAATGGCCCCAAGACCGTTTGATCAATGAACTCTTCCATGGCTGTCTCCTTCGCAGCCTTCGCCGACACGGGGTTGGCCGCCTCCCCTCTACGTGGTCACGAACTGCTTCCACCGCTCTCTGAGGTATGGTTTCTGTTTCTCGAAACTTTCGCAGAGAGACTCGACCCGGCTTTCAGCTTCCGACGAAGTCAGCCCCTGCGTATCCATCACGAACGTCGCCGTACGCCCCAGATACAGGGGAGTCAGCGCTTTCAGGAGATGCTCGCGGGGCATCACGCGAGCGCGATAAGCCACGGCCGCGTCATAGATTATTTTGGCCCACAACTCGTCGGGAATGCGCAGGTCCTGGTCCGGAACGCCCTGCAACGAGCACACCTGTTCCATGACGTCACCTGCCAGGACTTGTCGCCAGAGCGGTTCAAGGTCGGCCAGCCCTTGACGGAAGCTCGCGAGCATACGGTCCACGTTGACGTGGACCGGCTCGACACCCGCTTCATATGGGAATCCGAACAGCGGGACCGGATTCGAACCGTCCAGATCCAGCCAAGCGTGGTGATGGGCCTCCATCAGGGCAAAGACCGCGCCCAGCACCTGCATGAGCATGGTGGCAAGATCCGCGGCTGGATCTTTGGGATTGTGAATTTTCGCGCCCAGGAAACTTTGGCACACACGGGCTCCGCTCGCGATGGCTTCGGTCGTCATCCAGATATCGATCCCGAACCGTGCGACGTCGGATTCCCATACATGCTGGTCAAGGTAATGCTCCGCCAGCCTGCCGGAGAACCCGAAATCGCCGCCGATGGGCTGGCGAATGCGCAGGCCGTAGAGGGCCCGCGTCAGGGGATACATGATGCTGTTCGTGATGGTCCCGTCATATTTGTGGCGCAGGTAGTATGGCGCCACGTAGTCATAGCCTTCGCTCAACACCGGCCGGATCAGCATCTCGATCCATTCGGGCGTGATGCTGCGCAGGTCCGAGTCCACCACGGCACAGGCCTTGGCCTTGAGCCGGCGGGCGATTTCGAAAATGGTACGGAACGCGCTCCCCTTCCCGGGAATCCCGTGATAGGGAGTGATGATCTTGTGCAACGGGCTCTGCCGGTCCCTGATGAGCATCGCGCCGAGGTCCACGCTCGTGCGGGCGACGACATCCGGCGTTCCGTCGGATGAGCCCCCATCCGAATTGACGACCACCGATCGCGAGCCGTGAAAATATTTGGCCAGCCCGGCGCTCACCGCGCGCACGACATGGCCGATGGTGTCGGCGTTGTTGTAGCTGGGGATGCCGACGAGGATGTCCGTCTCCTCGATGGCCTGGACGCGCGCATCCGTCTCGGGTGCGAGTTCGACGGTTGGGGGCATCCTGCTCACGCCGGTTTTCGTTCAGCCGTGGGATCCCACATGTGATCCTCCTCCACGGCCTCGTTGAGCCGGTCGAAAATGTCGGGTACAGCCGCCGTCACGCGACTCCAATTCGAGATCATCGGCACGCCGAGCGGGTCTTTCAGGAAAATCTCCGACGCCAGCTTGATGCCCCGCAGGAAGGCTTCGACCGCCGTGCGTTCCTCATGACGGTCGAACCGCAGACTATTGATCATCGCGCCGTCCTCATAACGGCGGATCGCCTCTTCGGCGCTCTGCAGGTAGGTTGTCCACACCGTTTTCAACTGGGCATCTCCGAGCACCACTCCCTCGCTGGCCAGATTGCGAAGCAGCGATTTGGTGATATCGACGACCATCTTGAGCAGCCCTTTCTCGGGATCATCCGCGGACAGCGCCTGATGCTTGTGCTCGTACGTATCGGCGATGTCCGCCTGACAGATCCGGCGCAGCGCGCAATTGCGGTAGACTTCCGCCAACACGCCGATCTCCAACCCCCAGTCGCCGGGGATGCGGTTGATCCAGGCCAAATCGCGCACCATCGCAAACTCGCCGGCCAGCGGGTAGCGGAAACTGTCCAGAAAGGTCAGCAGTGGCTGCGGTCCCGTCAGTTGCTGCAAGCTGCGGACGAGCGGCGTGATGAAGAGCCTGGTTACCCGCCCGTGCAAGCGATCCGTCACGCGGCTGTAATAGCCCTTGCAGAACTCGTATCCCAGGTTCGGATTCGCCAGCGGGTAGCACAGTCGCGCCAGATACTCACGCGTGTAACTCACGATGTCGCAGTCATGCAGGGCGATCACGTTGCTTCGGTGACGCGCCAGCACATACCCGAAGGCGATCCAGCAGGATTGCCCCTTGCCGGGCAAGCCGATGTCGATTTCCTGGCTGACCAACAGTTTCAGGATATCCTGAACGCGAGGGCCATCGACCCACACCAGACGGACTTCCTGCGGAAGGACCTTGAAGTAGTCTTTCGCCCGTCTGAACTCGAGCGCCGACGCACGTCCCAGCGCCACGACGATTTCGTTGAGATATCGGACCTGTTTCAGATGCTCCACGATGCCGGCCAATGCCGGCCCTTCCAGTTCAGAATAGAGGCACGGCAGAACCAGCGCGATCGGATTTACCCGTCCATACTGCTCCAACTCGCGCTCCAAATGATCAAGATTCGGCTGGCCCAGCCGGTGCAGTACGGTCACGGCGCCGTTTTGGAAGAAGTCTGACAAGACAGCCCCTTTCGTAACCTAATATTAACGGAGACATCTCATCCAAAAAGCATGCGCCGTGCCATGGAACTGCATCGAGTTCGCAAGCAATAATCAACAGCATTTCAGGCGTTTAGGACGTGACCTGAGAATACTCTCATATTCCTGGTAGCGAGCAGGGGAATTTTGGGACTCGGCTTCCTGTAACCCCTGTGGCCCCGTTCCACACAGGGGATACGTTTAGGCCATCATAGCAGCACATCACACGGCCGATCTAAATCATCGTCACAATCGGCCAGGCGGCGCTGGCGGCTCCCAGCAGCAGGCAGGCCCAGTCCCACACGCGTCCGATCGTCGAGCCCTGCCAGGCGAGAAACCCGGCCGCAGCCAGCGCAAGGGCCGCCACGGCGACGACCGGTAGCTCTCCCCCTGCCAGCCAGAAACCGATCGTGACGACGATCGCGCCGAGGACTGCATGCAGTCGAGACGTCCACATCAGACAAGTTCGGTGGAACCCGCCGAAGCATGTCCGCCTTCGCCAAGTCGCCGACGCGCCATAGTTGCTTTGGCGACGGCGCGGCTTCGGCGGACACCCGCTCGTATTCTTCCACGGCTTGACAACCGTGGCTTCCTGAGTAGGCGGGTGAAACGTATGGCGCTTCGCACTGCTTCTATCAAATCATCCATCGTCTCTCAGGACTCAGCACTCAGCACCTTCTCATGCCCGTGCGCGGCTCCGCCGCCTTATGTCCGCCGCTGTGCTTGCCGTGCGATAAAATTCTTGATGACCTCAGCCGCCACGCTCTGTCCGCCCAGCCCGAAGGCGATGGCCACGCCCAAGCCGATCGTGCCGAGGATGATTTGGATGGACGAGGTGATGATGGTCGTATCGATGCCGATCTGCTCGAGCGCCATGACACCGGCGAACACCACCACCACGATGCGGACAATTTTCGAGAATGCCACCGCGCTGTCGAGCTTGTTGGCCGTGGCTGCGTTCAGCACGACTTCGCCGAAAAAATGCCCCAGGAGCAATCCGCCGGCCACGACGACCACCGCGCCGATGAGCTTGGGAATGAACAGCACGAACCGCTCCAGCAGTTGGGAGACGACGGTCAACTGGACCGCGTTCGCCGCCGAAACCAGGAACACCAGGATGATGAGCCAGTACACCAGGAACCCGACCACGAACGCCGGTGATTGACCGAACCCCAACCGTGCCAGCAACTCGTTTACCCTGACCTTCTCCGTGTACTCATCCACCCGGACGAATTTCAGAAATTTTTCAACGGCGGTGCGGGCAATCTTCCCCACGACCATGCCGATCAGGAGCAGCAGCAGGGCCGCCAGCACCGCGGGAAGTTTGACCAGAATTTCGCTCAACAGTTGTTGCACCGGCCCCATCAACAAGGACGCCCAGTCTTGCGACATGATTCACCTCCAATAAGTGAGTTGCGGACTCTCGTGCGACGCCGACGATCAGCGACCATCGGCGCACAAGTCTGAAAGGTCCGATGACCAAAGTCAACACGACGGAACTTGTATTACGGATGGCGGCGGCGGACACAGTGCATGCCTGGCTACCGTCACACCGCGCCGGATACGGATCGGCCCGCGGTCTCGCGCTTCGACCGCCCGGGCATGGATGCCCCGTGGTGCGCGGCCAGAAGAACCTGCAGCAGATCGCTGACTTCGGACTGGCGTTTCAGGAAGAATTGCGCGTCCGAATTCTTCCTCGCGCCGATCCGAACCGTCACAATTCTGCTGTCACGCAGACCGAAGACATCTTCGTCCGTCACATCGTCTCCGACGAACAGCGCGTGCTGCACGTGGAGACGGGCCATCAATTTCAACAACGCCCCGCCTTTGTTCGGCGTGCCGGGGGGAATCGCATTGACGCTCGACTTTCCCAGCATGATTCTGGGCGACGGACTCAGCTCCGAGAGCGCGTCGATCACCGCTGCCCTGGCCGCACGCGTGCGCGCGGCTGCCCGGTAATGGAACGTCAGCGAATAGGTCTTATCCTCCACTTCCACACCCAGGCTTCTCAATAGTTTGCCAAACCGGGTTTCGACCTGGCTCTTCCAGGCTGCGCAGGCTTGTCGGGCATAGTTCCTGACTCCCGCCAGATCATGGCTTCCTTCCACACCATGATTGCCGATCAGGTACGAGACATCGTCCCCCACGCGGGCGTGAAGATCCCGGAGCGACCGCCCTGATACGATGGCAATGGGGGCGTACCGGCTCAACTCGTTCAATTGGATGCGGACCCGGCTGGAGAGGCGAACCGTCCGGCGATCCCGCACAATTTTCGTCAACGTGCCATCGAAGTCGAATGCGTAGAGCGACCGCACCCCGGCAAGCGCCTGCAACTGTTGACGCCCGATCTCTCCGAGCGCGTGCCGCATCATCGTCGCTCGGATCGAAGCAGCGTGTCCGACCGCCGGACCTGCTGCATCACGCGCTCGCGCTGGCGAATCCGCGCCGCGTCCATCAGCATCCGCCCCGCCCACCGGTAGACATTGAATTCCCGGATCAGGGCCCGCATGTTCCGCATGCGCGCCCGCTGTTCGACCGGGGGCATCGTCAGAGCACGGTGCAGC
>Ga0209640_10002925_pt1 | contig 14970 bp, 12 predicted proteins | sample RifCSP10_1_FD_184018 | JGI IMG/M metagenome (GOLD analysis project Ga0209640, IMG submission 184018) | Soil microbial communities from Rifle, Colorado - Rifle CSP2_sed 10_1 (SPAdes) (version 2) | ecosystem: Environmental > Terrestrial > Deep subsurface > Rock core/Sediment | place: Rifle...
GTTCTCCCCCGCGGAGGATCCCGCCGCCGCCGCGGACCGTGAGTGAGTGTCCTTCGTCGACGATCGCGATCCCGAACTTCCTCAACGCCTCGATCATCACGCCGCTCCTCGAAAACGTCGGGATCACCTACGACAACACGACGGACGGCCCGCCAGGTTATGCCGACGTCGTCAAGCTGGGGCAGGCCTTCGTCAGGGCCGCGCCCGAACGGCTGGTGTGGGGTAGCAACTGGCCGCATCCAAACGAGACGCAAAAGCCCGACGACGCACGCCTGTTCGACCTCATGGCACAGTGGGCGCCTGAGGAAGCGAGGCGTCACCGGATTCTGGTCGAGAACCCGGCGACTCTGTACGGCTTCGGGTCCTGACGCGCGCGCAGATCAGCGCCCGTGCTTGCTGGCCCACGCCCTGAGCCGCGCCGCGGCGGCCACGGCGGACGGTTCGGTCAGCAGACGATCGGACGGCCACGGAAGGCGCCACGTCCAGTTCACCGGGCTGACCGTGGCCGGCTGATTGATGCGATCGCGCCAGCCGAAGACGTCCTGCACCGGCAGGATGAGCAGGTCGGCACCGGATGCATACAGCGCTTCGACGAGCGCGTGGCGCACGGGATCGGGCAGGCCGGGCGCCTTCATCGCACGCGCGCGGTCCTCGTCGGCGAGGCGGTCCCGCACGGATGGAATGGCGAGCACCGCCTCCTTCTCTTCGCGCGGCGCCCCTTCCCACCACACCACCATCGGCTCGGTATCGTGCGTTCCGGTGGTGGCGACGGCGGACGCGGGATAGTCGGCCGGATCCTTGAACGGCTGCGTCTCCTGCTGCCAGTAGCGCTCCCACCGCAGCACCTTGTAGCCGGGGATCCCGAGGCGCGCGAGCGAGTCGCGGACGAAGTCGGGCACCAGTCCGAGATCCTCGGCGGTGATGTCCGCTCCCGACGCGCGAAACACCTCCAGGATGCGTTCACCAAGCTCAATCTGCGCGGCCTGGGTGGACGGCGTGAACTGTGGCTCGCTCCCGTCGTGCGGCCGGAAGTAGGTGCGATAGAACCCCACCAGGTGATCGACACGGAATCCGTCGAACAAGGCGGCGTTGCGCCGGGCGCGTTCCCGATACCACGCGAAATCGCGCTCGGCAATGACGTCCCATCGGTAGAGCGGAAGGCCCCAGTCCTGGCCCGTCTGGCTGAACGCATCGGGCGGCACGCCGACAGACACGTCGAAGCGGAACTCGTCCTGGCGCGCCCACGCGTCGGCGCTGTCGCCGCTGACCATGAAGGGCAAGTCGCCATAGAGCGCAATCCCGCCGGCATTCCGGCGCGCATCCGCCCACTGATCGCCGGCAATCCACTGGAGGTATTGCCGGTACAGGATGTCGTCGGCCAGCTCGTGACGCGCCTCGGCGAGCGCACGCGGGTCACGGGCGCCGAGCGGCGCCGGCCAGGCGGGCCAGGGTTGCTCGCCGTACCGTGCGTGTAGGGCGCGGAAGAGGGCGTACTCCTCGAGCCACCACGCCTGGTCGCCGATAAAGGCGCGGAGCGCCGCCGCGCGCCGCGTGCCGCGCGTCCACTCGGTGTCGCGAAACCGCGCGAACGATCGCCGCAGCACACTCTGTTTCAAGTCGCGCACCTCGGCGTAGTCGATGCCGGGCGAACGGCGCACGGCATCGAGCCGCGCGCGAAAAGCCGCATCGAGCTGCGGCTCGCCGCCGAGCGCCTGAAAATCCTCGAGTCGCTCGACCGTGATGAACTGCGGATCGATCGCCATCGCGCTCAGCGCGGAATACGGCGACGCCACGCCCGGCGGGATCTCGTTGATCGGCAGCAGCTGCAGAAGCCGCAGCCCCGCGCCCTCCATCCATCGCGCGACGGCCGGGATGTCGCCGATCTCGCCAATCCCCCAGCTCGTCGACGATGCGATCGAAAAGAGCGGGATGAGCACGCCCGCCCGGCGGGATCGAGTCTCGGTCGCCATCAGAGGCTCGCCAGTCGCAGCAGACGCGCCACCGCGTCCGCAAACAGGCGCGGCGGCGGCAGCAGGCTGAGCACGAGGTACGCCTCGCGCGGAAAGTCGAAGAAGTAGCCGGGATGCGCGAGCACGCGCTCCCGCTCGACGAGCTCCAGCACCAGCTGCTCTTCCGGGCGCGTCGACGGCACGCGCAGCACCGCGGACCATCCGCCCTCCGCGCGCAGCACTTCACACGCGGGGAATTCGCCGGCCAGCGCCCGCAGCACGCCGAGGTTCTGCCGGGTTCGCTCCCGGATGGCATCGCGCACCGGTGCCCCCGCACGCAGAAGATGGGGCGCGGCCACCTGGACGGGCGTCCCCACCGACAGATAGCTGTCCGCGATCAGCTCGAGCGCGCCGAGCGCGGCATCGCGCTGGGCCGGGGGGCCGCCCACCACGATCCAGCCCAGCTTCAACTGCGGCAGCCCGACCGTTTTCGAGAGACCGGCCAGCGAGAAGCACAACACCTCGCTGCGCGAGGCGATGTCGGTGAGCGGGTCGCGCGCCTCGAGTGGATAGTCGGCGAACACTTCGTCGACGACGAGCGCCCAGTCCCGCCGGCGGCAGAGCTGCGATATGGACGCGCACTCGCCGGCCGTGAGGTACGACCCGGTCGGATTGTTCGGCGACACGACCAGTACCGCCCGGGTGCTGTCGGGGGCAGCCGCCATCGACTCGACGTCGATCGACCACCGGCCGTGGTACTCCAGCGCGTACGGATGTGCGTGAATCCCTTCGAGCGACGTCAGATGCTCGAACAGCGGGTAGCTGGGGCACGGCACCAGCACGGTGTCGCCGGCATTGCACAGCAGCTTGAAGAGCCAGCTGTAGGCCTCGCTGGTGCTGGCGGTCAGCACCACGTGGGCGGGATCGACCGCCGGGCCGCGCCGGCCCTGATCCGCCGCCACCGCGGCTCTCGCGGCCGGCAGTCCACGCGGGTGCGGCTCGTAGCGCAGCGCCGCCGCGTCGGCAAGCGGCGCGAGCAGGCCGTCCGGATAGGGAATGTCCGCGCGCGTGGGGTTCGACTGGGTGAGGTCCGCCACGTGCACGTCGCGTGCACGAAGCGCGGCGAGCGCGCGCGACAGGGCGTTGGGCTCGAGCTCGGGCGGCAGTCGTCGCGAGAACATCGTCAGATCTCGATGCGCTCGCCGTGCGCCGGCGTCTGGGCGTCCCAGCCGAACCGCTCCTTGACGAGCGCTTTGAGCGCGTCCATCGGCGCCGGCTCCCCGTGAACCAGGCACACCCGCGCGGGGCGCCGTGGCAGGGTGCCGAGCCACCGGAGAATCTCTCCGCGATCGGCGTGCGCCGACATCGAATCGATCTTCACGACGCGCGCGGCGACCGGAATCAGGCGGCCGTGAATCTTGACCTGCCGGGCGCCGTCGACCAGGCTCCGCCCGCGCGTCCCGGCGGCCTGATACCCGACGAACAGAATCGTGTGCCTGGCATCGGGCAGCGCCGCCGCCATGTGGTGCAGCACCCGGCCGCCCGTCGCCATGCCGCTTGCCGAGATGATGATGGCGGTCAGCGGCGAAGCCGTCAGCGCCTTCGACTGCTGCGGCGATGCCACGATCTGGAAGCGCGCCGATGCGAATGTGGAGACGCCTTTCTCTTCCGGCCGCATGTCCGGATCCAGCTCGGACACGCGCGCGGTGTAGAACCGGAGCGCCTCGGCCGCCATCGGGCTGTCGACGTACACCGGCAGCACCGGGATGCGCCGTTCATCCTCGAGGCGCCGCACCCAGTACAGGAGCTCCGCGGCACGCCCGACGGCAAACGCCGGCACGATCAGCTTGCCACTGCGGCGCGTCGTGTCGCGAATCACCTCTGCAAGCGCTTCGCCATTGTCATCCGGCGCGTGGTCGCGATCGCCGTACGTCGATTCCACCAGCACGACGTCGGCCTCGGGCGCATCGGCGGGATCCTGCAGCACCGGGCGCGCGTACCGGCCCAAGTCTCCCCCAAACAGGATGGTCCGCCCGCCGGTCAGCCGCGCGTGGACGTACGCGGAACCCAGCAGATGGCCGGCCGGCGAAAACTGCACGGTGATGCCCGGCGCCACCTCGATCGGCCTGTCGTAGCCGAGCGGTTGCAGCTGCGAGATGGCGCGAAACGCGTCGGCTTCGGTATACAGCGGCAGCGCGGGATGGTGTTTCGAGTAGCCGTGCCTGTTGGCCTGTCGCGCATCTTCTTCCTGAATCCGGGCGGCATCCGGCAGCACGAGGCGGCATAGGTCGGCGGTGCCACCGGTGCAGAAGATACGCCCGCGGTACCCATGCGCCACAAGGCGGGGCAGGTACCCGACATGATCGAGATGGGCGTGCGTCAAGACGACGGCGTGCAGGGATGTCGCGGGAACGGGCGGCGGCGCCCAATTGCGAAGGCGAAGCTCTTTCAAGCCCTGAAACAGCCCGCAGTCGACGAGGATGCGGCTTCCGCCGTGCTCCAGCAGGTACTTCGAGCCGGTCACCGTGCGCGCCGCGCCCAGGAACGTGAGTTCGGCCATCACGCGAACATAGCAGGCCTCAGGCCTCGGGGCCCAGGGCTCAGCCTGAGGCCTCAGACAGCCCCGAGGCCTGCTGTATGCTGTCGGGTATGCGTCCAGTTTTTCGGCTCAGTGCGTGCCTGTGTCTCGCGGCATCCGCGCTGGTGGCCACGACGTCGGCCCAGGCGCCGCCGCGGATGCTCACGATCGATGGCCTCTACGATCCCGAGCAGCGCGTCGATTTCACCGGCGCACCGCCGACGAACCTGCGCTGGCTGGACGACCAGAGCTATCTGCAGGCGCGGCTCAAGGTCGAGGCCGCCTCGGGGCGGACGTCGCCGCTCTTCGACGCGGCGCGCATGGAAGCGGCGCTGGCCGCCATGCCCGGTGTCTCCCGCGACGACGCCGCGGCGCAGGCGCGCGCAGGCGACCTGCTCTTCAATCCCGGGCGGAGCGGCGTCCTGCTCACGATCGACGAGGACCTGTACTTCTACGATTTCTCGACGAGCGCGGCGACGCGCTTGACCTCGGCTGCGGGCACAGAAGAGGAGGCGACGTTCAGTCCCGACGGCAAACGGGTGGCCTTCGTCCGCCGCCACAACCTTCATAGCGTCGATGTGGCCACACAGAGAGAGGTGGCCCTGACGACCGATGGCAGCGCGGAGCTGCTGAACGGCAAGCTGGACTGGCTGTACCAGGAAGAGATCTACGGTCGCGGCCGGTTTCGCGGTTACTGGTGGAGCCCCGATTCCTCGCGCATCGCCTTCCTGCAGCTCGACGAGCGTCCCGTTCCCGAATACACGGTGGTGGACGACATCGCGTACCGCGGCACCGTCGAAGTGACCGATTATCCGAAGGCCGGCGACCCCAATCCGCTCGTGAAGCTCGGTATCGCGCGCCTCACGGGTGGAGCGCCCTTGTGGGTTCAGCTCGATGCGTACACCACCGACATCCTGATTGTCGACGTCGACTGGGTGCCCGAGGCGGGGACGCTCTCCTTCCAGGTGCAGGACCGCGAGCAGACGTGGCTCGACTTGAACGTGGCCGACGCGTCATCGGGGCGCGCGACGCGCGTGCTGCGCGAGACGACGCCCGCATGGGTGAATGCCAACGGCAGCCCCACGTGGCTGAAGGACGGATCGTTTCTCTGGTTCAGCGAGCGCAGCGGCTTCAAGCACCTGTATCACTATCGGCTGGACGGCACGCTGGTTCGTCGCGTCACGGAGGGCCGGTGGGACATCCGCAATCTGTACGGCGTCGATGAACAACGGGGCCTGATCTACTTCGATGCCGGCGCTCGGCGGCACATCGATACGGATATCTATCGGATTAGCCTGACCGGCGCCAACCTCACGCGCCTGTCGCGCACGGATGGGACCCATCGCGCCATCTTCAACCCGTCGTTCACGGCGTACATCGGCGTGTGGAGCGACGCCACGACCCCGCCGCAGGTGCGTCTCCATCGCGCCGACGGCGCCGAGACCCGTGTCATCGACGCGAATCCGGTGCGCGCGCACGCGGACTACCGGCTGTCGACACCCGAGTTTGTCGAAGTCCGGACGCGGGACGGATTCGTCATGGACGCCATGATGATCAAGCCGCCCGACTTCGACGCCTCACGGCGCTATCCGGTGTATCAGCTCACGTATGCCGGCCCGGGCACCGCCTCGGTCCGCAACCAGTGGGGCGGGACGACGTTCATGTACCACCAGCTGCTGGCGCAGCACGGCGTGATCGTCTGGGTGCTCGACAACCGCAGCGCCGGCGGCAAAGGCGTGGAATCGCAGTGGCCCGTGTACGGCAAGCTGGGCGAGCTCGAGCTGCAGGACCTCGAGGACGGAATCGCGTGGCTGACGCAGCAGCCCTACATCGATGCCTCGCGCATCGTGCTGCACGGCTGGAGCTACGGCGGCTTCATGACGGCCTACGCCCTTACGCACAGCACGAGCTGGGCGGCGGGCGTGGTCGGCGCGCCGGTCACCGACTGGAGGAACTACGACACGGTGTACACCGAGCGCTACATGAAGACGCCGCAGAACAACCCCGACGGCTATCGGCGGACGGCGCCGCGATTTGCCGCCGCGAACCTGCACGGAGGGATGCTGCTCGTCCACGGCAGCATCGACGACAACGTCCACCGCCAGAATTCCGAGCAGTTTGCCTACGAGCTGCAGCGTGCCGGCAAACCGTTCGAGATGATGGTCTATCCGCGATCGCGCCACGGCATCACCGACGCCCGCTTGAACAAGCATTTCCGCCAGACGATGTTGGATTTCGTGCTTCGAACGATCGGAGGACAATCCCCCGGTCCCCGATCCCCGATCCCCGATCCCCGATAATGGTGTCGTTCCTCGACGCGCTCACGTCGGAAACCGGCGTCATCGCGGCCGAGCTGCGGCCGCCGCGCGCCGAGCTCGACTCGCTGGCGGGCATGGACGCCTGGATCGACACCTACCATGCCGTCCGCACGTTGACGCGCCAGGACGTCGCCGTCTTCCTCACCGACAGCGCTGTCGGGACCCAGGAAGAAAATAACCTCCGGCACCTGGTGACCAATCTCGGCCGCGACGTGCCTCGCGATCGGGTGGTGCCGTTTCTGACCAGCAAGCACTCGCTCGACTTCTGTGTGAGCTTTGCCGAGCAGACGTGGCAGCACGGGTTTCCGGCCCTGGTCGTGCTCGGCGGCGACAAGACCCTCGGGCGCCCGCGGTGCGTCGCGCACGCCTGGGAGCTGCGCCGGGCGATTCGAGCGCGCGAGCCGCGCCTGGCGCTGGGCGGCTGGGCCAACCCGTACGCCGATGCCGCGCAGCAGGCCGGGTTCGTGGCCGACCAACGGTTCACCGCCGAGTTCTACCTCACGCAGATCGTGAGCCATCTGGACATCGCGCCCGTGGCGCGGTTCCTCGATGAGATGCGGCGGCGGCGCCTGGACCATATCCCGGGCGTGTTCGGCGTCTTTTTTTACCGGAGTGCCAACCCTCAGACGCTCGGCGTGCTGAGCCGGTTCCTGCCGGTTCCCACCGGGCCGCTGGCTGCGGCGTTCGCCGCCGGCGCGACGCCGATCGACATCTGCGCGCGGACGCTGCGCGCCGTGATGGATCTGGGCGTGCGGCACTTCTACATCAGCAACCTGCCGCTCGCGCGCGCCTCGTCCACGCTCAACGCCATCCTCGAGCGCGTCGGCGCCCTCGCGTAGCGCGGTCCGGCCAAAGCCGGACACTACGTACGCTAGAGGCGGAAGCCACCTGTGGCTTCCGGCCGACTTCAGCAACATGTGGCTTCCGGCCGACTTCAGCAACATGTGGCTTCCGGCTTCAGCCGGAAGTGGTTTTTCGTACGTCGTGTCCGCCTTCAGGCGGACCAAGTTGTGAGTCTTGGGTTTTTGAGTTTTGCGCTACTTCAGGTGCCGTCCGCCGTCGACGCGGATGGTTTCGCCGGTGATGAAGTCGCTGTCGATGAGCGCCAGCACGACTTTGGCGATTTCCAGCTCGCCGCCCCAGCGCCCGAGCGGCGTGGCGCGCTCGACCTTGGTGAACTCCTCGTCCGGCGTGCCCTCGGGCGCCACAATCGGTCCGGGCGCGATGGCGTTGACGAGAATCTGGTCTGACGCCAGCTCCAGCGCGAGTGCCTGCGTCAGCGCCACGACACCGGCCTTCGCCACGTAGTACGGCAGAAAACCGAGATAGCGCGGCCGGCCGCTCGCCGCGACCCAGTCCGACACATTGATGATGCGCCCGCCGCGGACGCGTCGCATGTGCGGCACCGCCGCCCGCGCGCACAGCCATGCGGCGCGAAGGTCCACGGCCAGCTGTTCGTCCCAGTCTTCAACAGTCAGCTCGTCGAACGGCGTGGGCCGATACCGCGACGCCATGTTGACGAGCACGTCCAGCCGGCCCAGGTCGCGGACCGCCTCGTCCGCCACGCGCTCGCAACCCTCCGCCGAGGCCAGGTCCGCCCGCAGCACAAGGGCCCGCCGGCCGAGACCGCGCACTCCCTCGGCGGTTTCCTCCGCCTCCGCGCGCGACGTGCGATAGACGAGCGCCACATCGGCGCCGCGGCGCGCCAGCTCGGTCGCGACGATCGCGCCGATGCGTTTGCCCCCCGTAATAAGCGCCACCCGGTCGGTGAGTTCCATATGGATTTGTGACTGGCGATTTGTGATTAGCGATTCATGACTGGCGATTTCACGCGATTTTCAAATCATTAATCACAAATCACCAATCGCAAATGCCGAAAGTGATTTCGGGGACCGTAAGCGGCTGCGCGCCGCGGCCGCCGTATCTCGTTGATTTGGAACGGGGTCTGCGCTGGTCTGTTTCCTGCTGGGCCTGTCTCTTTGGCCCGGGCTGGCTCCCTCGGCTGCTCACGTGCTTCGTTGACAAGGAGATGACCATGAGGAGGATTTGCTTCAGCGTGTTGACGGCTGCCGCGATATTGGCGATGCCGGCGATGGGCCATGCCCAGAACACGGTTACGTTGTTTGGCAGCGGGTCCGGCGCGTTCGAAACGCCCCCGATCGCCACGGCGGGCGTGGGGACGGCGACGTGCACGCTCAATCGCACGCTGCTCGAGATCTCGTGCACGGCGCGCGTCCACAACATTGTCGACCTGACCAACGGCCATATCCACGTCGGCGGCGCGGGCACGTCCGGCCCGACGGTGTTGAACATCCCGGGGCTGCCGCTCCGAAGCTCGGATGACTTCGTCCTGTCGTGGACGTGGAAGGAATCCGACCTGACGCTGCGGCCCGCGCAGGGTGTGCTGAAGATGGCCGACGTGTTCGAGTCGTGCGCGAGCGGCAACTGCTATCTGAACTTCCATACGACGACGAACCCCGGCGGCGAGGTCCGCATCAATCTCTGCCCGCAGGGCGCGGACAACCGCAACGCCAACCAGTTCTACCTGATCAACGTCTGCGCGCCCGGACGCTAGGTCATTGACGTCGGCAGTTTCCCTATGCGCTACGATGCGGGTGTGGCGCGCGCAGTGTCTCGATCGCTCGTCGCAATCGTTCTGACGGCCGCGGTGGCCGCCGGTTACGAGCCGACGCTCAACCGGCAGGCCATTGAGGAGGCGATTGCGATCGGACAATCGCGCCTCGACAGCACGCGCGCCCGATATCATCAGCCCTACCGCATTCACGTCGGCCGTCCCCCGGTTGACTACATTGACGTCGTGACACCGTTCCGCCGGCTCGAGCTGGCGGTGGAGGAGCAGTCACGCGCGGGCAACCGGCTGTTCCGGCAGCAGGACGCGCTGGCGGTGCTGGCGGTGCACGGCGATCGGCTGAACGTCGTCATCGAGTTCACCTTCCACCCGCTCAACAGCTACGTCGGGGTGCCCCCGTACATGGTGACGCTGGCGCGCGCGGACGCGCCCGGCCGTATCGACGCGCTCGAGATCCAGCGGATTCCGCGCTTTGGCGCGCGCATCGACGGGACCCATTTGCCCTACCCGTCTGCGCCCGTGATTCCGTCCGGCGGCCAACCGATGCTCGGAGGCACGCTCATCGTCAGCTTTGGCGGAGGCCGGCTGGAACCGCGCGGCACCTACGATATCGTGATCGAGGAGTCGGGAAAGGAACTGGCGAGAGAGCGGGTAGACCTGGGGAACCTACGATAGGCGCCCCGGAGACCTGAAGGTCTCCGGCTACCCGCGCCGGGAGATCCCCGCACCGGTAGCCGGAAGCCTTTCGCACCGGTAGCCGGAAGCCTTTCGCGCCGGTAGCCGGAAGCCTTCAGGCTTCCCGACGTTACGAAAGCACCTTCACGACCACCCGGCGGTTCTGCGCTCGCCCGTCCCGCGTGTTGTTGGGCGATACTGGCTTCTCCTCGCCGAAGCTGATGACGTTCATCTTGTGCAGCGGAATCTGGTGCTGCTCGTACAGATACCGCTTCACCGACTCGGCGCGCTCGAGCCCCAGCCGCTCGTTCAGCTCGGCCGATCCCACATTGTCGGTGTGCCCTTCGATTTCGATGAACACGTTCTGCGGGCTGGCCTTGAGCTGGCCGACGACCTGATCCAGCCGTCCCTTGGCCTCGTCCGGCAGATCGGCGGCGCCGAACTTGAAGTTCCCCTGATCCTCGCTCAAGGTCACTTCGAAGATGAGCCGTCGCGTCGCGGCGACTTCGGCGGCGACGGTGTCGACCCGGCCGCCAACGGCATTGGCCGCGGCCTGAGCCTTGTCAGCGGCGCCCTGCGCCGTGCCGGCGGCCGCGCGCGCGTCAGTCGCCGCTTTGCCGGCAGCCTCCGCCTTCTGGTCGACCGCGCCGATGCGGGCCTCGCTTTGCCCGACGCGCTGCTGCGTCTGCTCGACGGTGCCGCTCAAGGTGTCGACCTTGGTATTGACGCCGCCGACCTCTTCCCGTACGAATCCTTTCGTGGCGCATGCCGGAGCGACCGCCACGCTCAACGCGATGATCGATCCTGCAAGTAATGTCTTCCACATGGTGTGTCTCCCTCTCCCAATAGTACTCGTCTGTTCTAGTTTTCCCATCGTGTCGGGCCAGACATGTACCCGCCACGCGCATGGACGGTCAGATTGTCATTCCGCGTGCGAATTTCGAGCGGATGCCACCCTGGGCGCGGATCCGGCTCGAAGGTGATGAGGTACTGGTAGCGCAACTCGGTGAAGAGATCGCGAACGGCAACCACCGTGTGCGCGGGCGCGCTGGCGACGCGCAGGTCGCCGCCCGTCCAGTGCGCCAGATCCGCCAGCGTGGCGGTGCTGCCGGTCGCGCCGTCGATATCAATCACTGACAGCTCGCCGCCTGGATGATCGAGCGGCGTGACGACGGTCAGCAGATAGACGGGAACGTCGATCGAGGCGGCAATGCCAGACACTTGCGGCGGCGTGAGGCGGCTGCCCGTATCGACACCGTCGGTGACCACGAGTAACGCGCGGTGGCGATTCGCGCGCTCGCCAACCGTCCGGGCCGCCTGGGCGACCGCGTCGTAGAGCGACGTCAGCCCCCAGGGCCGCCCGTCCAGGCTGACGCTCCGGATTCGGTCGAGGTCCTTGGTGAACGCCACCACCTCGCGAAGCGTCGCATCGAAGGTGAACAGCGCCGCTTCGTCGCCGGTGTCGTTCAACATGCCGGTGACCACGGCAATCGCATGGCGGGCGCGGTCGATGTTGCCCCCCACGGCCATGCTGCCGCTGATGTCGAGCAGGACGGCCAGGCTGATGGCGGCCTCGCCGGCATAGAAATCGCGGATGTCCCGCGGCATCCCGCCGTCCAGGACCTCGAAGTCTGACTTCTTGAGGTCGCGGACGACCCGGCCGCGCCGGTCGCGGACAGCGGCCGCCACCGAGACCACCTCGACGCCGGTCTTGAAGGTGACTGCGGGACGTTGACCCGTCGATCCGCTCGACGGCGCCTGGGCATTCAGCTCGCCCGCTGCGGCCGAGATCAGCAGCGTCACGAGTACCACCCGCAGGGCCGCTCCTGTCGGAGCCGACCCTGAGACACGAACGGCATGCCGAGTCACGGTGCCGCTCGACTTCAATCGCCTTGCCAGCGAATTTACCCCTGAAAATAGAATCACTTAGCGCAACTATCCGTTCCTGGGAGTCCGGTTTCCTGATGGAAGAGTGTAATTCTTACATGATTATGTCATATAGGCATGTCTCTCCTATGTAAAAAGCGCGCCAATCCGGGTGACGCGGGCGGGACGTGTAAGATTGAACGTGGATGCCGACGTCGAAGATCGCGCGGGCGGTTCAAGTGGCGGCGCGCGTCGATCGCTTCTCTTACGCCATCCGCAACATCGTGACCGCCGCGCGCGCGGTCGAAGCGCGCGGCGTACGCGTCCGGTATCTGAATATCGGGGACCCGGTCGCGTTTGGATTTCAGACGCCGCCGCACCTCGTGCATGCCGTCGAGCGCGCGATGCGCGACGGACACAACGGCTACCTCCCGTCGCCCGGAATCCCCGAGGCCCGCGAAGCCGTCGCCGCCGACTACGCCGCGCGCGGCGTGGCGGTGTCGCCCGATCGCGTGCTCATTACGACCGGCACATCGGAAGGCATCGACCTGGCGCTCCACGCGCTCGTCGATGAGGGCGACGACGTGCTGGTGCCGTGCCCGACCTATCCGATGTATACGGCGGTGCTGGCGAAAATCGGCGCGCGGCCGCGGTATTACCGCGCCGATCCGGCCCGCGACTGGCTGCCCGACCTCGATCACCTGCGCACCCTCGTGACGCCGCGCACGCGCGTGCTCGTCGTGATCGACCCGAACAATCCGACCGGCGCCGTGTATCCCCCGTCGACGCGCCGCGCGCTCCTCGACTTCGCCGACGAGCACGGCCTGACGATTGTGGCCGACGAGGTGTACGGCGAGCTGGGCTTCGAGGGACCGGTCCCCTTGCTCGGCACGCTCGACCCCGAGGCGCCGATCGTCTCGCTGTCGAGCCTGTCGAAGGCCTATCTCGCTCCCGGATGGCGCACCGGGTGGATGGTCATCGGCTCGACGCCTCGACTCGACAACGTGCTCGCGGCCGTGAAGAAGCTGGCCGACGGCCGTCTCTGCAGCCCGGGGCCGATGCAATATGCCGTGGTCGCGGCCCTGACCGGCGACCGCTCGCACCAGGTACAGTTCCGGCGGGCCCTGGCCGAGCGCGCGCGCATCACCACGCAGGCCCTGAACGCGATTCCCGGGATGCGGTGCGTCGCGCCGCGGGCGGCCTTCTACGCGATGCCGGCGCTGTCGCTGCCGCCCGGGCGGACCGACGAGGACTACGTGCTCGCCCTGCTGCGCGCGACCGGCATCCTCTGCGTCTACGGCTCCGGATTCGGCATGCGGCCCGAGGACGGCACGTTCCGGATCGTGTATCTGGCCAATCCCGACGAGCTGGCCTCGATCTACGCCGACATCGGCGCGTTTACCCGGGAGTATCTCGAACGGGCGGGCTGAGGCCGGGCGCTCTTCAATGAAACGGGCCACAGAGGCACAGAGGCACAGAGATTCCAGTGTGGAATTGTCCTCTGTGTCTCGGTGTCTCTGTGGTCCGTGATCGTGAATCGCGACAATCCGCGCGCCCTCATCCGCTACGCGCTCGTCGGGCTGACGCTCACGGTCGCGATTGCGTGGGGGCTGTACCTGGTGCGGGGCGCGCTGCTGCTCATCTACATCGCCGCGCTCGTCGCGATCGGCCTCGCCCCGCTCGCGGGCGTCATCGAGCGCCGGCCGCTCTATCGCCGCCGCCGCATTCCACGGCCCCTGGCGATCCTGATCATCTATTTGGGCCTGCTCGCCTTGCTCGTGGGTCTTGGTGTGCTCGTCATTCCGCCGCTCGTCGCGCAGGCGCGTGAGCTGTGGTCGGCGCTCCCCGGGATGCTGCAGCAGGGGCAGCAGTGGCTCATCGACCGCGGCCTCCTCGCGCGCGAGCTGTCGTTCCGCGAAGCCATCGAACAGTCGCCGATCGGAAGCTCCGACGCCGTCGGCACGGTGGTCACCGCCGTCTGGGGGTTTGTCGGCGGCGTCTTCGGCCTGGTGACGATCCTGATTCTCGCGTTCTACCTGCTCGTCGACGCCGACAACCTCGTGCGCACGTTCGTGCGGCTCTTCCCGCAGGCGGACCGGCCGCGCGTCGAAGACGCCTGCCGGCGCGTGTCCGGGAAGGTGAGCGCGTGGCTTGGCGGCCAGCTGCTGCTGGCGGCCATCATCGGCGGCAGCGCCGCGGTCGGCCTGTTTCTGATGGGCGTGCCGTACTTCTACGTGCTGGCGATGATCGCCGGCATCGGCGAGATGATCCCGATTGTCGGGCCGCTCCTGGCCGCGGTGCCGGCCATTGCCGTCGCCTTCACGGTGTCGCCGGCCCTGGTCGTCGGAGTGGCCGTGTTCTTTCTGTTGCAGCAGCAGTTCGAGAACCACGTGCTCGTGCCGAAAGTCATGGAACGTCAGGTTGGTGTCAGCGCGGTCGCGGTCATCGTGGCGCTCCTCATCGGCGGCACGCTGCTCGGGATCGTCGGCGCCATTCTTGCCGTGCCGACCGTCGCCATCCTGCAGGTCCTCTTCCAGGAGCTCGTCGCCGAGGCTTCGTCCGATTGATGCCCGTTCGGCACGCCTGGCAGGCGCTCGCCGCGTACATCGTCCTCTCGCTGGCCGTCACGTGGCCGCTCGCGCTCGGCCTTGGCCGGGATGTGGCCTGGGATCTCGGCGACTCGGTCCTCAATATGTGGATTCTGGCGTGGGACGGCGAGCAGATTCGCCGCGCGCTCACGGGTGACCTCTCGCGGCTGGCGGCCTTCTTCGATGCCAACGTCTTTCATCCGGCGCCGCGCGCGCTCGCCTATTCGGAGCACCTGATTCCACAGGCGATCCAGATCCTGCCCGTCTATCTGATCACGGGAAACCCGATTCTCTGCTACAACCTCCTGTTCCTGTCGACGTTCGTGCTGTCGGGCCTCGGCATGTACCTGCTCGTCCGCGAGCTGACGGGCAGCCCCGCGGCCGCGTTTGTGGCGGGCCTCGTCTT
>Ga0209640_10002926_pt1 | contig 14968 bp, 20 predicted proteins | sample RifCSP10_1_FD_184018 | JGI IMG/M metagenome (GOLD analysis project Ga0209640, IMG submission 184018) | Soil microbial communities from Rifle, Colorado - Rifle CSP2_sed 10_1 (SPAdes) (version 2) | ecosystem: Environmental > Terrestrial > Deep subsurface > Rock core/Sediment | place: Rifle...
GGATGGGGGTCGGCCTCGCATTTTCGGTGCCGCTCGCGGTGGCCATCTCGGCGCTCGAGATCATCGTGATCCTGGTCCAGGCCTACGTATTCACGCTTTTGACGGCCGTGTTCATCGGCATGGCCATTCACGCTCATCACTGAGCCAACGACGGGAGACGACGAATGGACGGTTTAGCGTTTGCGTATATGGGTGCCGGCATCGGCCTGGGGCTGGCCGTGATTGGCGCGGGGCTCGGCATCGGGAAGCTGGCGGCCGGGCTCGCGGAGGGGATTGCCCGCCAGCCCAGCGCGGTGGCCCAGATCACGGGTGCGGTGAACCTGCCGCTCTTCCTGCTCGAAGGCGTTGCGATTCTCGCTGAAGTCTTCGCGCTGCTCATCGTCCTGCTGAAGTAGTCATGAATCCTCTGGTCCAGCCGGATCCCGGGCTCTTCATCTGGACGATCGTGACGTTCCTCGTCCTCGTCGGGCTGCTGGCGAAGTTCGCCTGGCGGCCGCTGCTCGACGCGCTGGAGAGCCGGCGCGCGACGATCGCGAAGTCGCTCGAGGACGCACAGAAGGCGCGCCAGGAGCTCGAGCGCCTGCAGCGCGAATCCGCCGAGATGATGCGGCAGGCGCGGGTCGAGGCGGAGGCGATCATCTCGCGCAGCCGGTCTGACGCCGAGGCGCTGCGCGAGGAGCTGAAGCAGAAATCGCGCGCCGAGGCGGCGGCGATCGTCAAGAATGCCGAGAAGCAGATCCAGATGGAAACGGCGCGTGCCATCCAGCAGATCCGCAGCGAGACGGTCGACCTGTCGGTCGCCATCGCGTCGAAGATCCTCAAGCGCCAGGTGTCGAAGGAAGACCACGAAGGGTTGATCGAAGACACCCTGAAGCAGGTGGAAACCCGCCGGCACGTGTGACGAGCGGCCGCCGTGTACCGGCGCGCCTGCTCGCCGCCCTGTTCACGCTCGGCGGCGCGGCGCTGTTCGCCTGGGTGGTGACGCGAACCGGCGTCACCGACATCCTCGCAGGCATTCAACGGGTCGGCTGGGGGCTGGCAGTCATCCTCGCGCTGGCCGGCCTCCGCCTGGCGGTCCGTGCCGCCGCGTGGCGGTTCTGCATGGCGCCCGGCACGGCGCTGACCTTCGGCCGGGCCTTCAGTGCGTTCCTGGCCGGCGATACGGCCGGCACCATCACCCCCTTCGGCATCCTCGCGAGCGAGCCGACGAAAGTCTTTCTCACCAGGCACCACCTGGCCACGCGCGACTCGATCGCGTCGCTGGCCATCGAGAATCTCCTGTACGCGATGTCGGTCGTGGTGATGGTTGCGGTGGGGCTCGTGCTGATCCTGGCCACCGTGCCGCTGAGCGGGGCGTGGCGATGGTCGATCGTGGCCGCGCTCGTCGCGCTGGCGGCATCAGGGCCCGTCATCTGGCGGCTCATGCGCGGCACGTGGGACGATCGGCGCGGCGCGCGTCCCGCGTGGCGGGAGCGTCTGGCCCGCGCCCGCCTCGCCGTGGCCGGATTCGCAGCGGGGTACCCGGGCCGGGTGTGGCGCGCGCTCGGATTCGACGCGGCCTTCCACCTCCTGGCCGTCGTCGAAGTGTTCCTCACGCTGCGGTGGCTGTTGGGCGGGGGGAGCCCGACGCTCGTCCAGGCGGTGATCTTCGAGTCGGTGAACCGGGTGATCATCGTCGCCTTCAAGTTCGTGCCGTTCCGGATAGGCGTGGACGAGGCAGTGACCGGCGCGCTGGCCCCGATCCTGTCGGTGAATCCGGCCGCAGGCGTGACGCTGGCGGTGGTGCGGAAGGTCAGGAGCCTGTTCTGGGCAGCCGTCGGGCTCGCGATTATCGCTGCCCACTCCACGAGGAGGTCATAGTGGCCACGTTGAAGCAAATAGTGCGCATGCTTGAAGAGCAACGCCGCGAATTGCTCGATCAGCTCGGCGCCGTCGACAGAGCGCTCGCAGCGCTCGGCAGCGCGGCAACGGAAGTTACGGACGCGCGTCCAGCGGCGCCCGATGTGTCCGCCGAACAGACAGCCGGAACAGTCATGCCAACCCACGTCAAGGCGAGGCGTGTCCTGAGTGATTCGCACAAGCAGGCGCTGGTGGCTGGACAACGCAAGGCGCGCGAAGCAAAAAACGTAGCCAGTGGCCTCGCTCGCGAAATGCCAGACGAGGCCTTCGTGCCTGCCATAGGAAGGCGAGGCGACCGTCAGCCGCCCAGGCTCGTCAAGAGAACGGTCAAGAAATAATCGAGGGCGGCGGCGCACCCCACCCGGACGAGGTGAGGTGCGAGGTCGGACGGGAGGTCGGTGCGATCCTCGACAGGAAGTCGGTGCGATCTTCGACGAGGAGTCGGTGCGATGCCGACGGGAAGTCGGTGCGAGCCGGACGAGACGTTTGTTTTCCGCGAATACTGCGTCGTATCGCCTTACTTACACCGAGCGCGGAACATTTGGCGGTTCCCGGTGGGGCATGCCCTCAATCGTCCCGGCGTCCTCATGCGCCGCGTCCACGAACACCATGCCCGACACGTCGCGGGGATAGGCGTGGTGATACAGCCGGATGATGTACCCACCGAATGACGCACCCACCATTACGAACGGCGGGGGCAGGTGAGCCTTCGTCAGCAACGTGTGCAGATCGCGAGCCGCCGCATCACCCCAGGCGGGATCAGGTGCTCGATGAGCCCGTCCACTCACAATCGCTCGTTGCCGGGAACTCTGTTTCTGAATTTCGCGCGACTGATTTTTCCCGCCCAGATAATCGCTTCCATTTTTTCCCCTGCGGTCGCCGATCTCAGGGAGGAGCTATGGGAGGCTGGAACTAGTCGCATCAAGCGATTTGCTATTCGCTGCCGATGGTACCGGGCGCTTTGCTCGCTCGTGATGATTGCGCCGCTATCGGTGCGGACTTCACCGATCAGCGGATCCGCCGATGCCGTTGTGGCCGTCCCCAATGGTGGATGGCTGCTGGTGTTGCTTGCGGCAACCCTGTACGTGGGCACTTGGAGTTTCTTTGGGTCGTTCGTGATCAGCACCGCGTCTGCCGGTGTCGCCCTGGCGTTTGCGATGCGAACATGGCACGACAAGCATCCCGCAGTGGTTGTCGAGCCCTGGAGGTTAGCAGCTCTGCCGGCTGTTCAGATCAACCTATCAGCGATTCGTGTTGCAGGCGACGGTCCGGGATTGATCTTCGCAGCCGGCACAGTGCTGATTGTTATCGTCGGGCTTCCGGGCCTTTGGTGGTTCTTTGTCGCGGCTGCCTTGGGGAGTCTGCTGGTCGCGTGGGTTCTCTTCATGCGCCGATCGACGGAGCATTCTGGTCTTTTCAACTCAATCAGGTGATGGTAATCGTGACTCGATAAACGCCGCTGCATTTAGGTTGCGCGACCGGATCGCACCGACTTCCCGTCCGCCCTCGCACCGACCGGCGTCAGGACCTCGCACCGACTTCCCGTCCGCTTCGCACCGACTTCTCGTCGGCGTCGCACCGACAGCGTAAAGACTTCGCACCGACTTCCCGTCAGCGTTTGCACCGACTTCCCGTCGGACCCCGCACCGGCTACGCGCCCTTCACGATGAACCCCTTCTTGAGCAAGACATCGCGGACGCGCTCGCGCATATCGCCTTGCACCTCGACACCCGTGTCGAACACCGCGCCACCGCTCCCACAGGCGCGCTTCAGTTCCTGACTGAGTTCTTTCAGGAAGGCTGTGTTCCGCGGCAGTCCGTCAACGACCGTGACGGTCTTGCCGCCGCGCGCCTTCTTTTCAAGCCGCAGTTTTGCCACCGGCCGGGCCGGAACGGTCTCTTCCCGGGCACTACTGCATTGGCAGTTATCGGCCGGCCACCCGCAGGTTGGGCAGATGCGCCCCGCGGCCGTGGAGTAAACAGTCCTGGCCTCTCCGCGATTGCGCGACATCGGACTACGAAAAGGATCGGCTGAACAGCTCGTCGATCGCGCGCTTACTGTTGTCACCGAGCGTCCTGGTGCCGGTGCCCGTGAAATGTGGATGCGTAATGCACGGCGCGGTCTCCCCGGCGGCGGGGGTCCACGCGGATCCCGTCCAACGGAACCAGGAACCGCGATCCTGATCGAATGTGTGTAGCGGCTTGTTGCAGAGTTTGGCGAACTCGGCGCCCCAGCCGGTCCCGCCGCGGACCGTATCGTCCTCGTTGATCGTCCCGATCACGTAGATTTCCTGACCGTTGTTCACCTGGTACCACAGCGTCTGCAGGACTTTGCGCAGCGTCGGGCCCTCCGAGTACCGCCGGTGCATCAGCCGTGAGACGTACTCGAGGCTGACGTCGCCGGCTAACAGCTCTTCGTGATTGAGGACACGGACGCCGCGGTGCCGCTCGATCCGGTGCCCATCGAACGTGAAGTTGACCTCCTCGATCCCGTGGCGTTCGGCGCAGCCACCGAAGGCCGCCTCCGCGCCGGGCGCACCGCCGCTGAACAGAATGCATTCGGATGGTTTCATCGTGGACACATGTTAACGCGATGTCCAGACCTCATGGCCCTCGATGGAAATCGACGCGACCCATCGCATGCTGAGCACCATTGTCCTGCTGCGCGCCGGGGACAACTGGTCCTCGGGATGCATCTCGCGGACTCGATGAAAGATCAGGCGTTCTGCTTCGACGCCGGCGAAGCTCATGCCTCCAAAGCCTACACGCGCGCCCGCCCCGCTGTCGTCGGAGAACACGATCTGATCCGTCGGCAACGAGACGCGGAACCCGTCGGCGAAGGTGACGAACGTTCCCGGCGGACCGTTTTGCAGGATGGGCAGACCCCCGACGAGGTCCCGTTCGCGGAACAGGCGCGTCCCGCCCGCGAATTCGATCAGCAGCGGGATCGGGTCGCTACTCGGAACCATCAGCACGACTCACGTCGATGGACCGATCACTGCCGTCGCGCGAGACGCGGACACGCCAGGGATTGCAGCACACCTCGCAGTCCTGAACGAAACTCCCGGTGACATCAGCCTCAACGTAGATCTCGCTCTCTTCGCCGCAATACGGGCACGTCACCACGAATTCATCGTCCATATCGGGGCACTCCACTGTCGCGTCGTCAGTTATACCCACTCGGCGAGATAGGCGATCTGGAGGTCCACGTCGCGGTGGTTTGAGAGCGCGGCGAATGCCGCCTTACCGTTGCCCAGGTGGGTAATGAAGTAGCCGTGCGCGGCGGCGCGCGCGAGCTTCTCCTGGACCGCCGCCGGCATGAGGTCGTCGAGCTTGCCGGCGGTGCTGCCATGCGCGGCGACGATCGAGGCGCTCCACGGATGGGTCCCGACCTCGAGGCTGGGCCGCGACTCGGCGAGGTCGATCACCCCGGCGAGGAGCTTCCGCAGAACCTTCGATCCGGGCGGCAGGACGTACAGCGTGACGGCGCCGCGCGACAGCGAATCCGGGTCGCGCACGTCGAACAGGTAAGCCGGATAGGACGCGCCCGGATTGGCAGTCTCGTCGCTGGTCCGTCCGTCGGCTGGCCGCTCGCGCACCGTGAAGTGGTACAGCATGCCCCGGCGGCGGCAGTGGACGAGTCGCAGCTCCTGCGAGGCATCGCGCCCGGCGAGTGCTCGCCAGGTGCGTTCGAGCAACGGCGCCTCGGCGTCGCACGTCTCGAAGCCCTGCGCCGCAAGACGCCGCTCGATTGAGCGCCCGTGCGAGAACTTCCAGAGCGCGCAGACCGCCGCCAGCGCGAAAATACCGACGAGCGCGATCACACCTGAATCCATCCTTCGGCCTCCCGTCAGGACCCGCCCCGACTCCCGTCGCCGTCAGACTCTCCTCAGGATCATCAGGGTACCGACAGCCAGGAACCACACGGCCCATACACCCAGCACCAGTGTCATGCCGGTCAGGTCCAGGCGTCCGATTCCCGTCGGGAGCGCGATCACCAGGCCAGCGCCCGCGACCAATCCAAGAACACCTGTCCAGCGGGCAGGGCCCGTGTCCCGCGCCAGGTCAGCCGACCACAGGAACACAGCGACGGACATCCCGATAGCGCCGATCATCACTATCACACCGACACCCGACGAGAGCGTCTGCAGAGTGACCCGCAGCGTGTCGGCGGTCTCCGGCGACGCCAGCGCCCGGCGCGCGATCTCGACGATCACGAACCCGTTGAACGCCGGCGGGATGATCATGACCACGGCGCCAATCGCCCAGGCGACCAGCCCGGCCATCACCAGTGGCCGGTGGAGTCCCCGCCGCGCGGCGAACGCGAGAAGGGTCCACGTCAGCACCGCGACCAGGACGATCATCGTACCGTGCACGGTCTGATTGACTGCCGCGCCGCGGTCGATGTTCCTCGCGAACGTGGCGAAGTCACCGCCCCCGCTGCCGGTCGGATGATGCGCCATCGCGGCCACCGCGAGGATCGCGCTGGCCACGAGCGCGATTCCGGGAATACGCGTGTCGATCCTGTCCTGCAAGGCGTTCATCAGCGCTTCACACCCTTTCCGTCGTACTGAAAGACCTCGTCGAGCGGCACGCCGAAGACGGCCGCGATGCGAAAGGCCACCTCGAGCGACGGCGAGTACTTGCTAAGCTCGATGGCGTTGACGGTTTGCCTCGTTACGCCGATCTTGTCGGCAAGCTCTTGTTGGGTCATCTCACTGTGATCGAAGCGCAGCCGCCGAATCGTGTTCCGGATCGCCGTGTCCACGTCAGGCGTCCCGGCGGTACAACACAATCTGTCTGGCGAACTTGACCGCTTCGGCGAACACGATGGAGAAGAGAATTGCCTGCATCATCAGCCAGAGGTGATCGTCCGGGTCGCTCAGGCGCAAGTGAACCGTCCCGATCGATCCGAACGCGCTCACGAGCAGCACATAGAACGCCGTACGCGTTGCCTTGAGCTCGATCAACTGCTCGCGTTCGTCCTTTGGCGTTCGCGCGTCTCGTGGAGACTGCGTTGCGATCACGATGTGCAGCACAACCTCCGCGATGATGAAGACTGCGACCATGACAAGAAACAGGGCGAACCTGTTACTGGTCAGTCCCGCCAGCACCATTCCGATGTACGAGAAGTAGGCGCCGAACACGACGACGAGCGAGACGAACGAGATCCACGCGCTTTTCTCTCGAAAGGACATCTCAGGCCTCATTTACGCTGTGTCAAATATTCTTTACATTCAACCCATGCTTGTCAAGAATATTGGACATGATGGCTATTTTTGTTGGTGATATCGTTCCCTCCGTGGGTATCGACGTCGCCTCTCTCAGAATCCGCTGCGCCGTCCCGGAAGACGCGGCCGGGATCGTGGCCGTCCTCACAGTGGTCGCCGCGGAGCGGATCCACTCTGCGATTGAGCGCGTCTGGACAGTCGAACAGGAACGGCGCTACCTGGGGTCGCTCTCGCCGCGCGAGGTGATTCACGTGGCCGTCGACGACACGGGAGGGATAGTCGGTCTTCAGATTCTCGACCTGTGGTCCTCCACCCTCACGTCAATGGCGCATGTCGGCCAGGTCGGCACCTTCCTCCTGCCGGAATGGCGGGCGCGTGGCGTCTGCCGACAACTATGGAACGTCACCCTTCCTTTCGCGCGCGCGGCCGGGTACCGGAAGCTCGTGATCCAGGTACGAGGCTCGAACACGACGGCCCAGGCGTTCTACCGGAGTCTTGGATTCACGGACTGCGGCCGCCTGGCACGTCAGGTGTTGATTGACGGAATTGAAGATGACGAATTATTGATGGAACTGTTCGTCTAGCCGCTCCGGAGCCCTGCGGCGCCGGGTGTCTCGCGGAGCAAGCCGGACTCCGCGCCAGAGGGCTGCCATCACAACGAAGGCTGGGACGTCACGCCTCTCGGTGGGTTGCGGAGCCGGCGCGCGGAGTCGAGATACCCGGCGTCGCAGGGCGACTTCCCGTCCGTCGCTCGACGACCATCGGCATCCCAAACCGAGGCCGAAGCGTGATCAACGGCCACGGATCCACTTTGTGGCCGGGAACGAGGTGGAGCCGGTATCGCTGCGCGAGCGTGGCCACGACGAGCTGGGCTTCGATCAGGGCGAACTGGTTGCCGATGCACTGCCGCGGCCCGGCGCCGAAAGGCAGGTAGGTGAACTTTGGCCGATCGGCGTTCCGTTCCGGCGTGAACCGTTCGGGATCGAACGCCTCCGGGTTCTCCCAGAATGCCGGCAGCCGGTGCAGGACGTACGGGATCACGAACACGAGCCATCCACGCGGCACGCGGTACCCGCCCACATCGTCGTCGCCGATCGCCTCGCGCGAGAAGCCCCACGCAGGCGGATAGAGGCGCATCGCCTCGTCAATCACCATTCGCGTATAGGGCAGGTTGACGAGATCGGTGTAGTCCGGCGGACGATCCCCGAGCGCGGTGTCGATCTCGTCCTCGAGACGCCGCTGTGCCGCGGGGTGCTGCGAGAGCAGGTACCAAATCCAGGTGAGCGCCAGCGAGGTCGTTTCCTGGCCGGCCAGCAGAAACGTGGTCACCTCCACACGCAGCTGCTCGTCGGTCATGGCCTCCCCCGTGTCCTCGTCGCGTGCGCTCATCAGCATCGACAGCAGGTCGGCGCTCTCGGACGGGCGGCGCCGGCGCGCGGCAATCACGTGATCGACGGCTCCGCGGAGGACGGCCCGTGCCGCCTGGAACCGGCGCTTCTTCGCGGACGGCCACCAGTCCATGAGCCCGAGCGACCAGAAGCTCTCGCCGATGTGCTCGTTGAGAATCCGCCAGGCCTCGTCCACTGTGTCCGAGAACGGTCCGAGATCTGCGCCCAGAAGCGTCCGCAGGACAACGGTCCGGGTGAGTCGCATCATCTCTTCGTCGACGTCCACCGGCTGACCCGCCTGCGCCATCGCGGTCCACTGCGCCGCCGCCTCCCGTGCGGCCTCGGCCATCACGCCGGCCAGCGCCGCAATCCGCTGGCGGTGAAACGCCGGCTGGGCGATGCGCCGCTGGCGAAGCCAGAAATCGCCCTCGCTCGTCAGCAGGCCGTTGCCGAGCAGCACCCGCAGCTTGTCGTAGAGCGGGCTCTTTCGATAGTTACGGGCGTTGTCCTGCAGGACGTGACGAATATCCGCGGGGTTCGTAATGAGGTAGCCGTGCCGCGGACCAATCTTGAAGTAGACGACTTCGCCGTACCGGCGAGCGGCATCCAGGAACACCGTCGTCGGGCTCCGCCGCACCGCGGGCAGCATACCGAGGAACGGCACGCCGCGCGGTCCCGGCGGAAGCTTGTCCACGGAACGATTCAGCGGGTGCGATGGAAAAGGGCGAGAGACGGATCTCCGCGGAAGCGCGCCCGGGCGTCGGACCGGAGCGTCGCCGCGCGTTCAGGCTCGCCGACGATCGTCCACAGGCGCGCGGCCGTGTCGTAGCCTTCCGGAGTCGGCGCGGCGGCAATCAGCGCGTCGAGGATCTCTTCAATGCCGCTCGGGCGGTTCATTGCGCGGTACAGCACGGCGAGGCTCGAGTAGGCGCGGATGTTGCGCGGGAAGGCGCGCAGCTCCTCGCGGAACTGCATCTCGGCATCGGCGTGGCGATCGAGGCGCGCCAGCGTGTCGCCCAGGTACCAGTGCAGCTCTCTGAGCGGGCGCGCATGCTCCACCGTCGCGGCGGCCGCCTGCTCGAAGTGCGCGAGCGCCTCCTCGTACCGCCCTTCCGCGTGCAGCACGCGGCCGCGGACGAACTGCGGCATCGGCACGCCGGAATCCTCGCGTTGGGTCGCCTCCGCATCGATCTCGGCCTGACCCCACTCATCCTGCGCCAGCGCGACGCGCGCGGCCGTTTCGTACGCGAGGGCCCGCGCGCGCGAATCGCGATGCTCCGCCAGTGCCACGGCAAGCGCCGCGCGGTCGCGTGCCTCGTCCAGCTCGCCGGCCCGCACCAGCACACCGGCCAGCGCGGCCGGGATGTATGGATTGTCGGGCTCCACGAGCGCCGCCGCGTGGAACGCGGCTTCCGCCTCGCCTAACCGTCCCGTGCGCAACAGCAGTACGCCAAGCTGGTAGCGGACGGCCGTCATCTGCGGGTGGGCGCGCGCGATCCGGCGGAGGCGATCGATGGCCGCCGGGTACTTCTTCTGGCCCGCGAGCATGGCCGCTTCGCGATGCGTCTCCAGAATTCGCGCTTCCTCTTCCGGATCGATGGGCGGCGATTCGGCCGCCATGCTGGGGACGGTGCCCAGGTAGCCGAGCGCCGCGTACTGATCCTCGTCGGCCGGAGCGATCTCGGCCGGCGGCTCGACGGGACGCCCCTCGAGCATCTGATCGAGCTCGGCCCTCAGCCGGCCCGCCTCGGGATCTTCGGGCGGCGGCGTGGTGACGTCGCCTCTTTCCAGATCGATGAGCTCTTCGCGGCCGCCGCGCACGTACCGGTGGTCGGAGCTCGCGATCGCGAACTTCGCGGGGCCGCCAAAGCGGAAATGCTCGGCGAGCGACTCGGCGTAAATCGGCCGGTCGGGCACGTTCCCGGCCTCGCCCTCGAGGACGGCGCGAAGCGATCGGCCGCGCAGGCCGGATGGAATCGGGGCGCGGACCAGGTCGAGGACCGTCGGCAGAATATCGATGTGCTGCACGGGCACCGCCACGCGCCGCCCGGCGCCTTCGCCATCCGGCTGCTTCACGAGCAGAGGCACGTGGAGCGACGTGTCGTCGAGCGACGCCCCTGCGCCGCCGGCCTCTCCGCGATCTGCCGTGAGGACGATGGTGGCCTGGTCGTAGAGGCCGAGTTCCTTGAGCTCGGTCACGAGCTGCGTGACGGCGGGCTCCGCGCTGCTTTCGCTGACCTGGACGAACAGGAAGAACCGGCGCCCGCGCCGCGAGCGCACCCACTTCGCAGCGGCGTCGGTGGTTTGCGCGCCGTCGCGCTCGACGGCGGGCAGCGGCGCGTCCCTCCGATCGGGCAGCTCCGCGTCGAAGAACGAGAACCCCTGGGCCACGCCCGATTCGGGACGCAGCAGGAACGACGAGACGGCCGCCCCCGTCTCGAAGCCGCGGTTCTGCAGCAGCTCCGCCATCGACCGCGCGTCGTCCTTGAGCGCGAACCCCGCCTCGTCGCGCACGCCATGCTCGAACGGAAGCTGCCCGGCCAGGAGCGAGGCATGCGCCGGCAGCGTCAGCGGCGAGTGCGTGTACGCGCGCTCGAAGACCACGGCATCGGCCGCGAGCGCGTCGATCGAGGGAGTGACGGAGAGAGTCGCCGCAGGGTCCGCGCTGCCGTACGCCGGCAGCCGCGTGGGACGAAGACCGTCGACCGAGATGAGCACAATCGGTCCGCGGACGGGCGTGGATTCGCGCGCGTACCACCAGCCGGCCAGCGCCGACCCCGCAACCGCCATCACGACCAGCGTCGTGATGAACGTCGCTCGCCATTGGCGCGTGGCAGGGGAAACAGGGCGCGGCATGCGTGCCCTGTATTTTATTGCACTGACGACGCGGGCCGGTCTCCCATCTTGTCCTGGTACATCCGGCTGTCCGCCTCGCGGACCGTCTCGGCAAGGCTGTCGGCATCCACCGGGGCTGAAGCGACCCCAATACTCAGGCCAAGGCCGTCGGGCAGCGACCCCGCCACACGCTCGCGTTCAAATGCCACCTTTAATTCCGTCGCCTTGCGCTGCGCCTCGCTGTAGCCGCATGTCAGCAGGATCAGGAACTCGTCGCCGCCCCACCGGATGACGTAGTCCGACTCCCGGACCTGCCGTCGCAGGAATGCGCCGATGTTCGTCAGGATGCGGTCGCCCACTTCGTGCCCCATCGTGTCGTTGAACCGCTTGAAGTGGTTCACGTCGGTGAACACGATCGACAGCGGCGCGCCGTACCGCCGATGGCGCTGGATCTCGCGCCGTTCGATCTCCTCGAAGAACCGCCGGTTGTGGCAGCCGGTCAGCGGATCGGTGATCGCGAGGTTCTTGATCTCGCGGTTCGCGAACTCCAGGTCGCGCTTCTGGCGGCGCAGCTCGTCGGTCATGTCCTCGAACACGAGCAGCTGCATCCCGAGCGCGACGAACATGCTGATGGCGATGTTGAAGGCGAGGAGACGATTGAACGCGGCGGGGCCCCACTCCACGTCAAACACGACGCCGGCGGCCGCCACGCTGGTTGCGCAGGTCAGCACCATGCCGCCGCAGATGACGTAGGCGCCTGCGTGCCGGGTGCGGCGCCCGAGACGGAAGTACCGCAGCGACGCCCAGCCAAAGAGCACCGCCGCCAGCGCCGGCCCGGTGGAAAGCACTACGCGCAGCGGCAGGAAGAACGGACCCGCGAGGAACCAGACCGCCGTGGCGGCGGCCACCTTCAGCGGCCCCGTCCAGCGTAGCGGCTCATCGGGGAACGCTTCGGCTGCAAGCAGAATCAATCCCGCCGACCAGACGCCCAGCAGCTGCGCCAGCCCCAGCACGACGCTCCCGAGCCGCGCATCGTCGTACGCCTGCGCCAGGAGCATCATCGACGCCGCGATCAGCAGCCAGCTCCCGATCCAGTACACGACGAAGGCGCGTCCGCGGTACAGGTACAGGATCCCCAGCATCGCGGCGGCAAGCAGCGCCCCGTACGCGGCGAACATGCCGGGACTGATCGTCATCGGCAGCAGGGACGGGAGCGGTTGCGCCTCGGGAGGCATGGCTGCTGTTAGTAGAACTGATAGAGCATCAGATAGATCACGACTCCGGTGACCGAAACATACAACCACAACGGCAGCGTCCAGCGCGCGATGCGGACGTGCCGGTCAAATTGGTCTTTCAGACCACGCGACGCGGTGATCAGCGCGAGGGGGAGGATAGCCGCGGCAAGTATGACATGCGTGATCAGAATGACGAAGTAGACGACACGGATGGCGCCCTGGCCGGGAAACGGCCGCGAACCGGTGTTCAGGTGGTAGGTGACGTAGCTGACCAGGAAGAGCGCAGAGGCCGTCAGCGCCGCGAGCATGCACCGCTTGTGAAGGTCGCGGCGCCCGCGGCGGATCAGAACGTAACCCGCCGTCAGGAGGATGGCGGAGATCCCGTTCAGCGTGGCGTTGAGAGCAGGTAGATCCTGGATCTGCATCAGATCCAGAGTCGGTCGGCGACGAGGGCTCCCAGCAGCAGCGGCAGGTAGGTGATGGAAAACAGGAACAACCGTCGGGCGGCCGTGGTGGACCGATCGCGTGCGAAGCGGGCGCTGAGCGCAATCAGCACGAATCCCAGCACCGTGGCGACGACAATGTAGGCGCCGCCGCCGAGCCCGACGAGCGTGGGCATGAGACTCACGGGCCACAGCGCGGCGCTGTAAAGAAGCGCCTGCCGGCCCGTGCGACGCCCGGCGGGTTCGAGCACCGGCAGCAGCGGAATGCCGGCCGCCGCGTAGTCGTCGCGATAGAGCCAGGCGATCGCGAGGAAATGCGGCATCTGCCAGAAGAACACGATTCCGAACAGCACGAGCGCGGGCAGCGTCAACGTGCCTGTCGCGGCGACCCAGCCAATCACCACGGGTAACGCGCCCGGTACGCCGCCCACGAGCGTGGCGAGCGACGTGCGCCGCTTGAGGGGCGTATAGACGAGCACGTAGCTGCCGAGCGTCAATGCCGCGACCGCCGCCGAGATGACATTCACTGCGACGGCGAGCTCCGCGAGCCCGGCCGCCGAGAGCGCGAGGCCAAACCACCAGGCGTCCGACGCGCGCAGGCGTCCACTGGCCGCCGGCCGGCTCTGCGTCCTTCGCATCAGCGCGTCGCTCTCGCGCTCCCACACCTGGTTCAGCGCGGCGGCGCCTCCCGCGACGAGCGCGGTGCCGACGAGCGTGTGCAGCAGCACGGCGGTGGGAACGCCGTCCGGTGCCGCCAGGTACACGCCCGCCGCCGTCGTCACCAGGACGAGCAGATTGAGCCGCGGCTTGGCGAGCGTGAGGAAATCGGATATGCGGCGCGAGCCTTTACGGCTCGCGAGGCGGACCGTAGCCGCCTCCGCTCTGCGAGCTTCGGCGCCCAAGAAGGTCCGCCCCGCATCTACAGGAGGTACGCTCGCGACATGAGCAACGGGCTTCATGCGCGGGCCTCGTTGTGGCGGGTCCGCTTCGCGGAACCCGCCCTACGTACGTCGGGTACGTAGGCCGGGTTCCGCGAAGCGGACCCGGCATCCGCAAAACGAGGTCGATACGCGCGCAACGTCAGCACCAGCGACGTGCCGAGCACCATCGCTCCTGTCACCACGTGGAGCGAGTTGATGATGTAGTGCTTCCCGGTGAGCACCGTCAGCGCGCCCAGCGTGATCTGGATCGCGACGAGCGCGGCCAGCAGCAACGAGGGGCGCCGCAGCTCCGTCCGCGAACGATGGTGGTACAGCACGTGGCCGGCCGTGGCCAGCACGAGCGCCGTGACGATCAGCGCGCCGACACGGTGCGCGAAGTGAATCGCAATGGGCGTGTTCCACACCGGCGGGATCAGCCGGCCGAACGCCCATGGAAAGTCCGGAATCGCCAGCCCCGCCCCCGTATGCCTCATCGTCGCGCCGACGATGATCTGGATATAGATCGCCGCGGTCGTCACGGCCGCCACGGCGCCCAGCGTCCCGGCGTCTGCCAGGCTTGATGCCTTCTTCCAGCCTGGCGACGTGAACAGGGCAATCGACACCGTGAGGCAGAACACCAGCTGTGCCAGGCCGGCGTGGGCGATCGAGACCGCATCCGGCAGGAACCACAACACCGTGATGCCGCCCAGGATGCCCTGCGTGACAACCGCCGCGAGCGCCGCGTATCCGATCCAGCGGACCCACGCGCGCGGCTCCGCCTTCCAGAGCCAGCCGGCGAGCACGACGATCAACGCGCCGACGCCGCTGGCGATCAGGCGGTGGCTGTGCTCGTAGAAGATCCCGCCCACCATCTTTTCGAGCGGGAACGTGAGCATGAACCAGCCGTAGGTCGTCGGCCAGTCCGGCACCGAGAGGCCCGAGCCCGTGCTCGTGACGAGCCCGCCCGCGAAGATCAGCAGGGCGGTCGACGCCGCGACGAGCAGGGCAAAGAGGTGAA
>Ga0209640_10002927_pt1 | contig 14962 bp, 13 predicted proteins | sample RifCSP10_1_FD_184018 | JGI IMG/M metagenome (GOLD analysis project Ga0209640, IMG submission 184018) | Soil microbial communities from Rifle, Colorado - Rifle CSP2_sed 10_1 (SPAdes) (version 2) | ecosystem: Environmental > Terrestrial > Deep subsurface > Rock core/Sediment | place: Rifle...
GGACTTTTGCCGCGATCTGGCGATCCGTCATCTTGTCAACTGTTTCAATGGCGACGATGCGGCGATCAAGTTTGTTTCTCTCCAGACGTTTCTTCAATTCGCCTTTGGCCTCACCAGGACCGAATATCAGAATAACCTCTGCATCCCGAATACACGCAATTACCGCATCGTAGTAAATGTTGAGATGTCCAGTAAAATCTCTCTCGCGGCTGTCGTCCAAAGGAACTTGTTGTGCTTCATATGGACCCTTGAGAGGTGAATCACCAGAACGGCGGAGCTGTTTTTCGACCATTGAGATTATCAGTTTTGTTTCCTCTCCTTTGTCCGTAATAACCACGATCACGGCCTTCCTATGGTCGATCCACAAACCCACTGCGTTTTTCATTAGTTTCTCCTGTGTCTCGTCACGGCGGCATTTCAAATTGAAAACGCCTCAGGTCTAATGGTGAGAACAGCGCAGATGTTTTCGGCTGCCCAGGAGCATGTGTCGCAAGCCGCTTCTCCCGTGGGTGCCCCGCGCGCACCTCGTATTCCGCTTGCTGGCCGGCAAGCTCGGGGCTTGCCACTAACCCTTGCAGCCATGGTCAAATGCCCCTGCCGATCTTAGCGCTACTCTCCGCCGACTCCCAGATCATGACCAACAATAGTTGTTTCATCCGGGCGTCCTCTTTTAACCGATTTCCGTGCGCATCAGAGATCGGACTTTGCTTCCTCTAGAACCGGCGTTCCGTTTCCCGTGGCCGCTTCCGATGAGCAGCACCTTTGACTCAGCATCGCTTTGCTTTTTCCGACGATCCCTTCGGTCGTCTTCCGAAGCTTATTCCCCTGTTGATTCAGATACTTAAGGCTTTTTGCGCTGCGCTCGCGGAGCGATTCCCGCGTTTCTTGGCGCGCGAGCAGCGCGGCCATCAGCCCACCCATGGCTCCTAGACCCAGACCGACAAGGAAGTAAGAGAATTTGGTTTCAACGTTCGTTTTCATCGTTTCGCTCTCCTTTCTTCGATTGGAAGAGGCAATAGTCATGCCTCAGACTGATCGCCAGAAGGACTGGCATGATCGAGTGAATCGATCGAAGCTGTTCGCGTTTTCGCGAGAATCGCCGTGATTTTTCGCAATCCTGCGGAGCGAAGCGATAAGCTGAAAAAGACTGGCTCTCAATCAACCTTGGCGGTGGGTAAACCTGCTAATTATGACTGACGGTCGCTGGCAGTGTGGTACGGATAATGCGTATTCGGGTCATTGGCGACTCAGTGCGAAGGGAGCTTTGGGTATGCGAGCAGAACTATCCCATTGGTGGCGAAGTTTCTTAAACATTGGTGACGAAGCGCGGCGCACGGCTCTCGACATTCTGCGCCAGCGCTATGTCGATGAGAGCGAGCACGCGAAACAATTCAATCAGCATGCCCGGCAGATGCATTATCCACAGTTTCGCGAAACGCTTCTCTACATCGCGGCGGAGGAAACCGAACATGCACGGTTACTGGCTAAAAAAATAATCGAACTTGGCGGTAAGCTGCCGGAGGTGCCAGGAGAGCAAGCGTCAACGCAGCAAAGTAGTTGGCAACATCTGCTGAAGGATCTAAACGAGGAAGGTCATTGCGCCGGCGAGTTGATGGAGCAGATATGGGCGGTGGCAACAGACTATCCCGACATCGCCGAGTTGCTGGAGCGGATTTCCAAAGAGGAAAAGAAACATCGTGACGAATTTCGCGAGATGCTCATGCGCAGCGATGCGTTCGCGGGATCGCTCGCGTAGTGAAAACGCCGGGCCGCGATAAGGCCGATAGTAGAGTTACCGATGCATGCGCCAAACATCTTCATGGAGAAAACGTAAAACGACGCAAGCAGCGATCGCAGCAATGGTTGCTAGACCGGAACACTCGATGAGTTCCGGGTGGCAAGATTGAGGGGCGGCGTTCGCCGAAGCTTAGCGATCCTTGCGAGCCGAGGGTTCGGTTCGCCGATGCAGTAGTCTACCGGGCATCTACGCGAGCGAGAAAGCGAACGGATCGCTCCGCATCAGCATGTCCCTGATTTCCCCACGGTGGTTCTCTTGCTCTCGGGAAATCTGTCGCAGAAATTTACCGATGTCGGGGTGCTCGGATTCAATCCTCCGGAGTTGTTCCGGTAGACGGTCGGCCGAGCGATTTTCTTCCTCCAGAGCCATCGACAAAGATTGCCAACTGTTTTCGTCCGTTATGGGACGCTCCGCCACGTCCGGCAGTCTGCCGCCGAGTTCGACGATTTTTTTGCCGATGCGATCGGCATGCCGACTTTTTTCCTTTGCCATCTGCAGGAATTTCTCGCGATACTGCCGATAGTGCATCTTCTCGGCACGCTGCTTAAACCGCTCGGTCCGCTGCACTTCTTCGACATACCGCTGGCGCAAAAAGTCAACGGCGTTGGAAGGTTCGTCGGGAGCGAGATCGAGAAAATGACGCCACCACTCCGACCAGCCCGTGCTGAAAACCATGCGATTCTCTCTTATCATCAGGGACGCAATTTCGCCGCCTAAAAGTAAATTTCAACCGATGATCCATTTTTTCTATCCGCCCAATGTTTCCCGCTTCTCTTCCTGGTAGGCCTGTGTTTCGGCTTCCGTATCGGTCTTGACCGAATCGCGATGAGGGCCGACGAACTCCTTGCCCCTTTTTGCAATCTCGTCGGCAGCTTCGCGCAGCTTTGCCGCTTGTTGATTAAGATAATCAAGACTTTTTCTGCTGCGCTCGCGGAGTAAATCGCGCGTCTCCTTGCGTGCGAGCAGCACGGAGCCAACGGCGGCGCCAAGGCCGATTCCTAATAAAAGGTAAGAAAATTTGCCTGGCTCTGTCGTTTTCATGATTTCACTCTCCTTTTTTATTTTTTTAACGATGCTGTCTTGGACCTAAAGAGTTCCGTCACATGAATAGATACAAACACCCAAAGGCGGTCGATACAAGACTCTCCCCCTTTATCGGGTCTTAATTGCCTGCTTAATTATGGCCAGAACTTCGTCGCCAAAATAAGGCTTCTGAAGCACGCCGCTCAGCTCTCCCTTGGCCACGCGCGACTCGGCATCCGCGGACACGTAACCGCTGGCAAGAATACCTTTTAACTTCGGATTGATTTTTTTCATCTTTTGAAAAGCCTCCCAGCCATTCAGTTTTGCCAAACCATGATCAAGAATTGCTATTCCGATCTGGTTTTTATGACGGCTATGCAATTCCACCGCTTCGACGCCGTTTTGGGCCGTCAAGACCTGGAATCCTTCCCTCTCCAGAAACCTTTGCATCAAACCGGAGAGCCTGGCATCGTCTTCCACATAGAGAACCGTCTCACGCTGCCGCGATCGATCTTCTATTTTGTTTTGCGCCGATGGAGGGGTTATATCGTCTGCGGCTGTTTCGGCTCTCGGTATTGGCAAATAAATATGAAATGTCGAACCGCAACCTGGTTCACTGGTTAGCTCGATCAAGCCGGCATGTTCTCTGACGATATCGTGAACTATCGATAGGCCGAGACCGGTCCCTTGGCCCGGCTTCTTAGTGGTAAAATAGGATTCAAAGGCGCGACTCCTGACATCGGCCTCCATTCCAACGCCGGTATCTGCGACGCTGAGGTAGACATATTGCTCTGCTCCGGCTTCGGGAAAACGTTGGCGCAGCACGGCACCCAAGGTCGTTCGAGTCTGTAAAAGAATTTTTCCGCCGGCCGGCATCGCGTCCCGCGCATTGATGCAGAGATTGAGTATGGCCTGATATATGAGACCGGCATCGATCATGATCATCGGCACGCGCGGATCGAGATCTGCGGCGAAGACAATTTTCGCCGGAAACATCGGAGTCAATGAGTTAGTCGTCCGTTGGAGGACGTCATTAATATCGGCAAGGTCGAATTTTGTCTCTGTCTTTCGCCCGGCCGCGAGCAGCTGCCGCGCCAAACCCACGCCCTCCTCGACGGTTGCTCTGATCACCTCGGCATCCTCGACAACTTTATTTCGCTCGGCCGGATGGCTCATGATCAATGCGGCATAGGCCTGGATGACATTTAGAATGTTATTGAAATCATGAGCTATGCCGGCCGCGAGCTTACCTATATTTGACGTCATTTCTGAATGCCGTAGTTGCTTGCGAAAATCCTTGCCGTCTTCGACAAATCTCACGAGTTCGGCGTTTGCCCTAGCCAATTCCGCAGTGCTTTCAGCGATCCGCAGTTGCAACTCTCTATTGAGCTGCTGCAGCTGCTCTTCCACCCTCGTCCTGTTCTCAATGTGTGCCTGCAGTCCGGCGTTTGCAGCGCCCAAATCCTGGGCTCGTTGATGTTCGTTGCTGGCTGCCGCCCGTGCTTGCCATAGTTGCCAGGAAACCGACGCGAACTGAGCTAATGTCTTGATGATCCTTTCGTCTTCCTGATCGAATTTGCGGCGCTCGTCATGGGCGACGACCCATACCGTGCCGATGGGTTTGTGCCCGACGTGAAACGGAATGAGCAAGGCCTCGACGACGGGCGGCTCCAACTTCAGGGCCGGGAAAACGCGCTCCGCCATGTACATGAGCTGGGTTGCGTTCCAGTCGATTGTGGTGCCGCAAGGACTTGCGTCTCTGGGCATCGTGACGTTAAGGCGGTCGCTAAAGACTCCCGCCAATGCTTCCCAACGGAAGACTTCAACGCCGTCCTTTTCCTCTAACAGGCTGATCCCAGCCGTGTCGGCGCGGCAAAGTTGCAACGCCGTCTCCGCAAGCCTTTGCAAGATCGTATCGGGCGCATCCACAAGGGTCTGTGCCAACGCGCTTAAAGCCTGATTTTCGGCTTCATAGTTGGGTGCTCTGGAGGGCCTGTTTAGCAGCTCGGAATTTATGATGATGTCCTCCAACCCGAATGGCGATGGGTTCGTATTCATATAGCCTCCCGTTTGGGTCTTCCACGTAACACGGGGCTCTTTGTCAAAGAACGCAATTTACTGTGCCTCCCTATAAAAACCGTGTCTAAAATTGAACAAATTGAATAAAAAACTTGACACCGCAGTCACGCTCATTCAGCGTTGATTTCTCAATCCTGCAGGTCGCACAATAGGTCAGCATGGACTTAAGCGCTCAACATAAAAAGTCTCCAAAAGCATGATTATTGTGTCCGTTCCAGGACTACAAAAAGGGTCGCTTTCTACGACTGTTTCCCCTGCACGAACGATCGGCGAAAGAGTGTGCGGTGATCGAACTGGGAGCGGTAGTTATTGACCACGCCGATGTCTTCGATCCCCAGATCACAGATTTCCACTCGCCGTCGACGCTGAGGAGTTTATTTGTATAAGTTACTGGATGAGCATAGTCGAACGACCGCAGGGTTACGGTCTAATATTGAACAGGTTAAAAAGAAATCATCACAAGCATAGCGCCAATTTGTCGTTAGATGGCCATCGGTTTCGATGACTGGCGCTCGGAGATGCGCAGACAACCACAAAAAATTACGGCTTAAGGTCGATGCTCTTTAATGCTCGAGAAACAAAGTGCACACTGAATGTATCTAGCCCGCAAGGAGGTAAGCCATGTTCAAACGAATTATCGGCCAGGACACTCGAGACGCATCCCTCGGGAATCAGGATTGGCTTAATGTGGATGCTTTGGCACAGGTGGAGGTGACCTCGGAGGACCCGGCGCATCCGATCGAGTCAGGATTGCTTCCAGGGGCGGAATCGGGTTGGCGAGCCGGGCAACCGGGACCGCAGACCGTGCGCCTTGTGTTTGACCAGCCGCAGAGCATCAAGCGCGTGCATTTAGAGTTTCACGAAGATGAGTTGGAGCGCACTCAGCAGTTTATGCTCCGGTGGTCATCAAACGGAGGGCAGTCGTATCGCGAAATCGTTCGTCAGCAGTATAATTTCAGCCCTCCCGCCACGACGAGCGAATGCGAGGATTACTCCGTAGATCTTGACGGCGTGACCGCCCTCGAATTGAACATCGTTCCAGACATCAGCGGCGGACCTGCCCGCGCATCGCTTAGGCAATTACGGCTTGCGTGAGTGTGAGAAACTTTCGCACGATAAAGAAAATGAACCTGGGCTGAGCTGAAGTTCTACGAAATTCTCAGGGCAGTCGAGCCATCTCTGCACCAGCCTGACGATCCTGCTTTTCCTCGTAACCGGTGCGGTTCGTGTAACTCTTCTGCTATTTCACTTTGGCAAAACAGCGCTCGATAAAAGCTCCGAGCGGCCCACCCGCTTGCCGCCGCAAAATCTCGGCGAGATCGCCTTTACTGAGCCACATCCCTTCGCAACTTTGGCAGCGCTCTATATCCACGCCCTTAACCGTGTAGTTCGCCAATTTTCCTGAGCACTTCGGACAAGTCGCCATCAGCACCCGTCGTTCTGCCGCCTCAGCCTTTTGATGGTCGCTCTTCATCTCCTCGATCAATTCATGTTCTTTCAACGCAAAATAACTGTCTTCGTTGGCGTGCTCGTCGAACGGTTCGCCCGGTCGATTCTTTTCGTTCTTCATGACCTTGTCTCCTCATTATTTGCCGAGCTTCGGCTTCTAACAAAGCACGATGACTTACAGATTCTTTGACTATTCACCCTCGGCGCTCGCCGCAGGGCTTTCACTCCCGTTGCTCTCGGCGACGTGCTTTTTTTCCTTGATGCTGTCGATGCTCCGCATTTCTAAGATCGCCTGCAAGGCCGGCCGGTCGACGACTTCTTTGTCCAGCAGCAGCTTTGCCAGTTCCTCAAGCGCGCCGCGGTGCGCGATCAGGATGTCCCGGGCTTTCGTATGGGCTTGCGACAATATTAGTTTTACCTCGCCATCGATGAGTCGCGCGGTTTCCTCGCTGTAGTCTTTGGGGCTCTGGGTGGGCACCATCAGAAACGTGGCACGCCGCGGTCCTTCAAGGGACGCCAAGCCGAGCTTCTCGCTCATGCCGAATTGAGTGATCATGGTCCGGGCAATCTCGGTGGCACGCTGCAGATCGTTCTGCGCCCCGGTTGAGATATCGCCGAAGACGATCTCCTCCGCAACTCTCCCGCCCAAAAGAACATCGATGCGCGCAAGAAGTTCCGAACGAGTCATGAGATAGCGGTCTTCAGTCGGCAATTGCGTCGTGTAACCCAGCGCTGCCACGCCCCTTGGAATAATAGAAATTTTCGAAACCGGGTCAGCGCCCGGCACGAGCTCCGCCAAGAGCGCGTGACCGGACTCGTGATAGGCGACGATTTTTTTCTCCTTGGGATTGATGACGCGGCTCTTTTTTTGTAGTCCCGCGACCACCCGTTCGATCGCCTCGTCAAAATCCGCCATATCGATCGATTGTTTGTCTTGACGCGCGGCAAGCAATGCCGCTTCGTTGACGATGTTGGCGAGATCGGCACCGACAAAGCCCGGCGTCTTGGCCGCCACCACGGCGAGGTCGAGATCATCCACGAGCTTCACTTTCTTGGCGTGCAATTGAAGGATTTTGGTCCGTCCGGTGATATCGGGACGATCCACTAGAATCTGCCGATCGAACCGCCCGGGACGAAGCAGCGCGGCATCCAAGATCTCCGGCCGGTTGGTGGCGGCCATGATGATGACCCCTTGATTGGGATCGAAACCATCCATCTCGGCCAAGAGCTGATTGAGAGTCTGTTCGCGCTCGTCGTTGCCCGTAAGCACGCTCACGCCGCGAGATTTTCCGATGGCATCGAGCTCGTCGATGAAAATAATGCTGGGAGCATTCTTCACCGCTTGGAGAAAAAGGTCCCGCACCCGAGCTGCGCCGACGCCGACGAACATCTCGACGAAATCGGAACCGGTCAGGCTGAAAAAGGGAACTCCGGCTTCGCCGGCGACGGCGCGGGCGAGCAGGGTTTTTCCGGTACCCGGCGGGCCGACAATCAAGACGCCTTTGGGAATGCGGCCGCCCAACCTTTGATACTTGTCGGGATCCTTTAAAAAGCCGACGATTTCGGCAACTTCTTCTTCGGCTTCGTCGATACCCGCAACGTCGACAAAAGTTACTCCGGTCTTTTTCTCGATATAGACCTTTGCTTTGCTTTTACCGATCTGCATTAAACCGCCGCTACCCGAACCCATCTTCTTGCCTAGATAGCTCCACATCAAAAAGAATAGCCCGACGGGCACTACCCAGGACAAAATTGTCGGCAGCCAATTGCTGCTCACGTGACCCTTAAACGGCACCTCGGCCGCTTCCAATTCGTCCGTGAGGTCGGGATCCTCCACTCGCACCGCGACAAAGGGTATTGAGGTTTTCTCCACCGATATCTCAGGAGAGATGCTCTTGAGCTTCTCCGGAGTGAAAATCTCCTTGGCGGCGCCGCTCTTCAAATTGCCTTCGAGAATCGTCTCGTTAATCACCACTTCAGCGACAAGCCCCTTTTTTAGTAAGGATTTAAATTGGCTGTAGCTGATCATCTCGGCATGAGGTCCGCCGAGGAGACTGTGCAGCAAGAGAGCTACGGAAACTGCGGCGAGGAAGTAGATCGGCGATAGACGGAACCTTCTATCGGCAGGCGGCTTATTTTTTTTTCGCGCATCATAGCGCGCGCGGACACCGGCGATGAACGTTGCGACGATGTTTCGGGGCGTCCCGCCATCATGCGGCGTTTCAGCGAAGTTTCGCCGGCATGGGAGCGAAAACCTGGGGATTGCGCAACTTGGGACCGGAAACAACTTCATGATCACCAGAGCTTTCTATCGGGAGCATCTCTGTCATCACCGAATCCATATGCTCGCGCGGTTTGTGCGGCGGCCGGTCAACTCCGGGCGCTGGATGCTTCTTGACAAAACACTCCCAACTTGGGGACGTTGCAGAACGGCCTTTTCTGCACAGATTCGGGTAAGATGGCCTAAAGACAGCTCCATTCTAGCCAAGCCCACGCCGATTCCAAAACGGCAATTGTCTAATACTGGACCAATGTGGAAATTTTATCCGGTAAACGGTGTACCGGTGAGTGCTCTAAGGCGATCTTGGCTAGATCTCGGTGAGTCGAGTTTTTTCTTTGATGCGGCATTCGCCGCGTCGCTTTCGATGCGGACGATCGTCAACTCGTTTGTTAACTCAGCCTCTCAGAAGTCAATGGCGAATTAGCCATTCGCTTCAGAGTGCAAGGGGATTATTATCGACCAGGAACGGATCGACTTCTATCATTTCTATCGATCCAGTGCATCGCGTCTTGCAAGGCAAACTCGTCGGCCTCGTTTTCACTCCAAAAAGTCGTTTGGAGTTGAGCGTGATGCGTTGCAACATCGCTTTCCTGATTTTTCGCGCCTTGGCGCGTCAAGGTATATTGGGGAATCCACCGGCCCTGTCGCTCCAGCCGAAATGATCCGCTAGCAATGAGCCAGTTCCTGTACGTAATATTGCTTTTCATTTTTCACCGCTTTTCTTGATCATTCGTTCTGCGCTCGGTTACCACCCGCGAGTAGCTTGAGTCGCTGCAGCCTAAGGGCTGTCCCTTGCCTGGTTATTTAGACATTCTCAGAGCGATGCCCAACGGCAGCACGGCATCACCCGCATTGACGGCCGTTCCCAAGCTCGGTAATGACCGCGGACGGATGAATGATTAGGCGATCTGCGCTAGATAATCAGTGAGCTTCTTCTCTTTGATGATGAAGAAACGATCTTCATTCGTTTCGATCAACCCGAGGTGGTGAAATCGCTGCATAAACAAGCTGATTCGCGGCCGCGTTGTGCCAACCATCTCGGAGAGTTCTTCGTGCGTTATCTTGAGCTCGATGCGAATACTGCGCGGGTCCTTCTTGCCCATCGTCCGAGCCAACTGTAACAACGTCCGGCCTAACCGCTGCTCGCTATCGACCGTCACCAGATTGGCGATGACTTGCTGCTGATCGGCTATACGCACGGCCAGGTAACGCACGAAGCCCTCGAACAGCGAGTCGCGGCTTAAACGCGCGAAGAACTGAGAGCAAGGTATCTGTTTCACGGTCGTCGCTTTCATCGCGGTCGCTGTTTCCAAACGCGCGCCTAACCCGGATAAACACAGCTCGCCAAAAATATCACCGCCGCTATGGATGGCCAGCAGGCACTCTTTGCCTTCGGACGATAACATCAGCAGCTTGATCTGGCCGCTCTCGATGAAATAGACCATCTCGTCTTGATCGCCGCTGTTGTAGACGTTGGCATGTCGAGCGATCTTGATCGCTCGGCTGTTGACAGTCTCGCGCTGCAACGAATCACGTAATTGCCGCTTGAACTCGTCTGCTTGAGGAGTCTCTTGGATCATGTTCGTGGCTCCTTTCGGTGAGGCTACTGGGTGAATTAACCTCTTTAGCGACCAACCCGCCGCGACTCGAGGCGCGGTCCTTAGGGCAGGTAAATTTTGTGGATCAAGATGCCGGGATGCCGGTGGGGAAACCGCGAATCTGTCGTTTTAGTCTTATACCAAAACGTCTGGAAGGGCTCAACAACTGTTGGATCACGCTTAAAGGTTACGGAGTCCGCGCCAACTTCACTTCGAAGCGGTTCCTGCATCATCTTAACTTTCATCGCGTCAGCCCCCGGCGGGGTATTCTCGGTCATGTCTCCGAAGCGGGAGAATTCTGTCCAATATTGAACCGATTTCAAATTTTCTTAGCCGCCATTACGCAAGCGGTCCAGGCAAGCGCGGATACTGCCGGTAGCCATGGCAATGCTCGTGTCTGCGGCACCGTAGTAAAGACGCAGGGTGTCGCCATCGGGAGCTATTGTCGTGCCGCAAGGGAAGACGACGTTATCGACGTCGCCGCGTCGCTCGTAGGGTTGTTCCGGGCCGAAGACCCACTCTTCGCTACGTTTCAGGCAACGCTCCGGCGCTTGTAAATCAAACAACGCCAGTCCCAGGCGATAAATCGCGCCGGCAGCCGTTTGGCGCACGCCGTGATAGATCACCAACCATCCGTGCGGCGTCACTACGGGCGGAGGCGAGAGCCCTATTTTGTTAGCGTCCCACCAGGCGCCGCGGCGCGCTTCGAGCATCAGCTTGTGGTTACCCCAGTGGCAGAGGTTTTCGGAAAAGGAAATCCACATATGCGCGCGCGGCGCGCTCACCGGGCGATGGATTAAAACCCATTGACCGCGGATGCGATGGGGAAGCAGTGCCGCGTCTTTGTCTTCCGGCGGCATAATTACGCCATAGCGCTCGAACTCGCGGAAATCTTCCGTGAGCGCGAGCGACACGCCCGGGCCGTCGCGCGTGTACGCCGTGTAGACGACGGCATATTTTTTCAGTTCCTCAATGTAAGTGATGCGCGGATCCTCGATGCCCCATAACTCTTCCGGATAACGTTCCGGATCGGCCGGCATCGTCGGCCGCGACTCGATCTGCCAGTGATCCACGCCGTTGACCGAACGGGCGACACAAAAATGAGAATGTCCCCGGCGATCTTCCACGCGGCATAACAGGAGCGTCGTGCCGTCAGGCAGTAATGTGGCGCCTGGGTTAAAAACGCTATTGACTGGGTAGGGCCAATCGGCGGCGGTTAAAATGGGGTTGTGTATGTGACGTTGAAAGAGTTCGACCTGGTGATTGGCCATTAAGATCCTGCCTCCACGGTCAGGAGTGTGTTTTCAGCCAGACGCAGTTCCAGCACAGCCTGGAGGAAGGCCAGGGAAGACTCCGCGCCCTGATTTTCGTTTGCACGGTCGGGATGCAAACCATCTCGACAACCGCCCGTCGTCGGGTCGTAAATAGTAAGATTAAGATCGTTGCGGCCAAGGAACCAGTCGAAAGCGCGCCGCGCCTCCTTGTACCAGTTCTTGTCACCGGTGATCCGATGCGCTTCGAGGCAAGCAGACACCATGCCTTGAGCTTCCACCGGCTGCTGATCGAAGCGGGCACGTTCAGAGCCGCGCCGATAAAAACCGTTGGAGCCGATCGGCACAAAATGACCGCCGTTGGTCTTGTCTCGCTGAAGATCAGCGAGCCACGTGAGGGACTCGAGCGCGGCGTCATTCATGGTGCTGTTCGGTATCGATTGACCGCACATCAGAAAAGCGTGGGGCAGCGCGGCGTTGCAATAACTCAGACTTTCTTCAAACCAACGCCATTCATCCGAACGATTCACTTGATACAACGTGAGCAGCCGGCTAGCCAATTCCTCGCGCACCTGACTGGCCCGGCGGTCGCCGTCGTAACGGCGCAGATATTCGTGAATGCCGATCAGCGCGAAGGCCCAGGCCCGCGGACTGGTCGTCGTGAGAATCGCGGGCAATGCTTGCTCGAATAACCGTCCGGCCATGTTCTGGAGCCCTGGGGTATTAGAGCGGCCCAACAGCGTGCCCAATGCCCACAAAGTGCGGCCATGGCTATCGTCTGAACCACTCGCCTCCAACCAATTGCGCTGGTAATCCATAAAATTGCGAAAACGTTTGGTCTCGCGGTTGAAGGCGTAGCAGATGAAAGCGAGATAACGCGAGGCCATCTCGGAGACCTCGGAGTGACCCAGTTCATCGGCTAAGACACTGACCATCAGCGCTCTGGCGTTGTCGTCGATGGTGTAACCTTCTCGATAGTTGGGCAATGTGAAAAACGCGTGCTGCAACATGCCGGTATCATCGGTCATGCGCCGCAAGTGATCCAGTTTGAGCGGCGGCAGTTCGGCCGGCCGCTTGTCGAGCGGCTTGACCGCGAAAGCACTGGGCGTAAAGCTGCGCCGTTCGGCTCTCGCGCGGGCAAAACACTCCAGGTAGCGGCGCGCGACCTGCGGCCAGATCATCTCGCGTCCAAACATATAGGCGCGCTTGCGCATGGCGTGGCGTTTGGCCTCGTTGTCCAACAGGTCGATGACTTGCGCCGCCAACGCCGCCGGATCGCGGAACGGCACCAGCACGCCGCGTTCGTCAGCCAACATCTCTTCAGCGTACCAATAAGGCGTCGAGATGACGGCTTTGCCCGCCCCGAGCGTGTAGGCCAGCGTGCCCGAGACGATCTGCGCCGGGTTCTGATAGGGCGTGATATAGATATCGGCCGCGCCGATGAACTCGACCAGCTCTTCCAAAGTGACGAACTGATTATAAAAAATGACCTGACCTTCGACGCCTTTTTCCTGGGCGAGCCACTGCAACGACAAACGATAGGTTTCACCGTCCTGCTGCTTGACGTGCGGATGGGTTGCGCCGACGATGAAATACACGACGTTGGGATGCTTGGCGAGTATCGCCGGCAAAGCCGCGATAACATTTTCGATTCCTTTGTTCGCGGACAGCAAGCCGAAACTAAGCAAGACAATTTTCCCTTCGACGCCGAACAGATCTTTATGAAAGCCCGGGTCGACAAAGGATAGATCCGGAATTCCATGCGGAATCAGATCGATCTTCGCCGCTGAGACGCGATAGACCTCGCGCAAGAATGCCGCGCCCCGTTCGCTCATGACGACGACCCGATCCGATAACGCCGCCACTTCCTCCAAAACTCTACGCTGGTGCGGGTCCGGTTCGCGCAGAATCGTGTGCAGCGTCGTCACAATGGGCATACGCAATTCACGCAGCAACGCCAAAATATGGCTACCCGCCCGGCCGCCGAAGATGCCGTACTCAAACTGCAGGGACACGACATCGACGCTATTGATATTCAAGAAATCAGCGGCGCGCCGGTAAGAGTCGATGTCCTTCTCGACCAGTTCGAAACGCACTTTGGGAGGGTACGCATAGCCGGAATCGATGTCGTTTACCGGCACGGCGATACAGGTTGCGCCACGGTGTTCGGCGGCGACTGCTTCACACAGATCTGTCGTGAACGTCGCAATACCGCATTGGCGCGGCAGGTAGTTACCAATAAAGGCAATGCGATCGTTAGCCAATTTGTTCGAATGCCGGTCCATAATATCTCCTTTCGCGAGCGCCCCGCTTTGCTCGCTATTTCCGGGTAAAAACGCAAAGAGGCGGTACCCACAGGGACCGCCTCTTTAAAAACCCGGTCAAAACTGGACCGAGCATGCGCTAATTGGACTTTGGGATGCCAACAGTTACATCGAGTGTGACTATATCAGAGCTAGAGAATAAAGATAGCCGCGTTTGAATTTAAAATAGTATTGCCGGCGATCGGTAAGGTTAAGACAGTTACTCTTGCTGGTGAATTTGCCGCGTTTCTGCCTGGTCAACGTTTTTGGTCGGTTTAAGCGATCGCGAGAGCGCGAAGTTCGCCGGCGACGGCACACAAGCTTACCCGCCCGGGCAACGCATCTAGCGGAGCGATGCCAAAGTGATAAACTTCCAACAGCTAAAACCTGATGGACTGCCGTCACGAAAGAGGATACACCATGAAGCTTGCACTACTTGCGGTGATATTGTTGGTCGCTGGCTGTGCTCCCGCCCAAAGCCCTTACCGATCCGGGCCGGCACCATACGGCGGTAGCACCGGGGCCGAAACCGGCAGCGGGGGCGTAACCAGCCAGACCACACCTCCAAACAGCTATAGCAAGGACGCCGTCGATTGCGAGCGCAAGGCCGCGCTCGCCGGCATCGGCAGCAAGGGCGAGGCTTTCTCTAACTGCATGAGGGCAAGAGGACACACGCCGGGACGGTAGGCGAGAACGCGCTTTCACTAAGCGACGCTGTCGTCGATCACGCTACGTGGAACGCTGCGCGCCGTTTTCGGCGTAGCGCGCGTGCAATCTAATCGGATCTGACTTTCTGCGCAGCCGCAGATTGAGCATCTCCACGAACACGGAAAATCCCATCGCAAAATAGATGTAGCCTTTCGGAATGTGCACGTCGAAGCCTTCGACGATCAAGGTGAGTCCGATCAGCAACAGGAAACTCAACGCGAGCATCTTCACCGTCGGATGGCGCTGAACAAAGCTCCCCACCGGGCCGGCGAACACCATCATAAAGGCGATCGCCACGACGACCGCGGCGATCATGATCTCGATCTGCTCGACCATGCCGATGGCGGTAATCACTGAATCGAGCGAGAAAACCGCATCGAGTAAAAAAATCTGCACGATGACGCTGATAAAAGTCGCTTTGACCTGTGCCGATGCGTGGCCGCGCTCGCCTT
>Ga0209640_10002928_pt1 | contig 14960 bp, 19 predicted proteins | sample RifCSP10_1_FD_184018 | JGI IMG/M metagenome (GOLD analysis project Ga0209640, IMG submission 184018) | Soil microbial communities from Rifle, Colorado - Rifle CSP2_sed 10_1 (SPAdes) (version 2) | ecosystem: Environmental > Terrestrial > Deep subsurface > Rock core/Sediment | place: Rifle...
CGATTTCGAGTTCGCGAAGGACAAGGTGCTGATGGGCGTCGAGCGGCGGTCGATGATCATCAGCGAGGACGAAAAGCGCGTCACCGCGATCCACGAGGCAGGTCACGCGTTGTTGACGGTGAAGCTGCCCTATGCCGATCCGATCCACAAGGTGACGATCATTCCCCGCGGCATGGCGCTCGGCTTGACGATGCAGCTTCCGATTGATGAGAAGCACAACTACTCGCGCGAATACCTCGAGGATCAGATTGCGATTCTGCTCGGTGGTCGAATCGCCGAGGAGCTCACGATCGGCAGCATTACGACCGGCGCGGGCAACGACCTCGAGCGGGCGACGGATCTGGCTCGCCGCATGGTGTGTGAGTGGGGCATGAGCGGCGCGATGGGGCCGCTCACCTTCGGCAAGAAGGAGGAGCAGATCTTCCTTGGCCGCGAGATCTCACAGCACCAGGACTACAGCGAGGACACCGCGCTCCGGATCGACCAGGAGGTCAAGCGCTTCGTCTCGAACAACTACGAGCGCGCGCAGGCCGTCCTGACCGAGAGCAAGCAGCAGGTGCTCGACCTGGCCGAGGCGCTCCTGGCCAGGGAAACGCTCGATGCTGCACAGGTCAGGCGCATTGCAGACGGCCTTCCGCTCGACCCGCTCCCGGCCGCGCCAGAGGCGTCCACGCCGGCACCCTCGGTGCGCGACGCCAAGCCCGCGAAAGAGCGGCCGAGCCCCGCAATCGTGCCGACGCTACCTCCGCGGCCGGTCACGCAGGAATAAGTTCGAAGTTCAAAGGTCAAAGTGGGGAAGTAAGTTCAAACTTACTTCTTCACTTTGACCTTCGCACTTCCTACTTTCTTTGTCTTTCCATGCCCCTTCGTCGCCGCTTCACCCTATCGCTCCCCCGTGGACGGACGCTCCTGCTGGGCGACCGTGCGCTCGTCATGGGGATCGTCAACATCACGCCGGATTCCTTCTCGGACGGCGGCCGGTTGCTCGATCCAGTGCGAGCCGTCGAGGTGGGACTGCAGATGGTCGAAGAGGGGGCCGACATCCTCGACGTTGGTGGAGAATCGACGCGGCCTGGCGCGTTGCCGCTCGACGCCGCCGACGAACTGCGGCGTGTCCTGCCCGTGATCGAGGCTCTCGCTGGCCGCGTGAAAGTGCCGATTTCGGTAGACACCTATAAGGCGTCGGTCGCTGCCGAGGCGCTCGAGGCTGGCGCAGCGCTCGTGAACGACATCAGCGGCCTCAGATACGAACCAGAGTTGGCGTCCGTCGTTGCGAGCTACGGCGCGCCGATCGTGCTGATGCACACACGAGGTCGTCCCATCGACATGTACCGACAGGCGGTGTACAGCGACGTCGTGGACGAGGTGCTCGACGAGCTGCGCGAAAGCATGGCGTTTGCCAGCGGCGCCGGTATCTCGAGGGACGCCGTGCTCGTCGATCCCGGTCTTGGCTTTGCCAAAGGGACCGCGCACAGCTACGAGATCCTTGCCCGGCTCGACGCGTTCAGTGACCTCGGCCGTCCCGTTGTCGTCGGGCCATCGAGGAAGGGGTTTCTGACGCGGCCGCTGTCGAGGGCCGAACTGCCGCCTGCCGAGCGCGACTGGGCCACGACGGCCGCCGTCACAGCGGCGGTGTTGTCGGGTGCGCATATCGTCCGGGTGCACGCCGTTCGCGAGATGGCGCAGGTGGTGCGCGTGTCGGACGAAATTCGGAAGTATCATCGCGAGCAGTGATGGACTGGCTGACCGAGCTCCTGCGCCGCCCCGCAGTGTCCTGGTGGGACCTGCTGGACATCGCGCTCGTCTCGGTGCTGATCTACGAGTTGCTGCTGCTGATTCGCGGCACGCGAGCGGTCCAGATGGCACTCAGCGCTGGGTTTCTCATCAGCCTGTTCTTTGTCTCGCGCTCATTCGAGCTCGAAACCGTCAACTGGGTGATCCGCAATCTCGCCACCTACGTGGGCTTTGCGATCATCGTGTTGTTTCAGGCCGACATCCGCCGGGCGCTGGCTCACTTCGGCCGAGCGCCGTTTTTCAGGTACTTCGAGCGCGCGACCAGTACGAACGAAACACTCGAGGATCTGGTTGTTGCGGTGGCGACGCTTGCCGCGAGGAGAATTGGCGCCATCATCGTTCTCGAGCGGCAGATCGGGCTGCGCAACTACATCGAGGGCGGCATTCCACTCGACGCAACCGTGACCTACGATTTGTTGGCCGCGATCTTCCAGCCCGGATCGCCGCTGCACGACGGGGCCGCGATCGTCCAGGGCGATCGAGTTGCGGCGGCAGCGTGTTTCCTGCCCCTCTCTGTCAATCCTCGCGTCAGCAGAGAGTTGGGTACCAGGCACCGGGCTGCCCTTGGCCTGACTGAAGAGAACGACGCCGTCGCGATTGTCGTGTCGGAGGAGACTGGCGCGATTTCGCTGGCGCTCGCCGGCGGTCTGGAGCGCGGTCTCTCGGTGGATCAACTGCGTGAGCGGTTGCAGACGCTGTCCGGCGTGCGGCCGACCGAGCGCGGCAGCCAGGCTGAAGCACGGAGCTCGGAGGCCTGATGGCGCGTCTGGGAATCCGGCACTTCGGGTTGAAGGCGGCTTCAGTCGTGCTGGCGTCGCTCCTGTGGTTGCTGGTGTCTGGGGAGTCAACGGTCGAGCGCGCGCTGCGCATTCCGCTGGAGTTCTCCAATCTTCCGCCCGAGCTCGAACTGGTGGGCGAGTCGCTGACGGTTGTGGACGTGCGCGTTCGCGGGTCGTCGGGCACGCTGAGCCGGATGACAGGCGGCGAGCTTGCCGCGGTGCTCGATGCCCGAACGGCGCGGCCCGGGCGCCGGCTGTTTCATTTGACGACCGCGGACGTGCGCGCGCCGTTTGGCCTCGAGGTGGTGCACGTTGCGCCCGCGAGTGTACCGCTGACCTTCGAGGAATCGACGGTGAAGACCGTTCCCGTGACCGCCCAAGTCGAGGGCGAGCCGGCGCCAGGGTTCGTGGTGAGCGGGATCGCAGCCGACCCGGCGACGGTTGTCGTTGCGGGGCCGGCCGGCGCGCTGGCCGGCCTGGGCGAAGCGATTACCGAACCGGTGGCCGTGTCCGGCGCCACGAGCACGGTGACCGAGACGGTCACGATTGGCGTGTCCGATCCGGCGGTGCGACTCCGCCAAGCCCAGTCCGCGCGAGTCGTCGTGACGATTACCGCGGCGCCCGACACGGTCAGGTAGGGGGCAATGGCTCGGCTCTTCGGCACCGATGGGGTGCGGGGTAAGGCGGGGGAGTTCCCGCTCGACGTGTCCACGATTCGGCGTCTCGGGGCCGCGCTCGTTCGTGCACTGCGCCACGACGAAGCTCGCGGGTCGCAGATTGCCGTGAAGTTTCTGGCAGGCCGAGATACGCGCGAGTCTGGCTCGTGGATCGAACGCGAACTGGCCGTTGGCATCAGGAGCCAGGGCGGGACGCTCACGAGCGCCGGTGTCATTCCAACGCCAGCGATTGCGTACCTCACTCCCCACCTGGGCTATTCAGCGGGGGTGGTCATCTCCGCGTCGCACAACCCGTTTGACGACAATGGCATCAAGGTGTTTTCCGGTGCTGGAGAGAAGTTCACCGAGGCGCTCGAACGGCAGGTCGAGTCCTTCGTCGACGATGCCTCCTGGGCCGTGCCGGCCGAGGACCAACGCCCGGTTGAGGAGGTTGACCTCAGGTCTCACTACCTCGACCACCTACGAGAGATCCTGCCTCGAGCCAGCCGGGCTCAGGGCCTGCGCCTCGCCGTGGACTGCGCGAACGGTGCGACGGTGAGCGTGGCGCCACGCCTGTTCGAAGAGTTGGGTTTCGACGCGCACTGCATCGGCATCGAGCCAGATGGACGCAATATCAATCTGGGGTGCGGGTCAACGGCGCCAGGCGGACTGGCGCGTGTCGTCTCGGAGGAGCGCTTCCCGCTGGGGATCGCCTTTGACGGTGACGGCGATCGCGCCATTTTCGTAGACGCGCGCGGACAGGTCGTTGATGGCGACGCCGTCATGTTCATGTGCGCCAAGCAGATGAAAGCCGAGGGTCGCCTCAGAGGTGACGCCGTCGTCGCGACCGTGATGAGCAATATCGGCTTGGAGTTGGCGTTGCGCGCCGAGGGAATCGGCCTGTTTCGATGTGCCGTTGGCGATAAATACGTGATGGAGGAGATGACGCGTCGCGGCCTGTCGCTCGGCGGCGAGCAGTCGGGTCACATCATCTTCTCCGACTATCTCTTCACCGGCGACGGGCTCGCGACGGCGTTGTTCGTGCTGCGCACGATGAGCGCCTCGGGCCGCGACCTGGCGGATCTGGCGGGTGAACTGACAACCTACCCGCAGGTGCTCCTGAACCAGCCGGTTCGTCAGAGAGTCGACCTCGGGACCGTGCCCGAAATCGCTGCGGCGTTGTCGTCGGTGGAGGCCAGGCTCGCCGGCCAGGGGCGCCTGCTCGTGCGCTACTCCGGCACCGAACCGCTGCTGAGGGTCATGCTCGAGGGCCGGGACCGCGACGAGATCCAGCAGTGGGGTGAGGAGATTGTCGAGGTCGTTAAGCGACATCTTGGATGAACGTGACATGATTCACCTATCCGTCAACATCAACAAGGTCGCGACGGTGCGCAATTCGCGTGGGGGCGAGGTGCCGTCGGTCGTGCACGCGGCCTCTGTGTGCGTGGATGCGGGAGCGCCCGGCATCACGGTGCACCCTCGGGCGGATGCGCGGCATATCACTCCTTCCGACGTTCGCGAGACCGCCGCGTTGCTGGCCAACCGTGGCGGCAGCGTCGAGTTCAACATCGAAGGCGACCCTCGGCCGGATCTGTTGGCACTCGTTCGTGAAGTGAGACCCACGCAGTGCACGCTCGTGCCGGTCCTGCCCGGCGAGATCACCAGCCAGGCTGGCTGGTCACCGGCCGCGTCCAGCGATCTGCTGGCTGCTGCGGTGAGGGGCCTGCGCGCCGACGGCGTCCGCGTCAGCCTGTTCGTCGATCCTGAGGAAGACCCGATTCGGTGGGCCGCCGACCTCGGCGCAGACAGGGTGGAACTCTACACCGAGCCCTTTGCTCGGGCCTTCGAGCGGGGAGAGGCAGCGGCTCGGGAATCGTTCGCGGCTTACGCCCGCGCCGCATCACTGGCCAACTTCCTGGGGATGGGCGTCAACGCTGGCCACGACCTGGATCTCGACAACCTGCGGCTGTTTCGCACCCTGCCTCACCTGGCCGAGGTATCGATCGGCCACGCCTTGATCAGCCACGCACTGTTCGTCGGGCTCGATCGCAGCGTTCGGGACTACCTGCACGTACTGGCTGGGTCATAATGGAACGGCTTCTATGAAATCTGACGCGATTGCCTACGTCATTGCTGGCATCTGCTTCGGCGTCATCCTGGGGTGGGTGATCGGGACGCAGCAGGCCCGCCAAGCGGGCCTCGCCCAGGCTCCTACGGCCAGCGCACCCGCGGCGACGGCGACGGGCACGGTGCAGCAACAGCCGCCCCCGCTCGACGAGGGTCGCGTGCAGGCACTCAACACCGTCCTTGCCAGCGATCCGACGAACGTGAACGCCCTCATCCAGCTCGCCAACACGTACTTCGACGCGGAGCGATGGGACGATGCGATCGTGTGGTACGAGAAGGCCGTGGCGGCCGACCCAAAGAATGCCGACGCAAGCACCGATCTCGGCGTGAGTTACTACTACAGCAACAGGCCTGACGAAGCGCTCGCGCGATTCGAGCACTCGCTGCGCATCGATTCCAAGCACACCAAGACGCTCCTGAACAAGGGCATCGTGCTCGCCTTTGGGAAGCAGGACCTCAAGGCTGCGGCGGTCGAGTGGCAGAAGGTTGCGGACCTGGCGCCAGAGAGCCCCGAGGGTCAGGCCGCCCGCCGCGCGCTCGATGGGATTGCCTCCGCCCATGCAGGCGAAGCCGGCACAGCGAATAGCCCATGACGCGGTTCGTGCTCCTCGCAATCCTGCTACTCATGGCCGCCTGGGCGTTCTGGCGGCTCGTGGATGGTGTGATCGATGCGTTCGGTGGCACAACCAAGCGGCGGGTGCGCACCAGGGAGGGGGCGCCTCCCATGAAGCTGGTGCGAGATCCGGTGTGCGGCACGTGGGTTTCCCCGAGCAATGCACGTTCCGCACAGATCGGTTCGGCCACTCACTACTTCTGTTCCGACGAGTGTCGAGGGAAGTTTCAGAAGCAAGCGTGATCGCGGCGGCTGAAGCCGCCGCTCTACGGGCCGGTTCGCGGTGGGCGATTCTGTAGAGCGCACCCTTGAGGGTGCGCGTGGGTTCTCGTAGAGCGCACCCTTTGGGATGTGCGTGAGTTCTCGTAGAGCGCACCCTTGAGGGTGCGCGTGGGTATCGAGCACATGAGCACACGCGTCGAGGAACAACTCCGGGCTGAGATCGTCGAAGCCGGCCGACGCCTGTACGCGCGTGGATTCGTGGCCTCAAACGACGGCAACATCAGCGCCCGACTCGACGAGCGGCGGCTCATCACCACGCCCAAGAGCGTGTCCAAGGGCTTCATGACGCCGGACATGATGGTGATCGTCGATTACGAGGGAGCCAAGCTCGCCGGCGATCGCGATCCTTCGTCCGAGTTGCCCATGCACCTGGAGATCTACCGCAGCCGGCCAGACGTGAACGCCGTCGTGCATGCGCACCCGCCGCTGGCCACCGGCTTCGCCGTGGCGGGTATTCCGCTGACCCGCGCGGTGCTCGCGGAAGTCGTGACCACGCTTGGAAGCATCCCCATCGCCGAGTACGGAACCCCGTCGACCGCCGAACTGCCGAACGCCGTTCGCAAGTACATCAAGGCACACGACGGCCTGTTGCTGGCCAACCACGGGGCCGTGACGTGTTGTCGCAGCGTCATGACGGCGTACTACAAGATGGAGACGATCGAGCATTTCGCGAAGATCAGCCTGGTGGCCAGACTCCTCGGGAGGGAGAACCTGATCTCGCGTGAGGAGGTCGAGCGACTCCAGGGCCTTCGCGGCATGTACGGCATCGCGGCGCCGGCACCGCTCTGCGCTCCGGATTCCGCTGATGGGACGACCGATCAGGTGCTGTGCCAGGTGCTCGAAGCGCCGGAATCGACCTCGGAGCGGCTTGTCCCTGACGTTTCCAGAGCGCTGTCTCAGGCGAGCAGAGACGGGGAAATTCGGCTAACATACGGCGAACTGACGGCGCTCATTGCGGACGCTGTAAAGAACCTTCGGGACTAAATTCCCAACTACGCCAACTCCCAACTCCCAAGCACTTGGAGGTTGGATGTTGGGCGTTGGGAGTTGAGGGAGTAGAGCATGGGTGAGGCATTGGGAATGGTCGAGACCAAGGGTTTGGTCGCGATGATCGAGGCCGCTGACGCAATGGTCAAGGCCGCCAAGGTCACGTTGGTCGGCTGGGAGAAGATCGGCGCCGGCTACGTGACGGCCATCGTCCGTGGTGACGTCGCGGCGGTGAAAGCCGCCACCGATGCTGGCGCCGCAGCGGCCCGACGCGTGGGCGAGCTCGTGTCGGTGCACGTCATTCCGCGGCCGCACGCCAACCTCGAGGAAACCCTCCCGATCGGGAAGTCCACGGCGACTAAATGATCCTGGCCCGCATTGTCGGGACCGTGGTGGCCACGCGGAAGGATCCGCGCCTCGTCAGCAATAAGTTGCTCGTGGCTCGTCCCATGGACCCCCACGGAAAAGCTGAAGGCAACTATCTCGTGGCCGTCGATACCGTCGACGCTGGCGTGGGCGAGACGGTCCTCATCGTCAGCGGAAGCTCAGCCCGAATGGCCTCGGGCATGAAGGACTGCCCGGTCGATGCGGCCGTTGTCGGAATCGTGGACCACGTGGAAGTCAGCGCCGGAGACTGAGTTCCGTGCAGCTTGCCAAGGTGATTGGTGACGTCGTCGCCACGTTCAAGAACGAATACCTCACGGGAATCAAGCTGATGGTGTTGCAGCCGCTCGCCGCGGACGGCACGCCGATCGGCCGGACGCTCGTCGCGGTTGATGCCGTCGGCGCGGGGGTCGGCGAAATCGTCTTCTTCGTTCGCGGCAAGGAGGCGAGCTTCCCGTTTCATCCCACCGAGGTCCCGGCCGACGCCGGCATCGTGGGCATCGTCGATCACTGGGATATCGAACCAGAAACCCTGAGCCCTAAGTCCTGAGCCTTGAGCCCTGGACTAGCCCCCATGCAACTGGCCCGCGTTGTTGGTACCGTCGTCGCCACCCAGAAGCACGCCGCGTTCGACGGTGCAAAGCTCCTGCTCGTTCAGCCCGTCACGCTCGATGATGCCCCGCGAGGCCCTGTCCTGATCGCCGTCGATTCGGTGGGTGCTGGTGTACACGAGAAGGTGCTCGTGGTCATGGAAGGCCGAGCAGCCGGCGAGGCGCTTGGTCGCCGGTTGGCACCGGTCGATGCCGCGATCGTGGGCATCGTGGATCAGGTGGACCTCGGCAAGGACGAAGTTCGAAGTTCAAAGTCCAAGGTGACAAAGTAAGTTGTAAGTCTTTCGTGATTGTGAGCAAGCCCCAGGTCCTGGTCACCAGACGCATCCCGTCAGCGACCCTCGCCACGCTGGAACAGGCGTGCGATGTCGAGGTGTACGACCAGGGGGACCTTCCCCACAATGAACTCATCGCGCGCGTCCCGGGAAGACAGGGGCTTCTGTCGGTGGTCACCGATACGATTGACCGCGCGGTGTTCGACGCGGGCCGCGACCTGAAGGTTGTAGCGACGATTGCGGTTGGCTACAACAACATCGACCTGACTTCGGCTCGCGAGCGAGGGGTCGTCGTGACGAACACGCCGGACGTGCTCACGGAGGCAGCTGCCGATCTGACGTGGTCGCTCATCCTGGCCATGACTCGCCGCATCGTGGAGGGCGACCGGCTGGTCAGGCGCGGGGGGTGGAGGGGCTTTGCGCTCGACTTCATGCTCGGGACGGACCTGCGGGGGAAACAGCTTGGCGTCGTCGGCTTCGGTCGCATCGGCAAGGCAGTGGCGGAACGGGCCCAGGCGTTCGGCATGCGCGTGGCCTACTCGTCTCGGTCGCAACAGTCGTCCTCACTCGGCGAGTCGATGTCACTCGACCGACTGCTGTCGACTTCCCACGTCGTCTCCCTGCACTGCCCGCTGACGCCTGAGACAACGCACCTCATCAATCAGAGGACGCTGGCGAGGATGAGGCGCGGCGCCTATCTGGTCAATGCCTCGCGGGGACCGGTCGTGGACGAGGCGGCCCTCGTCTGGGCGCTCGAGGGCGGGCTGATCGCCGGGGCTGCGCTCGACGTGTACGAACGAGAACCCGCGATTCATCAAGGCCTGCTCTCGCTGGAGAACGTCGTCCTCTCGCCTCACTTGGGCAGTTCCACCATCGAAACCAGAACCACGATGATTCAGCTCGCGGCGCAGAACATCGTGGCGGTGCTATCCGGACAGCCCGCACTCACGCCGATCTAGCGGTTCACACTTCTCAGTTCTCGCTTCTTACACCGGAGATCGGTTGTGTTGATGATGGCGAAGCCCTGTGGAGGTCAGGCCGACAAGTGTCGCCTGACCGCGCGAGACGGCACTGGGGGTCCGCCAGCGCCGGGGTCCCCAAGGCGCGGACTGTGCGCGTTGGGGTGGTCTCACGGAGCTGGCGTCACGCGGCGGCGAGCAGCGTCGCAGCGCGGTCCGGCCACCGGAACCGGGATTCGCCATCATCAACACAACCGATCTCCGGTGTAGTTCGTGTTCGTGTTCGGCGAGGCAGAACCGAGAACGGTGAACGGTATGATCGTTCTTGGACACATGAACAAGAACCGAGCAGTGAGAACCGAGAAGGGTGAACGGCAGGCGCTTTCGAAACCGAGCCCCCGCGTTGTCGCGCGGGTCATGCGCGTGTTGGCTCGCGAGATGACCGGCATGGAGCTACCTGCCGTCGAGAAGATTTCCGAAGCGCAAGCCGAGAATCCGTTTCTGGTCCTGATTGCCACGCTGCTGTCCGCACGGACACAGGACGCCACGACGCACGCGGCATCGACGCGGCTATTCAGACGGGCACGAACACCTCAGAGCCTGGCCAAGCTTCCAGTACTCGAGATCGAGCGACTGATCTTTCCCGTCAGCTTCTACCGCAACAAGGCTCGCCACGTGAAGGCATGTTGCGAGATGCTTGTTTCTGAATTCGGCGGCCGGGTGCCGTCGACGATGGCCGAGCTGGTCAGGCTGCCGGGCGTGGGCCGGAAGACAGCGAACCTGGTGCTGATTCTTGGGTTCAAGAGTCTCCTGAACATCTGCGTGGACACGCACGTCCACCGAATTTCGAACCGACTCGGGTGGGTGCGGACAACCCAGCCGGACGAGACTGAACAGGCGCTCTATGAGGCCACGGCGCGACGCTGGTGGCCCTACATCAACCTGTACCTGGTGACGTGGGGTCAGAACGTGTGCCGGCCTGTCTATCCGCGGTGTGGGGAGTGCGCTATTGCGGGGGATTGCCGAAGAATTGGGGCATAGGGTGCGAAGGTGCGAGGGTGCGAAGGTGCGAGGGTGCGAGTTGGCGCGGCGTGGCCTTTGGGAGTTGGGTGAGTTGGGAGTTGAGCATGATGAAGCAGGTCATCGGGGTCGTTGTTGCAGGCTTGGTGCTCGTCGTGTTTGGCGCAGGGAGCGCTGCGGGCCAGGGGGCGGCGGCGCCGGCGGTTCGGTCGCCTGGGGCGGGTGCGATCATCGTGTTCGAGACCTCCAAGGGGACGTTTGAGGTCGAGACCTATCCGAACGAGGCGCCGAAGACGGTCGAGCACATCCTGACCCTGGTGAAGCGGAATTTCTACAACGGGCTCAGGATCCACCGTTTCGAGCCTGGCTTCGTCGTGCAATGGGGCGACCCGCAAACGCGCGATATGACCCAGCGCGACAGGTGGGGTACCGGCGGGAGTGGGCGAGCGATCGGCGTCTCTGAAGTCAGCCCGAAGCGCCCTCACCGGACCGGGTCGGTGGCCGCGGCGTACGCCCGCGACCCGCGGATGGCGGACAGTCAGATCTATGTCACCCTGGCTCCGCAGCCTCAGTTGAACAAGAGCTACACCGTATTCGGGCAGGTGATTTCCGGCATGGAGGTCGTGACCCAGCTCAGGGTGCCCGACGTGATTCGACGGGCAACCGTGAAGGCGCCCTCGAAGTAGCCACCAGACCGCCGAGCTCAGGGTAACGTTCGACCATCTCCTCGGGGTATTCGCCTTCAATCGGTTCGCCGAGTTGCGCCTTCAGCATCACGGCGTTGACGACCGATTTCGCGGAGAAGTGGTTGTTCGTGTAGAGGTACGACTTGCGCACGAGTGTTTTTGCCGCACCCGCGACCACCGCGAATTCCTTGAGCTCGTCCGCGGAATACAGGTAGTTGTAGCGATCCTCGCTCGCGTCGTGCCGCCACCACCGTGCGGCGTTTCGCCCATGCAGCCGCATGTAGTAGAAGCCGCGCACGTTCGGCAGGTAGTTCTGGCGGATCGAGAACTGGAATTTCGGTTCGTCAATCTGCACCCACGCCGCACCGAACCCGTTCAGCAGCGCCAGGGTGTCACCGACTGCGTCGCTCCAGCTCTTGTGCCGGAGTTCAACGGCGGTCGGATAGTCGCCGAATGCGCGCAGCAACTGGGCGAGATAGTCGCGCGAGTGGGGACTGTCCTTGAAGCTCGGGGGAAACTGCGCGAGCAGCGCTCCAAATCGACCGGCTGCAGCGAGCGGCTCGATGCCCGCGCGGAACTCGTCGATGTCGCTCCGGGTTACCTGTGAAAGCAGGTCGAGCAGCGTCCCCTCGGCGCCTGGCGCGCGCTCGAGTGCGGCCTGGCGAAACATTTTCGGGTGCGTGAACTTCTGGTACAGCTTCAGGGAGAACTCGAAGCCCGGCGGCGTCCTCTGCACCCAGCTGCGCGTGACTTCAGGACGTGGTTGGCCGTAGAAGGTTGAGTTGACCTCGACGGTGTCGAAGTGTTCCGAGTAGAAGCGCAGCTCGTCGAACGCCGCCGTGCCTTGGCGCTTGGACCGTGTGGCTGGGTAGAAGACGCCGTTCCAGGAGCCCTTGCCGGTTGGATAGCTCCAACCCGAAGTGCCGATGTGCAGCGCCACACCGGTACAATATCTCGGGACTCGGGACTCGGGATCAGGGATCCGGGGATCGGCTGCCCTTGATCCCCGATCCCCGGTCCCCGGCCCCTGTTGAGAGATGCTCACCGTCAACGAAATCTTCTACTCCGTTCAGGGCGAGTCGACGTATGCCGGCCGGCCGTGCGTGTTCGTCCGCCTGACGGCATGCGACCTACGCTGTTCCTGGTGTGACACACCGTACGCGTTTCACGAGGGGCGCAAGGTCGAGGTTGAAGAGGTGCTGCGCGAAGTGGGGGAGTATGGGTGCCCGCTCGTCGAAGTCACCGGTGGCGAGCCGCTTCTGCAGGAAGCGGTCTACCCGCTCATGGAAGGCCTGCTGGCGTCTGGGAAGACGGTGCTGCTCGAGACAGGCGGCCATCGTCCCACGGTGCGCGTGCCAGCTGGGGTCATCACGATTCTCGACGTCAAGTGTCCGGGCAGCGGCGAATCGGAACGCAACTGCTGGGACAACCTCGACCGCCTGCGTTCGCACGACGAGGTCAAATTCGTCGTTTCTGGACGCACCGACTACGAGTTCGCCCGTGAGGTGATCTCCCGGTTCGAGCTTACCGACCGTGCCGCGGCCGTCCACCTGTCTCCTGTCCACGGCGGGCTGGATCCGAAGCAACTGTCCGAGTGGGTCCTAGGGGACCGCCTGCCCGTCCGCGTGCAGCTTCAGTTGCACAAGTACATCTGGAGCCCCACTGAGCGCGGTGTCTGACGCCGGTCAATCGGCCATCACGCTTCAACGATCATCAACGAATCGCCAGTCAATAATCGCGAATCCGAAATGTCAGACGCGGTGGTCCTTCTCAGCGGTGGCCTGGATTCCTACACGGCGGCGGCCATCGTCCGCGCGGAAGGATTCCGACTGCATGCGCTGACGCTGCGATACGGTCAGCGACATGTGGCCGAGATCGAGGCGGCTCGCGCGGTGGCAGCGTCGCTGGGCGTTGCGCGGCACATTGAAATTGACGTGAACCTGGCTGCATTTGGCGGCTCCTCACTGACGACCGACGCTCCGGTGCCGAAGGATAGGACACTCAGCGGGGAGCGGGGAGCGGGGATCAGGGATCCAGGATTGAGCGAGATTCCCAGTACGTACGTGCCGGCCAGAAACACCGTGTTCCTCGCGCTGGCTCTCGGCTGGGCCGAGGTCCTCGGCGCCCACGACATCGTGATCGGCGTGAATGCGCTCGACTATTCCGGGTACCCGGACTGCCGCCCCGAGTTCGTCGCAGCGTTCGAGCAGCTCGCCACATTGGCGACTGCCCGAGGCGCGAGCGGAGAGCGATTTCGGATCTGGGCGCCGTTGCAGATGATGACGAAGGCCGAGATTATCCGGCGCGGGATGAGCCTTGGGCTCGACTACGGACTGACCCACAGCTGCTACGATCCTGGCCCGGCTGGCGCATGCGGCCGCTGCGACAGTTGCGCGTTGCGTGCGGCTGGTTTCGCCGAAGCGGGCCTTGAAGACCCCGCGTTGCACAGATGACAGACCGCATCTACTACACCGATCCCTCGTGCCGCTCGTTCGAGGCGACGGTCACGCGCGCGACTGAGCACGAGGGTCGGCCGGCGGCGATCCTCGACCGCACTGCGTTTTACCCGACATCGGGTGGGCAGCCCTTCGACACGGGTCGCCTGGGACCCGTTGAGGTGACCGACACGACAGATGAGGACGGCGACATTCTGCACGTGCTCAGCGCCGCCCTCGCGCCGGGGACTCGGGTTCGAGGCGACATCGACTGGCGCCGCCGATTCGACCACATGCAGCAGCACACGGGCCAGCACGTGCTGTCGGCGGCCTTCGATCGGCTGTGCGAGAACCGGACCACGAGCTTCCACATGGGCGTCGCAACGGCGACGATCGATCTGGCCAGGGAAGCGTCGGCGGCCGACATCGATCGCTGCCTCGAGGAGGCGAATCGAGTGGTCTGGGAAGACCGCGCGGTGTCGGTCCGCTTCGTCTCGCCGGATGAAGCTGCCCGTCTCCCGCTTCGGAAGGAGCCGGGCCGCGACGGCACGCTGCGGCTCGTCGAGATCAGCGACTTCGATCTCTCCGCGTGCGGCGGTACGCACGTGTCTCGCACCGGCGCGATCGGGATGATCGCCGTGATGGGCGCGGAACGGTTTCGCGGCGGCTCCAGGCTGACGTTCGTCTGCGGCGGACGAGTCTCAAGGACATTCACGGACTACCGAGATGCGGTCGCTGGCAGCATCCGAGTGCTGTCCGTGCTCCCCCATGAGCTGCCCGGTGCCATCGAACGCATACAACTCGAGGCGAAGCAGCTCCGCAAGAGTGTGAGTCGGCTCCAGGAGAGACTCGCCGGGCACGAGGCGGCTCGGCTCCTGGCTGGTGCGCCGTCTGTCGACGGCGTTCGCCTGGTCGTGGACACGCTCGACGGGTGGGATGCGTCGGGGTTGAAGGCTGTCGCAGCGGCGCTCATCTCGCACAGTGGCGTTGCCGCGGCCCTGTTCTCAGCCGCCGCTCCCATGGTGGCTGTCACCGCGCGCTCGGCGGGAGTTGGAATCGATGCGAACACGGTCCTGCACGCGCTGTTGGACCGCTTCGGCGGTCGTGGCGGGGGAAAGCCGGACCTCGCGCAGGGGGCGGGGTTGGTTGGAGACACTCGAGAAATCCTCGCGGTAGCGCGCGAACTGCTCGGCGTGGATTCCTAGAGGTTCTCGGGTTCTCAGGTGCTCAGGTGCTGGTTCTCCCGGACTCGCCCACACCTAACCTGGGAACCTGCACCCGAGCACCCGAGCACCCGAGCACCCGAGAACCCGTACCCGGGCACCTGAGCACCCGAGCACCCGAGCACCCGA
>Ga0209640_10002929_pt1 | contig 14958 bp, 18 predicted proteins | sample RifCSP10_1_FD_184018 | JGI IMG/M metagenome (GOLD analysis project Ga0209640, IMG submission 184018) | Soil microbial communities from Rifle, Colorado - Rifle CSP2_sed 10_1 (SPAdes) (version 2) | ecosystem: Environmental > Terrestrial > Deep subsurface > Rock core/Sediment | place: Rifle...
GGGGTGGAGCTTCCGACCGGGGATTCGCATGCTCGAAACAGCATGGGCAACCTCCAGGAGCCCACGCTCCAGCTCGGCAGACGCTCCCTCGGCGTCGTGGCCTCAGTGTACCAATCCTATGAGATCATCCCTCACCTGCTCAACCAATTTGCGAGCGCCTCCTACCGGCATACCTTTCAGGGGCCCAACTCCTATCGGTTCGGCGACGAATACGTGTTGAGCGGAGGAATGAGCGTAAAGACACTCAAGATCGTCACCCTGACCGGGCAATTCAACTGGCGGTACCTCGTCCACGACGAGTTTACCGGCAATCTTGAAAGCGCCTTGTTCCCGGGGGATGCGGGATTCCCAGACGATCCGGTGGTAATTGACCCCGAGATCAAGCGCCGCCCGGTGCCCAATACGGGTTCAACCATGCTGGCATTTTCCCCGGGGGTGTCGGTGGCGGTAGGCGACAAGGTCATGGTCTATTTTTACGCGCAGATTCCAATCGTCAGGGACTTCAACGGCGGGCTGATCCAGGAGACCAGTTTTCTGGGCGGTGTCTCGATGGCACTGAATTGAGGTGAGTCACCCTCACCCAGCCCTCCCTATGACCCATTGCAGTGAGAAGAGCAATGGGTACCCCGGGGGAGGGTAAGGGCGGGGGGCGAGGTGATGCGATGAAACAATACTTCCAGCCAGTAATAATGAGCGTATGTTTCTTGGGCCTGCTCGGCATGGCGGGACGCCCGCCGCTGGTCGGCGCCCCCGCGCCGGAAATCGCGCTCAAGAACCTCCAGGGCCAGGAGGTCAAGCTCTCAGATCTCAGGGGGAAGATCGTCCTCCTCAATTTCTGGGCGACCTGGTGCAAACCCTGCAAGGAGGAGATGCCCGCCATGCAGGCCAGCTACGACAAATTGCGCGATCAGGGCTTCGTCGTGCTGGCCGTCAACGAGCTCGAGGATGTTGACCGGGTAATTGAGCACATTCGGACGTACCGGCACACGTTTCTCGTCGTGATGGATCATGATAATCACGTGGCCAACCGGTATGGGGTGGTCGGCCTGCCGGCCAGCTTCCTGATCGACCGTAAAGGGGTCATCCGGGAGCATATTTTCGGCAGTCTTCTGACCGAGCAGTGGATCACTGAGATGGTCCAACGGTATGGGACGGCCAGCGCATCTGTCCCTCATTGAAAGGGCAGCGCTCCCTATCCTAACCTTACCGACTTGGGGCCCCCAACTGAAGGCGTAACAGTGCAGAACCTGCCCTCGCGGGGAGGATTGAACCCGCCATCCGTTTGCGGTAAGGTAGCATCCTTGGTCCTCCCACGGTCCTCAAGGGGTCTGCACATGGGCAAGGGAATCCTCATAGGGCTGCCCGGGGCCTTCGCGGCGCTGGTTCTGCTGGCGGCCCTGGGGATTGGGTTGGATACCCCCTCACAGGCGAGCGAGCCAGAGGCGGTGGAGCAATTGGACCCTGTCGAAGTCACGGCCGTGCGGATCGCCCCGCCCCAGCGTCCGATCCCCCTGTTCCTTCCGGATGTCTCGACGGTCGTGTTGCCCCTCCCGGAGGGCACCCAGGTTCGGGTTGAATCGGACCAGCCGGCGAAGAGTCTGCCGAGTCCCGGCCGGGTTCTCCTGGACGAAACTGCGAAGCTCGATGGAGGGCGGACTCGCGTCCGGTATCTGGAATCGGCGCATCCGCAGTATCCCCGGCGCGCGCGTGAGATGGGATGGCAGGGAACGGTGGTGCTGAGAGTCGAAGTTCATCCCGACGGCACCGTGGGAGTGATCTCCGTCCGCCGGACCTCCGGGTATCCCTCTCTGGACGAGGCAGCCCTGACGGCGGTCAAGGAATGGCGGTTCGCTCCTCTCACCGACGGGGCGTTTTCGATGTCGGCCGTGGTTGACGTGCCGGTGCGGTTCGATCTGCGAGACATGGCCGCCAACGAGCCGAGATCATGAGAACACCGAGACGAGTCATGGTGCTGGTATTCCTGGCCCTGGGGGTCCTCTGGGGCGCCGGCGCGCCGGCGGGTGCCGATGATTCGAAGCGGTATTACAATCAAGCGATGGCCCAAGCCTCCCAGGGCAAGTACGACGAGGCGGCCGAATCGCTGCGCACGGCCATTGAGATTCGGCCCAAGTTTGCGGAGGCGTATCACCTGCTGGGGATCGTGTACGCGAACGGCCATCGGCGCCTCCCCGAGGCGGCCGAGGCCTTCAAGAAAGCGATCGAACTGAGTCCGAACTTTGCCGAGGCGTACTACAACCTGGGGCTGGTGTACCAGGGGCAGGGCAAGTACGGGGAGGCCGAGCAGGAGCTGAAACGCGCCCTGGCCATCCATCCCAAGTACGAAGAGGCCTTGCTCGCCTTGGCGCAGCTATATGAGCGCCAGCAAGCCGTCAATAAGGCGGTGGCGGCCTACGGGCAGCTCCTGGCGGTCAAGCCCGATCACTCCGAGGCGCTCTATGCGCTCGGCTATCTCTATGAGGCGCAGGGACGCACCAAGGAGGCCAAGGACTTATTGACGCGTCTGGTCACCCTCAAGCCGCTACACGCCGATGCCTATTATCTGTTGGGGACGATGGCGGAAAAGGCCAACAACGCGGCCGAAGCGGAGCGGGCCTACCGGCATGCCCTTGCCGCACGCCCGGACTTCGTGGACGCGCATTACAATTTGGGGTTCCTGCTGAAGGCGAAGGGTGAGTTGGCGGCGGCCATCCAGGAATTCCAGACGGTGGTCCGCCTCAAGCCGGACTACGCCGACGCGTTCGTGAACCTCGGGGTGGTCTATGCTCTGCAGCATAAGTATGCCGAGGCTGAGCAGGCCTACGAGGAGGCCATCCGCTTGAGGCCCACGCTGGCGGAGGCCCATTACAACCTTGGCGTCTTTTACGAGTTTCATATGAAGGACACCGTAAGAGCCCTGGTTGCCTACAAGAAATACCTCGAGTTGGGGGGAACGGATGAGCGGGTCCAGCGCATCGTGCGGGAAGTGAAAGGCAAATGAAGACGCTCCCACCCCCGCGGAGGATTGGACTGTCGGCCGCGCTCTCTCTGTGCCTTCATGGGATGGTGGTCGTCGCCCTCGGGGTGTTTCCCTGGGGGGCGGCCGGTCGTCCCGAGCTGCCCTCATTGATGACCGTGGACCTGGTTGACGCCCAGCCGACTTCCGTGCCTTTCAAGTCGCCGGCCGCCCCCGTGCCCGCTGCCCCGCCGGCGCCTCCTCAGAAAAAGGCGCGTCCTGCCGTCAAAGCCAACCTTCCCCATCCTGCCCCCAAGGCGACTCCCCGGCTCCACCGAGTGCAATCGTCGCCGGCGGCTGTTCCCCCTGTCCGCTCATCCAGAGATGTGCCGCGTCCTGAAGGCTCCGAGCCCGTGCGGGGCTTCGTGGAGATGCCCCATTCCCTGGCACCCTCCTTGCCCCGCCTCGCCGCCGGCTCGAATGCGTCGCGGTTGTCCGAACCGGAACCCATGCCGGTGACTGCGGCGCTGTCCGTCTCCGGGGCGGTTCCGCCCCAGAGCCGCCCGCTTTCTGTGGCGGCGGCGGCCCCGGCGCGGGTGCTTCGGGATCCGGCGGCGGAGGGCGGGGGGGTTCGCTCGAAAGTGGGTCCGGGAGATAATCCCCGGCCCGAATATCCCCGGGCGGCCCGCGAGGCTGGGTGGGAAGGAACCGTCGTGTTGCAGGTAGAGGTGCTGCCGGACGGCCTCGCGGGGACAGTTCGGGTGCACAAAACCTCCGGGCACCCCCTGCTCGATGAAGCCGCCTGCCGTGCCGTACAGGACTGGCGGTTTGTTCCGGCCATGGACGGCAATTTCCCGGTCCGCACCGTCGTGCATCTGCCGATCCGGTTCGATCTCAGGGTGCAAAACTGACCCTCTTCATTCGCTCGAATCACATCTGCGATGGCGCCTGCACATCCGCATCTGCACCAGATCAGCGTCTCTGACGGGGGGGTGCCCAAGCTGCGGGTGTCGGAGGCGCGCATCACTGTGGACGGGGTGGCGGGGGATCGGCAACGCAATCGTGAGGTGCACGGCGGGGTGGACCAGGCTGTCTGCCTCTTTTCCCTGGAAGTGATCGAAGCGCTCCAAGCCGAGGGGCACTTCATCAAGCCTGGCTCCAGCGGCGAGAACCTCACCGTCGCGGGCTTGGGCTGGGCGCAGCTCACACCGGGGGACCGGTTGCGCATCGGCGACGCGGTGGTGTTGGAGATCGTAAAATACACCGCACCCTGTAAATACAACGCGCAGTGGTTCACCGGCGGGGATTTCTCCCGCATCTCCCAGAAGAAGCATCCGGGGTGGAGCCGGCTCTACGCGCGGGTGTTGTCCGAAGGGGTTGTGCGGCCCGGCGATAAGGTGGTCGTCGAGGAGGATAATGAATCGCGTGCTTGAGCCCGAATTGATGGACGATCCCGAGCAGGCCCTGGTGTATGCGCGCGCCGACTTCGAGGAGGAAAACCAGGGCTTTGTCGATCGGTTCCTGGAATACTATCCGGACCTGAAGGCCGCGCACGTGCTGGATTTGGGCTGCGGGCCCGCCGATATTCCCATCCGGTTTGCCCGCGCTCTGCCCGAATGCCGGGTGACGGGCGTGGACGCCTCGCAGCCCATGATCGCGCTCGGTGGGGAAGCGGTGAAGGCCGCCGGGTTCAGCGACCGCATTGCTCTCCGTTGCGAACGGTTTCAGGCGTTCGCTCTTCCGGAACCCGCCGATGCCGTAATCTCCAACAGTCTCTTGCACCATGTTCCCAATCCTCTCCAGTTCTGGTACGCGGTGAGGAAGCTGGGCAAGCCGGGAGCCGTGGTGTTGGTGATGGATCTTCTCCGTCCGGAGTCTCCTGAGGAGGCGCAGGCGATCGTGGACCGGTATGCCGCCGACGAGCCGGCGATTCTCCGGCGCGACTTCTACAATTCGCTGCTGGCCGCCTTCACGGAGGACGAAGTGGCGGCCCAGTTGGCGGAACTAAACCTGAGCCGTCTCTTGATCGACGTCCCCGACGACCGCCATTGGATCGTCGGCGGAAGGCTGTAAGCGGAGAGTGGAAGGATGAAAGCCCTCGTGCCGGTCGGTATCCTTCTCATCCTCCTGCTCCTTCCCGGGGCCGAGGCCTTCGGCCTGGAATTCTCCGGCGAATTGACGACCAGGGTGGGGACTCAGTCGATGACGGGGAAAATTCATTTCAAGCCGGATCGCTGGCGTGTGGAGATGGCCAGCCCGGAGGGGCCGCGGGTCTCGATCAATCGTATGGACAAGATCGTAACCTGGCTGTTGTTGCCCAACAAGACCTATATCGAAATTCCCCTCCGGTTCGACCAGTTCCCCCAGGTGGCCCCGAGAATTGAGGGCGAGGTCGGGCGCAAATTGGTGGGCACCGACCAGGTGGGCGGCCGGACCACTGAGAAATACGAGGTGTCTGTGGAATCGGAGGGCCGGAAGGTCATCATGTACCAGTGGGTGGCTCCCGACATCAAGTTCCCGATGAAGACGGCGACCGCCGACGGGAGTTATGAAACCGCTTACCTCTCGGTCACCATCGGCCCGCAGCCAGCCCATCTGTTCGAGGTTCCCGCCGGCTATATCAAGACGACCCTAAAGCCCTAGGGCCCGGTCCCGCGGGGACCCTTGTCATCGGTGTGAGGGCCGGTATAGAATTCTTTCCGATGAACCCGTTCCGCCCGCGAAACCCAGGTGATCTCCCTCCGATGCCTCAGGCCGGCCTGCCGCCGCGGCAGGCCCCGCACCGGCCCCAGGAGCAGTTCAGCTCCTTTCGGGCCTCAGCGCTGTACTGCCCGCAATGCCGGCAGGCCACTCCGGTCCGGGAGCGGCTCTTGCTGATCCTGCCCGGCGGCAATCTCTTCGAGTACCGGTGCGTGCATTGCGGGACCTCCACCGGCACCAAGACGGAAAAGGACCAGAAGGAGGTCCGCCTCCTGTTTTGACCCGGCCGGATGGAAGCGCTACGATGGGCATCTGCCTTGCGTTCCGGGCCCCCCCCGCTGTAGGCTAATAATCAGGGTCGTGGATTGTTTCGGCCGGTCGCGCCGGGCAGCGAGACCGTGTCGCGGGTGAGGCAAAACCATGCCGACGCTGCACATCCGTGTCACCCCGCCGGGGCCTCGGGCCCGCGCCCTGTTGCGAAAATGTGAGCGCTACGTCGCGCCCTCCGCGACCCAGTCCTATCCCCTCGTCGCCGATCGCGCCGCCGGGTGTCACGTGTGGGACGTGGACGGGAACTGCTATCTCGACTTCACCGCGGGGATTGCAGTCAGCGCCACCGGTCATGGCCACAAGCAGGTGGTCGGGGCCATCACCGCCCAGGCCGACAAGCTCCTGCATTTCTCCTTCGCCGATTTCTTCTACCCGTCGTACGTCCGGCTCGCCGAGCGTCTGGCCGGGCTCGCGCCTGGGCGGGACCCCAAGCAGGTCTTTCTCTGCAACTCTGGAGCGGAGGCAATCGAGGCGGCCATCAAGCTGGCCCGCCACGCGACGCGGCGCCCGTATCTCCTCGCCTTCTACAACGCCTTCCATGGCCGCACGCTGGGAGCGGTCTCGCTCACGGCCAGCAAACCGGTCCAGCGCCGGAGGTTCGCCCCGCTGTTGCCGGGCGTCTTCCATGCACCCTATCCCGACCCGTACCGGAGCCAAACCGGCGACGCGGCTGCGGAATGCCTGGACCATATCGAAAATGTACTGTTCCGCACGGTGCTTCCTCCGGAGGAGACCGCCGCCGTCTTCGTCGAGCCCATCCAGGGAGAGGGCGGGTTGATCGTGCCCCCGGACGTTTTTTTGAAAGGCCTTCGCCGGTTGTGCGACCGCCACGGGATTCTGCTGGTGGACGACGAGGTGCAGGCCGGGATGGGCCGGACCGGGAAATTCTTCGCGATCGAACATGCCGGGGTCGTGCCGGACATCATCTGCATGGCCAAGGCCTTGGGGGGCGGCTTGCCGCTGGGCGCCCTCATCGCCCGCAAACGGGTGATGACCTGGGAAAAGGGTTCGCACACCTCCACGTTCGGAGGGAACCCGGTGGCCTGCGAGGCCGGCCTGGCCACCATCGAAGTGATCGAGACGGAGCGGCTGATGCGCAATGCCGCCGAGCAGGGGGCCTACATCCAGGACCGCCTGCGGCGGCTGCAGCGCGGGAACCGATGGATCGGGGACGTGCGTGGGCGTGGGCTGATGATCGGGGTCGAGTTGGTGCGTGACCCCACGACCAAGGAGCGGGCCGAGACCGAGCGCGACCGGGTCGTGCAGGAGGCCTTTCGGTGCGGGCTCCTCCTTCTGCCGTGCGGCAGGAATTCGATCAGAATCAGTCCCCCATTGAACATCTCTCGGAATGAGGTGGATGAAGGGCTGGCGGTTCTGGAAAAGGTGCTGGCATGAAGACGCTGGTCAAAAACTTCATCGGGGGCAAGTGGGTGGGGGCGCATTCCGGGCGAACATTCGAGAGCCGGGACCCCGCTACGGGCGAGGTGGTCGGGCGGTGCGTGGATTCGGGGCCCGAAGACATCGACGAGGCGGTGAAGGCTGCGGGCGCGGCCTTCGAGGGCTGGCGGCGGACGCCCGCGCCCCGGCGCGGCGAGATCCTGTTCCGCGCGGCCGAACGCCTGATGCGGGACAAGGAGACGATGGCGCGCACTGTCACGCGCGAGATGGGCAAGGTGTTGACGGAGGGCAAGGGTGATGTCCAGGAGGCCATCGACATGGCCTATTACATGGCCGGCGAGGGACGCCGCCAGTTCGGGCAGGTGGTGCCCTCCGAGCTTCCGGACAAGTCCGCCCAGTGCGTGCGGGAACCGGTGGGGATCGTGGGCCTGATCACCCCCTGGAATTTCCCCGTCGCCATCCCGTCCTGGAAGACCTTTCCGGCGCTGATTCTCGGCAACACGGTTGTGCTGAAGCCGTCGCCGGAGACTCCGGTCACGGCCGCGCTGTTCGTCAAGGTTCTGGAGGACTGCGGCGTGCCGCCGGGGGTCATGAACCTCGTGCTGGGGAGCGGCCCGGAGCTGGGCGAATCGCTGGTGCGCCACCCGGGCGTTGCGCTCATCTCCTTCACGGGCTCGATGGCCACCGGAGGGAAGGTCGCCACGGAGGCGGCGAAACTCTACAAGCGGGTCGCGCTGGAGATGGGCGGAAAGAACGCCATCCTGGTCATGGAGGATGCCGACCTGGACCTGGCGGTGGACGGCATCACCTGGAGCGCCTTCGGCACGTCCGGGCAGCGCTGTACGGCCTGCAGCCGGCTGATCGTCCAGAAGGACGTGAAGGAGCGCCTCATCCAGATGCTGCTCGCCCGCATGGGAAAGCTTCAGGTGGGGAACGGGCTCAAACCCGGCGTGGACCTCGGCCCCCTCGTCAATCGGACGCAACTGGACAAGGTCCACCAGTACGTGCAGGTCGGCCAGCAGGAGGGGGCCCGGCTCCTTACCGGCGGCAAGATCCTCTCCGACGGCGAGTACGCGAAGGGACACTTCTATACGCCCACGCTCTTCGATCGCGTCACGCCGTCGATGCGGGTCGCGAAGGAGGAAATCTTCGGGCCGGTGCTGGGGATAATCGGGGTCAAGGATCTCGATGAGGCCGTCGCCGTCAACGACGACGTCGACTACGGGCTCTCCACCTCCATCTACACGCGGGACGTCAACCGGGCCCAGCGGGCGGTGCGGGATATCCGGACCGCCGTCGTGTACGTCAACGCCGGCACGATCGGAAGCGAAGTCCATTTGCCGTTCGGCGGGATGCGGCGCACCGGCAACGGCCATCGCGAGGCGGGCCAGGCGGCGCTGGATACGTTCAGCGAATGGAAGACGATTTACGTGGACTACAGTGGGCGCCTCCAGAGGGCCCAAATCGACAAGGAGTGAAAGTGGGGACCACGGTGGTGCAGGGTGCCGAACTCGATGCGCTGATCGACACACTGGTGTCAGATTTTCTGTCCCGGAACCTGGCCGCGCGGGCGCTGAAGGCCGGGCTCGACGAGGTGGGCGTGGGCTTCAAGCCGGTGGTGGACCACATCACGATCCGCACCCTGGACATCGACCGGCGCGCGGAGGAATTCGTCGGGCTCGGGTACGCCTTTTCGGAAACCCTGACCTATGAGGACTGGTTCGCCAAGGTCTACCGGGCGCCCGGGTATCCCGTCTTGTTCGTGGACCAGGCCCACCCGGACTCCCGCGGGAAGACCAGCATCATCCCCGGCTGGGTGGTCAGGTTCGGGGACCGGACGCTCCATCACGTGGCGGTCCGCGTGGAAGACATCGAGTGGGCCATCCAGCGGCTCAAAGCCCAGGGGATCGTCTTCACCGGAGAGATCGTGGGGGCCCGCGGCGGGGCGCTGAGGCAGATCTTCACGGTCCCGGAGCGGGTAGACGGCGAGCCGTTTTCGGTCCTGGAACTGACCGAGCGCCATCGAGGGTTCCAGGGCTTTTCGCCTCCCCAGGCCGACGGCCTGATGAGGTCCACCGTGCAGGCCGGGTGATCCGCGGCACCCGGGGAAACCGTGGGCGGCGGTCCCCGGCAAATTCAGGCTTGTCTGGAGGGGATGATTTTTGTATAATCGCGCCTTCCTGTAAAGATGTCGCCGATAAGGAGGGGTTGACCATGAAGGGGATGCTGGTCGGATTTCAAACGTTTCTGGTTTTTCTGAGCACCGTGGCGGTGGCCTTCGCCGAAGAAGCCAAAAAAGAGGGCGGGGCCAGCGGCTACGAGGCGATTTACGCCATCTGGTACATTCTGATCGGGATCATCCTGGTGTGGGGCGTGTACGATTCGTTTTTCCGGCCGATCGAATAAAACCGGTTGACGCCGGCAGGGCGCCTCGGCTGGGCCCTGCGGGATCACACAGGCCCCCGGCTGATCGTCGGTTCGTAGAGGATCTGGATGGTGTTTCCATCCGGGTCCGCGAGATAGCAGGAATAGCTTCCGTCCCGGTGCCGCTTCGGCTCTTTAAGGATCGCCACGCCGTTCTGTTTAGCCCATCCCGCCCAGGCATCCACGACCTGTGGCGTTTCCGCGATGAACCCGAAGTGATCGAGAGGGCCGAGCAAGTCCGGCGCCTGGCCGGATCCTTCCGGGGCCGCGACCTCATGCAAGGCCAGGTTGTCGGTTCCTGAGCTCAAGTAGCAGTTCTGAGGGTCCGGTTCCCACACCACCCGCATCCCGAAGGCACGTAGATAGAAATCCTTGGCCTTGGTGAGGTTACGCACACGCAGCGCCAGGTGGCGGAGTCCCTGCAGCGGTGGACGAGTCATCTCCATCGAAGCCCTCCTTGGAGTCCTACATCATAACGGATTGCGTTCCACTCAAGAAGCGTTTAACATTCTATTCAAATGGAGAAACCGGACGCCAGCCGGTGGCGGGTCTTGCGGGCGCCCCGTCGGTCTGGCATGATGGGCGTATGGGTTGAAGGAGGGACGCATGCAGAATTGGAATCGGCCGGATCCCCTAACCCGCGACCTGATCCACTTGATCAACGCGCGTCGCCATGACCACTGGGATGCGGACGCGGCCTTCGACACACTGGCCGATCTGATCGAGCAGGGCCGGGAGGATGATATCCTGACGGTCCTGGCCGCGCTTGATGAGGACATGGCCGAGTGGCTGTTCGACCTGCTGGCCGAGGCCGCCTCCACCGATGTGGAGGGGACGGAGGTGGGGCCCGAGAGCGCCGTGTCCATGCTGACGCTGGCCCTGCCGCTGCAGGCGAACTTCGGGCAGCCCTTGCGGCTGACCGTGGACCCTGAGTGGACCGAAAATCTGTTACGCAAGCATCTCCACCTCCCCCGCACGGTGCAGCTGGCGGTGGAGCCCAAGCTGCTGACGGATACGACCCTCGAGCAGCTCTCCCTCCAGAGCCTGCACGCGCACATGGCGTCGGTTTTCCGGAAGGAGCACTGGCCACCGCTGGCGGCCAGGCTGCACCTGCCGGTCGAGCACACGGTGTACCTGGTCTTCGGGATGCGTGACGAGGCCGAGCCGACCCTGCCGGAGGAGCTCACCGATTCGGACAAGGAGGGCCTGCTGAACAGCCTGCGGGAGCAATGTTCCGACCTGGCCCCGGCGCCCCACCTGATCGAAGCGCCAACCTACGCGGCCTACGCGCTGTTCGACGCCAAGAATGCGGTGGGCCTCCAGCGGCTGGCGGATGAGACGATCGCGGTTTGGCGCGAACTGGCGCCGGCCTTGCGCGGGCGCGTCATCGTGCACCTGCATACCCAATGCGGCAATGGAGTCTACATGCCGGTCTGGACGGACCTGCTGGACCCCGACACCGCCGAGGATGCGGGTCTGCTGTGGACGTCCCCGGATGTGTGGGTGTTCACGGCGGACCTGCCGATCGAGTGGCCGGGCGAGGTGCTGACGAACCGGCTGCTTGCCGAAGGGTGTACCCGGTTCGAGAACCATATCGTCGAAACCACCGAGAACTAAGACCCCCGCACGGTCCTTCTCCCCGATGGGGAGAGGGTCAGGGCGAGGGGTGGTCTTTCACCAAGGCCCGCATTGGTTCCAGCAGGTCTGCCGGAACCTCTAACCAGGCATCGGCTGCGGTTCGGCCAACACAGCGGCCACGAACACCAGCGCGAGTGAACCGGCGATATGAAGGAATCGTTTCACGGCTGTGAGCGCCCGACCCACACGCTGTCTTCAGGATGTTCGCGATCGAATCGAACCGCGCCCTTATTGCCGGGTTCCCAAGAAGCGGCTTCATCCGGAGTGAGAAGATCGCTTTCGCCTTGCTGCGTGCGGCCGACGGGGTCGCGAAACTCATAACTCAATTGCCACTGGCATACGCGGTTAATGCTCGTTCCGGTGGCCCAGACCTTGGCCACCGTTCCTTCGGCTGTGAGGCCGCTCCGCGACAGTCTCAGCACAAGCAGGACACGGCGTAGCTCCGGCTGACCGACGAATATGCCGATGAAAGCGAACAGGCTTCCGAATCCCCCCATTGCGAGCGGTGCCCACCATTCACTGCCGGCATCTGTTCGGGCGGTGTTAGGATCGGACGGAAGATACGTGACGGTGAAAGGGCTGCCTTCGTCGAGACGCTCCCATTCGTCCACCGAGACTTCACCGGTCTGCTCAACCGTCTGCCCGTCGGCTGACGAAAAGCGATAGGAGACTAGATACTTGGTGCGAGGATTTCCCTCGCGCGTCGCCCGTTCGAGCGACTTGCTCACCACCGTGCCTTGGGCCTGCGCGGCCTCCTTCTCGAAGAACTGTTGTTTCCGCCATTCGTCCAGGCCGAAATAGGCTAACATCACGCCAACGGCGAAGAAGACTGCGCCTACCCAGAGCAACACCGAGCGGCTGAGCAATTTCAGAATGGGAGGTTGTGGCATGCTTCAGTCCTTGCCCACCCACAGATTAGTCATAGGCCTGCGCAAGTCGTAGCGGACCTTTCCGGTCTGGCCCGCCTGCCACTCCTGCGCTTCTTCGGGGGTGAGGGTACAAGAGCCCGATTGCAGCGCGCCGCTCGGATCTTGAAAACGATAGCGCAGCTTCCACTGCTGAATGCCGTTGATGCGGATGTTCGCCGGTCCGACATCGGTGACAGTCGCCTCGGCGTTCCCACCGGTGCGTCGCAGTTCCTCCTCGCGTTTTCTCTTGCCGACGGCGTTGAAGACAATGACCCCGCCGATCGAGGACAGGATGCCGCCCAGCACGCCGAATACAAGTGGCAACACGACGTCCGTCTTGCTCTGGCCGGGCACACGATGGGCCTGCGGCTGATCCGGCAGGTAGGTCACCTGAATCGGGCCTTGCTCCTCCAGCGAGTCCCAGACGTCTGCATTCACCTCGCCGGTTCCACGAACAACCTCTCCCTGGAGTGGCGCAAACCTGAAGGTGACACGATAGGACGGGTTGGAACGTGAGCCGCTCTTGCTCGATGTCGTGTAAATCTCTTTGGTGAGCACCATGCCTTCGACGGCCCGGCCTTCTTTCTCCAGCCGGTCATTCACCGTGAACTTGTGCACGCCGACGGAGATACCGATTACGAGGAACAGCCCGCCGACGAACAGCCAGAGGCCGCCAAAGAAGAGCCAGAAGTTCTGGGGTGTAATCATGTTTCGGATTTCGAGTTTCAGGCAAACCCGGAACTCTTCAGAAGTCCGTTACATTTCCCTCGCTGATCGTCACTTGCTCGGTCTGGCCAGCGACCTGGATGTCGAACGAGCCGGGCGGCAACCCGATGACCTGATTCCCATAGCCGCCCGTAAGCTTCCTCCCGGCATCGAGAATATCGATGCGGGTGTCTTTGCCGGCCGAGATGCGGAGCAGACCGACTTTCACCCTGGTGTCATGGCCTGACTTGATCGGCACGCTCGTCAGCCGTTTCTTGGAGATCTCCACGTCATAGATGCCGGGTAGCAGATCGACCGTCTGATTTCCATATCCACCTGCGAGTGCCTTCTGCTCAACCGGACGAAAGACGTCAACTCTCGTATCCCCCGCCTTGCCTCCTTCGGGGAACTGCACGACCAGGCGTCCCATTCGGCCTTTCAGTTCAGGATTCGCCACAACCTCACAGCAGTCAGTCGAACCTTCCCCTTGGGCCGGTGCGGTCGCCGAGGGCGGCGTAGCAGAGGCTGGCGCCGGCGGGGACGGCGCAGGGGCTGCAGCGGGAGTTTCCGCCGCCTTTGGCACAGGCGGCGTCTCTTCTTTCTTCTGACATTGCCAGACCAAGAGAAGGGTGGGTGCGAGTAGAGCCAATAGAATGTGACGGGTCCGACGCTTCATGGCGAATCCTCCTCCTTTTGCGATCGGAGTCGCGTTGGAAATCAACAGAATCAGGGTGAAGGGTGGTCTTTCACCACGGCTCGCATTGGTTCCAGCAGGTCTGCGGGCACCTCGAGCCCCCCATAGCCGGTCCCCACCAATAGGTTCGGTTTCGAATCCCCGTGGAAGTCGCTTCCCCCGGTCACCAGGAGTCCCAGGTCGCGAGCCACTTGGCGGTAGTGGTCGGTCTGCTGCGGGGTATGGCTGCTGTAAATCGTTTCGATCCCGGCGAGCCCGAACCGTTTGAGGGTGGCGCAGACCTGCTCGATCGGCTCCTTCAGGCGAGAGGCATAGACGGGATGGGCGAGGACCGGAAGTCCCCCGACCTGCCGGATGAGACCGATGGCCTCCTCGGGTGTGGGGAGAACCCGGGCGACGTAGGCCGGGCCCCCATCGGCCAGGTATCGGTCGAAGGCCTCGGTGACGCTCCGGACATAGCCCTTGCGGACCAGGACCTTTGCGATGTGCGGCCGGCCGATGGTCGCCGCCCCCGCGAGGCTCTTCACCTCCTCATAGGTGATGTCGCACCCCAATGCGCGCAGCCGTTCCACGATGCGCGGGTTGCGCTCGTCACGACTGGCCAGGTACCCTGCCAGCGTGCGGTGCAAAAGGGGATCCTCCGGATTGATGAAGTACCCGAGGATATGCAACTCGATGTCCTCGTACAGGCAACTGATCTCGATTCCGGGGATGATCTCGACGCCCAGCCGTTGGCCCTCGGCGAGGGCCCGGCTCAGGCCCGCCACGCTGTCATGATCTGTGACCGCGAGCGCGGTGACTCCTTGCTGTTTGGCAAGCCGAACCAAATCCTCCGGTGAAAAGCTTCCGTCCGAGGCGGTCGTATGGGTGTGGAGGTCGATCCGGGGCATGGGGCGGGGCGCCTAGAGCAAGGCTGGTTTGGCGGAGAGGGCGGGCATTTGAAGTCGCGCTAAGGTCGCTGCGCGACGCGCTCCCCCTAGGGGGCCAGCCCCCTCGGGCCTCGCTTCGCTTCGGTCACCCCATGAAAGGGGCACACCCCTTTCAGAATCCCCGTTCAAATCCCGCCCTCTAAAAATTTCCTTAGCCAAGTCTCACTCGCGCGCCTTAGGATATTCACCCCACCCACCTGTGTCGGTTTACGGTACGGTCGGTCCCTGCATTAGCCGCGGAGATTTTCTCGGAAGCATGGCATCAGCGACTTCGGCGCA
>Ga0209640_10002930_pt1 | contig 14954 bp, 11 predicted proteins | sample RifCSP10_1_FD_184018 | JGI IMG/M metagenome (GOLD analysis project Ga0209640, IMG submission 184018) | Soil microbial communities from Rifle, Colorado - Rifle CSP2_sed 10_1 (SPAdes) (version 2) | ecosystem: Environmental > Terrestrial > Deep subsurface > Rock core/Sediment | place: Rifle...
TTGTAGCGCGTGTTGTTGTCGACCTTGTAGGACTGGCGGCCGTAGCTCGGCTGGAACTTCACGCCCTTCTCGCGCAGCCACACGAGGGTGTCGAAGCTGCGCCGGATCAGGATTTCGCACAGATCGGGATCGGTCATCTCCTGCGTGATGCGCGCCATGTCGTCGAAATACGCGTCCGCCGTGTACGAGCCGTAGTCGTGCGTTTTCTTTTCTTCCTCGGTGAGTTCGGGAATGATCTGCGCGAGATCATCGACATTGTTGTAGACCACGCGCATCAAACCGCCGGTGTAGCGGCTGTTGCCGCCGCAATCGTCGATGGGCGCGGCTTCGAGCATGATGACGCTCACGCCCTGTTCACGCGCGGCGAGCGCTGCGCTGGCGGCGGCGTTGCCGGCGCCGACCACGACGACATCGGGATTGCCAAAGGGGCTCGCGTTCATTGCTGTCCTCTCACGTTGAATGAAATTTGTCTCAGTGCAGCATCGGGCCGGATCGCGGCGGATCCTCGGCCGACGATGCTGGCGCGGGGGAGGCGTGATGCGCCACCATGCGCCAGCCGCGTTCGGTCCGCAGATAGACGTTGGTGGCGACCATCGCCTGCCGGCTGCGCGGATCCCCTGTCACGCCGACATGCTCGTAGACGCTGTGCACCGACATCATCATGCCCGCGAGCTGGTGCTGGCTGCGCAGTTGAAACGTCAGCTGCTGCCCGCTCGCGAAGATCTGCCGCCACGATTCCCGCACCTGCTCCACGCCCACGAGCCGCGGCCCCTGCGGATGCACGCAATAGATGTCGTCGTCGTCGGCCCACACCACCATCATGGCCTCCAGGTCGCCCTTGGTAAGAGCATCGTAGAACGCGGCTTCGGCGTCCTGGGCGGTTGGGAAGAGCGGTCTGATCACGAGCGAACTTCCGGCGCTACCGGTGCGGGAAGCCGATTCTAGCAAAATGGGCGGCGGCGAGAACCCTGGCGGGCAGGATCTGGTTCATGCAGTTGAAATGATGCAAGGGGCACTCGCGTTTGAAGCACGGGCTGCACGGCAGTCCGAGCCGGATGATTTCGGCATCGGGCGCGAGCGGCGGCGTGAAGGCCGGGCTGCTCGAACCGTAGAGCGCAACCAGCGGGCGCCCCACTGCGGCGGCGACGTGCATAAGGCCGGAGTCGTTGCTCACGACGACCTCAGCCGATGCGAGCACGTCGATCGCCTCAGTGAGCGTGGTGCGCCCGCACAGGTTGACGCAACCCGATCCCGCGGAGCGCGCGATGGTCTCTCCCAGGGACGCATCCTTGTCCGAACCGACGATCCATGCCGCGCAGCCAAGCGCGGCAATTTCCCGGGCGAGCCCCGCGAAGTGCTCCGCCGGCCAGCGTTTGGCCGGGCCGTACTCGGCGCCCGGACACAAGGCGATGGCGGACTGCGATGCCTCGAGCCCGAGCCTGCGCAGGGTTGCGCTCCGGTTCGCCTCATCCACATGCAGGCGGGCCGCGGGTAGCGGGTGTGGCACGGACTCGCCGGCGTCGCCAGCGAGCGCGGCGTAGCGCTCCGTCAACAATGGCGTTACGCGCGGAGCGAGTCGGCGCACGTCATTGAGCAATCCCCAGCGCATCTCGCCGCGGTAACCCGTGCGCCGGGGAATGCCGGCGAAGAACGGCACCAATGCGGACTTGAAGGTATTGGGCAGCACGATCGCCTGGTCGTAACTTTCGTCGCGGAGCTCGTGCGCGAGTTTCCGGCGCGCGCCGAGCCGCAATTCGCCGTGGCCGAATGGAGCAAGGAGTCCGCGGCGGACTTCGGGCATGCGGGCAACCAGCGGGAGCGCCCACCCCGGCGCCAGCACGTCGAGCGCAAGGTCGCGGTGACGGGCGTGCAGCAGGCCGAACAGCGGTTGCGCGAGAAGCGTGTCGCCGATCCAGGAAGGCCCGACGACCAGGATCTTAAACACAATGATGAATGATGAATGATGAATGATGAATCACGGTCCAGTCACGGTGTCAGCCGCGTCGAATTATTCCGCATTCAGCATTCCGCCCTCATCCCTCGGGCTTGGGGCACTCAGTGCCCTGAGCCCGTTGCGCCGTCCTTGAGCGTGTACTTCGTCCCGCAGTACGGGCACAGCGCTTCGCCGGTCTTCTCGACCGGCAGGAACACGCGCGGGTGGGCGTTCCACAACAGCATCGACGGCATCGGGCAGTGCAGCGGCAGATCCGCCGCCGTGACTTCGATCTGCCGCGCCCTGTTTTCCTGTTGCGGGGTGGTCAATTTGGTCCTCACGCGGCGACCGGCGACAGCCAGTCCCGATATTGATCGGACTTGCCGTTGACGCACTCGAAAAACGCCTGCTGCAAGCGCGTGGTCACCGGCCCCCGCCTGCCCTCGCCGATCGTGCGCCCGTCGACTTCGCGTATTGGTGTCACTTCCGCCGCCGTGCCGGTAAAGAACGCTTCGTCCGCGATATAGAGATCGTCGCGCGTGATGCGCCGCGCGGAAACCGGATAGCCCATGTCGCGGGCGAGCGTGATCACCGATTCCCGGGTGATGCCGATCAGCGCGCTCGTCAATTCGGGTTCATAGATGGCGCCGTTCTTCACCATGAAGAGGTTCTCTCCCGAGCCCTCGGCGACGAAGCCATCTACGTCCAGCAGCAGGCCCTCGTCGTAGCCGTGCTCGGTCGCTTCGAGATTGGCGAGTATGGAGTTGGCGTAGGTGCCCGAATACTTGGCGCGGCACATCGACACATTGACGTGATGCCGCGCGTAGGAAGAGGTCTTCACCCGTATGCCCTGCTCCAGCGCCTCGGGGCCCAGGTACGCGCCCCACGGCCAGGCGGCGATCGCGACGTGCACACGCGTACCTTTCGGCGATACACCCATCTTTTCCGAACCGTAGAAGGCGATCGGACGGATGTAGCACGACTCCAGCCGATTCGCGCGCACCACTTCCTTTTGTGCCTCCATGAGGGATTCCCGCGAGTACGGGATCTTCATCATGTAGATGTGCGCCGAATTGAACAACCGCTCGGTGTGCTCCTTGAGCCGGAAGATGGCAGTGCCGCCGGCAGTGCTGTAGGCGCGCAAGCCCTCGAAAACCGCCAGTCCGTAGTGCAACGAGTGGGTGAGAACGTGGGTGGTGGCGCTGCGCCAGGGCACGAGCCGGCCGTCATACCAGATCTCCCCGTCGCGATCTGCCATCGACATGTGAGCGCTCCATCGGGAAAAATTCTATTTTATCGTATCCGGCGCGTGCGACAGGACTTCGGCCCATAGATCCATCACTGCCCGTGCCAGCGGCTCGATTTCAGGGCGCGGCACGCGCGCGTACCGGTCCCCCTGCAGCCGCAGGCCGTGCTGCATCTGGCGAAAGCGGCGATAAGCGGCGTGCACGGCGAGCGCGCGCGCGGAGTCGATCAGCCCGAGGGTGCCCGAGAGTTTCAGGAGCGCGAGATTGCCGATGTTGCCGGTGAGCGCCGCGTGCCGGCAGGCATGACCCAGCACCAGGTACTGCACGATGAATTCGACGTCGATGATGCCGCCGCGGTCGTGCTTGATGTCGAAGAGCCCGCTCGTATTGGGATGCGCGTCGAGCATCCTCTGCCGCATCGCGATCACTTCCCGCCGCAGTTCGGCGAGATCGCGCTGCTCGCGCAGGATCGTGACGCGCAGCGTCTCGAACTCCCGTCCGATCCCGGCGTCGCCGGCTGCAAAGCGGGCGCGCGTGAGCGCCTGGTGTTCCCACATCCAGGCCTGGTTCGTCTGGTAGTCGCGAAAGCTCGCAAACGGGCTTACCAGCAGGCCGCTCGCGCCATCCGGTCGCAACCGCAGGTCCGTTTCGTACAGCACGCCCGCGGAAGTCATGCTAGTGAGGAGATGGTTGATGCGCTGTGCGAGCCGTCCATAGTTTTCGGCCGCTTCCGGCGCCGGGTCGTCATACAGAAACACCACGTCCAGGTCGGAGGCATAGCCCAATTCCTTGCCGCCGAGTTTGCCGTAGCCGATGACGGCGAAGCGCGGATCGGCGCAATGGCGGTGGCGCAGGCCGCGCCAGGCGAGGCGCAGCACCTCGGAGAGTATGATGCAGGCGAGGTCCGAGAGGTGATCGCTCAACGTCTCCAGCGGCAGCGTGCCCGCGAGGTCTTGGGCGAGAAATCGCATGGTCTGTACGTGCTTGAAATGGCGCAGCAGCTCCATCTGCTCCTCAGCGTCGCCCTCGGCTTCATCCAGTTGCGTGCGCAACGCCCGCGTGAGCGCCGGCCACTCGGGCGCCGCGTGCAGGGTGCGGGCATCGAGCAGTTCGTCGAGCAGGATCGGGTGCTGCGTCAGGTACTGCGCGGCCCACGCGCTCGCGCTCATCAGGTCGGCGACCCGCGCCAGCGCTTGCGGGTACTCCTCGAGCAACGCGAGGTACGACTCGCGGCGGCTCACCGCATCGAGCAGATCGAGCATGCGCGCGAGTGTTGCATCGGGGCGTTCGCGCGCGGCCGCCGCCGCGATGACGAGCGGCACGATGCGGTCGAGCCGGGACTGGCTCGCCGCGGGCATCTGCCGATAGCGGGTCCCCGCGCGCATTGTCGCGAGGCGCCGTTTGAGATCCGCGCCGTCCCGGAACCCCAGGGCCGCGAGTTGCGGCAGACCGCGCTCGCTCGTGGCCGCCTCGTGCCACAGCGCGGCAAGTTCGTGCTGTTCCTGCGGAGTCGCCGTGAATATGACTTCGAAGTGGCGGGTGACGTTGCCACGGTGGCGTTCGAGTTCCCCGAGCCAGGCACCGGTGTCGGCAAACCCCATGCTATGCGCGATCGCCGACCGGTCGGCGGACGCGGCGGGCAAGGCCTGCGTTTGCTGGTCGTCGAGATACTGCAGCCGGTGCTCGAGATTGCGCAGGAACACGTACGCCTGTTCGAGTTCGGCGACGGCTTCCGGCGGCAGCAGACCGCGTTGCGTGAGCAACGGCAGCACTTCGACCGTGGGCTGCCGGCGCAATTCGGCATCGCGGCCGCCGCGGATCAGCTGAAAGACCTGGACGATGAATTCGATCTCGCGAATGCCACCCGGGCCGAGCTTGATGTCGTCGAGCCGGTCGCGGCGCGTCACCTCGCGCCGCACTTGGCGGTGCAGGTCGCGCATCGAGGCGAACGCGCTGAAGTCCAGATGGCGGCGATAGACGAAGGGGCGCACGAGTTCCATCAGGTCACCCGCGCGGTCGCCGGTGAGCGGCCGCGCCTTGATCCACGCGTAGCGCTCCCATTCCCGGCCCTGGGTGATGAAGTAGTTCTCGAGCATGTCGAAGCTCACCACCAGCGGCCCGCCGTCGCCGTAGGGCCGCAGCCGCATGTCGACCCGGAACACGTACCCATCCTCGGTCATGTCGTTCAACGCGGCGATGAACCGGCGCGCGAGACGCGTGAAATACTCGTGGTTGCTCACGCGCCGGGGGCCGTCGGTTTCGCCGTCTTCGGGATACGCGAAGATGAGATCGATATCGGAAGAAACGTTGAGTTCGCTGCCCCCGAGCTTGCCCATGCCGATGACGTGCAACTGCTGAACCTCGGCGCTGCGTTCCCCCAGCGGCCGCCCGTGCCGGGCCGCAAGCTCTGTGTCAAGCCACGGCAGCGCGGCGGACATCGAGGCACACGCGAGCGCGGTGGCGCTCGCCACCACTTCGGCGAGGCCGGCACGGCCACCGATATCGCGGGCGATCAGCCGCAACATCACCCGCTTGCGGAGCATGCGCAGGACCCGCTTGAGCGCGGCTTCGTCCCTGATCGGGCTTGCGGCGAGAAACGCCTGCATTTCATCGTTGTCGAAGGGATGATCGCAGCCGGCGCGCACCGCGAGATTCGGTTCGGCTTCGATCAGGCGTCGCGCATAGCGGCTGAAGGCGCAGGCGCGCTCGATATCCGGGTCGGCGCACGGCGCCGGCGGTGCGTTATTCGGGTCCATGTACGGATTGGCGTAAAATAGCTAAATCATTGTTTGAATATCGCATTTTTTCGGAATCCAGGCAAAAAATAGTGGCGCTGTCCACCCTCCAACGATGGATCGGCCTTCCCACCCGCGCGGTTTATCGCCTGTTTGCCTGGACGCTGGTGGTCGCCGTTCTCGTTTTCGGCGCGTTCGGGCTTACGCTGCGTTACTGGTTGCTCCCGAACATCGGGAACTACCGGGAGGACATCGCGCTCGCGATCAGCCTGGCGGTCGACCAGCGGGTGACGATCGGCAGGGTCACCGGCAATTGGGACGGTCTGCACCCGAAACTGATCCTGGAAGACGTCGCGATTCTGGACCAGGCCGGCCGCCCGGGGCTGAAACTCGGACGCATCGATCACACGCTGTCGTGGACGTCGGTCGTGGCGTGGGAGCCGCGCTTCCGCTCGATCGAGCTTCATCGTCCCGCATTGCGCGTCGTGCGCGATAAGCGCGGCGTCATCTCGATCGCGGGTGTCGAACTGAAGGAACCCTATGCGGGTGGCGGATTCGTCGACTGGCTGCTGCGGCAGGAGCAACTGGTAGTGCGCGACGCCTGGATCGCGTGGCACGACGAGTTGCGCGGCGCGCCACCGCTCGCCCTGCGCAACGTTGACCTGGTGGTGCGCAATGACGGCGACCAGCACCGCTTCGGCCTGCGGGCCACGCCGCCGATTGAACTCGCCGGACCGCTCGATCTGCGCGGTGAAGTGACGGGCGCGACGGTGGCGGCACTCGCGCAGTGGAGCGGCCGGTTGTTCGCGAAGCTGGACGCGGCCGACATTGCGGCGTGGCGCACCTGGGTGCCGTTCCCCGTCGATGTCCAGCAGGGCGCAGGCGCGTTGCGCATGTGGCTCACCGTCGGCCGCCAGCAGCGCCTCACCAATCTCATTGCCGACGTGAAACTCGCGAACGTGAGGACCCGCCTCGCGCCGGACCTGCCCGAGCTCGACCTCAACGAGCTTTCGGGCCGGATCGCGTGGAAGGCGTCGGCCACCAGTTTTGAGATTTCGACCGTGAAACTCGGGCTGGTGACCCAGAAGGGCCTCACCCTGCCGCCGGCCGACTTCCTGCTGCGCCTGGAATCCGGCAAGGACAAGCAGCCGCTGCGCGGGGAACTGCGCGCCAACGCCGTCGATCTCGAGCCCCTGGCCGCGCTCGCCGACCGGCTGCCGCTTGCAGCGGATGTGCGCAAGCGATTGCTGGCGGCCGAGCCCCGGGGCAGCCTGTTCGATGTTGCCGTGCGCTGGAATGGGGAATGGCACGCGCCGACCCAGTTCAATGTCCGCGGCCGTTTCCAGAGTCTTGCGCTCGCGCGCACCCAGAAAATGCCCGGCTTCTCCGGCCTGAGCGGCGGTATCGACGGCTCCGAGAAATCCGGCACGCTGCATTTCAGCAACGTCAATGCGACACTCGACATGCCGCGGGTATTTGCCGCGCCGCTCGTGTTCGATACCCTGACCGGCCAGTTGCAGTGGTCGCGCGATTCCGGCAGCACGCAAATTCGCCTGAACAACGTCGCCTTTTCCAACCCGGATATGGCGGGCAATCTATTCGGCTCGCATCGCTGGGACGAAAGTGGCCCCGGTACCATGGATCTGACCGGACATCTCACCCGGGCTGATGCGCGCAACGCCGTTCGTTACATTCCGATCACCGTCGCCAAGGGCTCGCGCCCGTGGCTGTCGAACGCGTTCGTCGCCGGGCAGTCGAATGACGTGCGCTTCCAGGTCAAGGGCGATCTCGCGAAATTTCCGTTTCCCGACGGCAAGGAGGGCACGTTCTTCGTTGTGGCCAAGGTTACCGGCGGCACGCTGCACTATGCCGACGGCTGGCCGCGCATTGAGAACATCGAGGGCGATTTCGCCTTCCGTGGCAAGCGCTTGGAGGTCCACGCCCGCGACGGCTCCATTCTGGGCGTGCGCCTGCCCAAGGTGCACTCGGAGTTCGCGGACCTGAGGGCGGACGAGCAAGTGGTGGTCGTCAACGGTGAAGCGGAAGGTCCGACCGCCGACTACCTCGAATTCATCGCGAAAAGCCCGGTTTCGGCCATGATCGATCACTTCACCGACGGGATGCAGGCCCAGGGGCGCGGGCGGCTCACGCTCAAGCTGACGCTGCCTCTCGAAAAGATCGCCAACAGCAAGGTGAGCGGCGTCTACCACTTCACCGCGAACCGACTGGCGCTCGAGCCCGATCTGCCTCCCCTGGAGCAGCTTTCGGGCCGGCTGGAGTTCAGCGAGGCCGAGGTTCGCGTGCCGGCTGCGACCGCGACGTTCCTCGGCGGACCGCTCGCGATTTCCGCGGGGTCGCAGCGCGATACCACGACCAGGATCGCGATGCAGGGCCGGGTCAATGTCGACAACGTGCGGCGCGGCGGCGGACCGGCCTGGATGCGGTATCTGCGCGGGTCGAGCGACTGGCGGGGCACGTTGACCTTGCGCCGGAAGCTCGCCGACCTGGTGGTTGAATCGAACCTGCAGGGTATCGCATCGGCCCTGCCTGCGCCGTTCGTCAAAAGTGCCGCCGAGAGCGTGCCGCTCCGGATCGAGCGCCAGTTCACGGGCCCACAGCAGGATCGGGTCGTGCTTGCCTACGGGAATGCCGTGAACGCCGTGTTCGTGCGCCGCCATGACGGTCCGAGCACCATCATCGAGCGCGGAACCATCCGCTTCGGCGATGGGGCCGCCGCGGAACCCGAGCGCGCCGGGCTGTGGATTACGGGCACGCTGAAGACGTTCGATGCCGACGACTGGCTCAAATTCAGGGGCGAAATGGTCGGCGGCGGCATGCACCTGGGCGGCATCGACGTGAAGGTCGGCGAACTCGACGCGTTCGACCGCAAGTTTCACGACCTCACGGTGAAGACGAAAAGCCAGGCGAGCGGCATGCAGATGGCGCTGGCGGGCCGCGAACTCGAGGGCTCCGCCACCTGGCAGCCGCAGGGCAAAGGGCGGCTAATCGCACGCTTCAGCCGCCTCGCCATACCGGAGACCCGTCCAGGGCCCGTCTTGACCGAGGCCGAGAAATCTCTGCCGCCGGACAAGACGTCGGAGCTGCCCGCATTGGACGTGACGGCCGAACAATTTCAACTCGGTGACAAGCAGCTCGGCAAGCTCGAGTTGAACGCGACACCGGACGGGAATGACTGGCGCATCGACCGTCTGCGCATATCCAATCCTGACGGGAATCTCGCGGTCGATGGCGTGTGGCAGAACTGGCTCGCGCGGCCGCTGACGCGCGTCAGCATCCGGTTCGAGGTGGCCGATGTGGGCAAGATGCTGGCTCGCTTCGGTTATCCCGAGGGCGTGCGCCGCGGCACCGCAAAGATCGAGGGCAACCTGGCATGGAACGGCAGTCCGCAGAAGATCGATTACGCGACGCTCACCGGCAATCTCATGCTCGATTCCGCGAAGGGTCAGTTCATCAAGCTCGAACCCGGCATCGGCAAGTTGCTCGGGATACTGAGTCTGCAGGCATTGCCCAGGCGCATCACGCTCGATTTTCGCGACATCTTCAGCGAGGGATTCGTCTATGACCAGATCATGGGCTCGGTCAAGGTGACGCGCGGTGTTGCAAGCACGGAAAACCTCCGCATCGACGGTCCTTCGGCGCGCGTCATCATGACCGGTGAGGTCGATCTCGGGCGGGAGACGCAAAAACTCAACGTGAAGGTGATTCCCAGCATCAGCGACGGCGTGTCGCTTGCCGGCGCGCTCATCGGCGGTCCGGTGGCGGGTGTGGGCGTGTTCCTGGCACAGAAGATACTCAAGGACCCCCTCGATCAGTTCGTATCCTACGAATATGCCGTGACCGGAACCTGGAACGAGCCGACGGTGACCAGGGTGCAGCGCCCCTTCGCTCTCGATACGATCCGGTCCGACTGATGTTGCGCCACGCACTTTCCCTGTTCATCCTGTCATGGGCGGTTTGCGCGCAGGCGCAAAGTCTGGTCGTCGCACCCGAGTTGTGGGATCGCCCGCGCAGCGCACGCGCTGTGCTGGATGAAGCCGCGGTCAAACAGGCGGTAACCGCCTACCTGGCACAGCGCGGCAGCCGCATCGTGATTCACCACGGCGCGGCCCAGGAGTCCATGTTGCAGGCCGAGGAACTGCGCTCGTGGCTGTTCGTGCTTGCCGTGGAGTCCCGGCATATCGGGTTGCTCGGCGATCTCAAACCCGGCGAGGCGCTGCGGATGGCGGTCCTCCGATGAGTACCCGACTGCGATCGTCGGCCGCCCGGCCGCGGCGCGAGGCGAAGCCTGCGGCCGTTGCGCCCGGCGTGGCGCGCATCGCCGCGGTGCAGATGGCGTCCGGGCCGAACGTCGAGGGCAACCTGAACGAGGCGGCGCGCCTGATTGCAATGGCGGCCGGGCAGGGCGCGGCCCTCGTGGCGCTGCCGGAGAACTTTGCGATCATGGGTCTCACCGAGCGTGACAAGGTGGCGCTGCGCGAAGCGGCCGGCAGGGGGCCGATCCAGGAATTTCTCGCAGCGACCGCCAGGCGCCACCAGATCTGGATCGCCGGCGGATCGGTGCCTCTGGTGTCAACCGATGCGGGGAGAATTCGCAGTGCCTGTCTGGTGTACGACGACAAGGGCCATTGCGCCGCACGCTACGACAAGATTCATCTTTTCGGCTTCGAGATGGGCGACGAGAGCTATCGCGAGGAGCGTACCATCGAGCCGGGCACCGAGGTGGTCACGGTTGATTCCCCGTTCGGCAGGCTGGGGCTCTCGATCTGCTACGATCTGCGCTTTCCCGAACTCTACCGGGCAATGGGTGAAGTCGATATCGTGCTCGTGCCCTCTGCGTTCACGGAGACCACGGGGCGTGCGCACTGGGAAACACTGGTTCGCGCCCGTGCGATCGAAAATCTCGCGTACGTCCTGGCTCCGGCGCAGGGCGGCTACCACGTGAATGGACGCGAAACGCACGGCGACTCGATGATCGTCGATCCCTGGGGCGTCGTGCTCGACCGGCTGCCGCGCGGCTCCGGCATCGTGGTAGCCGGGGTCAATCTCGCGCACCTCAGACGCTTGCGCGCGAGTCTGCCGGCGCTTTCGCACCGGACGCTGCATCGTTGCTGAACGCGTGTTGCCTCGGATCACGGCTCACGGATCACGCATTTTCTTGAGGATTAACCATGGCTGAAACCCCGATGACTTCAACCGCCACCGTACGGCCCGAAGCATTGTTCGCGACCGCCGACTCCATGCTGCTTGCGCCTCACGATCTGGATGGGCGGCAGTTGCAGTCTGTGTTCGGGCACATCATGGCCCATCGCGTCGATTACGCCGACCTCTATTTCCAGTACACGCGCGGCGAATCGTGGAGCCTGGAGGAAGGCATCGTCAAGAGCGGCAGCTTCAACATCGACCAGGGCGTGGGCGTGCGCGCCGTGACCGGCGAGAAGACCGCATTCGCCTACTCGGACGACATCAGTTTTGACGCGCTCACCAGCGCGGCGCAGGCGACGCGCGCGATCGCCCGGTCGGGATCTGGCGGCACAACGCAAGTGGCGAGGCGCGGGGATGGCCACCACCTCTATCCGCCGGTCGATCCCTGGTCGAGTCTCAAGGACAGCGACAAGGTGGCGCTGCTGGAGCGCCTGGAGCGTCACGCCCGCGCCCGGGATCCGAGGGTGACGCAGGTGATGGCATGGCTCGCCGGTGAATACGAGGTGGTGCTGGTGGCGCGCAGCGACGGGTTGCTCGGCGCCGACGTGCGCCCGCTCGTGCGGGTATCGTTGCAGGTGATCGTCGAGCAGGGCGGCCGCCGCGAACAGGGCAGTTCCGGCGGCGGCGGGCGTTTCGACTACGCGTACTTCACCGACGCGGTACTGCAGGACTACGCGAAGAGGGCGGTGGACCAGGCGCTGGTGAATCTCGAAGCGCGGCCCGCGCCGGCGGGCACCATGACGGTGGTGCTCGGACCGGGCTGGCCAGGCGTGCTGCTGCACGAAGCCGTGGGGCACGGGCTCGAAGGCGATTTCAACCGCAAGGGTACCTCGACCTTCAGCGGGCGCATGGGCGAGCGCGTCGCCGCGCCCGGGGTCACCGTGGTGGATGATGGCACCATCGCGAGCCGCCGCGGGTCGCTCAACATCGACGACGAAGGCAATCCGACGCGGCGCAACGTGCTGATCGAGGACGGGGTCCTGAAGGGCTACCTGCAGGACAGTCTTAATGCAAGATTGATGGGAGTGCCCGTCACAGGCAATGGACGGCGCGAGTCTTTTGCCCACATTCCGATGCCGCGCATGACCAACACCTACATGCTGAACGGCGAGCGCGACCCGCGGGAGATCATCGCCTCCGTGAGGAACGGCCTGTATGCCGTGAACTTCGGCGGCGGGCAGGTCGACATCACCAGCGGCAAGTTCGTGTTCTCGGCCTCGGAGGCGTACATGATCGAGAACGGAAAAGTGACGCACCCGGTGAAAGGCGCGACGCTCATCGGCAACGGCCCGGATGCCCTGACGCGGGTGGTCATGATCGGAAACGACATGGAGCTCGACGCGGGTGTGGGGACGTGCGGCAAGGAAGGACAAAGCGTTCCAGTGGGTGTCGGTCAGCCGACGTTGCGCATCGACGGCCTGACGGTGGGTGGGACAGTCTGACCGGGCGGAATGATGAATGCGGAATGATGAATGAGGAATCTTGCCGCGCGTTGAACGGCGACTGCTTCGTACGCTCGAACGCGTGGAGTTAAACCGGAGCACCGCTTCCGGTTTAACGTATAATGTGTTGATTAATCAAGCTTTGGGCCAACATGCAATACAAGACCGACGATCTGCGGATCAGGGAAATCAAGGAACTCGTTCCGCCGTCTCACATTCTGAGAGAGTTTCCGATCACCGAGAAAGCGGCGCAAACGGTATACGAGGCGCGCAGCGCGATCCACCGTATCCTGCACGGCGCGGACGACCGGATGCTGGTGATCATGGGCCCCTGTTCGATTCATGACGTGAAGGCGGCGAAGGACTACGCGGGGCGGCTCAAGGAGATGAAAGACCGGCTCGCGCACGACCTGTTGGTGGCGATGCGGGTCTACTTCGAGAAGCCGCGCACCACTGTCGGCTGGAAGGGGCTCATCAACGATCCCAAGCTCGACGGCAGCTTCGGCATCAATGAGGGCCTGCGCATCGGGCGGCAACTGCTGCTCGATCTGAACGAGATGGGCATGCCGGCCTGCTGCGAATTTCTCGACATGATCACGCCGCAATACATCGCCGACCTGGTGGCGTGGGGGGCGATCGGCGCGCGCACCACGGAGAGCCAGATCCATCGCGAACTCGCTTCAGGGTTGTCCTGCCCCGTGGGATTCAAGAATGGCACCGACGGCAATATCAAGATCGCCGTGGACGCGATCCGGGCCGCGCAGGCGCCGCATCACTTCCTGTCGGTGACCAAGGGCGGGCACTCGGCGATCGTATCGACGACCGGCAACGAGGACTGCCATATCATCCTGCGCGGCGGCAGGGCGCCGAATTACGACGCGGCGAACGTGGATGCCGCGGCGCGGGGGCTGGGTGAGACCGGCATTCCGGGCCGGCTGATGATCGACTTCAGCCACGGCAACAGCAGCAAGAATCCGCAGAAGCAGGTCGACGTTGGGCGGGATGTCGCGCAGCAGGTTGCCGGCGGCGAAGATCGCATCTTCGGCATCATGGCGGAGAGCCATCTCAAGGCCGGGCGCCAGGATCTGGTACCGGGCAAGGAACTCATCTACGGACAGAGCATCACCGACGGCTGCATCGGCTGGGAGGACAGCCGGGCGCTGCTCGAGACGCTGGCGGACGCCGTTCGCAAGCGCCGGGTCAGGGCCGAAACCGAAGCAGAATAAGGATCCCCGCTGTCCGGCGTGCGGCGGGCCGGTACGCCGCGGCGGCGTTGCGCGAACCAATTCGGGCGAACAAGATGGCTGAGCATGCGGACGGCAGCCGGTCGGGGTGGGAAGGCTTTCTCAAGTTCGAGAAACTCGAACGCAACGTGGCTTTTTCCGGGGAAGCATTCGCGCGGGTCGGCGGTTCGCAGTTCTTCGCCGAGCTCTCGCGCGAAGACATCGACACGTTCGCCGGCTATATGGAGGTCTACCGCGCGCAGACCGGCGACATCGTGATCCGTGAAGACGATCCCGGCGACTTCATGCTGTTGATCGTCGAGGGCGCGATGGATATCCTCAAGAAGGGCGCCCATGGCGAACCGCAGCACGTGACCAGCGTCGGCCCCGGCATGACGCTCGGCGAGATGTCGATGATCGATGGCGAACCGCGTTTCGCCACCTGCGTCGCAACGACGACAACGGTCTTTGCGGCCGTCACGCGCGACGCCATGGCGAGGATCATGCTCGATCATCCCGCGCTTGGCACCAAGATACTCGTCAAACTCGTCGCCATGCTGTCGCTGCGGCTGCGGCAGACCAGCATGAGGCTGCTCCATTTCCTGGACGGCGGACGCTGATTACGGTTCAGGCTCGATGGTTTCCCGGCCCGCGCGCATCGTACTGCTGCTGTGCTGGAGCACGCTGCCGATGCTGCCGTCACCCGGGGCCGCGCCGCGCGATGATCCGGGCATCGGCGTGCGGCTCATTGCGCCGGCGCGACGCATTGTCACGCTGGCGCCGCACCTCACCGAGATCGCTTTTGCCGCCGGAGCGGGCGAACGGCTCGTGGGTATCGCGCGCTTCAGCGATTTCCCCCCGGAAGCGCGAACCCTCCCGCAGATCGGCGACGCCTCGCGCGTCGATCTCGAGCGCATCCAGTTCCTCAGGCCCGATCTGATCCTTGCCTGGAGGAGCGGGAACCAGGCCGGCGACATTGCGCGACTGGAGAAACTGGGCCATCCGGTATTCACGACCGAACCGCGGCGCCTGGAAGACATTCCGCGCCTGCTGCGGGCGGTGGGGCGGCTCGCCGGGTCGGCCGATGCCGCCGACAGGGCCGCGCTGGCGTTCGAAGCGGAAATCGCGGCCCTGCGCGAGCGCTACGCCGG
>Ga0209640_10002931_pt1 | contig 14952 bp, 13 predicted proteins | sample RifCSP10_1_FD_184018 | JGI IMG/M metagenome (GOLD analysis project Ga0209640, IMG submission 184018) | Soil microbial communities from Rifle, Colorado - Rifle CSP2_sed 10_1 (SPAdes) (version 2) | ecosystem: Environmental > Terrestrial > Deep subsurface > Rock core/Sediment | place: Rifle...
CCTTTTCCTATTCAGGTTCCCGCGGCACCGACATACCCGACGATATCGTCCAGGAACTCAAGGCATTAAAACTGCGGGTATACACCGCGCCCAAACAGTAAATAGGAGCCGGCGTGGGGCCTTCCACCGCCGGTTATTATCAGACAACCCACGGCGGCCGTGTATAAAAACGCAGCTGGAGGTATATTTGTTACACTCCAAAATCTTTAGCTCAACTAATCAAGTACTTATGTTACCACCCTGCACAGGGTAGGCTTCCGTGGTGTAAAAAAAAAACGCACAAAATCCACTTTGATAGATTGGCTTTGATTTACATCAAGGTATTTTTTGGCGCAAAGACTATATATATCAGTGCACGCCCGCTTACACGCGGCGTAAACTTGATTGGGCAACTTTGTCAATGGGTAATGACTTTAATAGCAATAGCGAAAATTGCGAAGGTTACGCAGGTGCAACACAGAGACATGAAAAATCCAAATGTCGTTTCTTTCGACTCCGCCATGATTAAAAAACCGGGTAGTTCACTGACAGCGATCCTGTCGGAGATAAAGACAGCATTGCATAATTTGTTACAAACCGCACAGGAAACCATTATCGACCTGAATAACACTCCCTGCGATGAGCAGTGCGAAGAAAGGTTGAAAGAAATATTAGGTAAAGGCGAAGTGTCCGCCACATTAACCATTTTCGGTTGTGACCAGATTCAGGAAACCAATATTCACGGCGTGTGGTGGGTACGGCATATCAATAACACGGGCGCCATCCTGACCAAGTCAATTTATATATCCTACGTGCCCAGCATCCTGCCCGCGCAACGCGAGGATGTCGAGTACAGCATTACCGTGCTGGAAAGACGGTTAGCAAATACCAGTTAAAGCGCATTTACTCACGGATTCAGGTAATATTGCTAACCGCCCTACCCGCCGGTTATTTTACCGTACTGTAAAACTCAGCGAGGTTCTCGATATCCGCGTCGGTTAGTCCCGCCATTAATGAACTCATCATCGGATCCTGCCGCTTGTTGCCCTTATAATCCTTCATGGCCTTGATGAGATAGTCTTTCTTTTGTCCCGCAAGATTGGGGTTCATAGGATTGTTGCTATAGCCATTCATGCCGTGACAACCCACACAGACTTCACTTTTTGCCTTACCGGCTGCCGCATCACCCGCAACAGCCGCGGGACCCATGAACAAAGATGCAGCAATCATTAACGCACCGCCAACGATTATTTTCATTGTAGCCTCCTTTTGGCTTGATTCAGATTAAGCTCCTTTTGTAGAACAAGGTCAGTTTAGTTACAATCATTGCTTTGTTACTTGAGCTGCATCAATAAACAAATAATTCAATAATATCAGACTATTATTTTTAAGAACTGCTAAAGTGGCCTGCGACATACACCTTAAATACGCGGAATGCTAATGAGACAAACGATTAATCTATTTTCTTTGGGCATTATACTCATTGCCTTGACCGGTTGCGGAAATTCATCCACCAGCAAGGTGAGCTTTTCCAAACAGGTCTATCCCATCCTGACCAGCCGCTGCTTGTCATGCCATACCAGCGAAGGTGAAGGGTATAAAAAAAGCGGCCTCAGCATGGAAACCTATGACGCCTTGATGAAAGGCACGAAGTTTGGACCGGTCATCGTGCCGGGAAACCCGCTGTCCAGCAGCCTGGTTTTACTTATTGAAGGCAAGGCGGATCCGGCGATTACCATGCCCCATGGTTCCCTGCAAATTTTACCGCAACAGGAACGCGACACCATTAAACAATGGATCCAGCAAGGCGCCGAGAACAACTAATGTTGTTCATGAATTGTTGTTTTTGAATCGTGGTCTTTGAATCGTGGTCTTTGAATCGTGGTCTTTGAAGCATTGTTTCTAAAACGCCGTTACAGGAGCGATACCATGAGCACCTATTCCAATATACTGGCAGCCGTCGACCTGACGGACTCCGCCGAAAAGATCCTGCGCAAAGCCCAGGAACAGGTGCTATCGAATAAAACCTCGCTCACGGTGATACACACCATCGACTATCTCCCTTACATGGGATTCGGTGAAACGGCCTTGATTACTCCAACCTACACGATTCCCAATGAGGAGTTAATCAACAATGCCAAGGCGCCCATCGAACAACTGCTGAAAAAATTAAACATGCAAGGCACGAACGTAGTCTTTGAGTTCGGCAACGCGGCGGTCGAAATCGTGCAATACGCAAAGAACAATAACGTTGATCTCATCGTGCTCGGCTCGCACGGCCGGCACGGCGTGAAGTTGTTATTGGGCTCAACCGCGAACGCGGTGTTGCATCACGCCGAGTGTGATGTACTGGCGGTTCGCGTATTTGATTAATCCACAATAACTTGCCCGGTATCCGCAATTCCGGCACAGCTGTTCTACTATCTTGCATAATGTCACACGATGCCCAAACCCTCTTATAAAACACTGGCGCTTATTGTTCTCGTTGCTACCGTTGTAGGACTTTTTACGTATTTCACCCGCCCCGCACCGCTGGTGGTCACGGTGGCCAAGGTGGAGACCGGCAGTGTTGAATCCACCGTTACCAATACCCGGGCTGGAACGATCAAGGCCTGCCGCCGGGCCAGGCTCGCGCCGCACATCGGCGGGCAGATTTCGAATCTCGCGGTCAAAGAAGGCCAGAAAGTCACAAAAGATGAAATCCTCGTCGAGCTCTGGAACAAGGATGTTAAAGCGGAACTCTTATTGGTGCAAAACGAGGTCAAGGCGGCGAAAGCCACGGCGCGCGAGGCTTGCGCCCGCTTTGAAACCGCGGACCGGGAAGCGGCCAGACTTACCAAGTTGTTCAAACAAAAGCTGGCATCGGAAGAACTGGCGGAACAGGCGCAAGGTAACGCCAAAGCCACCAGCGCCGCCTGCGACGCCGCCAGGGATCGGGAAAATGTGGCGCTATCCCGGGTGGAAGTTATCAAGGCAACACTGGAGCGCACTATCATCAGAGCGCCTTTCGACGGCGTCGTTGCCGAAGTCAACGGCGAGATTGGTGAATTCGTGACGCCCTCACCCATGGGTGTACCGACACTCCCCGTTGTGGACCTGATTGACTACCAATGCATTTATGTACTGGCGCCGATTGATGAAGTCGATGCCCCGCAGGTCAAAGAAGGCCTGCCGGCGCGGATCACACTGGATGCCTTTCCCGATCATCCGTTCCCGGCTACGGTGCGGCGTATTTCCCCGTATATCCAGGATGTTGAAAAACAGGCCCGCACGGTGGACGTCGAGGTTTATTTTAACCATGTTGTCGGCGACCAGAACCTGTTGCCTGGCTATAGCGCCGATGCGGAAATTATTCTCGACAAAAAAGACAATGTATTGCGCATCCCCACCGAAACGATTTTTGAAGACAACCAGGTTTACGTGTTGCATTCATCCGGGAATACAGTGGAAAAACGCCAAATAAAAACCGGCATTGGCAACTGGAGTTATACGCAAGTACTGGCGGGGCTCGCGGCAGGTGACATCATTATCACCTCGATTGGCATTGAAGGATTGAAACATGGTATTGAAGTGCAAATCGCGGAAGCAACTTCCCGGTAGTTTCCGGCATGATTGAACTTAAAGGCATCGATCGCGAATTTATTGTAGGAGACCAGACCGTTCATGCCCTGCAGGATGTCAGTCTGACGGTTGCCCCGGGTGACTACCTGTCGATTATGGGGCCCTCGGGATCCGGCAAATCCACCTTGCTCAATGTCATCGGCCTGCTCGACCGGCCAACGCGCGGCGCCTATAAATTGGATAACCAGGAAGTCACTGCCTTATCCGATGATGAATTGGCCAGCACCCGTCAAACCAAAATCGGTTTTATTTTTCAGTTCTTCCAGTTATTGCCCCGGTTAACCGCCATAGAAAATGTCGAACTGCCGATGCTGCTGGCGGGCATGGATCCCCGCGAACGCAGCCAGCGCGCCCGCGCGGTGCTGGAGTCGCTCGCTATACTGGATCGCGCGTCCCATCGTCCGGACCAACTCTCCGGCGGCCAGCAGCAGCGGGTCGCGATAGCGCGGGCGACCGTGATGCGGCCGAGCGTCATACTCGCGGATGAACCCACCGGCAACCTGGATCGTCACTCCAGCGGTGAAGTGGTGGCCATTCTGGAGCAACTCAACCAGCAGGGCATGAGCCTGATCGTCGTGACCCATGACCCGGAAATCGGGCGGCGCGCGGTACGCCAAATTCGCATGGTCGATGGCCGTATTGAACAGGACAGTTAGCGGGGACCAATAATGCGGGCATTCGATGTCTTGTACTACACCTGGAGTGCACTGAGCCGGCACCGGCTGCGCACCCTGCTCATGCTGGTCGCCATGATGATCGGTGTTGCCGCGATTATTGTGTTGACCGCGTTGGGCGAAGGCGCGCGGCGTTATGTCATTAACGAATTCGCTTCGCTCGGCACCAACCTGGTAATCGTGCTGCCGGGCAAGAGTGAAACCAGGGGTCATTCGCCATCGGTGTTCGTGGGTGAAACACCGCGGGATTTAACCAATGATGACGCCGTCACTCTATTAAGAATTCCCGGCGTTAAACGCATTGCGCCCCTGGTGGTCGGGTCTGCCACGGTATCCTGGGAGGGTGTGGAACGCGAGTCGCCGATACTTGGCTCGAGCAGTTCGCTGTTGCAATTGCGGCATTGGAAGCTGGCTGCCGGACATTTCCTGCCCGACGTTGATTTTGATCAGGCCGCGCCAGTATGTGTCATCGGCAACACGATAAAACGCGAACTATTCGGCGCCACCAATCCAGTCGGGCAGTGGTTGCGGATTGGTGACCGCCGGTTTCGTGTTATCGGCGTTATCGCCTCCGAAGGCCGTTCCATCGGGATGGATGTGCAGGACCTGGTGATTACTCCCGTGGCATCAGCGCAGGCCATTTTTAACACGCCGTCGTTGTTCCGCATCCTGGTGGAAGCCAAAACCCGCGATGTGGTTCCCTTCGTGATTGACGAGATTACAGACCTCATCAAACGCCGCCACCAGGGCGAAGAAGATATTACCATCATCACCCAGGACGCCATACTGAGCACGTTCGACAAAATTCTCAGCGCACTGACTTACGCGGTGGCCGGCATTGCGGCGATCAGCCTTGCGGTGGCCGGCATTTTGATTATGAATATCATGCTGGTATCGATCGCCCAGCGCACGGCTGAAATCGGGTTACTGAAAGCGCTGGGCGCTTCGCAACACAAGATTGTGGTGTTATTCCTCACCGAAGCCACGCTGCTGGCGAGCCTGGGCGCCCTCTCGGGCTTGCTGCTCGGTGTGCTGGCCAACACGGTCATCCGCCATGTTTATCCGGCGTTTCCGGCCAGTGCGCCGCTCTGGGCAATGATCGGCGCGGCGGGCATTGCCATGCTGACCGGCTTGATATTCGGCGCCATGCCGGCCAGGCGCGCCGCGCAATTGAATCCCATAGAAGCCCTGGCGCACAAATAGAGCGTGGTTTAAAGCACATGGTAAAAACCGGCGATTATTTTCATCTGGTCAAAGGCGCGATCCTCGCGCATCGCCTGCGCTCCTACCTGACCATGTTGTGTATCACCATTGGCATCACCGCGGTCATGTTGTTAACCTCCATCGGTGAAGGCATACACCGGTTTGTACTGGCGGAATTCACACAGTTCGGCACGACTTTGATCGCCATCAACCCCGGCCGGGTAACCACCGCCGGCACCTCGGTGGGCGTGTTTGGATCCGAAAGGCCGCTGACCATTGACGACGCGGAAGCATTGAAACGCATTCCCAATGTCAAGGCGGTCATCCCCGTGGTGCAAGGGAATGCCGAAGTGGAAGCGGGAGAAAAAAGCCGGCGCACCACGGTATATGGCGTGGGTCCTGAATTTCCCATTGTGTTCAGTTTTGCCATACGTTCGGGAAAATTCCTGCCGGAAGACGACATTCAGGCGCCCAGGGCGTACGCGGTACTCGGCCATAAACTCAAGCAGGAGCTTTTTGGCAGTCAGTCACCGCTGGGGCGACTAGTCCGCATCAGTGGTAATCGCTTCCGGGTGATCGGTGTGCTGGAAGCCAAGGGGCAGATCCTTGGCATAGACCTGGATGATGCCGCGTATATTCCAACCCAGCGCGGACTCGCCCTGTTTAACCGTGAAGGCGTGATGGAAATAGACGTTCAGTACAAGGAAGGTTTCGACGAGAAAAGCATTGTTAAGCGCATCGAAGACATCATCATCGCGCGCCACGGCAGAAATGATGTAACGATTACCACGCAACAACAAATGCTGGACGTGCTGGGCTCCATCCTGAATATTCTGACTTTCGCGGTCGGCGCGCTGGGGGGTATATCCCTGCTGGTCGGCGGCGTTGGCATACTGACCATTACCACCATCGCCGTCCGGGAGCGCACCGCGGAAATCGGCCTGTTACGCGCGCTCGGCGCGCAACGCCAGCAGATATTAATATTGTTTTTGAGCGAAGCCACTATTCTTTCCGCACTGGGCGGAGCCGCGGGCATCCTGATTGGCATTGGGCTGGCATATTCCTTACAACTTTTCCTGCCCGCCCTGCCCACGCAATTTTCCTGGTTTTTTACCGCGTTGTCGGTGATCACCTCAGTGATCATCGGACTGCTGGCGGGGGTAATACCGGCGCTGCAAGCCGCGAAAATGGATCCGGTGGAAGCCTTGCGCGCGGAATAAGCTGCAACAGTTAAGGCAAGGCAAGGCAATAAATAGAGCGTGCATCAGGATTGCAGTTCCTTTTCAATCGCCTCAATACCCAGGTGGCGCACATCCTTGCCTTTGACGAGATAAATAATGTATTCACAAATATTCTTGGCGTGATCGCCAATGCGCTCCAGGGCGCGAATGGACCAGATCACATCCATCACCCGCTTGATGGAGCGTGGATCTTCCATCATGTGGGTAATGAGCTGGCGCAGAATACCCTCGTATTTAATGTCCACTTCTTTGTCATATTGCGCGACTTTTAACGCCGCTTCGACATCTGTCCGGGCGAATGCATCCAGGGCGTCATGCACCATACGCTGCACGCCTTCGCCCAGATGCTGGGCTTCATGGTACTGGTTGCGCGGCCGCTCCAGCTCGGCAAGTTCAACCGCCATGCGCGCCACCTTTTCCGCTTCATCGCCAATGCGTTCCAGGTCGGTGATGGTTTTGATAACCGCGACAATTAACCGTAAATCACCCGCGGCCGGCTGGCGGCGCGCCAGGATGCGCGCGCATTCCTCGTCAATAGTGACTTCCAGCGCGTTAACTTTGACGTCGTTTTTCACAACGCCCTCCGCCAGATCCACATTACCCGTCACCAGGGCGGTCAGCGCATCGTGAATCTGCTGCTCCACCAGGCCGCCCATCGCCAGCACTTTGGAGCGGATGTCCTCCAATTCGGCATTGAATTGTTGCGATATATGATGACCTAATGAAGTCTTTTCCATCGGCGGCTCCGCATTCTGCTGATTAATCCGGTTTATTGGCAACTCACTTTAGACCGATAACACTCGAATATTAGAAACTTATCCGGCGGCAATAGCAATGGCAATTTCGCCACCCTGCGCTGTTTAGCCGTAACGGCCGGTAATATAATCTTCGGTCTGTTTTTTCCTGGGATTGGTAAACAACTGATTGGTATCGCCAAACTCAATCAACTTGCCCATATATAAAAACGCGGTGCAATCCGACACCCGCGCCGCTTGTTGCATATTGTGGGTTACGATCACAATGGTGTACTTATCCTTTAATTCATAGATAAGCTCTTCGATTTTCAAGGTGGAAATAGGATCCAGCGCGGAGGCCGGCTCATCCAGTAACAAGACTTCCGGTTCAATCGCCACCGCCCGGGCGATGACCAAACGCTGTTGCTGGCCGCCGGACAAACCCAGCGCATTGTCATGCAGGCGGTCGCGCACTTCATCCCATAACGCCGCGCGTTTCAATGCGCGCTCCACCACTTCATCCAGGGTGTGCCTGTTATTCACTCCCTGCAACCGCAATCCATACGCCACATTTTCATAAACCGATTTGGGAAACGGATTGGGCTTTTGAAACACCATGCCCACCCGGCGGCGCAGCTCGGCAACATCGACCGATTTGGCATAGATGTCTTCGTTATCCAGCAATAATTGGCCGTTGATTTTCAAGCCATCCACCAGATCGTTCATACGGTTCATGCAGCGCAGCAGGGTGGACTTGCCGCAACCGCTCGGCCCGATAAAGGCGGTAACTTGCTGTTTGGGAATTTTCAAATTAATGTCGAATAACGCCTGCGTTTCACCGTAAAACAGACTGAGGTTTTTAACCTCCAGACAGGTCTCGGCCAACTCTGGATCGACCCGGTTCCGTACCCGCCCCAATGCCTCAATATCCATGGCATGAGTCGGCGTTCGATTGGACATTTCGTTATTCATAGTTTCCCTCTTGTTCTGCTCAACTCGCTGTTACTGCTCCAGCGAGCGGTATTTTTCACGCAAATGATTTCGAATCGCAATGGCGGTCAGGTTAAGCACCACGATCACCGCCACCAGCAGTAACGCGGTCGCGTAGACCAAGGGCCGCGCCGCTTCGACATTGGGGCTTTGAAATCCCACATCATAAATATGAAAGCCCAGGTGCATGAATTTCCGGTCCAGGTGCAAAAACGGGGCGTTGGCATCCAGCGGCAAGGATGGGGCGAGCTTTACCACGCCCACCAGCATCAACGGCGCAACTTCACCGGCGGCCCGTGCGATGGCGAGAATTAATCCGGTCATGACGGCCGGGCTGGCCATGGGCAGCACGGTGCGCCACAGGGTTTCCGCCTTGGTGGCGCCCAGCGCCAGGCTGCCTTCGCGAATAGCCTTGGGAATGCGCGACAAGCCTTCTTCGGTCGCGACAATGACTACCGGCACGGTAAGAATCGCCAAGGTCAGGGACGACCACAACAGGCCCGGTGTTCCAAACACCGGCGCCGGCGCCGACTCGGGATAGAATAATTGATCGATATTGCCACCCAGGAAATACACAAAAAAACCCAGGCCAAAAACCCCGTAGACAATCGACGGCACACCGGCCAGATTGTTCACCGCGATGCGGATGGTCCTGGTGAGCACGCCTTGTTTTGCGTATTCGCGCAAATAAACCGCCGCCACCACGCCAAAGGGTGTCACCATGACCGACATGATCAAAACCATCATCACGGTGCCAAAGATGGCGGGAAACACTCCGCCTTCGGTATTGGCTTCCCGTGGTTCATCGCCGACGAATTCCCAAATCTTCGCGGCATAGAACAGGATCTTGGCAAAGACCGGCATGCCATTGGGATAATATACCCGAACGATTTTAGAGAGCGGCAGCTCGACCAGGCGTCCATCGGCCGACTTCGCCGCAATGGAATCGCGGGCAATTTCTCCGTAGAGCGTTGTCAGTTCATGCTGCAATGCGTCGTAACGTTGCTGGTACCCGTTACGCTCTTGTTCAAGGTTTTGCAAATTCTCCGGCGTGTCCTTTTTATCCAGCTCCAGTTTGCGTTGCTTTAACCGCAGCCGTTCCATGCCATAGTTGATGGCGCCGATGGCGTGTTTTTCGATATCACGAATCTGTTTATGCAGTGCAATGGCCCGGTCCAGCCGCTCCTCCAGCACCGGCACCGCTTGTTCACCCTCGGCAACGATTTCACCTGCCTGTTTTACCGCGGTAAGATAACCGTAAAAATTGCCCCACTCCCGGCGTTCCACGGCAATAATCGATTCAGGCGTTGCTTGTTGCTGGATGTGGCTGCGGACAACCCAGGTAAAATCCTGACCGTATAAATCCCGGTTACCGATTTTCAGCAGCAGGCGCTCGTACAGCGGCTGGTCTTTATCGATCGCATAACCGGCGTCTTTAACGCGCTCCGCGCTGACAATTTCGGAATCATGAACTTCGCCGATCAAATTAACCGTTGCACCGTCACGTTCAACATAGGTTAATTCCACCAGTTGTTTTGGCCAAAAATGCGCGAACCCGCGCGCCGCGATCAATAAAATCAAACCGAATACCAGCACCAGGCTGACGCTGACCGCGGACGCGGTCAACCAAATCCAGGGATTTCCAGATTTAATCCAGTCTCTCATCATAGTGAACTGTATTTAACCCTAAGGCGCTGACGAACCAGTTCCGCCAGGGTATTAAACAAAAACGTCAACATGAACAACACCAGCGCCGCTAAAAAGAGCACCCGGTAATGCGTGCTGGCGACTTCCGACTCGGGCATTTCCACGGCGATGTTCGCCGCCAGGGTGCGCATTCCCTGGAAGATACTCAAATCCATCACGGGAGTATTTCCTGTTGCCATCAATACAATCATGGTCTCCCCGACCGCGCGCCCAAGGCCGATCATGATAGCTGAAAAAATTCCGGGGCTCGCGGTCAGCAACACAACCCGCACCAGCGTTTGCCAGGGCGTGGCGCCCAGCGCCAATGAACCGATAGTTAAATGCTTGGGAACACTGAAAATCGCATCTTCCGCGATGGAAAATATGTTAGGGATAACCGCGAATCCCATCGCAAAACCCACGACCAGCGCATTGCGCTGGTCGAAGTTAATACCCATTTCATTCGTTAGCCAACCGCGCATATTGCCATCGAATAACCAGGTTTCCAGCGGCAGGCTAAGCGACATCGACACCCAGCTTATCAACAATATCACGGGAATCAGTAGTGCGGCGGTCCAGCCGTCCGGAACCCGGTGTTTAATGGAGCCGGGCAAGCTATGCCAGGCATAGCCAGCCAGCAGTACTCCTACGGGCAATATCAGCAACATACTGAAAATTCCCGGCAAGTGATTTTCCACATACGGCGCCAGCCAGAGTCCAGCCAGAAAACCCAGGATTACCGTCGGCAAGGCTTCCATGGTTTCAATGCTGGGTTTTACCAAGCGGCGCATGCGCGGCGCCATGAAATAAGCGGTATAGATAGCGCCCATGATGGCCAATGGAACCGCAAACAGCATGGCATAAAAAGCGCCTTTGAAGGTACCGAAGACCAGCGGCGTCAGGCTCATCTTGGGTTCAAAATCGTTGCTCGCGGATGAAGACTGCCAGATATACCGGGGTTCGTTGTAACTTTCGTACCAGACTTTGCTCCACAACGACGACCAGGAAATCTCCGGATGCTCATTCTGCAATTTCCAAAAACGGTAGGTTCCCCGGCTGTCTTCAATGAGTAGGGCATTGGCCCGCGGTGACAAACCTAAAAATTTAACCGGATGCGGTATCTGCTCCACCAATAAACGGCGCTCCGCCGTGCTATGAAACACACCGACATTACCTTTGTCATCCGCGGCGATAAACCCTTTACGGCGTTCCTCCTGCGCGATGGCGAAAATCGGATAGCGGTCCAGTTTGAATTGACGCACTTGCGCCAGTTTTCTATTGCCGAGCGCATCCCGCGTGGTAAACCATTGCGAAATTAGTCCGCTGGTATCTCCCACCAGTAATGACAACTCCCCGGTCAGGAACGTGAGGTAACTGATTTGCGCGCCTTGCTCGACGACACTGGTGGTACCCAAGAGTACGGCGCTGTTTCCGTCACTCAGGTCATAGTGCCGGATTGCGCCGTTGCGGTTCGCGAGAAACAAATTGCGCCGTTCCTTATCGAGCAGCATAAACTCCACGAGTCCCATGCCGTGATCCACGGTAACCGCGCTGCGTTGCAGGCTCACCTCTTCTGTAAGCAGGGATTCCTGCTTTTCGAAATGCACGATCAACACTACGGCATCTTCCAGCAACGCAACCACTGATAACGCTTCGTCCGTGGCGCGTATTTCCAGTTTTTTAATCGCTCTGCTTTTCTCGTCAATGATCAGCGCTTCGCCGCCGAAGGGGTATTCGATGTTTGGCGTGATAACCCGTTGATCGCCGGGATAACTCAGTTGATAGTGATGTTTGGCAATGAGGGCTCTACCGTCGGATAATCCAAACGCCACAAGATGGTTTGCGGGATTACCCGGCGCAAAACTGGTAACCGCGGTATTCGGTGGAATAGCCAGGCTTAGCTCTTCAACCAAGCCGCCGGTTTTGGCATTAAAAAAAATCGCCTGGCCGTTTGCCGTAAAGCGCACGCCAATTTCATTCTGCTCTTCAAGCGCAATCAGTTGGGTGGTGTGGCCAGCGCCGCCCGGCGCCGGATAATCTGCCAGTGTCTCAATTGATGCCCTGGCAAAAAGCGGTATTACCACATAAAGCAAATAGAAAAAAATCAGTACGATCGCGATGATGACACTGATACCGCCTAAACCCACGACATAGCGGGCAAGGCTGTCTTTGAGCAAACGCCACTTGCGCCGGCGGGCCAGTTCCGGTTGGCGGTGTTCCAGTAGTGAAGTATTTTCCGAAGTCATATCCGGCATGCGCCGACCCGGGTACCAGTTGTTGACATTATGTTTTTCCACCCCGGCTGATATGTCAGGCGGCGCATCCTGCTTTGCCAGCCGTGACTTTAGCCAGTGGCGCCACGGCGTTAAGCAATCGCCAGAAATAAATTATTTTTTGGGATAGTCCCAGTAGGCTAGCGTCTTCGCGTTGCATTGCTGCAATTACCCACGGATTGTTGCTAACGATCCCGTCACCCTATTGGAGCTGCTTACGATACTTCTCCGCAACTTTCGCGGGCAGGGGGATGTAACCATCTTTCACCACAACCTCCTGGCCGGTCTTGGATAACACCATCTGAATAAATTCCTGAACCAAGGGTGACAACGGACGGTTAGGATGTTTATTCACATAAACGTACAAGAAGCGCGATAAAGGATAGCTGCCGTCGATAGCGTTATTGGCTGTTGCGGTCACAAAGGAATCGCCTGATTTTTTGGCTAGCGGCAAGGCTTTAACACCGGAGGTTTGATAGCCGATGCCCGAATAACCGATTCCATTAATGGACGATGAAACCGACTGTACCACGGAAGCTGAACCGGGCTGTTCATTCACGGTATTTCTGAAGTCGCCATTGCATAAAGCTTTTTCCTTGAAATAACCATAGGTCCCGGATACCGAATTACGGCCATACAACTGAATGTCGCGCCCTTTCCACGCACCACTCAACCCCAGTTGATCCCATTTGGAAATATCCTTGTCATAACCGCATTTACGGTTACCGGAAAAAATCGCATCCACCTGGGGAACGCTTAATCCAGTTAACGGATTGTCCTTGTGCACGTATACCGCCAGCGCATCAATCGCAACCGGAATAGCCATCGGTTTATAGCCATAGCGTTTCTCAAACGCTTCCACTTCCTTATCTTTCATTTTCCGGCTCATGGGACCAAGATTGGAAGTGCCTTCGGTCAGCGCGGGTGGCGCGGTAGACGAACCCGCGGCCTGGATCTGAATATTGATATTCGGATAAAGGCGTTTGAATTCCTCAGCCCACAGTGTCATTAGGTTTGCCAGGGTATCGGAGCCCACGCTGGACAAGTTTCCGGACACTCCGCTGGCTTTCGTATATTCCGGCAATGCTGGATCAACCTTGGTATCCGCCAGCGGGGCTTTTGCAGTTAAAACCGCTAAAAAAACCGCCCCATACATAACCTTGCGTATTGCTCCCGGCATTGCGTTTCTCCCCTAGGTTTGTTGACGTTTTAGTGGACCCGATTATGTTACAGAAATATGACAAAATTGTTACAACCACTGGAAAATTGACGATAAGACAGGAATGACGGCAATGTAACCGCGTTAGAGGCTTTGTGCTTGACTGCTTGGTTTTTTCAGCAGGCGTTCGGGTGCGAATACACAGCGGAAACTGCTGCCTTTGCCGATTTCACTGGTGATTATTAATTTCGCGTTGTGCCGTATCATCACATGTTTCACAATCGCCAAACCCAATCCGGTGCCGCCTTGATCCCGTGAGCGCCCCTTGTCAACACGGTAAAAACGCTCCGTCAAGCGCGGGATGTGTTCCGGGGCGACGCCAATACCGCTATCAATGACTTCAAACAAAGGACGCTCACCCAACAATTGCCAACGTATGGTGATTTTGCCTTTCGCCGGCGTGTACTTCACGGCGTTGACGATCAGGTTGGAAAACGCGCTGTAAAGTTCTTTCTCATTGCCCTGCAGCCAGAGATCGAAGTCGCAATCGACCTCTACGGTTTGTTGTTTTTCTTTCATCAGGGAATTCAAATCATCAACAATCGCGGCGAGGAGCGCGGGCACTGCGACCGGATCCCGGGATTGACTATCGTCATCGGTCTCCAGGCGGGACAACAGCAACAAATCATTGACGATTTGCGACATGCGTTCACTTTGCTGATGCATTTGTTCAAGCACGCCCTGCCAATGTGAAACGTCTTCATCCCCGGCGTCCATCAGGTTTTCCAGATAGCCACTGATAACCGTGAGCGGTGTTTTTAATTCGTGCGAGACATTGGCGACAAAATCGCGGCGCATGTTTTCCAATTGATGCAGGCGGGTGATATCCCGGACAATCATGAGTTTGTTATTTTTACCATAACCCACAATATTGATGGACAGGCGGACATCCCGGTTTTCCGGTGAGAACATTTCCAATGGCCGCTGGAAATTGCCACGCATCAAGTAGTTTACAAACGCCGGGGTCCGCACCAGGTTGTCAACGCGTTTGCCGACATCCAGGGTTTTATTCAAACCCAATAACGCTATCGCGGCTTTGTTAAACCATTCGATTTCGTTTTCTTGATTCAATACCAGAGTCGCGTCCGGCATCGCGGAGGTGGATTCCTGGAAACGCGCCAGCATGTTCGCCAGCTTCTTTTTCCGTTTCCGGTTACGGCGCTGTAGTTTGTAGATGTGATAAAAGACTTCACCCCAGATGCCTTTGGCATCGGGCGGTGAGATGGTTTGACGCTTGATAATCCATTGATCCAGGCGATAGAGATTATAAACATGCCAACCCAGGTAAATAATTGCTGCGATCAATAAGCTCGCTACTATCTGGCTGATCAA
>Ga0209640_10002933_pt1 | contig 14950 bp, 13 predicted proteins | sample RifCSP10_1_FD_184018 | JGI IMG/M metagenome (GOLD analysis project Ga0209640, IMG submission 184018) | Soil microbial communities from Rifle, Colorado - Rifle CSP2_sed 10_1 (SPAdes) (version 2) | ecosystem: Environmental > Terrestrial > Deep subsurface > Rock core/Sediment | place: Rifle...
GCCGAGGGTGATGACCGGGGGGTGCTGCAGGAGCAGGAGGAGGTCCGGAACATGGCCGGCGCGGCGTTCTTCCACGAGCGCCCGCTGCAGGACCAGCGCGTCCTTGTACGGAACGACGCCCAGCCGCCGGATTTCGATGGGGCGCACTAGATAGCTTTTCACTTCCACGTAGCCACGGAGTCACGAAGGCACGGAGGAATCATGGGCTTTTTTTCTCCGTGTCCCTGTGTCTCCGTGGCCCGTCGATGTAAAAACCACTTTAGACCTGATTTGGATCGAAGTGCTCGAGGTGCTGCTTGATATCCGCCATGAACTGATCCGCCACGGCGCCGTCAATCAGCCGATGGTCGAACCCGAGCGTCAGATACGCCATCGTCCGGATCGCGATGCCCTCGTCTATAACTACCGGCCGCTTCTCGATAGTTCCGACGCCGAGGATGGCTACCTGCGGCTGGTTGATGATCGGCATCCCGAACTGCGCGCCGAACTGCCCCGGGTTGGTGATCGTGAACGTGCCGCCATGGACTTCGTCGGGCTTCAACTGCTTGCCGCGCGCCCGCTCGGCGACGTCGGCGATCGCGCGGCTCAGGCCGAGCAGGTTCTTCTCGTCGGCGTTCCTGATCACCGGCACGATCAGTCCGGTCTCGAGCGCTACCGCGATCCCGAGGTTCACGTCCTTCCTGTAGACGATGTTGTCGCCGTCGAGGGAGGCATTGACGATCGGATACCGGCGCAGCGCATCGATCACCGTCTTGGCGATGAACGCCATGTAGGTCAGCTTGGCGCCCAGCCTGGCGTATTCGTCCTTCTTCTCCTGCCGGATCCGCTCAACGTCGGAAAAGTCGACGTGAAAGACCGAGTGCACATGGGCCGACGTGCGCTTGCTGAGCACCATGTGCTCGGCGATCTTTTTGCGGATCGCCGACATCGGCTGGATTTCGGAGTGTTCGTCGGTGCCTGGAGATGGGCGCACTGTTTCCTGAACCCTGGGGCCTGATTCCTTGGACAGTCCTTCCCCCTTCCCCCTTCCCCCTTCCCCCTGTTCTCCCCTATCGAGATATCCCAGAATGTCCTGCTTCGTGACCCGGCCGCCGAGTCCTGAGCCGGCAATCTGCGCGACATCCACCTGGTTCTCGCGAGCGATCCGTCGAACAAGCGGCGATGACTTGTGACGATGGCCGTCACGTGCGGGAGCCTCGTGCAGCGAAGCGGGCGCTAACGCTGCGGGCCTCGCCGGAGCGGGCGCGTCCGCGACGACGAGCCGCGCCGTAGCGGGTCGTGATCCAGCCGCGGAGGCGGGGGGCGGGAGCTCTTCCCCTGCTACCTGAATCGTACCGACCACGGAATTGACCGAAACGGTGTCGCCTTCCTTGGCGGTGATTTCGGTGAGGATGCCTGCGGCCGGCGACGGGATCTCGGCGTCCACCTTGTCGGTCGTGATCTCGAAGAGCGGCTCGTCACGGTCGACCTGGTCGCCGACCTTCTTGATCCAGCGGACGATCGTGCCTTCCGCGACCGATTCGCCCATCTGGGGCATGACGATGGGCGTAGGCATGGCTACATGTGGATGGCGGCGCCGTGCGCGGCGTGCGAGGCCTCGCCGATCGCTTCCGAGAATGTCGGGTGCGCATGAATCGTGCGCATCAGCTCCTCCACCGTGCATTCCAGCCGCAGGGCCAGCACGGCCTCGGCGACGAGCTCCGTTGACCTGGGGCCAATCATGTGGATGCCCAACACCTCATCGTACTTCTTGTCGGCCACGATCTTGACGAACCCTTCGGTCTCCCCTGCCATCTTGGCGCGTCCGAGGACGCCGAACGGGAACGACCCTATCCGCACCTCGTACCCCTGCTTCCTCGCCGCGGCTTCTGTCAGGCCGACGCTGCCAATCTCCGGATCGCAGTAGGTGCAGCTCGGCACGTGGTCGTAGTTCAGCGGCCGGGCGTCCTTGCCGGCGAGGCGTTCGGCCACCACGATCCCCTCGGCCGACGAGACATGCGCGAGCTGAGGGTGCACGCGTCCGTCGATGGCGATGACGTCGCCGATCGCGGAGACGTGTGGCACGGACGTGCGGTAGAGCGAGTCGACCTTGATATACCCCTTCTCCATCGCAATGCCGAGCGCCTCGGCGCCGAGCCCGGTGGTGACGGGGGCCCGGCCGGTCGCGACGAGGAGAATGTCCGCGTCCAGTTTCTGCGTCTTGCCGTCCGGCCCCTGCGCTTCGATGCCGACGCCCGCGCCGCTCACCGAGGCCTTCGTTACCTTCGTACCCGTCAACGATCGAATGCCCTGCTTCTTGAACGCCTTCTCGAGCTCGGCCGACACCGCTTCATCTTCGATCGGCACGAGTCGCGGCAGCAGCTCGATGATGGTGACCTCGCTCCCGAAGCGCCGGAAGATCGACGCGAACTCCACGCCGACGGCGCCGCTGCCGAGAATGACGAGCGACTTCGGCACCTCCGGCAGGTGGATCGCCTCGTCGCTGGTGATGATGCGCTTGTGATCGATCTCGATGCCGGGCACGCCGCGCGGCGATGAGCCGGTCGCGATCACGATCTCGGCGGCCTCGAGCGTCTGCTTCTCGCCATCCACGACCTCGACGCGCCCCTTGCCGGCGAGCCGCGCCGTCCCCTTGATCCAGTCGATCTTGTTTTTCTTGAAGAGGAACTCGATGCCCTTCGTCAGGCCGGTGACGATCTTGTCCTTGCGCGCGTGGACCTGGCGCATCTCGATCGCCGGCGCCCCGTAGGGCAGGGCGATGCCCCACTCATCCGAGTTCTGCACGATCTTGAAGGCGTGTGCGTGTTCGAGCAGCGCCTTGGTGGGGATGCATCCCCAGATCAGGCACGTGCCGCCGAGCGCTTTCTGCTTCTCGACGACCGCCACTTTCTTGCCGAGCTGTGACGCGCGGATGGCGGCCACGTAGCCGCCCGTGCCCGCGCCGATCACGACCACATCGTAGGAAGCTGGCACAAGAGACTCCTGGCGGTCAGCGCTTGAGCGACTGAAGCGGCACGAACGAGTCGGCCGGCTGTGCTGGTGGGGCCGGCTGTCCTGGTGGGGCTGGCTGGGGCGTTGAGGACGGCGCCTCGCCGGTCAGGCGCTGCACCCGCAGGCGCAGCTCACCCTGCTGGTACTTCAGCTCCCAGTACATTTCCGAAAGTTGTGCGAGGCGCTTCGCCGTCCGCCGCGCCTGGCGCCAGGCCACGAGCGCGACGACGAGCGACGCGCCCGCGATGAACCACGGGAGGGTCATAACGCGTAAATCTGAGGTTCCTCCGGCTACCTTATCGAAGGGAATTCAGAAGTGTCAAGGAGCCGCGTTATACTCGCGGCCCGCATGTCCGACCGCAAGAAGACCGTCCTCGTCGTCGACGATGACGAGGGGATGCGCGAAATGCTGACCGCGATGCTCAGGCGCGACTACCGCGTCCTGCGCGCCGCCACCGGCGAGGCCGGCCTCCTGATGATGGAGAAGGAGGACGTCAAGCTGATGCTGCTCGACGTCAACCTGCCGGGCATCAGCGGCTTCGACGTGCTCAAAATCGTCAAGGAGAACTATCCCTACGTCGAGGTGGTCGTCATCTCGGTGGTGAAGGAGCTCGAAGCCGCCATCGAGGCGATGCGCCACGGCGCCTATCACTACATCTCGAAGGACTTCGACCTCGAGGGTGTCCGGTCGCTCGTCGCCAACGCCAGCGAGCGGCAGGACCTCAGCCGCTCCGTGATGTGCCTGCGGGCGGAGGTGGCCGAGCAGGTCGACCGCGAATTCGTCGTCGGGCCCAGCCGGGGGACCCGCGAGGTCATCGAGCTGGTGCAGAAGGTCGCGAAGTTGTCCGCGACGGTGCTGATTCTCGGCGAGAGCGGCACCGGGAAGGAGCTGCTGGCCCGGCTGATCCATCGCGAATCGGGCGCGGGGGGAGAGGCGCCTTTCGTGGCCGTCAACCTGGCCGCCATCCCGCGCGAGCTGGTCGAGAGCACCTTGTTCGGCCACGAAAAAGGGGCTTTTACCGGGGCCATCCGCCAGCAGCTCGGGAAATTCGAGCTGGCGTCCGGAGGCACGCTGTTCCTGGACGAGGTTGGCGACCTGCGGTACGAGCTGCAGGCCAAGCTCCTGCGGGCCATCCAGGAGTCGGAGATCGAGCGGGTAGGCGGGACCCACCCCATCAAGACCGATTTCCGGCTGATCGCGGCCACCAACACCGACCTGGAGAAGGCGGTCAAGGACGGGAAGTTCCGCGAGGACCTGTATTACCGCCTCAACGTCATCCCGCTGAAGATGCCCGCGCTGCGCGACCGGATCGAAGATCTGCCCGAGCTCGCCCGCTTCTTCCTGCGCCGCTACAACCTCAAGTTCCGGAAGAACGTCCAGGGGATCGCCGACTCGACCCTCCGCATCCTGAGCTCGTACTGGTGGCCGGGAAACATCCGTGAGCTGGAGAACCTCATCGAACGGCTCGTCGCGGTTTCAGACAAGGACTGGATTACCGACGAGGATCTCCCTTACGAGTTCCACGTGGCCCAGCTTGACGCCGGCGGGCCTGCGGGCGAGAACCTGCTGGACCGGGCCGTCTCGACCTTCGAACGCAACTTCATCATCCGGGCGCTGGAAAAAGGGGGCTGGAACGTGACGGCCACGGCCAAGGCGCTCGGCATTCCCCTCAGCACGCTGAAATTCAAGATGGATCGGCTGGAGATCCGGGAGCTCGCAAGGAAGATCCGCGGCAACTGACCGGCAAGCATCTGCCTGACCGGTCAAGAACTTGACCGATCGGCGCGCCCACCTCTTTTCACTGAAAAACAGCAGTTGCACACCCGCAGTCCTTCGCTCGAAGGGCCTACGGCCGAGCTGCCGCTAATTGGTTGCCCGTGCGCGAGGTGTGCGCCGAATGCGAGTTGCTTGCCGCTCGAGCGATTCGCTTCGCGAATTCTCAGTACGCGTCGCCTGAAGTTGTGCAGCGAGTACGGCACACCCGTTGCTCTCATGGGGGCGAGCCACGGGAACGGTACCCGTATAACTTCCAATCGCAACCAGGTTCGTTCGGTTCCGCGTGCCGTGTCTTTCGTGAGGTTATATGCAGCCCTCGATGTTCAACGTGCAGGTGCCGGTCGCAGATGGGAGCGAAGTGTTCCTCATGAACACGTTCTCGGATGCCCAGCTCCTCGTCTCGTCCGATGTCACACGGCTGATGGACCGGGTGTCCCAGGGCGGCGCCGCGTTCACCGACGAAGAGCGCGAGACCCTCGAGGCGCTGGTCGAGAACGGCTTCCTCGTCGACAACCGGACCCAGGAGCGGGCGGCCGTCGAGCAGTACTTCAGAGATCTTCGCGAGGATACCGAACAGCTCCGGGTGACCGTGCTGACCACGCTGCAGTGCAACTTCGCGTGCGACTACTGCTTCCAGGGCGACCACGGCGATTACAACAAGTTCGCCGAGAAGATGTCGATGGAAACCGCGCAGAAGGTCGTGGCGTGGATCGAGCGGCGGATGGACGAGGTGCGTCCATCCAAGTTCGTGCTGACCCTGTTCGGCGGCGAACCGCTCCTGAACCTGCCGGTGGCGTACTACCTCGCCGAGCAGTGCCAGGCGCTGTGCGAAGCACGCGGCATCTCGCAGGGCCTCAGCCTCATCACCAACGGCCTGCTGCTGACCCCGGACGTGGTTGAGCGCCTGAACCAGTACGGGCTCTACGGCGTCAAGATCACGCTCGACGGCGATCGCGACACGCACAACCGGATGCGGCCGCTGCGCGGCCGCCAGGGGACGTTCGACAGGATCGTCGAGAACGTGCGCCGCGTCGCGAACATGGTGCCGATCACCATCGGCGGCAACTTCGACGAGACGTCGGTCGACAGCTATCCGGCGCTCCTCGACTTCCTCCGCGAACAGGAGTTCGCGGACAAGATCGTCAAGGTGAACTTCAAGCCGATCATCAAGGCGCCTGCGCCGGAGACGCCGAAGGGCATGATCGCGCTGACCGTGGTCGGCGACACCGGCAAGCCGCTGAACGGCACGTGCATGACGACCGCCGGCGCGGGTTCGCCGAAGGGCTCGAGCGTGTGCGACTCGTGCCACTTCATGGACGAGAAGATGTCGTACCTGCGCTCCGAGACGCGGAAGCGCGGATTTCCTACACCCGACGGCATCTATATGGGACCGTGCGAGATCCATCGCCGGCATGCCCACACGCTGGGACCAGACGGATCTGTCTATGCGTGCCCGGGGTTCACCGGGTCGAAGACCGAGTCGACCGGTCACATCGACGGCCGCGAGGAGACCTGGCGGCAGGCGGCCGCGGAGCGTTTCGAGCGTCTCAGCCCGCTCAAGGACGAGTGCGGGGACTGTTCGTTTATTCCCGTGTGCGGCGGCGGCTGTTCCGTGGCCGCGCACACCGAGCTTGGAGACATGTACGACCCGTCGTGTCACAAGACTGCGTTCGAGTCGGCGGTTGCCGGCTTAGCTGAACGTACCGTTGCTGCAATTTCGTAAACCCTTAAATCGGCCATTCACCCGAAACGGAGTAAACTCATGAAGATCACCGTCATCAAGAAGGCAGCCAGCACCCGGAAACCGCAGAACTTTTGCCCATGGGTTATCGAAGAGGACGGACCTCGGGAGAAGAAGTAGTACGCCATCCCATCTGGCCTTCGGCCAGGCCGTGGTTCCTCCATAGACGCCGCACCATCCTGTGGTTCTGGTGCGGCGTTATTTTTTTGTTCGGGTCGTCGGCCTGCACCGACACTGACATTAGTACTTCCCAATCTCCTAACCTCCTGACAATTGGTGTTCCCGAAGGTAGCGCCACTGGCGCCGACATGGGCCTGGGGCAGCTCATTAACACCCTCACGCTCGAAGGGCTGACTCAAATAAACATGAGCGTCGACGGTCGCGCATTACCGCGTTTGGCCGAAAGGTGGGTCTGGGAAAACAACGGGCGACGGCTGAGGTTACATTTGCGTTCGGGCGTCACCTTTCATGACGGCACGGCGCTCACTTCAATTGTGGCCGCCGAGGCCCTTATTCGGGCAATCGAGCGTCCTGCGAACCGCGCTCTTTATTCTTCAGTAGCCGACATCACGTAGGTTCGACCGGATGGCGACCTGCAGCTGGTTCTCGAGCTTTCGCAGCCGTCGGCTTTCTTGCCGGAGGATTTGAGCTTGCCGCTTAGCATCGGATCCGGGAACGTGGGTACGGGACTGTTCCGTCTCGTCAGCAGGGATTCAGATGGACTGGAGCTGGAACGCTTCGATCGCTACTATCTGGGAGCTCCCGAAATCGAACGAGTCGTCATTCATCCTTCCGATAATCTCAGAACCTCCTGGACACGTTTGCTTCGCGGCGAAGTGGACATGGTCACCGACGTTCCGCCGGAGGCGGTTGAGTTTATTCGTAACGAAGATATTCAGGTGATTTCGTTTCCGCGCGGCTATCAGTTCCTCGTCGCCTTTAACTCGGCGGAGGCGCCATTCAAGTCCGCGGCTGTTCGACGCGCGCTGAATGCAGCCGTGAATCGAGAGGCGTTGATCGCGAATGTGCTCCAGGGCAATGGCGAGCCCGCGACCGGTCCAATCTGGCCCGCGCACTGGGCCTACGATCGTTCCATTCAGCCATTCGGGTTCGACCCTCGGGGAGCGACGTCGCTACTTGAGGCTGCCGGGTTCAGGTCGGTGGCTGTGGACCCCACATCCAAGCGCCCGCCAGCGCGCCTGCGATTCACCTGTCTGCTGCCGGCGAACTTCAGCCTGCTCGAGCGCATTGGCCTCGAAGTTCAGAAGCAGCTCTACGACATCGCAGTCGACGTGCAGTTCGAGACGGTTCCAATCGAGGAGTACGACGCTCGAATTCGCGAAGGGCGATTCGAGGCGGTGCTGGTTGACATGATCAGCGGACCCACATTCGGACGGCCGTTTCTCTTCTGGCGATCAGCGCGCCAGTTCAAGGGTTTGAATGTCTTCGGATATGAAAATGCGGAGACAGAACGCCAGTTTCAGATTCTGCGCGCTTCAATGAATGAAGCGGCGATCCGTTCGGCGACGAGGCGGCTCCAGCGCGCTTTACTCGATGACCCTCCAGCGTTGTTTCTAGCGTGGAACGAACGCGCGCGGGCCGTCAGACGTCGATTTGACGTAGGCAACTCTGACCGTGACCCCCTGTTCACGATCTGGCAGTGGACCGAAAATACCGATAGCCAGCCTGTCTCGACGCAGTGACAAAGATATCCACCCGATTCGCGCTGCTGCTAGCCGCTGCGGCCGTCGTTCCGCTGCTCGGATACGGTGCTGTGTCGGTGTTCTCGCTTCGCACCGGCGCGCAGGAGGCGGTGATCCTGGGCAACCTGAACGTCGCCAGCCAGGTGGCCGAGCAAATCGAGCTATACGTAACCGGCAGCGTGAAGATCCTCAAGGCCGTCGCGGCGGACCTGCAGCAGACGGGCCTCCAACAGTGGCAGAAGGACCGGATTCTCAAGAACTTCGTCCTGCAGTTTCCCGAATTCAAAGAGCTGACACTCCTCGACGACAACGGTGCTGCGATAGTGTCCAGCCGACTCGGCGTTCCGACAGTGAGCGTTCCGGGCTCAGAGGCCCTTGCCTACGAAGGTGTGCTTCTGTCGCGTTTCTCCGTCGATGCCGATCTTCTTCCCACAGCGATCGTCGCCGTCCGGTTGAATGACAACAACGGCGGATGGCTTGTCGGCCGATTGAACCTCGAAGAACTGTGGCGCATGGTCGACCGCATTCGCGTCGGCGATAGAGGCTATGCACTTGTCGTCACCAACGATGGGCAACTGCTTGCGCACGGCAACCCGGACGCAAAATCACGTGTCGCCCGGGGCGATGGTCTGCAGGATCATCCGCTTGTTTTGAGGGTCCACACCGCGCTCCCGGATGTCGAGACTGCATTCGAAGAGTACGCCGACGAGCGTGGCCCGATGCTGGGCGTGGCGGCTCGAGTTCCCACCCTTCAGTGGACCGTGATCGTCGAACAACCGCGCGGCGAAGCGTTCGCCATCGCGATCCGGCTTCAATGGCAGCTCGGCATTGCAATTGCCGTGGCACTCATGGCGATGCTCGGGATCGGGTATGTCTGGGGCTACCGCTTCATCGATCCGATTCTGGCGCTCACGCGCGGCACCCGCGCGCTGGCCGAAGGAAAGCTCGATGAACGCGTGACCGTCGTGTCAAAGGACGAAATCGGTCAACTGGGACTGGCTTTCAACAACATGGCCGACAAGCTCGTCGAACTCCAGGAGGACGTCCGGAAGAAAGAGCGGCAAGCGTTGTTCGGGCGGATCTCGATCGGCCTGGTGCACGACCTCTCGCACCCGATCCAGAACATCGGCAACAGCTGCAAGCTGATCGTCAAGATGTTCGACGACCTCGAGTACCGCGAGAACTTCAAGCGCACCGTCGAACGCGAGCTCGCCCAGGTCAAGCGCGTCCTCGACGACCTCCGCAACATCGCGCGACCGCTCCCGCTCGATCGGTTCCCCCTCGATATGAACAAGACGATTTCGGACCTGGTCGAATCGATGCAGACGAGCGCCGACGTCGCAGGCTTGACCATCGCAACGGAGCAGGTACTCGGGGCGCTCTACGTCGAAGGCGATCTGTTCGCCTTGAACCGCGTCTATCGAAACCTGATTACGAACGCGCTTCAGGCGACCCCGCCGCGCGGCAGCGTCGTCGTCCGCACGAACAGGGATGGCGAGTTCGCGTTTATCGAGGTGGCGGACACCGGCTGCGGCATCCCGAAGGAGCGGCTCGACACGATCTTCGACGACTTCGTCACCACCAAGCGCCGCGGCCTCGGGCTTGGGCTCGCGATTTCAAAGAAGATCGTGGAGCAGCTCGGAGGGACGATCACCGTGGCGAGCGAGGTGGGCGTCGGCACCACGTTCACGATCCGCTTTCCGCTCACCCAGGCGCGGCCGACGACGAAGCTGGCCGCCGGGTAACACGCCAGGAAAAACAAACCCGGCGCCCAGAGCGCCGGGTCGGGGGATGCGCCGCGGCTGGGGGGCCGCGCGGGCCTGCGTCTTACTTCTTGGGAAGAACCGCGTCCTTCAACTGCTTGGCGATGCGCGCCTTCACGACCGTCTTCGCGGGAATCTTGATGGCCTCGCCCGTCGCGGGGTTGCGGCCCATTCGTGCCTTGCGCTTCTGCACGACGAGCTTGACCATGCCTGGAAGCACAAATTCGCCGGCGCGCTTCAGCTCCTTCTCAGACAGCGCGGTCAGCTCGTCAAAGAACTCGCGTGCCTGCGTGCGCTTCACCTCGAAGCGATCGGCGAAATGTGAAAAGAGTTCCGATTTGCCCATTCTCCGGGCCTCAGCCATCACGTCCCCCTTGCTGCTGCGCTTCAACTGTCGGCCGCGTCACAGTGGTCAGCGCGCTCACACTGCGGCGGAAACCTGCGGCAAAATCGCGTAATGCTATCTCGCGCGATGGTAGGTGTCAACGCGCGACACGGCGATTTCCGGCCTAAGTGCTAGAATTTCCGCCTCATGTCAAGCGCGCCGGCGATCGAGACCTTTCCGAATCCCCGGCCCGGACGTGACTTCGAGATCGCCATCGACTGCCCGGAGTTCACCTCCGTCTGCCCCAAGACCGGGCTCCCCGACTTCGGCGCCATCCACATCACGTACGTGCCGGGCGATCGCTGTATCGAGTTGAAGTCATTGAAGTACTACATGATCGAGTTCCGGAACCGCGGCATCTTCTACGAGGCGGTGACGAACCAGATTCTCGACGACCTCGTGGCCGCCTGCCAGCCCAGGCGTATGACGGTCGTGGGTGACTTTTCCGTCCGCGGCGGCATCAAGACCGTCGTCACGGCTACATACCCCGCCGGGTGAGTAACACCCAAAACCCAACTCCCAACTCCCAAACGGGAGGCTTGGGAGTTGGTCATTGGGAGTTGGGATTTGACATGCGCATCCCGATCGAGGACGCGCTCGATCTCCACGCCTTCGCCCCGCGAGACATCAAGTCGGTGGTCGATGAGTATGTGACGGCCGCCCACGAGGCCGGACTGCGGGAAGTGCGGCTGATTCACGGACGCGGCAAGGGCATCCAGCGCGGGATCGTCCAGCAGGCGCTCGAACGGCACCCGCTGGTGGAGCAGTTCTGGGACGCGTCCGAGTCGCACCTGGGGGCCACGGTCGCCCGACTTCGGCGGAATTGACGCACCCGGCCCGGTCCAGGCTGGCAAATTTCGCGTACTTTCCTCGAACAGGCCCCGAAATCCGGCCTCCGCCGCCGGGAACGCCGCGTGCACCGCGTCGCTCACATGCACGCGGCCCTGAGTCCCCTGCGCGCCGGCGATATCGTGCGCATTCGCGACGAGCGGTGGCGCATCGTCAGCCACGCCGCCCACGGCGATACGTCGGTCGTCGAGGCCGCCGGATGTGACGCGGGGAATCGCTCGAGCCGCGCTCGCTTCCTGCTCCCGTTCGAGCCGATCGAGCACCTGCCTTCGTCCGCGGCGCCGCGGCTCGTTCGCCCCCGCCGCTGGCGCCGATTCGCCCGCCGCGTCCTTGCGGATGCGACGCCGGCCTGGGCATCGCTGCGCGCCGCGGCGCACGCCGACCTGGCCCTTATTCCATTCCAGCTGGAACCCGCGCTGGCGTTGTGCCGCGGCGATGGCTGCCGGTTTCTCATTGCGGACGGCGTCGGCCTGGGCAAGACCGTACAGGCCGGTCTGATGATCGCCGAGGTACTCGCCCGCCGGCCGGATGCGCGCGTCCTGGTGATTTCCCCCGCGGCGCTTCGCGAGCAGTGGCGCCACGAGCTGGCCACGCGCTTCGGTCTCGAGGCGGCCGTGCTCGACGCAGCGGGGGTCGCCCGCACCGCCGCGGACCTCCCAGCGGGGATCAATCCGTGGGCGGTGCGCCGAATCATCGTGGCGTCAATCGACTACATCAAGCGGCCCGAAGTGATGCGGTCGCTCGAAGCCCTCACCTGGGATTTCGTGGCGTTTGATGAAGCGCACAACCTTGCCGGCCGATCGGATCGCGCAGCAGCGGCGCAGGCGGTTGGCCGGCGATCCCGTGCCGTCGCGCTCCTGACGGCAACACCCCATTCCGGCGACGACAAGGCCTTTCACAGGTTGTGCAGCATCGGCGATGTGAACGACGCGGACCGTAACCGCCTTCGCCAAGGCTACGGCGGTCCGCCGAAGCTTCACGCGGAGGCGGAAGGTCCGCGCCGCAACGTGGGCTATCCGCTGTTGATGTTCAGGCGCACCCGAGCCGACGCCGGCATCGCCGTGTCGCGTCGAACCACGCTCCTGCACGTCAGGCCGACGGCCGCCGAGGCGGCCATGCATGCGGCGCTTGTGGCGTACGCCCGCCTCGCATGGGTCGAATCGGCCGGCGACCGGGCACCGGGCGCGAAGCTGGCCATGACGGTGCTCACGCGCCGCGCGTGCAGCAGCGCGGGATCGCTGGCGCGGTCGGTTGAGCGGCGGCTCGCGCTCCTGCAGGACGCGCCGCAGGACGGCGCGCAGATGCATCTCCCGTTTGTGGATGCGTCTGCAGACGACGAAGAGCCGGGGGCGTGCCTGGGGTCGCGCGGGCTGCGCGACGCGGGCGAGGAACGTGCGCGGCTGCAGGAAATCCTGGAACTGGCGCGCAGGGCGTCTGCCGGCGAAAGCAAGCTGGCCTTTCTGCGCCGGCTCACGAAGAGGATTTCGGAGCCGGCGATCATCTTTACGGAGTATCGCGACACGCTCGAGCGGCTGGCCGCCGCGTTGTCCGGTATCGATGCCGTGCAGCTCCACGGCGGGCTGACGTCGCGAGAGCGGGTCGACGCGCTGACGCGCTTTACGTCCGGCGACGCTCGTCTGCTGCTCGCCACCGATGCCGCCAGCGAGGGTCTCAACCTGCACCACCGCTGCCGGCTGGTGATCAATCTGGAGCTTCCGTGGACGCCCGTCCGGCTCGATCAGCGGGCCGGGCGCGTCGATCGCATCGGGCAGCCGCGCAAGGTCCACGCGATCCGGCTCGTGGCGGCCGGGACGTGCGAAGAGTCGGTGCTCGCGCGGCTGGCGGTGCGCATCGACCGGATGCGGGATGCACTCGGCGCGATGCCTGACGAACAGGGTGTGGCCGAATCGGTTCTTGGCGCCGCAGCGATTCCCACAGTCGGTCCGTCCACTCCGATCGCGGGCACCGGCCTCGTCCACATCGACCTGCGGCGCGAGGCAGCGGAGGAGGCCGAGCGCCTTGCCGGCGCGAAAGCGTGGCTGGCGGCGAGCGATGACTATCCGGGATCGCGTCCGGTGATCGCCCGGCTGCGCGCCCGGCGTACCTCGAAGCGCGAATGCCTGTGGGCATTTCGCGTTTCAGCGGCGAGCGCATCCGACCAGATCGTGTGGGAAACGATCCTGGCCGCCGCCGCCAATCTTGCTGTGACGCCCGAACGGTCGGCGTGGGTGACGCGCGCCCTCCTGCGGAACGGCCCGGCGCTACTGAGCCTTATCGAAGACGGACACGCCCGCCAGGTCGACGTGCTTCGCGCAGCGTTGCGCCGGCCGATCGATCTCTGGGTACGGCGCGAACGCGATCTGATGGCCGTGATGCGCGAGGACCACGCGCGCATGTCGGCGGCACTGCTGCAGGGCGCGCTCTTCGATCGCCGCAGCGACCGGGCAGCGGCATCGCAGACGGCGCTCCTCGAGGAGGCCCTCGGCCATTGCCGCGCCCGGCTGGAGGAGCTTCGCGCCTGCGATCACGTGCGCGCCGGGCGCTGCGACCTGGCGTTCGCCGTGATGCTCGAATGACATGGCGGCCGGCGTGCGCGGACGTCTCGTCAGCGCGGGGTTCGCGGACACCGTGCTGCACACCTTGCCGGACGCTGAGGCGCCTCCGCCCCTCGTCATTCGCGCCCTCGAGGCCTGGTCGGATCGCCGCGACGCGTCGCTGGGCCCGGCCTCGAGCATTCGCGCCATCGCCGACGTCGCCGTCCTCCCTCTTCTGAAGATTCTCGGGTTCGCCATCGAGCGGCGAATCGATGAACGCGCGCGGGTGATCCTCGACGCGGTGACGCCTTCCCGCGTCCGCGTACCGGTCATCGTCGCCGCCTGGAACGAATCGCTCGACCGGGCATGGCGCGACGCCGTGGTCGAGGGCGTCCGATCGGATGCCCGGTGGTGCTTCTGCTGCAACGGCACGGCCCTTCGCATCGTCGATGGTCACCACACCTGGTCGCGGCACCACCTCGAGTTCGACCTCGCGCTGGCGCCCAGGGACGCGCCGGCAAGGACCCTGTTCTGGAGTCTGGCTCGCGCCGCAGCGATGTCGGGGCAGCCGCCCTTCCTTGACCGCGCGAGCGCGCTCTCTGCCCGCCACGGCTCGGCTGTCTGCAAGGCGCTTGGCGATGGCGTCCTCGAAGCCCTCGAGCTTCTCCTTGCGGCACTGGCATCACGACGAGGCCACAGCCCGTTCGTCCTCTTCGATCAATCCCTGACCGTGCTGTACCGGGTGCTGTTCCTGCTTTTCGCGGAAGCACGCGGCCTCGTTCCCATGTGGCATCCCGTCTATCGCGACCGCTACAGCATCGAGGCGATTGTCACGACCCTTCTGGCGGGCCGCCCCTGCCGCGGGATCTGGCAGGCCGTGCTGGCGATCTCCCGGCTCGCGCATGCGGGCTGCTCCGCCGGGGAGCTCAAGGTCACGCCGTTCAACGGCCGCCTCTTTGCGCCGGTTCATTCAGCGGCATTCGATCGCACGCGGATCGATGACCGCGTCATGGGCGCGGCGGTGATGGCGATCGGCACGACGGCCGGTGCACCGATGGGACGCACCCGGATTTCCTACAAGGATCTCGACGTCGAACAGCTTGGCGCGGTGTACGAGCGAGTGCTCGATTACGAGCCGGCGCCTGCCCGCCGAAGCCTTGGCGAAGGCGGGCCGAGACTCGCGCGAACGGGCGACGCACGGCGGTCG
>Ga0209640_10002934_pt1 | contig 14948 bp, 11 predicted proteins | sample RifCSP10_1_FD_184018 | JGI IMG/M metagenome (GOLD analysis project Ga0209640, IMG submission 184018) | Soil microbial communities from Rifle, Colorado - Rifle CSP2_sed 10_1 (SPAdes) (version 2) | ecosystem: Environmental > Terrestrial > Deep subsurface > Rock core/Sediment | place: Rifle...
TAGCGCAGCCTGGTAGCGCATCTGCTTTGGGAGCAGAGAGTCGGGGGTTCAAATCCCTCTGCCCCGACCAAATCCTAAAATTATCAGGTCTTCACAAAGAATGACCAGATAATTTTAGGATAGGACAGGGGATTGGAATCCGCTCTGGGGTTCACAAATTTGTCTGGAACAAATTTGAACGTGCACAGCACGGCCCGAAGGGCGGAGTACAGGGATGTACGGAGTAAATCCCTCTGCCCCGACCAGATTCAGTGTAAAGTTAAAAGTATAAAGTGGAAAGAAATCAATACTCTTTTAACTTTGAACTTTATTCTTTTCACTTATATAGCGCCCGTAGCTCATCCGGACAGAGCATCGGCCTTCTAAGCCGAGGGTAGGAGGTTCGAGTCCTCTCGGGCGCGCCAAAAAAAGTAACAAGCTATAAGCGACAAGCAACAAGTTTGTATGTGTGTTAAATAAGTTTGATATGGTGGATACTTGTAGCTTATGGCTTATTGCTTGTGACTGTTTTTTTATGGTGAGCGTAGCTCAGTTGGTAGAGCGCAGGATTGTGGATCCTGTGGTCGTGGGTTCGAGCCCCATCGCTCACCCCATCTACTATAGTTAAAAGTGGAAAGCAAAAAGTACAAAGATTCAATGAAATATAGTTATAAACTCGATACTCACACTTTTCACTTTCAACTTTATACTTTGCTCTGGTTTCAGGGCCGTTAGCTCAGCTGGTAGAGCAGGGGACTCTTAATCCCAAGGTCGTAGGTTCGACCCCTACACGGCCCACCAAAATAATTCACGATCAGGCAGCTTGTATCTGACGATGCTGGCAATCCTTGCGGATTGCAAAGGTTCTAGCCCGCATTTCTCACCACCAACCTACTACGGACGTCGATCCATTCGCCGTGACGGGCTGTACTCCATCAGCCCGGCTCGACGTAGTGTCGGCTACGCCTTCACCGTCCTTCAGTCCGTGCAGCCCATCACAGCGACGCCTCGGCGTCCTCACTACGGCAGGCGGTGGGAAATGCGGGCTTAGCTGATGGAAACCATCCATGGTTTTCACTCAAGACATCCATGTCCTTCGACCTTCGGTCAGACTTCGTCTGTGCAAATCAGCTTTCCTGCTGATTTGTCACCCGATGGGCGGGCTTACAGCCGTCCACAAAATCGTCAGGAACGATTTTGAACATCCTGACAGGCAGGATGGCCCGTGAGGGTGAGCTATAGGGATATAGCGAGTAAATCTGATCCCGTCAAATTTGTCGACCCCTGCACGGCCCACCACTCCCGAACTTAAGTAGTGAACATGTAAGATTATGATTCTGATCAATCAGTAGGGAGATCGAGTCAGGCATGTCGTCAGCCCGGGAAATTATCCATTCTCATTTCCGTCAAACTGGATTAGGATAATGAACCATATTGATGACTAGAGTCTAAATTGCATGAATATGAATCGTTACATCGAAATATTTTGGCGTGTAGTTGTGATTACAGGCTTGTTTTCATGCACTTTGTCAGCGGCTGTGCAATCTGATTTATCCGACATTTCGATTGCCCATTTTTCATCACAACCGGCTATTGAGACGATATTTTATACGGCTCAGGCTGATGAGCAGTCGCAACAGAAACCTCCGCCCAAATCGGGAACGCTGGTATTGCCGGCAGATTATGGCAAGCAGGAAAATGCCAAGGAAAAAACCTGCATCAGAGTATGCAGTGATTGGGGTGAAACTTGTGTATACGATATGAATAAGGGAAGAAAATGTCGACGAACCTGCAAAGAAACAGCGATGGAATGTTTTGACCAGTAAATTGTCGTTCCGATTTTCAGTTTAACAATCCGCAAATCTTTACCTTTTTCCGGCTAATCCGCTTTATGTGATAATGTCTGCCAGGCGTGACCATTACATCCGATACAATGTATTAGTCGCGTGAAGGAAAATTCTGCGAAAGTGGCGGAATCGGCAGACGCGCTGGTTTTAGATGCCAGTGGGGAAACCCGTGAGAGTTCGAGCCTCTCCTTTCGCACCACCATATACATAACTCATTGAAAATAAAATAAGAATACTATTTATATGCAAGTCACAGTTGAAGCAAATAGCAAGCTGGAAAGAACCGTAACGGTTGCAGTCCCGGAGGATAAAATTGCCAGTGAAGTGGAAAACAGGCTGAGACACCTGTCCCAGACTTCCCGCATCCAGGGATTCAGACCCGGTAAAGCCCCATACAAGTTAATCCGCCAGCGGTTTGGTGAACAGATACGCCAGGAAGTTGTTGGTATGGTCTTGCAATCCAGTCTGAACGAAGCCATCACCCAGGAAAGTCTCCGCCCGGCCGGTAGTCCGGAAATCGGGAAACTTGATGCAGAGCAAGGTAAAGGACTGTCCTATACGGCAAAATTTGAGGTGTTTCCGGAAATCCAGATCAACCCTGTTGAAGAACTCAAAATAGAAAAGGCTATTTGTGAAATTACGGATAAGGATATCGACAAGATGATCGATATTCTGAGGAACCAGCATTATGAGTTGAAGGTGGTGGATCGGGCATCCAGGGGTGAAGATATCGTCGAGGTCGATTACAAGGGTTTCATAGGTGGCGAACCATTCGCTGGCGGTGACGCAGCGAATTTTAAGATCGATTTAAGTAAAAAACGCTTACTGGAAGGTTTTGAAGCCGGCCTGATTGGTAAAAACGCCGGAGAGGAAGTGATTTTGAATCTGCAATTTCCGGATACATATCATGTTAAGGAAATAGCCGGTAAACCGGCGGAATTCAAGGTGAAAATCGGAAGTGTAAACGAAAAGGTACCCCCTGAATTAAATGATGAGTTTTACAAGACTTTCGGTGTGGAGAATGGCGGTCTGGAAGCATTCCGCAAACAGATCAAGGATCAGATGGAACGGGAAGCCGGTCAGGTACTGCGTAATCGCCTGAGAGAGTCAATTATGAAAGCACTGCAGGCCGCCAATACCGTGGAGTTGCCGAAGGTGATGGTTGCCCATGAAAAACACCGTCTACGGCACCAATTTGAGCATAATCTCAAGGCTCAGGGGTTGAAATCAGCTGATGTACAGCTCCCGGATGATGACGGAATATTTGAAGAGCAGGCCCGTAACCGGGTTACTTTACAACTGCTGGTCGGGGAGTTGATCAGGCTGAATAATATCAAGGTTGATGCCGAGAAGGTCAGGCAGACGGTGATGCAGTATGCCGAGAATTATCAGGACCCTGCAGCTTTATTAAACTGGTACTATAACGACAAGGAGCGAATGGCAGAAATTGAGGCGGTAACTCTGGAAAATCAGATAATAGACTGGATCGCTGAACGCGCCAAAGTGACTAATTTAAACTTGACGTTTGACGAGTGTATGAATAAAGGGCAGACTGAATCAGACTAAAGCTAAAGCCGATTTTAACCGATATCTGAAAGACTATGAAAAATCAAGAAATACAGGGACTTAACCTTGTTCCAATGGTTGTGGAGCAGACTTCGCGCGGCGAGCGCGCTTATGATATCTATTCACGGCTGCTGAAGGATCGTTTGGTCTTTCTGATTGGACCCGTTGAAGATAATGTAGCCAATCTCATCGTTGCCCAGTTACTTTATCTGGAATCGGAAAATCCTGATAAAGACATTCATCTCTATATTAATTCACCTGGTGGTTCCGTGTCGGCGGGTTTGGCGATTTATGACACCATGCAATTTATCAAGCCGGATGTCAGCACCATGTGCGTAGGACAGGCAGCCAGCATGGGTGCCCTGTTGCTGTCCGGAGGCAAGAAGGGCAAGCGGTTTTGTTTGCCACATACCAGGGTTATGATTCATCAACCATTGGGCGGGTTCCAGGGGCAGGCTACCGATATTGATATCCATGCCCGGGAAATTTTGAATGCGCGGGAACAGTTAAATGAAATACTGGTAAAGCATACCGGGCAATCGCTTGAGAAAATCAGCCGGGATACGGAAAGAGACCACTTTTTAGGCGCGGTCGAGGCCAAAGCCTACGGGTTGATAGATGAAGTCCTGGTTGATCGCAAAACATTACCTATGGACAATAGCAAAGCAAAGGAACTGATTGCAGCCAAAGATAAGATCTGAATGGTATAACGCTCATCGATAACTGAGATTCCATATGAGTACGAATAAACAGGGTAAAGGCGGCGACGGTGATCGGCTTTTGTACTGCTCTTTTTGCGGTAAAAGTCAGCATGAGGTGCGTAAACTCATTGCCGGACCTTCGGTGTTTATCTGCGATGAATGTGTAGAGCTCTGTAACGACATCATTCGCGAAGAAATTCAGGACAAATCTGTCACTGGTGATGGTCACAGTTTGCCGACACCACATGAAATCAGAAAAATTCTCGATGAATATGTGATCGGCCAGAACCTGGCGAAAAAGATTTTGTCGGTGGCTGTATATAATCATTACAAGAGATTGGATGCCGGTATCAAGAAATCAGATGTGGAACTGGCTAAAAGCAATGTTTTATTGATTGGTCCCACAGGTTGCGGCAAGACCTTGCTTGCTGAAACACTGGCACGATTGTTGAATGTTCCATTTACCATCGCAGATGCGACAACTCTGACGGAAGCAGGTTATGTCGGCGAGGACGTGGAGAATATCATCCAGAAATTGCTACAGAAATGCGATTACGATGTGGAAAAGGCCCAGACCGGCATAGTCTATATCGACGAGATCGATAAAATCTCGCGTAAGTCTGACAACCCCTCCATCACGCGTGACGTATCCGGTGAAGGCGTGCAGCAGGCATTGCTGAAATTGATCGAGGGTACTGTGGCATCCGTTCCGCCTCAAGGCGGCCGCAAGCATCCGCAACAGGAGTTCCTGCAGGTTAATACCGCGAATATTCTCTTCATCTGCGGCGGTGCATTCGGTGGGCTGGATCGCATCATACGGGACCGCTCTGAGAAGGGTGGTATAGGCTTTGCAGCGGAAATAACCAGCCTGGAAGACAAGAAAAGCATCAGTCAGCTGTTACAGAATGTGGAACCAGAGGATTTGATCAAGTACGGCTTGATACCCGAGTTTGTCGGGCGCTTACCGGTCATAGCGACTCTCGATGAACTGGATGAAAAACAATTAATGCAAATATTACTTGAGCCCAAAAATGCGATTACCAAGCAGTATGCAAGGTTGTTCGAGATGGAAGGATGTGAAATCGAATTCCGCGAGGATGCCCTGCGTAAAGTCGCCCGCCGCTCGATGGAGCGCAAAACCGGGGCTCGCGGCTTGCGCTCCATACTGGAAAAAGTGCTGTTAGATACGATGTATGACCTGCCGTCGATGGAAAACGTGACCAAGGTAGTGGTGGACGCCGGCGTGATCAATGGTGAATCTCGGCCATTAGTCATTTATGAAGGCACAGAAATACCCAAATCCAAGGCGGCAGCGGACTAAAATTTAAAATATCGCGTGGAAATTAGTTCGGTCCGGATAGCTCCGGTTCTGAAACTGGCTTTCTCAATTGGCGCTGTTAGTTGACGTGACTTAAATGCACAGGCGCTTGAAATGTAAACTGACTATCACCATATGTGATTAGTAAATCAGTCTAAGAAAACAGGTAAAACTTATGACTTCCACGGATCCAGACAACATTTACCCGGTATTGCCCCTCCGGGACGTCGTGGTTTACCCGCATATGGTAATCCCGCTCTTCGTAGGACGGGACAAATCGATTCAGGCCCTGGATAAATCCATGGGTGGTAGCAAGCAGATCCTGCTCGTTGCCCAAAAAAGTGCGGCGGAAGATGAGCCCAAGATCGACGAGATCTACCGGATCGGCACTATCTCAAATATCCTCCAATTATTGAAATTACCTGACGGTACTATCAAAGTCCTGGTCGAGGGCGTAAAACGGGCCAAGATTACAGAATTTACAGAAACCGGTTCCATGTTTTCCGCTACCGCTGAAATCCTGGAGTCCGTCTACGGGGATGAGAAGGAACTGGATGTGCTCAGCCGATCCGCGATCAGCCAATTTGAACATTACGTCAAATTGAATAAAAAAGTCCCGCCGGAAATCCTTTCTTCTCTGGCCGGTATTGATGACGCCAGCCGCCTGGCCGATACGATTGCCGCGCATATGTCGATCAAGATCGAGGAGAAGCAGAATATACTTGAGCATGTAAATCTGTTTGAACGGATTGAATATCTCATTTCGCTCATGGAATCAGAGATAGATCTGCTGCAGGTCGAAAAACGGATCCGCGGACGGGTGAAGTCGCAAATGGAAAAGAGCCAGCGTGAATATTATTTAAACGAACAGATGAAGGCTATCCAGAAGGAACTGGGTGAGATGGAGGACGTGCCCAATGAGATTGAAGAGTTGTCACGCAAGATTGAATCTTCCGGCATGCATAAGGAGGCCAAGGATAAGGCGACTTCGGAGTTAAACAAACTGAAAATGATGTCCCCCATGTCTGCCGAGGCGACAGTGGTACGCAACTACTTGGACTGGCTCGTCAGTGTTCCCTGGAAAAAACGCAGCAAGATTTCGCGGGATATCAAACAAGCTGAGGAAATTCTGGAAGCAGACCATTACGGGCTCGAAAAAGTCAAGGAACGTATTCTGGAATATCTCGCTGTTCAGCAGCGGGTCAAGAAAATGAAAGGACCGATTTTATGTCTGGTCGGACCACCGGGCGTGGGTAAAACCTCACTTGGTCGATCCATTGCCAGGGCAACCAATCGCAAATTCGTGCGTATGTCTTTGGGTGGCGTGCGTGATGAAGCGGAGATACGTGGTCACCGGCGTACCTACATCGGCTCCATGCCGGGAAAGATTGTCCAGAGCATGTCCAAGATTGGCACCAAGAATCCGTTGATGCTGTTGGATGAAGTCGACAAAATGGCCATGGATTTCCGCGGTGATCCGGCATCGGCATTGCTGGAAGTGCTGGATCCTGAACAAAATCATACCTTTAACGACCATTATCTGGAAGTGGATTATGATTTATCTGAGGTAATGTTCGTAACAACGGCGAACAGTTTGAACATTCCACCGGCGCTGCTGGATCGCATGGAAGTGATTAGACTGTCAGGATATACCGAGGACGAAAAATTGAATATCGCGGTCCAATATCTGATCCCGAAACAACTGCAGAGCCATGGTCTGAAGCCGGCAGAGATTTCTATCAGTGAGACGACAATCCGGGAACTGATCCGCTACTACACCAGGGAGGCGGGCGTCCGTAATCTGGAACGTGAAATCGCCAATCTCTGCCGCAAGGTTGTGAAAAAGATCCTGCTAAAACCGGATACCAAACGCATGATCATTACGCCGAAACGCGTGGAAGAGTTGCTGGGAGTACAACGGTATCGTTTTGGCAGGGCCGAGAACGAAGATCGTATCGGCCAGGTTACCGGTTTGGCCTGGACCGAAGTCGGTGGCGATCTACTGACTATCGAAGCTGCGGTGTTACAGGGCAAAGGAAAGGTGATCCGCACCGGCCAGCTCGGTGATGTCATGATGGAATCCATAGAGGCGGCGATGACGGTGGTCAGGAGCCGCAGTGAGATTCTGAATATTGAACCGAATTTTTACAAGGAACATGATTTTCATATACATGTTCCGGAAGGCGCAACGCCGAAGGACGGCCCCAGTGCCGGTGTCGCCATGTGTACTGCGATTGTATCTGCTTTAACGGCCATTCCAGTCCACTCCAATGTCGCCATGACCGGTGAAATCACCTTGCGCGGGGAAGTCTTGCCCATCGGTGGGTTGAAGGAGAAGCTTCTGGCGGCGCTGCGCGGTGGCATCGATACGGTGTTGATCCCATGGGAGAATAAACGGGAAATGGCCGAGATTCCTAAAAATATCAAACAGCATCTCGATATCCGGCCCGTGCGCTGGATTGATGAAGTCTTGGCAGTAGCCTTGCAGAAATTGCCTGAACGTAAGGCAGGAGTTCCTGGTAAGGCTGACGTTGTGAAGCAGGATGAGGCAGCGACCGGAAAGGAAAATGATATTATCCGTCCGCATTAAGCGCTAGTCATCGCCGGGGTCAGATCCGGGTGGGCATGGATAAGTTTATGTATCCATTCTCCATAGGATAATGTAGCGCACGTACATGTTTTGCATGGTTCGGTGCAACTGAACTTCCAGGAACAATCGTGAGCGATCGCATATATCCAGGTATTTTTTCTAAAATACACCGTGTACTCCTTGACGCCAATCTGACCGCTTGATATAAAGCATCGACTGATTCACCGAGCCGATACACTGGTTTCAACCACCTCCGTTAATCACAACATTACAAATTGGGGAAATGAGAAAGGGGAAGAAAGACTATGAATAAAGCTGAACTGATCGATGCTGTAGCAAATTCCGCTGATATCTCTAAAGCCGCTGCTGGCCGGGCAATTGATGGCGCTATCACTGCGATAACAAAAGCACTTAAAAAAGGTGACTCCGTAACACTGGTCGGATTTGGAACATTTTCCGTCCGGAAGCGCGCCGCCAGAAACGGGCGCAATCCGAGGACTGGTGAAACAATCAAAATCAGGGCTTCAAAAGTACCAGGTTTCAAATCTGGAAAAGCACTCAAGGTTGCCGTAAACTAGCGCGCCTCCTTGGGTGCTTAGCTCAGCTGGGAGAGCGCCGCCCTTACAAGGCGGAGGTCGTGGGTTCGAACCCCCCAGCACCCACCAAAACTCCGGAGTGGTAGTTCAGTTGGTTAGAATACCGGCCTGTCACGCCGGGGGTCGCGGGTTCGAGCCCCGTCCACTCCGCCAGCTTTCATAAGGCGTACCGCCGCGAGGCGCGTGCGCCTGTTTCCTTTAGAATATACTAAAATTCACGCTACTCTTTAGGCTATGTTACTGAAAATTCGAGAAATAGTTTCCGGCTGGCTGGCTTCAGTCATCGTTGCGTTATTGATTATCCCGTTCGCCTTCTGGGGAATAAACTATTACTTTGGTTCTGGAAGCGCGGTATTGGCCCTGGAAGTTAATGATACCGGTATCAGCCTGCAGGAGTTTCAGCAAGCCTATCAAACCACCCGGCAACGTTGGCAGTCACTATCTGGTAATAGTGCCACTGCGGAACAGGAATCCATGCTGAAACAGAATACCGTGGATGTCCTGATCGAAAGGGAATTGATCAGGCAAATCAATGAGGCCCTGGGTTTAAAAATCGGCGACCGGCAACTGACTGACACCATCAGGAAAATCCCGGAATTTCAGGGCATCAATGGGTTTGATAATGTGATCTACGAACAAAGCATTTCGCAAATGGGCTATAACTCACCGAGCTTTGAAACGCAGATGCGGACTGATATAGCTGCGGCTCAATTACAGAATTCGATTGCACAGGGGAGTTTTATCACTGACGCCGAACTGGATCAGATGGTGAGTGTCCTTAGACAGGAACGTGATATCAGCTACGCCATACTCTCTTCCGATGCGTTAAAGGAAAAGATCGAAATCAGTGAAGACGACATAAAATCGCATTACGAAGCACAGGAACAGGAATATCAGGAACCCGAACAGGTCAGGATCGCCTATGTCGACTTGGCGCGACAAAAGATGGCGGATGCCGTAGCGGTTGATGATGCCGGTTTACAGGCCTATTACGAGAATAATAAGACATTGTATGAAGTCGAGGACCAAAGGAAGTTCAAGCAACTGTTCATTGCCACAGGCGAGGAAGCAACACCGGAGCAAATCACTGCGGCCAAGGCTGAAATTCAGTCGCTGCATGACTTAATCGTGGCCGGTTCAAGCTTTGAGGATGCTGTAGCGACACGTAAGAACGACGCAGTTCCGGGTGTCGAGATAGTCGATCAGGATTTCATGACCAAAGGCATCATGGAGCCTGAAGTTGATGCGATACTATTTACCTTGAATGAAGGAGAAGTGAGTGCACCAATCGCAACGACAAACGGAATGCATATCATCAGACTCGATAGTATTAAAGGTGGCGCCAAAAATACTTTCGAGGATGTCAGGGATCAGGTGGAGCAGGATTACAGGTTGTCGCTGATAGAGTCCGATTTCGTCAATGCTGTCGATCAATTGACCAATCTGGCTTTCGAGCATCCGGATACCCTGGAGGTAATCGCTGATACTCTGAATCTGACTGTATATGAATCGCCGCTTTTTGATCGGCAATGGCAACCAGAGGATTTATTAAGAAACCCGAAAATTATAAGTGCCAGTTTCAGCGATGAAGTATTGACCGACGGCAATAACAGTGAACCGATAGAGATTGAAGACAATCGCTTGATTGTGTTGCGGGTTATGGAGCATAAACCAGCGAAGAAAAGGCCGCTGGATGAGGTTCGCGATCGGATTATTACACGCCTTAGATTCGAGCGTGCCCGGGATGAAACCAGGAACAAGGGCGAGTTGATTGTTAGTGCCCTGAAGAATAATACCGACTCGAAACAGATTGCCAGCGAATATGGATTTGAGTGGCGGCGGGCGGATGGTATCAAACGGGATAACGCTGAAATAGACAATTCAATATTGAATTCGGCTTTTCGTCTGGGGCGGCCGCAATCAGGCCAGCATATTTACGGAGGCAGCTCACTGAATTCCGGAGATTACGCGGTTGTCGCGGTGGAAGCTGTCCGGGACGCTGCGACTGATGCCATGTCCGCTGAGGAGTCAAGCGCGTTAAAACAACAATTGCAGCAGGTCGAAACTAATGATGCCCTGGCACAGATGATCAACGACTTAAAATCTAAATCGGATATCCAGGTTTTTTCGGATAATCTGTAGAAACAGCCACAAGTCACAAGCCATAAGCTACAAGATTTATCTTTAGATCGCGCCAACGGAATTGTAACCGCAATCGACATAGGTCACTTCACCGGTGATGGCGGAGGCGTAATCGGAACAAAGGAATGCGGCAACGTTACCAACCTCCTCAATCGTGACGTTGCGCCGGAGTGGGGCAACTCTTTCGACATGAGCCAGAAAATCCTTCAGGCCTTTGATACCGGATGCCGCCAGGGTGCGTATCGGACCCGAGGAGATGGCATTGACGCGGGTTCCTTCCGGGCCGAGGCTGGCAGCCATATAGCGCATATTGGCTTCCAGGCTGGCCTTGGCCACACCCATAACATTGTAATTGGGCATGGCGCGGACCGCCCCAATATAACTCAAGGTCAGCATGGCGCCATGCCGACCCTGCATCATGGGCCGGGCAGCATCCGCCAGCGCCGAGAAACTGTAGGAACTGATTTCATGCGCCATCAGAAAACCCGCGCGTGTGACATTCTCCAGATAATCACCCTCGAGCTGCTCTTTGGGGGCATGGGCCACGGAATGCACCAGTATGTCCAGGTGGTCCCAGTAATCATCCAGATGTTCGAAGACGGCCTGGATTTGTCCGTCGTTGGCGACGTCACAGGGGACTGTGATTTCCGAATCGGTTTCACGCGCGAAGGTTTCCACGCGTTCGCGCAGTCTTTCATTCTGGTAAGTGAATGCCAGTCTCGCTCCTTCACGGCGCATGGCCTGGGCGATACCCCAGGCGATAGAACGATTGCTGGCCACCCCGACGATCAAGGCGTTCTTGTTTTCTAGCAGACCCATAACCAACCTCGCAATGTTCTTGGTAATTATTTTTATGTTATTTTGTCACGCTGAATATCAAAAACAAAATTACTTTAGCTTGCAGCTCAGGATTTCGGGGAATAAGGCATAAAACGACGCTGACGTTCCTTGACTGGGTCCGGGACCGGAATGGCCGAGAGTAATGCCTGCGTATACGGATGCTGCGGTGACTGAAACAGTGTTTCCGTGTCTGCCAGTTCCACGATTTTGCCCCGGTACATGACAGCGGTCCGATCGGTTATGTAACGGATCACTGACAAGTCATGGGAGATAAACAGCATGGACAGCGCGTATTTGTCATTTAATTCCCGTAACAGCCGCAGGATTTGCGCACGGATAGTAACGTCCAGCGACGAGACCGGTTCGTCCGCGATAAGCAGTTTCGGCCGCAGGGCGATGGCCCTGGCAATGGCGATGCGCTGGCGTTGCCCACCCGAGAATTCATGCGGATATTTACGCAAATGGCTTGCATCCAGACCGACATCCTGCAGCAACTGCAGGATCTGATTCTGTAAATCTGCCGTTGTTAGTTTACCTTTGATCAGGATAGCCTCGGCCAGGGTATCCTGAATGGTCAACCGTGGATTTAATGAGGCATAAGGGTTCTGGAATATCATTTGTATTTCCGGCCGGATCGTTCGTAACTTGCGCCGCTCGAGGGTGAGTAAATCCACTCCCTGCAGGCGTATGACGCCGGAGGTGACCTGCGTTAACCGCATAATCGAGCGTCCGGTTGTGGACTTGCCACTACCCGATTCACCGACCAGACCCAGGATTTCGCCCTGCTGTAATTCCAGTGTCACATCATCGACCGCCTTGATGATTTGGCCGCCCGCTCGGTTGAAGAAACCGGTAGGTAACCGGTAGTAGGTTTTCAGGTTTTCGACAGATAATAAATGCCCCGCATTGCCTGACGCCTGCGCAACAAATTTCCGCGGATTGGCAGTAATTAAAACGGAGTTCAGCAGGTTTTTCGTATAGTCAGCCTGGGGCCGATAAAAAATAGTCTCGGCTGACCCTTGTTCAACCACTTTCCCCCGGTGCATGACCAGAATGTGATCGGCAAGGCCGGCGATAACGCCCAGATCGTGGGTAATGAAAATTACGGCGAGATTATGCCTGGCTTGCAGATTTTTTATCAGTTCGAGAATTTGCGCCTGGATGGTGACATCCAGGGCTGTGGTCGGTTCGTCCGCAATCAGGATTTCCGGATTGGTCAGCAAGGCCATGGCAATCATGACGCGCTGTCGCATGCCGCCGGAAAATTCGTGCGGATAACAATTGATGCGCCGCGCTGGATCGGCTATGCCTACTTCATCCATGACTTGCAGAACTCTGGTCATAGCGGCCTTGCGGGAGAAATGCAGATGGATGTGCAATGGTTCGAGTAACTGGGTGCCGATCGTCAGATAGGGATTCAGGGAGGTCATGGGATCCTGGAAGATCATGGCGATGCGATGGCCGCGGATCTTGCGCAGGACTTGTTCGCCGGCTTGCAGCAAATCGGTACCGGCGAACATGGCGCGGCCGCTTTCGATGCGGGCCGGCGGTATCGGTAATAGCCCGAGTAAACTCTGACAGGTGACGGATTTGCCGGAACCCGATTCGCCGACGATACCCAGCGTTGTACTTCGTTGCAGTTCAAAATCAACGCCGTCAACGGCCTTGATGATACCATTGCGGGTATGAAAATATACCCTCAGGTCAGTGACTGTCAGCAGACTCATCCGCTGTGCCTAATCCCTGTATGCCCTGGGATCCAGCGCATCACGCAGACCATCGCCGAGGAAATTCAGCGCAAACAGCGTGGCGGACAGGATGGCCGCCGGGAAAAACAGCAGCCACGGATATTCTTCCATGGTTTCGACACCGGATGATATTAACAATCCCCACGAACTTTGCGGCGGCTGGACGCCAAGGCCGAGGAAGCTCAGGAAAGATTCAAGCAGGATAACGTTGGGTATGGTCAAGGTCGTATAGACGATTACGACACCCAGAATATTGGGCAGGACGTGACGAAAGATGATCCGGGGTTTCGACAACCCCATGGCGATCGCGGCTTCAATGTACTCCTGCTGCCGGATTGACAGCACCTCGCCGCGCACTATCCGGGCCATGGTCAGCCATTCGATGGCGCCGATCGCCAGGAACAGTAGAAAAAGATTGCGGCCGAATACCACCATCAGCAGGATAATGAAGATGGTGAATGGCAAGGCATAGAGAATATCCACGCTGCGCATCATGACGGCATCGGCGCGCCCACCCAGATAACCGGACACGGTACCCCAAAATACACCGATCGTCAGCGCCACGGCGGTTGCCAGCAGACCGACCATCAGCGAGATGCGGCTGCCGTACATGATACGGGTCAGCAGGTCCCGGCCAAAAGTGTCGGTGCCGAGCCAGTGGCTGGTTGATGGCGGGATGGCACCAAGTTCCAGATTCTGATCGGAGTAGGAGTATGGGGCTATCCAGGGAGTCAATACGGCTATCAGGCCGATAATTACCAGAATGCACAAGCCAGTCATCGCCAGTTTGTTGCTGGCCAGCCGCAACCAGGCATCCTGCCAGAGCGAGGTCCCTGATTCCGGCGTAGCCTGGCTGACAGCACTTTCGATAGTTGGATTTTCACCGGTTTGCTGCATAGTTACTTAGCTCCGCGATGCAATTTTGGGTTTAGCCACACCAGCATGATGTCGGCCAGCAGATTAAACAGGATAATTAAGGTCGCGAAAAATACCGTCATGCCCAGGATGAGGGTGTAGTCCCGGTTAAATGCGGCCTGGACATAGTAGCGACCCAGACCAGGTATTTGAAAAATGGTTTCGATAACGAACGATCCGCCCAGCAAACCTGCAACTGCCGGTCCCAGGAATGAAACTACCGGCTGCAGGCCACCGCGCAACGCATGCCTAAATACGATCATTGGTTTGGACACGCCCTTGGCCTTGGCAGTACGAATGAAATCCTGATTCAGAATTTCCAGCATGCCGCCACGGGCGAGTCTGGAGATGTAGGCCGCGAACACCAGACCGAGCGTCATTGACGGCAGAATTTTATCTCCGGGTATATAACCCCAGCCGGACACCGGGACCCATTCCAGCCAGATGCCGAAGATCAACACCAGCAGCGGCCCTAATACATAAGAGGGTAGGCAGATACCGGTCATGGCCAGAGACATGGGAATGTAGTCCTGCAGGGTGTTCGGTTTCAACGCGGCGATGACGCCACTGCCGATCCCTAACACCAGCGCAATCAGTAAAGCATAAAACCCAAGTTCAAAGGTTACAGGCATGCCGGCACCGATGATCTCCGTCACCGTACGTCCCGGATATTTAAAGGACGGACCGAACTTCCCGTGTAAAATAT
>Ga0209640_10002935_pt1 | contig 14947 bp, 16 predicted proteins | sample RifCSP10_1_FD_184018 | JGI IMG/M metagenome (GOLD analysis project Ga0209640, IMG submission 184018) | Soil microbial communities from Rifle, Colorado - Rifle CSP2_sed 10_1 (SPAdes) (version 2) | ecosystem: Environmental > Terrestrial > Deep subsurface > Rock core/Sediment | place: Rifle...
CCTCGGGGCTGATAAACGACTCGCCTTCGCGGCCCGCGACCCGGGACACCCGGATGTAACCATCAGCCGTTGCCGGAGTAGCTCGTGTCGTTCGCTTGCCGTCGGCACCCGTCGTCATGATCGGTCCTTCATCTCGATGGTTAGGGTCGGGTTGATGTCAGTACTCATCACGATATCGATATTTTAACCGATCTAGACGGCAACGGGATCGAGCTCTATCGTGACCGCCCGGTCGAGGATTGGCCGCGTTCGCCAGAGGGTGAAGGCGTCGCCATGTTCTCGCGCACACTCGATCTCGGCCCCCTTCTCGCCGAGGCCGAATAGGCCGCCAGGAGCGGCCTTGCGACGGCTCGGCTGCTACGATTTTGAAGTCAATCTAGAGCGAGTCCGGTTCGCGCGTGCGCCTTCCATACCCGTTCGTGAGTTGGTGAGGGAGGTGTTTTCTATGGCAACTGGAACCGTGAAGTGGTTCAACGACAGCAAGGGGTATGGCTTCATCACCCCGGACGAGGGTACGAAGGACCTGTTCGTCCATCACAGCAACATCGTCGGTGACGGCTACAAGAGCCTCGCCGAGGGTGCCCGCGTCGAGTTCGAGCCGCGCGAAGGGGCGAAGGGCCCCGAGGCGACGAACGTCGTCGCCGTCGCCGCCTAGTCGGCCGATCCGAGGCCGTGGCCGCTCAGGCGGCCACGGCTTCTCACCCGAGCAAGGAGCACGAATGAAAGAGAAGGAAGAGAAGCTCGAGGTCGAGGGTGAGGTCATCGAGGCCCTGCGCAGCAGGATGTTCAGGGTTCGGCTCGACAACGGGCACGAAGCTTTGGGGTACATGGGGGGCAGGATGAAGCGCTATCGCATCAGGGTGTTCCCGGGCGACCGTGTTCGCATCGAGCTCTCCTCGTACGACCTGACCCGCGGTCGCATCGTCTACCGCCTGAGCTGAAGGCAAGCTCGCCGCGGCGAGCGAAGGGCTCTCACGCGGCTCGGGCGACGGTCTTCGGCGTGCCGACGATTTCCCAGCAGACGGGGACCGTCTGCCGCCCGACGAGCAGTCGGTGGTCCTCTTCCACGGTGGCCGGCACCGAGTCTTCCGACTCCCACACGGTGAAGGTCATCACCTCCACTCCTCCCGCCAGGGGGCGAAGGAGCACCTCCGCCGATACGTTTCCGGGAGCCGACGCGTACCGTGCGAGCGGAACGTCTCGCAGATGCGCGGCGATCTCGTCGGCACTGTCGGTTGCTGCCCAGCCGCGCCAGATGCGGGCGATCATCTCCGTCTCCTCCTGGTCGGTTGCAATTTGCAACTCAGGTGACGGGACTCACTATGGCAGAGTGAGTTTCGTTCTGCAACTATCTGGGGATGGAGACAATGAATGTCCGAGACTTCCCACGCGACGCCTGTTCCATCGCCTCGACCCTCGAGGTGATCGGGGAGCGCTGGACGATGCACGTCCTGCGCGAGGCGTTCATGGGCGTGCGGCGCTTCGAGGACTTCCGGCGGAACATCGGCGTCGCACGGAACATCCTCAGCGACCGGCTCAACACGCTCGTCGCCGAGGGAATTCTCCGCCGCGAGCTCTACAGCGAACACCCGCCCCGCTCCGAATACCGGTTGACGCGAAAGGGAATCGACCTCTACGGAATCCTGATCGAGCTGATGAAGTGGGGAAACCGTTGGGCTCCCTGCTCGGATGGGCCCGCGGTCGTCCTGCGGCATCGCGAGTGCGGATCCGTGGTCGAGCCCGTGCTCGCGTGCCCGGGGTGCGGCAAACCCATGCAGGCGTGGGACCTGGAAGCTCTGCCCGGTCCGGCCATGACAAAGCGCGTCGAGGCAGCTGCGACGGGAGCCGGCTGATCCGGCACTCGAGACCGGCAGGCTGCTCAGGTCCGCGTTCGTGTCCGTCGGCGGGTACCACGACGAGTAGCCGCCCGGCCTCCTGTCCGTTCGCTATACCTCAAGCATGAGCTCGCCGAAGCCCGTCGAGCAGCTCGACCGGGTCGTGATCCGCTTCGCCGGCGACTCCGGTGACGGCATGCAGCTCACGGGAGACCGCTTCACGAGCGAGACGGCGGTCTTCGGCAACGATCTCGTGACCCTCCCCGACTTTCCGGCCGAGATCCGTGCTCCCGCGGGCTCACTCCCCGGCGTCTCGGGTTTCCAGGTCCACTTCGCAGATCACGACATCCTCACGCCGGGCGACCAGCCGAATGTCCTCGTCGCGATGAACCCGGCCGCGCTCAAGGTCAACGTCACCGACCTGCCCAAGGGCGCGACGATCATCGTCAACACCGACGCCTTCAACGACCGCAACCTGCAGAAGGCCGGCTACGAGTCGAACCCGCTCGAGGACGGGTCGCTCTCAAACTTCCACGTACACGAGGTCGCGCTCTCCTCGATGACCGTCGAGGCGCTTCGAGACATCGCCGGGATCACCTCGCGAGAGGCGGAGCGCTCCAAGAACTTCTTCGCGCTCGGTCTCATGTCGTGGCTGTACCACCGCCCCGCGGAGGGGACGCTCGCCTTCATCGAGACCAAGTTCGCAGGGCGACCGGAGATCGCAGAGGCGAACACGAAGGCCTTCAAGGCAGGCTGGAACTACGGCGAGACGTCCGAGGACTTCGCCGTCTCGTACGAGATCGCACCCGCGAAGCTCGAGCCCGGCACGTACCGCCAGATCTCGGGGAACTCCGCGCTCACCTACGGGCTGGTCGCCGCGAGCAAGCTCTCCGGGCTTCCGCTCTTCCTCGGTGCGTATCCGATCACACCTGCGTCGAGCGTCCTCGAGGAGCTGGCGCAGCTCAAGCAGTTCGGCGTCCGTACCTTCCAGGCCGAGGACGAGATCGCGGCGTCGGGGGCGGCGCTCGGTGCCGCCTTCGGAGGCGCGCTCGGCGTCACGACGTCTGCGGGCCCGGGCGTCGTGCTCAAGTCCGAGACCGTTGGGCTCGCGGTCACTCTCGAGCTTCCGCTCATCGTCGTCGACATCCAGCGCGCGGGGCCGTCGACCGGCATGCCGACGAAGCCCGAGCAGGCCGACCTGCTGATGGTCATGTTCGGCCGGAACTCCGAGTCCCCGGTGCCCGTCGTCGCGGCGTCGACACCCGCAGGCTGCTTCCACGCGGCGATCGAAGCCGCTCGGATCGCGATCAAGTACCGAACGCCTGTGTTCCTTCTCTCCGACGCGTACCTGGCCAACGGCTCGGAGCCATGGCTGATCCCGGACGTGAGCACGCTGGCCGACATCTCGACCGAGTTCGCAACCGAGCCGAACGACGGCGAGGGCTTCCTCCCCTACAAGCGCGATCCGGAGACCCTCGCCCGACCCTGGGCGATCCCGGGAACGCCCGGCCTCGAGCATCGCATCGGCGGGCTCGAGAAGGAGAACGAGACCGGCAACGTCTCCTACGACCCGGAGAACCACGACCTGATGGTGCAGCTCCGCGCCGCCAAGGTCGCGGGGATCGCGGCGGACATCCCCTCACTCGAGGTGGACGACCCGGACGGTGCCGACACGCTCGTCCTCGGCTGGGGATCGACATACGGCGCGATCGGCGCTGCCGCACGCCGTGTTCGGTCGAGCGGGCGAAAGGTCGCAACCGCGCATCTCCGCTACCTGAACCCGTTTCCGCGGAACACGGGGGAGGTCGTGCGAGCGTACGACAAAGTTCTCGTTCCCGAGATGAACCTCGGCCAGCTGCGCATGCTCCTCCGCGCCGAGTACCTCGTGGACGCGGTCGGCTACAACAAGGTTCGCGGTCGTCCGTTCCGAGCGGCGGAGCTCGCGGACGCGATCACGGCGCTGGTGGATCAATGAGCGACGGCAACGGTGACCTCGTGCAGTTGACGGCCAAAGATTTCAGGTCCGACCAGGAAGTCCGCTGGTGTCCGGGTTGTGGCGACTACGCGATCCTGAACGTGATCCAGGGCTTCATGCCGGAGCTCGGGCTCTCGCGCGAGCGGATCGTGTTCGTCTCCGGGATCGGCTGCGCTGCTCGGTTCCCCTACTACATGCAGACGTACGGCATGCACTCGATTCACGGGCGCGCACCGGCAATCGCTACGGGTCTCGCGGTGACGCGGCCGGATCTCTCGGTCTGGGTCGTCACCGGTGACGGCGACGCGCTCTCGATCGGCGGCAACCACCTGATCCACTCGCTCCGCCGCAACGTCAATCTCAAGATCCTCCTCTTCAACAACCGGATCTACGGGCTCACGAAGGGCCAGTACTCGCCGACCTCGGAGCTCGGCAAGGTGACGAAGTCCACGCCCATGGGGTCACTCGACCATCCGTTCAACCCGCTCTCGATCGCGATCGGCGCCGAGGCCTCGTTCGTCGCGCGCGCGATCGACACGGACAAGAAGGGGCTCACCGAGGTCCTCGAGGCAGCCGCGCGGCACCGCGGCTCCGCGTTCGTCGAGATCCTCCAGAACTGCAACATCTACAACGACGGCGCGTTCGACTACGTGCGCGACGAGAAGTCCAACCGGATCTACCTCGAGAACGGCGAGCGGATCCGTTTCGGGGCCGAGATCGAGAAGGGTGTCGTACAGGACACAGACGGCTCCGCGCGGATCGTCGATGTTGCGGACGTGGGAGAGGACAGCCTCCTCGCCCACGACTCGGGACACCGCGAGCCGAGCCTCGCGTTCGCGCTCTCGCGGATCACGTTCGAGACGGACGGAGCGGTCCCGCTCGGCGTCTTCCGGAGCGTCGAGCGCCCGGTCTACGACGATCTGATGAGCGAGCAGCTCGAGCGTGCGCGCGCGCAGTCGGGCGAAGGCGACCTCGCCGCGCTCCTGCGCTCGGGCGACACCTGGACCGTGTCCTGAGACCGTAGGGGCGAGATATATCTCGCCCCTACGTCTCGGCGAGAAACCGGACGATCCGCGCGGCGATCTCCTCGCCTTTCTCCTCCTGCAGGAAGTGGCCCGCGCCGGCGACGATCTCGGCCGGGCCGGCGCCCGGGATGCGGGATGCAATGTGCTCGGCGGCGACGGTCGAGAAGATCGGGTCGGAGTCGGAGAAGAGGACGAGCGCGGGGCGCTCCCAGCGCTCGAGCGCGGCGCGCACCTCGAGCATCTTGGCCGCCGAAGGGTGCTCCAGCTCGGTCGGCACGAGCTCGGGGAAGGCGAGGACACCGGCCTTCGACTCCGGCACCGGGAACGGCGCGTCATAAGCCTCGACGACCTCGTCGTCGAGCGCGCTCACGCACGAGATGCGGATGAGCCGCCCGGGGATGAGATCTGTGCCGACTCTGCGTACGAGCTCGCGGAAGCGAAGCCACTCCTCCGACGGCGCGCGGCCCGCGCCGACGCCCGTGTTCAGGATCACGAGCCGCGAGACCCGCTCGGGGTGCTCGACCGCCAGCCGCAAGCCGATCGGCCCGCCCCAATCCTGGACGACGACGGTCGTGTGGCGCAGGTCGAGCTCGTCGGCGAGGCGCTCGATCGATCCGTAGTGGAAGTCGTAGGAGTAGTCCTCGATCCGCGTCGGCTTGTCCGATCGCCCGAAGCCGAGGTAGTCCGGCGCGACGGTGCGCGCGACCTCGGCTAGTGCCGGGATCATCTTGCGGTAGAGGTACGCCCAGGTCGGCTCCCCGTGCAACAGGAGCACCGGGTCGCCGGCGCCCTCGTCGACGTAGTGCATCCGCAGGCCGTCTTGCTCGACGTATTGCGGCGCGAACGCGTAGCCGGGGAGCCCGGCGAAGCAATCGTCAGGAGTGCGGTAGGCGTCCATCGGCTCAGCGCAGGACGGGTGCGCGCTCCCGTGCGAGCTGCTCGATCAGGTCGGCCGCTCTCGCCGTTCCCGGCGACTCCTGCACTCCCGCGGCGATCGCGGCCAGGCGCGTGGATCGAGCCTGGTCGGCGAGCAGGTCATCGAGCGCCGCGAGCAGTTCGTCGTCCTCGAACTCGTACGTCGGAAGCCGGACGCCGAACCCGGTCTCGTGCACGCGCTGGGCGTTGTCGTACTGGTCCCAGAACAGCGGCAGCGTCACCATCGGCTTCCCGAAGTGGAAGCACTCGGTCGTCGTGTTGTTGCCGGCGTGCGTGATGACGACGTCGACGAGTGGGAGGATCGCCGGCTGTGGGAGGAACTCCTCTCCCCACATGTTGTCGGCGAGCGCGTACTCGGCGTGCTGCGGCCCCTTCGAGACGACGAAGCGGTGCCGTGACCGGGAGAGCACGTCGACGAGGCGTCTCATGAGCGCCACATCCGCCGACCCCAGGCTCCCCAGCGAGAGATAGACGAGCGCGCCCTCGCCTGAGGTGATGCTCTCCGGGAGCGCAACCACCTCGTCTGCCCGCCGCACGCACGTCTCCAAGCGATGCCACGTCGGGGCGAGCGGGTGGCTGCGCTCGTAGTCCACCGCCTCGGGATAGAGGTAGAGATTGAGCCACTCCGACTCGTGGATGAACTCCCCGTCTGGTAGCGCAGGCACTCCACGCTCGACGAAGAGATTCGAGAACTCGCCGTGCAACTCCGCGATTGCGCGGAGGTACTCGTGGCGGAACGGCTCCCACGCGGTCGAATCGGCTTCAGGGTAGCCCGAGAAGACAGGCGGGATCGCGTCGTCCTTGAGCTCGAGGGGGTTGCAGGAGACGATCCGGACCCACGGTCTGCCTGACGCCTGGATCGCCGGAAATCCGACGACGTTGTCCTCGACGATCACGTCCGGCCGAAGCTCGTCGAAGATCCCGGCGAGGCGATCGTCGACGTAGCGGGCACCGTCGCAGAGCGCGCGCCACGTCGGCTCGATGAACTCGAGGAGCTGCTCGATCGTCGGCTTGCGGAAGACAGGCGCCGTGTCGCGGATGAAGTCCTTCCAGAACTGGCCGGGCTCCTCGTCGGTTTCCGGCGGAGGCCCGAGGCGCATCAGGCGCTCTTCGAATCCCTGCGCCTCGAGGTTGCCGGCGAACGACTCCTCGATGACGAAGACGACTCGGTGCCCGCGGTCCCGCAGCACCTGACCGATCCCGACGCAGTTGTTCGTCGGGCCGTACGCCCCCTCGGGGAAGAAGACGATGGTCGCCTGCTTCACGGTGCCTACTCTCTCATTTCTACGCAAGACCGGAATCCGCTATGCGCAGATTCCGGTGCGCGAAGATCCCTGAAGCGCGGCCGCTTCGCGGCCGCGGGCTTGGTCGTCGATCGACTTGCTTTGCGGTGAAGCGAGCAGTAGTGTCGCTTCAGTTTTCTTCGATGAGCTCTCAGGCGTCCATTGAGGGGCCCCGGGTCGATGTCGGCGAGCGGCTCCGTGCGATTCGACGGCTGCGCCGCGCGACGCTGAAGACGGTCGCCGATCGCGCCGGGCTCTCCGAGAGCTTCCTGAGCCAGGTAGAGAGGGGACGCGCAAACGCGAGCGTGGCCTCGCTCAAGCGGATCGCCGCCGCCCTCGGGGTCAACGTCGCCGACCTCTTCGAGCCGAACGGGTCTCCGAGCCGGCCTCGTGTGCTTCGGCGCGAGGGCCGACCCACGCTGACCTTTGGCGCGCTCGGTCGGAAGTACATGCTCACGCCGAGGCCGCTCGAGCATCTCCAGGTCATCCTCGGCGAGCTCGATGCCGGCGGCTCCACGGGCGACGAGCCCTACACGCACGGAGACTCGGAGGAGCTGCTCGTCGTGCTGGCCGGGGTCGTATCGCTGCAGCTGGGCACCGAGATGTTCGAGCTCTCGACCGGGGACTCGATCGACTACCGCAGCTCGACGCCGCACCGACTGACCAACATCGGCGGCGAGCCGGCGGAGGTGATGTGGATCATCAGTCCACCCAGCTATTGACACGGCCAGACCCCGTGTCATCGGCTCCTGACGTCGAGCTCGTCGGAGTCACCAAGCGGTTCGGGGCCACCGCAGCCGTGGACGCGATCAACCTCGAGGTCCATCCGGGTGAGTTCCTCTCGCTACTCGGCCCGTCGGGCTGTGGCAAGACGACGACGCTGCGGCTGATCGCAGGCTTCGAGCGCCCCGACGAGGGTGAGGTGCGGATCGGCGGTCGCGACGTCTCACGCGTTCCGCCGTACAGGCGCGACGTGAACACCGTCTTCCAGTCGTATGCCCTCTTTCCCCATCTGACGGTGCTCGACAACGTCGCCTACGGTTTGAAGCAACGGGGACTCGGAAGGAGTGACCGACGCGTCCGGGCGACAGAGATGCTCGAGCTCGTCCGGCTGACCGGGTTCGGGGAAAGGAAGCCGCGCCAGCTCTCGGGAGGCCAGCAGCAGCGGGTTGCCCTCGCGCGCGCCCTGGTCATGCATCCCCGCGTCCTGCTCCTCGACGAGCCGCTCGGTGCACTCGACCTCAAGGTCCGGAAGGAGCTCCAGATCGAGCTCAAGCGAATCCAGGAAGAGATCGGAATCACGTTCGTCTACGTGACGCACGACCAGGATGAAGCGCTCGCGATGTCGGACCGGGTGGTCGTGATGAACGCGGGCCGCATCGAGCAGATCGGCGCGCCGCGGGACATCTACGACCGGCCGGCGACCGAGTGGATCGCGAGCTTCATCGGAGACACGAACTTCCTCCATGCCGGTGGAAGGGAAGTTGCGATTCGACCGGAGCGGCTACAGGTTGCACGCGAAGGCGAAGGACTCAAAGGCAGGGTGGCGACGGCGATGATCATCGGGCCGATGGTGCAGTTCCTCATCCGGCTCGACGACGGTCAGGAGGTGCTGGTGCGAGAGCAGCGTTCCGGAAGTGAGAGGGGGGTCGAGGCGCTGGCCGAGGGCGAGCGCGTCTTTGTCACTTGGGCTGAGGACGATGCCCTGGAGCTCGAAGGAGGGAACGAATGAGCGACGAGATCACGATCTGGGAGCAGCCCGTCAGTCGACGCGGCTTCGTCGCGGGCGCCACTGCGGCGGCGCTTGCGGCCGCGGGACTCGGTCGGCTCGGCGGCGACGCGTTCGCCGCGACCGGGGCAGCGAACGCCGGCGGGACGCTCTTCTATTACAACTGGGCGCAGTACGTGAACCCGAAGACGTACGCCGCGTTCGAGAAGGCGACCGGGATCAAGGTCAAGAAGGGGTTCTACGACTCGAACGAGACGCTGCACGCGAAGCTCAAGGGCGGCGCCCGCGGCTATGACCTGGTGTGCCCTACGGGGTACATGACGAAGGTCCTCATCGCCGAGAAGCGGCTCCAGGCGCTGGACTGGTCGCAGCTGAAGAACGTCACGAAGAACGTCGACCCGAAGTTCCACAACACCGCGGACGACCCGAAGAGCACCTACTCGGTGGTGAAGGACTGGGGGACGACCGGGTTCATGTATCGCACGGACAAGATCAAGGAGCGGCCCACGAGCTGGAAAGAGTTCGTCGCGCTCACGAAGAAGTACTCGAAGACCGTGATGGTCGATAGCTCGCCCGAAGTCGTGGGGTCGATCGCCACGATGCTCGGCTACTCGTACAACACCGACAACCAAGAGGAGCTCGACGAGGTCAAGAAGGTCCTCCTCGACCTGAAGCCGCACATCGTCGCGCTGCACTCGTCGAACTACGACACGCTGATCGCGAAGGGAAAGGCGTGGATGGGGCTGGGCTGGAACGGCGACGGCCTCGCTCTGGCCGCAAAGGTTCCCGCCCAGTACGTCGTTGCGAAAGAGGGCGGCGAGATCTGGATCGACTACTACAACATCCCGGAGGGCGCGAGCAATCCTGATGCCGCCCACGCCTGGATCGACTTCGTCTACCAGCCGAAGATCAACGGCCTGGAGACCTCGTACACGTACTACGGCTCGCCGCTCAAGCGTTCGCTGCTGAAGGGCACTGCCGCCGGGAAGCTCCTCACCGACAAGGTCGTCTTCCCACCTGCGGCTACCGTCAAGAAGCTCGAGACCAACCAGGTGACCGCGAAGGGAACGAGGCTTCGCGAGCGGATCTGGACGGAGTTCAAGGCCTCGTAGTCCTTGGCTTCCACAGAGGCTGAGGCGACCGAGCACCGGCGTGGGGACACCCGCGCCGGTGCCGGTGGCCCCCGGTACCCCGGCTGGCTCGCGCTTCCGGCAGTCACGTGGTACCTCCTCTTCTTCCTCGTCCCGCTCGGGTTCATCGCCGTCACGAGCTTCGGCGAGGTCGTCGGGTTCTCGGACGTCGCCTACACGTGGACGCTCGACAACTACCGCTATCTCTGGGACGACTTCTTCGGGGACTTCCACCTCTATCGGGACATCTATTTCGAGACGTTCAAGCTCTCGGTGATCGGGACTCTGTCGACGCTCGTCATCGGCTTTCCGCTCGCCTACTACATCGCCCGCTACGCGAAGCACAAGACGCTGCTGCTCCTGCTCGTCATCGTCCCGTTCTGGACGAGCTTCCTCATTCGCGCGTACGCATGGCTCATCATCCTCGACCCGGAGTTCCCGGTCTTCCGCGCGCTCGGCATCTCCGGGTTCGTCGAGAGCCACGAGCTGCTCTTCACGCCGAAGGCGGTCTACATCGGGGTCGCGTACAACTACCTGCCCCTGATGGTGCTGCCGCTCTACGCGGCGCTCGAGCGGATCGACTGGTCACTCGTCGAAGCTGCCCAGGACCTCGGCGACCCACCTTGGCGGGCATTCCGCCGGATCACGCTCCCGTTGGCGCTCCCGGGAGTTCTGGCCGGGTCTCTGCTCGTGTTCATCCCGCTGACGGGCGAGTACATCATCCCGGTGATCCTCGGCGGGAACAAGACGTTCTACGCCGGCAACCTCATCGCGCAGCAGTTCCTCGAGTCACGCGATTGGCCGCTCGGCTCGGCGCTCGCGATGGTCGTGATCGGCGCATTGACCATCGCGCTCCTCGTGTACGCGAGAGCGCTCGGACGGCAGGAGCAGCACAGTTGACGGGCAGGCGGCTCCTGGGAGGCTATGCCGTCCTCGCGTACGTCTTTCTCTACGCACCGATCGCCGTTGTCGTCGTGTTCGCCTTCAACGGCGGGCGCGACGTCCTCTACTGGCAGGGGTTCTCGACGAAGTGGTTCGAGACCGCACTTCGCACGCCGGAGATCACGAACGCGCTGAAGCTGAGCATCCTGATCGCCCTCGGCAACGCGATCGTCGCGTGCGTCCTCGGGACGATGCTCGCCCTCGCGCTGCCGCGGATGCGGCCCTGGATCCGGACGCCGATCGACGCGCTCGCGTACATGACACTCGTCACGCCCGAGATCGTGTTCGCGATCGCCGCGCTCGTCTTCTTCGTCCAAGCCGGAAACCGGCTAGGAATCGACAGCCCGCTCGGCTGGCACACGATCCTCATCGCGCACGTCGTCTTCAACGCATCGGTCGTCGCGCTCGTCGTCCGGGCGCGCTTCGTCTCGATGGGGCAGCAGCTCGAGGAGGCATCGTTCGATCTCGGCGCCGGGCCGCTCTCGACATTCCGGCAGGTCACGCTCCCGCGGCTCGCCCCTGCGATCCTCGCCGGAGGGCTGCTCGCGTTCACCTTCTCGTTCGACGACTTCATCACGTCGTTCTTCGTCACGGGTACGGAATCCGAGACGCTCCCGATCTACATCTGGGGCCAGCTTCGGTTCGGCGTGACGCCGGCGATCAACGCGACTGCGGCGATGATGCTCGCGTTCACGCTCGTCGTGGTCGTCGTTGCGTACCTCGTGCTCAGGCGCTCGGGTCAGGAGCGGGACGGCGCGACGCTACCCGGCGTCTGACAGCGCCGGAGCCAGGGTTCGCGAGCGCCGTGCGTTCGCGACGCCGATCGCTGCGAGCGCCGTCAGCCCGGCGACGGCGAAGGCGAGCGTCGTCCCTCCCCGGTCGGCTAGCCAGCCCGCCAGGAGGCCACCGACCGGGGCCACGCCGACGAAGGCGAACAGGTAGAGGCCGATCAGCCGCCCGCGCAGGTGGTCGGGGGCGCCGAGCTGGACGAGCGCATTCGCGTTCGCCGTGAAGAGCGTGAAGGAGATCCCGATCGCGAACAGGAGAATCCCTGCGAGCACCGCGTTGTGCACGGGCGCGAGGAGGAGCGCCAGCACGCCGAAGGCGGTCGTACCGGTCGAGAACAGGCGCCAGCTCGCAGAGCGGAACGTCGCGGTGGTGAGGGCGCCTACGAGCGCGCCCAGGCCGAACGAGGCCGAGAGGAGGCCAAATCCCTCCGGCCCGACGTGGAGGGTGTCGGCTGCGAGCAATGGCACGAGGACGTGAAAGTTGAAGCCCACCGTGCTCACCACCGTGACCACTCCGAGGATGAGACGAAGCTGAGGGTCGCTCCACATGAACGCGACAGCCCGACGGAGCCCGTCCACGATCCTGGCGGAGGGATCGCGCTCGACGTGATGGAGCTCCTCGTCGCGCACGACCGCGAGCGCTGCGAGCACGGCCAGGAAGCTGACTGCGTTGAGCACGAAGCAGACGCCGGTTCCTGCTGTGGCGATGACGAAGCCCGCGATCGCAGGACCAATGATGCGCGAGCCGTTGAAGAGGCCCGTGTTCAGGGCGACCGCATTCGGCAGCTCGCGCCGGCCGACGAGCTGGAAGGTGAGCGACTGGCGCCCAGGCGCGTCGAATGCGAGCGCAATGCCACCGACCGCGGCAAGCACGTAGACGATCGGGAGCGTCGCCGTCCCGGTCAGCGTCACGACCGCGAGCACAATGGAGATCGCCATCGCAGCCGCTTGCGTCCCCATCACGAGCTTTCGCGACTCGAGACGGTCCGCGACGACGCCCGCGGCGAGGCCGAAGATCGTGAACGGCACGAAGCGCCAGAACGCGAGCGCGCCGACGGCGAGCGGAGACCCGGAGAGCTCGAGCACGAGCCACGCGAGCGCCACGTTCTGCATCCAGGTCCCGGCGAGCGAGACGACCTGGCCGCCGAAGAAGATCCGGTAGTTGCGGTGTCGTCGCAGGCTTCGGAAGGTGCGCGTGCGCAGGGCGATCGCGAGCGTCGTCACGCGTCGTCTCCGAGCAGCTGCTGGAACGCAGGGAGCGCGGCCTCGATTGACTCGAGCTCAGCCGGCTCGAGGGTGCCCAGGCGGTCCGCGAGCCATGTCGTGCGGCGGGCACGGACGCGTCGAAGCAGGCGCACGCCCTCGTCCGTGAGCCGGAGTCCGACACGACGCCGGTCCTCGCTCGATCGGATCCGCTCGATCAGTCCCGCGCGCTCCAGGCGGTCGACGTGCCCGGACAAGGCCGGTGGAGAGATCCCCTCCTCGGCTGCGAGCTCGGCGAGCGAGAGCCCGGGGCTTCGCTTCACGAGCCACAGGAGCGTGGCCTGGCGCGCAGTCACTCCGAGCTGCTCGGTCTCCTTGCGAAGCTCTCGCGCGAGACGGAGGAGCACCGGTCGCAGCTCCGAGGCGACGAGCTCCGGGCTAAGGATAACGTCACTAATCATTAACCTGACGAATCGTAGCTGACTGCTGGAGTCAGGCGACGGCGTATCGTTCGAGAGCTGCGTGATCCTGGCCACGGGATCCCGCAGCCGGAAGGTGTGGAATCCGGAGATCGATCCACGTGCGACGCTGGTCGTGCACGACTCGCGCTCCGGCTTCGAGGTGTGTGGCGGAGGTGACGGCCTGCCGGGACTTCCTAGGTGGGCGTACCAGGTGCCCGCGCGCGATCCGCAGGAGACGTGAGCGGCCTCTCGGCCGGCCTTCCAGTCACGACGTAGTCGACGCTCCGAGGTCTTCGCGGGTTGCCGCTTTCTCCTCTTCAGGGGACGCGCCGCCGAGCTCGGGCCGGTCGAACGTGAGCACGTAGCCGACGACGCAGGCGAGGACGATCAGCGGGATCGTCGCGGGGGCGGCGAAGAACGCCACGAACAGCGCGACGAACACCGGGAGCCGCATGATGGCCACGGCGGCGCCCGCCATCCCGCACGCCACGGCGACCGTAAGCGGGACTCTCTCGAAGAGGTCCGTCGTGACGAAACCGACGGTAGCGCCGATGAACAGCACCGGGAAGATCCGTCCTCCGCGGAAACCGGTCTCGAGCGAGAGCGCGAAAGCGAGGATCTTGCCGCCTAGGATGAGCATCAGCGCCCCGGCGCCGTACGCCTCGGGGTTGTCGAGCAGAACTTCGAGCTCGTGCTCCCCGGAGAAGAGCGTCTCCTCGCCGGCGACGAGGGCGATGACGCCGATGCCGATCCCGCCGAGCGTCGCCTTGACGATCGTGCGCCCGGCGATGGGCCGGAACAGTCGCTGAGCTCCGCGCAGAGTCGCGATGACGAGCATCCCAACGCCGGCGGCGACCGCGGCCACCGCGAGTGCCTCGAAGACGTGGGCGAGCTCGACGCCCGCGTAGCTCGGTAGGTCGATCTCGAGCAGTGGGCCGTTGAGGATCGCATCGAACGTGAGGAGCCCGACGACGGAGGCGACGAGGACCGGGATCAGGAAGATGTAGAGGTTGTGGCCCGTCACCTGCGTCACTTCGAGGGTCATGACCGCGGGCGCGAGGGGTGAGCCGAGGAGGCCGGAGAGGAGGGAGCCGACCCCCGACATCCCGAACATCTTCGCGAGCTCGGCTCTCTTGAGACGATCCGCGAGCGCGGAGCCGACCGCGAGTGCGACCGCGAGCAGGGCCGCCTCGGGGCCGAGGCTCGCGCCCGCGATGAGCGACACGAGGCTGATGAGCACCATGCCGGCTGCGTGGCTGGCCGGGACCTGCTCCATCCCGATTCCATGTCCCTCGGCCGGGCCTGGGCCACCGCGACCCGGGACGACGCACAGGAGAACACCCACGGCGAGCCCGCCGAGTGTCGTGACTGCGAGCGTGTACCACGAGTAGGGGTCGACGCCAAGCGCGTCGGGGATGTCCTCCCACAACACGTTCCTGAGCCCGCTGTAGGCACCGAGGAACGCAAGGGTCGCCAAGGCGATGACGACGGCGATCGCGGACGCAAGAAACAGCAGCCCGAGGTACGTACGGGTGCGGAGGTGGATGGCGGCAGCTTCCATCGGGCGGCAGCACCCTATCCCTGTTGCGCAAGACAGGGAATCCGCTCGCGCGGATTGACTCCCTGGTTGATGTCGGGTG
>Ga0209640_10002936_pt1 | contig 14944 bp, 12 predicted proteins | sample RifCSP10_1_FD_184018 | JGI IMG/M metagenome (GOLD analysis project Ga0209640, IMG submission 184018) | Soil microbial communities from Rifle, Colorado - Rifle CSP2_sed 10_1 (SPAdes) (version 2) | ecosystem: Environmental > Terrestrial > Deep subsurface > Rock core/Sediment | place: Rifle...
TGGTCACCGCGCACACACCCCTGGAATTGTTGTTCGTGGTGGTTGTGGTTGCACTTGTTCCCGCGGTCTCGGAGGAGTTGTTATTCCGCGGTCTGATCCAGCGAAGTTTTGAACAAGTTGTAGTCGGTCCCCGTGGTGCGATCATCACAGGGATCATCTTTGCCGCGTTCCATCTTATTCCATACTCAGTCGTTCCGCTTGCTATCCTTGGTTGCTACCTGGGGTACATCGTCTACCGCTCACAAAACATTACCGTGGCCATCTCGGCCCACTTCTTCAACAACTTCGTCGCCTGCGTTGCTGCCTATCTTCAGGTGGACGATGACTTTGTCGCACTCGCCCCTTCCGGCGCTGCTTCTCCCGCCTTGTTGGTAGCCAATTATCTCCTCTTTGGTGTGGTATTTTTAGCGGCAACTTACTATTTTGTACAAGTCACGGAACCCACTGTGAGATCAGAATCGTGAGGAGGAAGCCATGCCCTACTGCCGGGAGTGTGGATATGAATACGTCGTGGGTGCGACGGTCTGTCCGGATTGCCGGACAACGTTGGTAGCCGGGGAGCCGATCCGCTGTGAATCCTGCGATGAGTTGATAGAAGAAGAGGCTACGTTTTGTCCCCATTGTGGCATACTCCTCGGCTGGTCAGCGGAAGGGAGTATGGATATCCGCTGCGAGACACATAAGGAGGATGAGGCCACTGGCCGTTGTGTGGTCTGTGGGAAAACGGTGTGCGTTTCGTGCGCCGTTACGAAGCAGGGTCGGATGTTCTGCAGCAATGATGAACACGTAAAGATGGCATTTGATTGGGTTGCCATCTGCAGCACCTCGACCCAGTATGAAGCGGAGATGATCAAGGCCAATCTGGAGAGCGCGGGGATTCCGGCCACGGTCTTCTCACAGAGTGATAGGATGTACTTCACGACGGTCGGTGATCTTGCCGTGACGGAGGTGATGGTCCCGAAAGACGAGGCGGAGGAGGCCGCGCGCTATCTCGCGGCGACGGAGAAGAAGCAACCGGAACGCCACATTCACGTATAGACTGCAGGTCATTGAGCAACCTTACAGCCCGAATACTCGTTGCGCTTGTTGCTATCCCTTTGATCCTCCTGGTTAGTATATCGGGAGGATTTTATTTCTTCGGGTTGATGGCGCTCATCTCCGCGCTGTCGCTGTACGAGTATTACAGGCTCGCACGTGCCAAAGCGGCTCGTCCGCAAGTGCTGACAGGATTGGTATTCGGTCTCTGTGTTAATGCTGTTTTTGTCTACGACAAGTTGCAGTACGTCATCCTTGAAGCGGCAACCGGATGGGGGCTGGCCATTCCGCTTCCCTCGATGGCGCAGTGGTTCCTGATCCTGGCGTTGGTCTTTGTTCCAACGATTGTCCTGATCGAATTGTTCAGGAACAATGGTTCAGCACTGATAAATGTCGCAGTCACGCTTTTTGGTGTGTTCTATGTTTCGTTCTTTCTTGGCTCGTTCGTCGGGCTTCGTGAGCTCTTTGTTCCCGCGGACTTCCCCATTTTCCTCTACTTTAATGTTCACGGCATTGAGATCGCCGCAGACATTGTGGAGACAGTCTATGCGTGGGGAGGCTACACCGTCATCACCGTGCTTGCATCCATCTGGGTGTGTGACTCGGCCGCATTCTTTGCAGGACGTGCGTGGGGAAGACACAAGCTTTTTCCCCGTGTCAGTCCGAACAAGACCTGGGAAGGAGCAGTGGCGGGATTCACTGGGGCGGTACTGGCGTTTGTCGCGGCAAGAGAGTTTGCATTACCCTACATGACTATGACCAGCGCGATCGTGTGTGGAAGCATCGTAGGCGTGTTCGGACAACTTGGTGATATGGTGGAATCGTTGCTGAAGCGGGATGCCGGTGTCAAGGATTCGTCCGGGTTGATACCGGGGCATGGAGGAGTGATGGACAGATTCGACAGCCTGATCCTCGTCTCGCCGGTGATTTTCCTCTACCTTGACTTCATCGTTTTTTGAAACCTAAGGAGCATTGTGAGCACGGAAGTGAAGCAAAAGGTGCATGTGATCACCATGGGATGCGCGAAGAACGTGGTGGATTCGGAAAAGCTGATGGCGCAGCTGCAGTTGAGCAACATCGAGATTACTCCGACGATCGAGGACGCCGACGTTGCAGTAATCAATACCTGCGGCTTCATCGAAGCGGCAAAGGAAGAATCCATCGACATGATCATCCAGAATGTGAAGCGCAAGTCGAAGGGGAAGTTGAAGAAGGTCTACGCAATGGGGTGCCTGACCGAGCGCTACCAGGTCGACCTTGCGCAAGAGATCCCCGAAGTGGATCGGTTCTTCGGGTCGAATCAGCTAAAGGATGTTGTCGAGGAGTTGGGAGCGAACTACAAGTACGAACTGCTTGGTGAGCGGCTGCTGACCACCCCTTCTCATTTCGCTTACCTGAAGATCTCTGAAGGATGCGACAATCCCTGTTCCTTCTGCGCAATTCCGATCATGCGGGGGAAGCACGTCAGCCGTCCGATGGACGAGATTATGGCGGAAACGCAACTGCTCGCCTCACGCGGCGTAAAAGAACTGGTGGTCATTGGCCAGGATACGACGTACTATGGGTTTGATCTCTATGGCGGCCGTACACTAGCCGGGCTGCTTGATCGGTTGGCCAGTGTTGAAGGAATTGAATGGCTTCGGTTGATGTATGCGTATCCCGCCAAGTTCCCGTTGGAGGTTCTTGACATTATTGCACGTCACCCGCACATCTGCAAATACATGGATATGCCGGTCCAGCATGTTGCAGATCCGGTATTGCGATCGATGCGGCGGGGGATTTCACAGCGTGCTTTGCGGGAATTGATCGAGATGATTCGGGATCGGGTGCCGGGGATTGCTCTTCGCACGACAGTGATCGTCGGTTATCCGAATGAGACAGAGAGGGAGTTCGAAGAGTTGCTCTCGTTTGTTCATGAGGCCAGGTTCGACCGCCTGGGGGTGTTCACATACTCACGTGAGGACGGAACGACGGCCGACCCGTTGCTTGATCCCGTGACCGCTGAAGAAAAAGAGCGCCGCAAGGCACTGGTGATGGAGGTGCAGCAGGAAATCTCTGCCGCCCACAATGAACATCTCCTGCATACCCGTCAGCGCGTGATCGTGGACCGCATGGAAGGCGATCAGTATGTAGGGCGGACGGAACGGGACGCACCTGAAATCGACAACGAAGTGTTCTTCAGTGCGGACAGGCATGTGGGCGTCGGGAGCTTTGTCGATGTTGACATTGCAGATACATCTGAGTATGATTTGTATGGCTGTCTCTGCTGAACGAGGGACGGCGCACGCGTTCTATTTCAAGGAGATCGTCATGAAGACGATGGGTTGGCTGCTGGGATGTTTCTGTTTTGCGCTTTCCATGCATGGTACTGTGCTGTCGCAGGTGGAGATTGCAGAGAGCTCGAGACAGAAAGAGGAAGAGGGGACCTACGACGTCGATGCTATCAGTTTTGCATCAAATACGCCGGGCATGAGCAGGCTGGATGTTTTCGTCCAGGTGGGCTACGAGAACCTCTCGTTCGTGAAGGAGGACGGTCGTTACTCTGCCTCCTATGAAATGACCATCGCGCTGCATGACTCCACCGGCAGGCTGGTAAGTGAGAAGCTCTGGACCGAAGACGTAAAGGCAAAGAGCTTCGACGAATCAGTCTCTTCTCAGGCGTACAGCCTCGCCCAGCGTGTTTTTGATGTCAGCCCCGGAAAGTACACAATCTCCTCCATCCTGCGCGATAACGAAACCAAGGACAGCAAACGTCTTCTCGAACAGATATCGATTCCTGACTACTCAACGCCCCCGTTTGCCCTGAGTGACATCATGCTCGTCAGCAAGCTCAGCTTGAGCGGTGAGAAGAAGGTGATCGTCCCCAACGTCAATCCCAATGTCGGCAACGTGCCCGATGCTTTCCACATCTTCTTCGAAACATACAATCGTCAGGGGACGGACTCGGTCAGGTTCATTGCAAACGTCCTGGATGGAAACAAGGTGGAGAAGTTGCAGGTGGAGCATCTGCAAAAGCTCCAGGATGGTCGAAACCAGGTTTTCATCCGGATCGACAACACGCAACTGCCGCTCGGGGATTATACAATATATGTTCGTGCCTTCCCTGCGCGTGATTCCGTTACCAGCGAATCCGCCAAAGGCGGGCTCGCCTCCACAAGCCGGGTTTTTTTCATCCGGTGGCAGGGGGTGCCGAAGGGAATCAAGGACCTCGATGTTGCCATCGACCAGTTACAATACATTGCCAAGGACAGCGAGCTCTCCTATATGCGAGAGGGTACCACGCCGGAGGAGAAACAGAAACGCTTCCTGGAATTCTGGAAAACGCGGGATCCCAATCCGAACACCGCGCGCAACGAAAAGATGAACGAGTACTATGCCAAGGTGGACTACGCCAACAAGCACTTCAAGCACTACATCGAAGGGTGGCGGACGGACATGGGGATGGTCTTCATCATCTTCGGCTCGCCGAACAACGTGGACCGGCATCCGTTCGACATCGACTCCAAGCCCTATGAAGTCTGGTCGTACTATGACATGAACCACCAGTTCGTGTTTGTGGACCAGACGGGCTTCGGCGACTATCGCCTCATCACTCCCATCTGGGAAGTCTGGCAGCGGCCGAAGAACTGAACCGCACCCCCCCATCGAATGCAAAGCCCCGATCTGTGGGGTTTTCTTGTTGATGCACAGCCGGCAGCATGTCCGGATTGATGGGCAGATTAGTCGATACTTCTGAGTCCCTCATCAGACGCCTCGCTCTGGCAAACATTCACGAGACGTTGCTTGACAAGTGTGACCCTGTTTCGTAGCTTGGCAAAGACGGGCTTCCATTCTCTGGAGGATATCACCATGGCTCGAAAACGTCCTCCTGTTCTTTCCTCTCTGTCGTTCATCCTATGCGTGTTCGGTGCTGGACAACTCTCTGCTCAGAGTAGATGGATCGAAGTACCCTTACCGACGCAAGACACCACATTGTTCAGGATCAGCTTTGTGGATTCGACACATGGATGGGTTGCTGGTAGGAGCGGGGTCATTCTTGCAACGACCGATGGAGGGAACACGTGGAGAAAAGATTCAATCGCAGCGGCGTTTCCGATCTGGGATATTAGGTTTGTTTCCGCCACTGTTGGGTGGGCACTTGCCGCGAGCAGGTCTGTCCCTGGCTATGAACGGCGGTTGTATAAATCGACTGACGCGGGAGTGTCTTGGAATGAAAAGACTCTGCCGGACACGATGTATCTCATGTCTGTTAGTTTCACATCCGACAGCCTTGTCCGAATCGGTGCATTGGACGGGCATCTGTGGGCTACCACAGACGGAGGTGACTCTTGGCATGTGCGGAGTATCTTCATTGGCTCAGGTGTTCAGCCTGCGTCTCTTGATTTCTATGATGAACTGCAAGGTTATGTTGGGGGTGGGTGGGGGCCGCCCTTTCCCTTATATTTTCAAACCACCACCGATGGCGGTTACACTTGGACAGACTTGTGGGGTTCAAACGTCGATGGCGATGTTATTCTACGTTTGCTCAATGGCCGTCTTGGAACTTTCCACTTCTATTGTTGCACCGAAGGGCTCCCACAGCGATGGCTTGCACTAACGTGGAACCGTGCCGTGGCCGGCTTCATAATATATAACAATTCGTACGCGTACCGTTGGGGCTGGGCCACAGATTCTTTGCACTGTTGGCTATTGGAGTCATTAGGCTTCATACGACGCACGAGCGATAGCGGTGCGACATGGGAGGAAGACACGCTGGTTGTTCCAATTGCAGAATTGTTGTGCGATACATACGGACACCGCTTCGCGCTCGGAAGAGGTCGATTGTTTTACTTCGACACAAGATCCACAAGTGTTGATGAGAGGAAAACACTGCCAACCCACTTTGGATTGTGTCAGAATTACCCGAACCCGTTCAATCCATCCACACAGATCAACTTTGATCTACCTGTGGCTGGTGCAGTGAGTTTGACCATCTACGATGTGCTTGGTCGAAAAGTCGCTGAGCTGGCAAACGGGTATCGTGAGGCAGGGTATCACTCAGTTACGTGGAATGCCGGGGCGCGGTTGGCAAGTGGAGTCTATCTTGCGAGGTTTGCTGTCGCCAATGAAGAAGGAAGACAGCTCTATGCGAAAAGCATGAAGCTGATGCTGATGAAGTGAGCTCTTCATCGCAAGAATCAGGAGGCACCGGGGAAACCTTGTGCCTCTTCTTTTTGCTGCCTCGACAGTTTGATATAGTGTGGGAGACTGCCTATATTTTCCCATGCCTGCCCGTCAACTGATTCGATGCACGCTAATTACACTCTGTTCCTGTGCAACACTCTCATCTGCTCAGGTCACGTCCTCCATCCGCTCCCTCGATGTCACCGGCAATACCGTGTTCACCACACGCGAGATTCTCGAAGGGGTCTCCACCAAGGCGTCACTCCCACTCTCTGAAACCATTGTCAATAAAGATCTCGCTGCCATCCGCGAACGCTACCGGCAAAAGGGGTACCTGTCCGCCCACGTCGACTCCATTGAGCGGATCTTCACCGCGGATAGTGCGTTGGTGGATCTTTCCCTCCGAATCATTGAAGGCAAACAGACTGTTGTCGGATCAATAGTCATCAGCGGACAGCGGGCCCTCTCTGCTTCCGAAATTCTAGCTCAGTTTGATTTGTCGGTTGGCGATCCGCTCAATGAGGCGGTCCTGGAGCAGGACATCGAGGCGCTGTTGGAGAGATACGAGCGGATGGGGTATCCATTTGTCGGGTGCCACGTTGCCGAAATGATCGGGAAGCAAGGGGTGGAAGAGGATTCTCTGGAAATCATGTTGATGATCGATGAAGGCAACCGGGTAACCATTGATGAGATCAAGGTAGTGGGGAACAAAGAAACGGATCCCGGTGTGGTGGTCCGGGAAGCACGGCTTGCCTACGGCGAAGTGTATAACCCTGCGAAGGTTGCTGCCATCAAGCCGCGGCTGACGCGATTGAACATCTTTGCTGACGTGTTTGAGCCGGAACTATATGTAAGAGACAAGAAAAGCGGACTTCTGATCAAGGTGCGGGAAGGAAACACGAATACGTTTGATGGCGTGATCGGTTACATCCCTGGAACGTTGTCCGGCGAGGCGGGTTACGTGACAGGCCTGGCCTCGATTGCCATGAGGAACCTCTTCGGCACGGGACGCAAGTTGAGTTTCCGGTGGCAAAGGGAGGACCGGTTCTCGCAGGAGCTGGCAATTCGCTACATCGAGCCCTGGGTATTCAGCTTCCCGGCCAACCTCGGCGTAGGATTCTTCCAGAGGCAGCAGGATACGTCGTACGTCCGGAGGGTTGTGGATTTCAAAGCGGAGCTCATGCTTTCGGAAGAACTCTCTGTTTCTCTGCTCCTCACAACGGAGAGTGTTATTCCATCTGCGGATAGTACGATCAACCGTGTGTATCGAAGCAACACGACTTCTTACGGGGCGGAGCTGCAGTACGACACACGCGATGATATTTATAGCCCCACCTCTGGAGTGCGATACAAAACAGATTATCAATATGGGACGAAGAAAGTCAGCAATATTCCTCCCTCCCTCACATCGCAAGTGGATGCGCGGATAACATTGCAGAAGTTCAACATCGACTTTGATGCTTATCTCTCCACGTTTGCCAGACAAGTTCTTGCGTTTGGGCTTCATGGCAAGGAACTGAAAGGGGGGCAACTGGAAGAAGGAGAGATGTACCGGTTTGGCGGGATGCGGACACTCCGTGGCTACCGGGAAAGCCAGTTCCTTGGCTCTCGTGTGGCCTGGTCAAACACCGAGTACCGGTTCATCCTTGCGCGCCGGTCGTTCTTTTACGTGTTTGTCGATGGCGGTTATTATCTTCGTCCTGCAGATGACGTCCGGGGCATTGCGCGTACTGATGCGTTCAAGTACGGATATGGTCTTGGCTTGCAACTGGAGACGGGTTTGGGGAACCTGGGGGTAAGCTTTGCGCTGGGCCAGGGGGATTCGTTCAGTAATGGGAAGATTCATTTCGGATTGATCAATGAGTTCTGAACGCGCTGTGGAAGTATCGCTCCGGTATGAGCGGAAGTGCTGGAGAAAGGGCTTCCAGCACGTGGCCGGAGTGGATGAGGCCGGCCGGGGTCCGCTGGCGGGTCCGGTGGTTGCGGCTGCGGTGATCTTCCCACGGGCGTTCTTCCTCCCCGAGGTGAACGATTCCAAGCAACTGTCCGGCGAGCAGAGAGAGGAACTCTATGGCAGAATTATGGCAAGCGCGAGCGCAGTTGGTGTGGGTGTTGTTGACCATGTCGTGATTGATGAGATCAATATCCTGCAAGCAACATATCGCGCGATGCACGATGCGACGAGACGACTCGCCATTACACCAGATCATCTCCTCATCGATGGGAATAGATTCGAGCCCGATGGGATTCCGTTTACCACCATCATCGACGGGGACGCGTTGAGTCTCTGCATTGCCGCTGCGTCCATCGTTGCCAAGGTGACAAGGGACCGGATTATGGTCGGGTATGATGCGGTCTATCCTGCGTATGGCTTTGCCCGACACAAGGGTTACGCGACACCTGAGCATCGGGAGGCGATCTTCAAACTTGGCTATTCGCCCATCCATCGCCGGTCGTTTGTGTTGAAGACGCAACTGGAACTCGCGTTTGATGAACTCCCAACCATTGGCTGACGGATATGAAAGGGCCAGGCACCAAAGTCGCGGGGGATGAGGGGGAGCTGCTGGCGATGCAGGAACTCAAACGTCTCGGCTACAGCATTGTGGAGATGAAATACCGGTTTGGACACGGTGAGATTGATATTATCGCCCGCGACGGGGACGTGCTGGTCTTCTGCGAGGTGAAGACCCGGAAGAACGATGAGTTCGGGCCGCCTGAATACGCGCTCACAAAAAAGAAACAGGCGCAGATCCGGAAGGTGGCAACAGGCTACCTGTACGAGCACGAGATCAAAGAGCAGGAATGCCGCTTCGATGTGGTGGCGATCCGGATGTGGGGAGGGCGAACCGAGATCAACTACATCAAGAATGCATTCTAGTCCAGGCAACTCACCGCGAAACGAAAAGAACGGAGAGAAAATGTCCGACACGGTGTTTCTTCGAGAGAATCGCCGATGAGTCTTCCCCTCCTTGCCGTTGCATTCTTGGTTCTTGTTGTTACGGCCTACCGGTTGTATGGTGGATGGGTGGCTCGTCAGCTTGCCATTACTGATGAACGCGCCACCCCTGCGCACACACTCAAGGATGGAATTGATTTCGTTCCTACGCGCAGGTTCTATCTTTTTGCGCAACACTTCTCGGCTATTGCTGCTGCTGGCCCGATTGCAGGACCAATCCTTGCATGCCAGACATGGGGATGGCTCCCCTCGTTGCTTTGGATAAGTCTCGGTGTTGTCCTCATCGGCGCCGTGCACGATTTCAGCAGTCTTGCTGTCTCAGTCCGGCACGGGGCACGCTCGATTGCGGACATCGCCCGTGAACATCTCGGTCCGCGTGCCGGAATTGCAATGATGGCGTTCATCTGGATTGCTCTTCTGTATGTGATTGTCGCGTTTGCCGACATCACGGCAGCCAGTTTCACCAGCACGACTGAGGAACTTGAGGGAGTGGCAGTGGCGTTTAATCCCGGCGGCGCAGTTGCAGCTTCGGCCGTCATGTACCTTCTTCTTGCGATGGTCATGGGGTTGGTGCAGAGGTTGTGGAATCCCCCCCTCTGGCTTGTGACCATTGTCTTTGTTCCGGCAACGCTCGCCCTGTCGTGGTTCGCCACCCACATTTCTACGTTGCTGCTTCTGGATGCAAAAACCTGGGGCCTCCTTATTCTCGCATATTGTGCATTCGCGTCCCTGGTCCCGGTCTGGGCGCTCTTGCAGCCACGAGGGTACCTGGGTGGGTTCATTCTCTATCTTGCGCTTGCCCTCGGAGTGGTGGGAGTGTTCTTCGGTGGATACGACATCAAAGCCGAGGCATTCAAGTCGTGGGACCTCGGCGGAATGACCGGCACCCTCTTTCCCTTCCTCTTTGTCACGATTGCATGCGGGGCGTGCTCGGGCTTTCATGGACTGGTCTGTTCCGGTACGACCTCCAAGCAGGTGGATCGCGAATCGCATATGCAAAGTGTAGGGTATGGCGCGATGTTGGCCGAGGGGTTTGTCGCGTTAATCGCTCTTGTGACCGTCATGATCATGGTGCCGGAGGATATCAAGGGTCTCAAGCCCGGCACAATTTACGGGAACGGTATCGGGCAGTTCCTCACGCTCATTATCGGCAGGGAACATCTCCCCTTTGCAATCACGTTCGGCGCGATGGCATTCTCCACATTCGTGTTTGACACACTCGATGTGTGCACTCGTCTTGGCCGTTACATCCTGCAAGAGCTCTTTCATTGGAGTAGTCGTATGGGAGCGACTGTTGCAACAGCATTGACCATTGGAATTCCGGTCTTCTTTATCGCGACAGCCCGGGAAGGGTCATGGATCAAATTCTGGACATTGTTTGGCGCATCGAACCAGTTGCTTGCTGCCCTGACGCTTCTCTTAATCACGGTCTGGCTCTACCGTGCGAGAAAAAGAATCTGGTTCACACTTCTTCCGATGCTCTTCGTGCTGACGATAACGCTTTGGTCACTCGGCGGACTTACCATTGCCAACCTCCAAGCGGCAAATGGTGTGGGAGTAGAGTTGATCAACGCAGTTGCCGCAGGTGTGTTGATTCTTCTTGCCTTGTTCCTCGCGATGACTGCCTTGCTCAAGGTCCGGGGAGAGAAGTCCCGGCCCGCGCTGGATGCTGCCTGATATCTTCGCGCGATCTCGATGGTTGCGTTGAGGGTGCATTCTTTGTATATTTGACCCCAGCCTTTTGAGAAAGAACCGCTCTCGTTGCCCAAGCGAACTGATCTTCAATCCATCCTCATCATCGGCTCCGGACCGATAGTCATCGGTCAGGCGTGCGAGTTCGATTATTCCGGCACTCAGGCATGCCAGGTACTGCGTGAGGAAGGATACCGGATCATCCTTATCAACAGCAATCCGGCAACGATCATGACGGATCCTGACCTCGCCGACCGAACCTACATCGAGCCGATCACTCCATTCTTCGTTGAACAAATCATCAAGCGGGAACGCCCTAATGCCATTCTTCCCACCATGGGGGGACAAACGGCGCTCAACACTGCTGTTGCTCTTGCGGAAAGTGGGGTTCTAAAGAAGTATAAAGTTGAGCTCATTGGGGCAAAGCTGGATGCCATCAAGAAAGCGGAAGACCGCGAGTTGTTCAAGGCCACGATGGATAAGGCAGGAATCGAGACGCCACGCGGGGGGTTTGTGCGTACGATTGAACAGGCGGAGGAACTCGTTGCAAGGATTGGATTTCCGATCATTATCCGGCCTTCATTCACACTCGGTGGTACCGGCGGCGGAATTGTTCGCAACGAGGCGGAGTTTGTGGACGCAGTGGAACACGGCCTCGAATCGAGTCCCATTCACGAGGTACTGCTCGAAGAGTCCATCATCGGCTGGAAGGAATACGAGTTGGAGGTGATGCGCGACCTGAGGGACAACGTTGTCATCATCTGTTCAATCGAGAATTTTGATCCGATGGGCGTCCACACCGGCGACTCCATCACTGTGGCGCCGCAACAGACGCTGACGGACAAGGAATACGAGGCCATGCGGGATGATTCGCTCAAGATCATCAGGGCCATCGGCGTCGAGACGGGGGGCTCGAACATCCAGTTTGCCGTGAATCCGAAGACAGGCCGTCGTCTGGTGATCGAAATGAACCCACGTGTCTCCCGTTCTTCGGCGCTGGCCTCCAAGGCCACCGGCTTTCCGATCGCAAAGATCGCAGCAAAGCTTGCGGTTGGGTATGCACTGGACGAAATCCCCAACGACATCACAAAGCTCACTCCCGCATCGTTTGAACCGACCATTGATTACACCGTCGTGAAGATTCCCCGGTGGGACTTCGAAAAATTCAAAGGGGTGGACGACTCTCTCGGAATCCAGATGAAGTCTGTTGGCGAGGCCATGGCCTTCGGACGGACATTCAAGGAGGCGCTGCAAAAGGCGCTCCGCTCACTGGAACAGGGTCGCTTCGGGCTCGGCGCAGATGGCAAGGACCTCTTTGATATCGACCGGCTGACGGAAGCGGAGAAACAGGAATGGAGGACGCGCGTGAGGGGGCAGCTCAGCCGGCCCCGCCCCGAGAACGTGTTCTATCTCCGGTACGGGTTTCTTCTGGGGCTGACTCTCGATGAACTCTATGCGATCACGTATATCGATCCATGGTTCCTTCATAACATCAAACAGATTGTTGACCTGGAGAGGGAATTGAAGGAGTACGCTCTCGCATGAAAATGATATTCTCCATTATTCTTTTCTCGCTCACTGCGCAGACTGCCCGCTCGCAACCCATTCCCCCTGACAGGGAGTTGTTGGAGCGCGGTGCGGGCGCAGGAATGGCGTCATATGCGGATCTCAACGGATATCCCGGACCGAAACACATTCTCGAAATGCGGGACACCCTGAGGTTGACCGATGGACAGGAGAAGGACATCGAGGCAATCTTCGATGAGATGAGCGAGAACGCCCGGACAAAGGGGGAGTCGATCATCGCGAAGGAGATGGAACTCGACTCGAAGTTCAGACTTGGAGTTGCGACCATGCCAAACATCCGGCGGCTCACGGGGGAGATTGGAATGCTCCGCGGGGAGTTGCGGGCGGTGCACATGACAGCACACATTCAGGCACGACAGATTCTTACAAAGCAACAGATTGCATTGTACAACACTATCAGACACAAGGCGTCCCGCCACGCCTCCGGTGGTCATTGAAGAAAATCACCCGGGACATACTGCTGAAGGCAAAACAGTACGGCTTCTCTGACCGGCAGCTTGCTGTGTTGTGGAAGACGGATGAAGCAGCGGTCCGGGCATTACGGATGAAGCTCGGCGTTGTGCCGGTATACAAGACGGTGGATACCTGCGCAGCGGAGTTTGCGGCAGAGACACCCTATCACTATTCAACGTATGAAGTAGAGAACGAGGCGCACCGATCGGACAGGAAGAAAGTGATCATCCTTGGCGGGGGACCCAATCGCATTGGCCAGGGGATTGAGTTTGATTATTGTTGCGTGCATGGTGTGATGGGGTTGGCCGAGGAGGGCTTTGAGACCATCATGGTCAATTGCAATCCGGAAACGGTCTCGACCGACTACGACACGACGGACAAGCTGTACTTCGAGCCACTGACGCTGGAGGATGTGCTGCACATCTGTGATCTGGAGAAGCCCGATGGGGTGATCGTTAGTTTCGGGGGTCAAACGCCGCTTAAGCTCGCAAAAGCATTGGAGGCCAATGGTATCAAAATCCTCGGCACCTCCACGGAAGGAATTGATCTCGCAGAAGACAGGAAACGGTTCGGCAAGCTATTGGATGAACTGGCGATTCCCTGTCCGCCGTACGGGACTGCGTCGAATCTCGACGAAGCTCTGCAGGTGACTGCAAAGATCGGCTACCCGGTGCTTGTCCGTCCATCCTACGTCCTCGGTGGGCGTGCAATGGAGCTCTGCTACGACGACGATCGATTGCGGGAATACATGCAGCAGGCTGTGAATGTCTCTCCCGAGCATCCCGTGTTGATCGATCGTTTCCTTGAGGATGCATATGAGTTCGACGTGGACGCCGTATCGGACGGAGAAGAGGTCTACATCGGCGGGGTCATGCAACACATTGAGGAAGCGGGGATACACTCGGGCGATAGTTCGTGTGTCCTGCCGCCGTATTCCATCACTCCTCCCCAGCTTCACACAATCATCACGTATACCCGCAGGCTCGCGTTGGCATTAAAGGTTGTTGGTCTTGTCAATGTCCAGTACGCAATGCGTCAGGGGGTCGTCTATGTGATTGAGGTGAATCCCCGCGCCTCCCGCACCGTTCCGTTCGTCAGCAAAGCGACGGGCATCCCACTGGCAAAGATCGCTGCCAAACTGATGGTGGGAAAGAAGATCAAGGACCTGCAAATCCAAAGCCATGGCTGGGCGAAGCATGTGGCGATCAAAGAGTCCGTCTTTCCGTTCTCGAAATTCCCTCAGGCGCGCCACTTCCTTGGACCGGAGATGCGTTCCACCGGTGAAGTGATGGGTATTTCCAACAGTTTCGGTGTGTCGTTTGCGAAGGCCTCCATCGCAGCGGGGAATGAATTGCCACAGTCGGGGACCGTGTTTGTCAGCCTGAATGATTTCGACAAGCGGGAGCGGTCGGTGAATGTCGTGCGCAGTTTCGTTCGGCTTGGTTTCAACATCATAGCCACCGAGGGAACCTCAACCTTCCTCAAGAAACATGGCATCGCCAACAAGGCGGTGTTGAAGGCGAGCGAAGGGACACTGAACATCATCGACATCATCAAGAATGACTGGGTGCAGCTCATCGTTAACACACCGCTCGGACAGGTCTCCCGAAAAGACGAACACGCCATCGGCCGCGCAGCGATGGAGCGCAAGATTCCCTTCATCACAACCATGTCCGCGGCCGCCTCTGCGGCGAAGAGCATCGAACAAATCCGACAGAACAAACTTACGGTGAGCAGTATCCAGGAACACCACGAGTTGGCTGCGCAGGGCGGCGAGGCCAACCGCGTTGAAACGCTGGAAGATTGCACCCGCCTGGTCGAATACATCAAATCATTCCAGATGTAGGCCGGGCCGGTGTGGGCGCGGACGGTGAGGCAAACAACGCGGCAGGTATGACGTGTACATCCTCGGCATCTCGTGTTACTATCATGATTCTGCGGCCGCGCTGATCAACGACGGGGCAATCGTTGCCGCGGCGCAGGAAGAGCGCTTCACCCGGAAGAAGCACGATTCGAATTTTCCCACCAACGCCATCCGGTATTGCCTGGCGCAGGAAC
>Ga0209640_10002938_pt1 | contig 14923 bp, 14 predicted proteins | sample RifCSP10_1_FD_184018 | JGI IMG/M metagenome (GOLD analysis project Ga0209640, IMG submission 184018) | Soil microbial communities from Rifle, Colorado - Rifle CSP2_sed 10_1 (SPAdes) (version 2) | ecosystem: Environmental > Terrestrial > Deep subsurface > Rock core/Sediment | place: Rifle...
CGGGATCGGTGAATCTGCTCTCCGGCGGCACCCTGAAAGGCAACGGAACAATACTTGGCAGTGTCAATAACTGCTTCCCGGTGTCCTGTCCTACGACGTCACCGGGCACCGTCTCGCCGGGTGCTTCACCGGGCACGTTGACCATTACGGGCAATTACCTACAAGGTTCGGGTGGGGTTCTCGACATGCAGATCGGTGGGCTCACGGCGGGCACGCAATACGACCAGCTGGTCGTGAGCGGCAGCGCGAGCTTGGGTGGAACGCTCAACACTACCTTCATCAACGGCTTCACCGCGGCCGGCGGGGACAGCTTCACGCTGATTCAGGCGGCCGGCGGAATCAGTGGCACGTTTGCCACGATCAACCAGCCCACCGGCGCGCTGTTCAACAGCTTCTACGGCCTGACCACGTTCGACTTCATTGCGGCGGCCACAAGCGCGATACCGTCATCGATCGAGCCGACGTTCAACTACGCGTTCAACGCGACCGATCAGGTGCTGACCGACCTTACCAACAACCTGACCAGCCCGGCATCGGACGAAGAAATCCTGATCGCGCCGCTGGTCCAGACAATAACGACGACAGCGGAGGGGACCGTTGCAGCGAAGCCGCCAGCCTGTAATTAGAAAGCGAGCCGTGGCAGCGAAGCTCGCGCTCAGCGCGGCGTTGCCGCTCCTTGCGCTCCTCGTGTTGTCGTTTCCGCAAGGCGCCTACGCACAGGCCGGCGAAGTCACGCACATCTCGGGCGCCGTGGTGGCGCGCAAAGCCGACGGCCAGTCGCGAATCCTGTCGGTGAAATCCCAGGTCGCGGAGGGCGACGTGATCGCCACCGCGGACAACAGCTACGCGCGCGTGAAGTTCAGCGACGGCACCGACGCGGTGCTGCGGCCTGCGACGCAAGTGAAGATCGATGCGTTCAGGTTCGAAGAGCAGCGCCCGCAGCAGGACAACGTAGTGCTGTCGCTGCTCAAGGGCGGGATGCGCGCAGTGACGGGGTTGCTCGGCAAGCGCAACCCGGCCAGTTTCCGGGTCGCAACGCCCAGCGCCACGATCGGCATCCGGGGGACGACTTTCCATGCGCAGATCGTCGCTCCCGGCGGCGGCGGCGGACTCGCCCCCGGGCTCTACGTTTCGGTGCTCGATGGGGTGATCAACCTGTCGAACAAAGGCGGTAGCCAGAACTTCAGCGCCGGCCAGTTTGGTTTCACCCCAAGCTTCAATCAGCCCCCGATCGTGGTGCCGAGCAATCCCGGCATTCAATTTACGCCGCCGCCGTCATTTAGTGCGCCGCCGCTCCCAGGCGGAACCGTAGGCAAGGTCGGGGGGCTCGAGTGCTCGATCTGACGCCCGATCACCACTGGGCGGGCAAGCGCTTCGCCTGCGCGGCGGGGTTGCTTGCCGCACTGAGCGTCGCCCCAAACGCATTCGCCCAGGCGCCCGCCATCGCTCCGGAGGCGGTGCAAACGCCCGTGGAGCTTCGCTTCGACATCACGCGCTACCGGGTCGAGGGGAATACGCTCCTGCCCGCGGAGCAAGTCGAGCGGACGGTGGCGGCCTACGTGGGCAAGGGACGCGACTTCGGCGACGTGCAAAAGGCGCTCGAAGCGCTGCAGGATGCCTACCGGGAGCGCGGCTATAGCGCGGTGCAGGTGTACCTGCCCGAGCAGGAACTTGCGCGTGGAGAAGTGTTGCTGCGCGTGGTCGAAGCGCGCATCGCGAAGCTGGAAGTCGCCGGCAACAAGTTCTTCGACGAAGCGAACATCCGCAGAAGCCTTCCGGCGCTCACCGAAGGCAGCTCGCCGAACGCGAACGTCGTTGCGAAGAACCTGAAGCTCGCGAACGAGAACCCCGCCAAGCAGACGAACGTGACGCTGCGTGCGGGCGCAAAGGAAGGCGAAGTCGATGCGCGCATCGACGTCGTCGACGAGGATCCGAGCAAGTGGTTCCTCACGCTGGACAACACCGGCACGCCGCAGACCGGCTACCACCGCCTCGGCGTCGGCTACCAGAACGCGAACCTCGCCAATCGCGACCACGCGATGACGCTGCAGTTCGTCACCTCGGTGGAGAAGCCCTCGCAAGTCGGCATCTACAGCATCGGCTACCACCTGCCGCTGTACCAGCTCGGTGCGTCGATGGACTTCGTCGCCGGGTATTCGGACGTCGATGCCGGCACGACCCAGACGCCATCCGGAGCCCTCAACTTCAGCGGCCGCGGCGGCGTGGTCGGCGTGCGCTACAACTGGCACCTCGATCACCTCGCGGGCTACGACCATAAGGTCGTCTTCGGGCTCGATCACCGCATGTATCGCAACACCTGTGCGATCGGCGTGTTCGGCGCCGCAGGTTGTGGCGCGGCGGCGGCTTCGTTCAATCTGACGCCGCTTTCGGCCGCCTATGCGGGCACCTGGACGTACCCGACGGGGCGCATGGCGTTCTATGCCGGCGCTTCGGCGAACCTCGGCGGCGGATCGCGCGGCGATACCGCTGCGTTGAGCCAGGCGCGCGCCAACGCCGACGCGCATTACTGGCTCGCGCGCTCGGGGCTCGATTGGGGACAGGCGCTTCCTGGCGACTGGCAACTCCGTGCGCGGCTCGACCTGCAGCACGCGGGCGAAGTGCTCGTCGCTCCGGAGCAGTTCGGTATCGGCGGTGCGAACTCGGTGCGCGGGTTCCTGGAGCGCGAGATCGCAAACGATCGCGGGCATTCCGGCTCGCTGGAACTCTATACGCCGGAGCTTGCGCCAAGCGTCGGACTGAAGGACTGGAACCTGCGGATGCTCGCGTTCTACGACTTCGGGCGCGTCTCGCGGGTGGATCCGCTGGCCGGGGAGACGCCGAAGGAAGGCATCGCCTCCGCGGGCATTGGCCTTCGCGTTGCGTTGCCGAAGCGCTTCTCGCTGCGCTTTGACGTCGCAACAATCGTCGATCCGGGCGGCACGCGCGAGCGCAACCACACCCGCTTTACCTTCGCTTCGGTCCTCTCGTTCTGAGCCCCGCCGCACACTGAGCCGGCCCGCGGCTCGTATATACTGCTGGTTTCTGTATATACGAGGCCTCCGCATGGCGCTCAGCATCCGCAATCCGAAGGTCGAAATCCTCGCGCGCGACGTGGCGCGCCGTACCGGCGAAAACATCACGCAGGCAATCGAGCGCGCGCTCGAGGAGCGGCTGGCCGGGTTGCGCACCGAAAAAGAGAAAGCCGGGCGTCTGCGCAGAGTCCGCCGCATCGTGCGGCGCCTCAGCCGCCTGCCTGACCGGGACAAGCGTTCTGCGGACGAGATCCTCGGCTACGACGAGCACGGTCTGCCGCGCTGATGGTGATCGACAGCTCGGCGCTGGTCGCGATCGCGCTGGACGAACCCGAAGGACTGCGGTTCCAGGAACTGATCGTCGAGAGCAGGACGCGCCTGATGAGTGCCGTGTCACGACTGGAAAGCGCGATCGTGGTCCGCTCGCGCAAGGGTGCTGCCGCGTTGCGCGCCCTCGGATCGCTGCTCGACGAACTGCAGATCGTCGTTGTCAATTTCGGCGCGGCCGATGCGCCGGTCGCCTTCGATGCCTGGTCGCGCTATGGCAAGGGCAATCATCCCGCGAGTCTCAATCTCGGCGATTGTTGCACCTATGCCCTCTGCCGGGCGACGGGGGAGCCGGTCCTGTTCAAGGGCGCTGACTTTTCGAGAACCGATCTGCAGGCCGTGCGCTGGTAGCGGCATGCGCGAGCGCAATCACACCCGCTTTACGTTCGCTTCCGTCCTTTCGTTCTGAGCTTCGCGCCCGAGCGGCGCGAACGCGATCACGTGGTCGACATCCAGCCGGATGCCGATTCTTTCGCCGAGCGCATGGTTGTGATGGCTCGGCACGAGCGCGAGCACCTTGCGCCCGCTTTCCAGCCGCAGCGTGTACAGAATTTCAGCCCCCCGGAATGCCTTGTGCACAACTTCGGCCTGCATCGGCGAAGCGTCGTCATGCACCACATCGTCGGGCCGCAGCAGGATCTCCGCCGAGCAGCCGCGGCCGCACGCATCGCAGCCGATGCGGCACTCGTGCGGGATGTCGCCGTCGAGCACGCCGAGCTCGATCTCGACGCTGCCCGGATTGAGCACCTTCGCCGGCAGGAATACGCCCTGGCCGACGAAGTCGGCGACGAACCGGTTCACCGGCTTGTGGTACAGGTTGTAGGCCGAATCCCACTGCTGGATCCGTCCCTCGTGAAGGATGCCGATCTCGTCGGCGATGGCGAACGCTTCGTGCTGGTCGTGCGTGACGAGCACCGCGGTCGTCCCGGCGGTCTTCAGGATCTCGCGCAGCTCGAGCGACAGGCGCTCGCGCAAGTCGACGTCGAGGTTGGAGAACGGCTCGTCGAGCAGGAGCAGCTCCGGCCGCGGCGCGAGCGCGCGCGCGAGCGCGGTGCGCTGCTGCTGGCCGCCCGACAGCTCGTGCGGATACTTGTCGAGCACCGGGCCGATCCCGACGAGCGCTCCGAGTTCCGCGACGCGCGCATCGGCTTCGCGGCGCGAAAGCCCGCGCAGCCCGAAGCGCAGGTTCTCACGCACGCTCAAGTGCGGGAACAGCGCGTAGTCCTGGAACACCATGCCGATGCGCCGCCGTTCGGGCGCCAGGCGGTAGCCCGGGCGCGTCGCCACTTCGCCGTTGATCCGGATTTCCCCCGCGCTGACCGGCTCGAATCCTGCGATTCCCCGCAGCAGCGTGGTCTTGCCGCAGCCGCTCGGGCCGAGGATGCAGCCGATGCTCCCGTATTCCAGGGCGAACGAAACGTCGCGGACGATTACGTGCCCGTCGTAGCCCTGCTCGACGCTGCGCAGTTCGAGGACTGGCGATAGCGCCGCTTCCTTCGCGGGTTGGTTCATCTCAGCCATGCGCACCGAAGATGATAACAGTTCCTATTTGGATTGCCTGACCTGCGCTCGGCTGATACGATTCGTCCGGAAAATCAATGAATTCCGTCGTTTCCGAATCACTGCTGGCCCGCAGCCGCGCATGGCAGCCCGGTTCGCTGTGGCTCACTGCCGGTGCAGTCGCGATCGCCGGCCTCATCGCCCTTCCGGTGCTGGTCGTCGTTCTCAACTTCCTCGTTCCGCGCGGCGAGACGTGGCTGCATCTGGCGAGCACGGTCCTTCCCGAATATGTGCTCAACACGATCCTTCTCGCTGCGCTCGTTGCCGCGGGCGTGATCGTTCTCGGCGTCGGCAGCGCCTGGCTGACCACCGCGTGCCGCTTTCCGATGGCCGGGTTTTTCCAGTGGGCGCTGCTGCTGCCGCTCGCGACGCCGGCGTACGTGATGGCCTACGCCTACACCGATTTTCTGCAATTCGCCGGGCCGCTGCAAAGCGCGCTGCGCGCGGCGACCGGCTGGCGCGCGGGCGAATACTGGTTTCCCGACGTGCGCTCGCTCGGCGGCGCGGCGTTCGTGCTCGCGTTCGTCCTCTACCCGTACGTCTATCTGCTTGCACGCGCCTCGTTTCTCGAGCGGTCGGCCTCCGCCTTGGAGTCTGCGCGCATCCTGGGATACGGGCCGTGGCGCAGTTTCTTTCGCATCGCGCTGCCGCTGGCACGGCCCGGCATCGCCGCCGGAGCGGGGCTCTGCCTCATGGAGACCCTCGCCGACTATGGCGCGGTCGCTTATTTCGGCGTGAACACGTTCTCGACCGGCATCTTTCGCGCGTGGTTTTCGCTCGGCGATCCGGTGGCCGCCGCGCAACTGGGCGCGCTGTTGCTCGCCGGAGTCGCCGCAGTGCTCGCGCTCGAGCGCATGGCGCGCGGCGGCGCCGCGTTTCATTCCTCGGGCGGAAGGCGCGCCTCGAGTCAGGCGCTCACGGGCACCAAGGCGCTGGGCGCATGGCTCGCATGCGCCACGCCGCTGGCGCTCGGGTTCGTATTGCCGGCGGCGCTGCTGGTGCGGCTTGCGCTGCAGGAGCAGGAGATTGCGACGGGCGCGCGTTTTGTGCGTCTTGCGTGGAACAGTCTTACGCTCGCCGCGTTCGCTGCGATACTCGCGGTCGCCTGCGCGCTCGTCGTCGCCTACGCGGCGAGAACGAAGCCGCGGATCGTCGAACGCGCAGCGAGCCGCATCGCCGGCTTCGGATATGCGGTTCCCGGCGTGGTCATTGCAGTCGGCGTGATGGTGCCGCTCACGCGAGCCGACCAATGGCTCTCTGCCGCGCTGCATGGCGGTGCCGCCGGGACGCTGCTTCTTTCCGGGACGATCCTCGCGCTGCTGTACGCGTACCTCGCGCGCTTTCTCGCCGTCGCACTGCAGAGCATCGAGGCGGGTCTGGCGAGGATCCGGCGCAGCATGGACGATGCGGCGCGAATCCTGGGCGCCGGGCCGGCGTCGACGCTCGTGCGCGTGCACGTTCCGCTCCTCTCGAAGAGCCTGATCGCGGCTGCGCTGCTCGTGTTCGTCGACGTGATGAAGGAGCTGCCGGCGACACTTGCGCTGCGGCCGTTCGACTTCGATACGCTCGCCGTGCAGACGTTCAACCTCGCGAAGGACGAGCGGCTCGCCGAAGCTTCGATTCCTGCGCTTGCGATCGTCGCGGTCGGCCTGATTCCGGTGTATCTGCTCGCGCGCGGGTTGGCTCGCGAGCGCTGAGCATTGCTAGCGCCAGCCCGCGCGGTCGTACACCTTTTGCGCAGCCGGCTGGTGGACTCCAAGCGCACTTACGTTGAGCGTGTCGGGCTTGAACGTGCCGAGCGCCGCGAGCACCGGGTTGTCGACCTTCACCGAGGCGACCGCGGGGTACTCGTTGTTGCCGTCTGCGAAGTAGCGCTGCGCCTCGTCGCTGGCGAGATATTCGAGAAACGAGATCGCTTCGGCGCGGTGCGGTGCATGCTTCAGCACGCCGGCGCCCGAAATGTTCACGTGCGTGCCCCTTCGCTCCTGATCGGGCCACACGACGCCGGTTTTCGCAACGGCGTCGTGCTCCTCCGGTTTCGCGGACTTTGCAAGGCGGGCGTAGTAGTAGGTATTTGCTAGCGTCAGCGCGCATTCGCCCGCGGCCACTGCGCGAATCTGGTCGGTGTCGCCGCCACGCGGCGTGCGTGCGAAGTTGGCGACCAGGCCGCGCGCCCATCCTTCCGTCTTCGGCTCGCCCTGATGCGCGATCAGCGCGGCGCCGAGCGAAAGGTTGTAGACGCTCGAGCTCGAGCGCATGCAGACCTTGCCTTTCCACTTCGGATTGGCGAGGTCTTCGTAGCCGCGGATTTCGCCTGGCTTGACCACGTCCTTGTTGTAGACGATGACTCGTGCGCGCGTAGAGAAACCGAACCAAAGACCCTCCGGATGCCGCAGGTTCGCAGGGATGCGGCCGTCCAGCAGCGCGGACTTCACCGGCTGGAACAGACCGAGTTGCTCGGCGCGCCAGAGCCGGCCGGCGTCAACCGTCACGAGCACATCGGCCGGACTCGAGGAACCCTCGTTGCGCAGGCGCTCGATCAGCGCGTCTTCCGGCGCTTCGATCCGGTTGATCCGAATGCCGCTTTGTCGCGTGAAGTTCGCATAAAGAGCTTCGTCAGTCTGGTAATGGCGCGACGAATAGAGGTTGAGGGCCCGTTCTTGGGAGAAACCGGTCAGCGACAATGCGCCCAGACATGTCAGAACCGAAATTTTCCGAATCAGAGCAGTCATTTATTGGATGGTTGCGTTGTTTTGACGAAAATGATGATAACTATTCTCAATTGAGAATACAACTCTATTGCGAATAGTTCTCATCCTGCTTGACGCAGGTCAAAGCAACTTAAAGGGACGGATCGATGCGGCGGGCGCCGTTGAATCGCTTCGTCCAGTAGGAAGTCTTCAGGCTTTCCACGCGAACTGCTGCGCCCGTCTTCGGGGCATGCACGAACTTGCCCTCGCCGATGTAGATGCCAACATGCGAGTACGGGCGGTCGAGCGTGTCGTAGAAAACGAGGTCACCCGGCTGCAACTCGTGCGCGCTGACGGAGAAGCCGGTTTCGCTCTGCCCGAGGGCCGTGCGCGGCAGGCGGATGCCGTATGCTTCCTCGAAGACGTGCGCGACGAGACCGCTGCAGTCGAAGCCAGTGGCGGCGGAGCGGCCGCCGTTGCGGTAATCGACGCCGAGCGCCATCAGCGTGACGAGCAGCGCTTCCGAGCTTTGATGCGGGGAGCGGATTTCCTTCGCCGGCGGAGGCGCAGGCGCGCGCGAAACCGCGGCGCAGCCAGCCACGGTGACACAGAACATCACGAGAAACAGAGTCTTATTTTTCATCGTTCTAGTATTTTGTTGAGACTGTAGCGCAAATCGTGACATCCCGCATCGCAAACGAGCTGCCTCGAGTCTTTTCGGAGGACGGGCCGCTTCCCCAGGCGATCGCGGGCTACCAGGCGCGGCCGCAGCAGCTCGAAATGGCCCGGGCGATTCTCGACGCGATCGAGCAATCGGGTTCGCTCTGCGCGGAAGCCGGGACCGGAACCGGGAAGACGGTCGCTTACCTGGTGCCCGCATTGCTCGCCGGCGGCAAGGTGATGATCTCGACCGGCACCAAGACGCTTCAGGACCAGCTCTACGATCGCGATCTGCCGGCCGTGCGGGACGCACTGCGCTCCGGCGCGACCATTTCGCTGCTCAAAGGGCGCGCCAATTATGTCTGCCGGTACCGGCTGCGCCGCTCGTTGAGCGAAGCGCGCCTTGCCTCAGCGGGAGAGGCGGCACAGTTGCGGACGATCGCGAGCTTTGCCGCGCTCAGCACGGACGGCGATCGCGCCGATCTCGCCCAGGTACCGGAGGATGCATCCGTCTGGCAGCACGCGACCTCGACGCGCGAAAACTGTCTCGGCCAGCAATGTCCCGACTACGGCGAGTGCTTCGTCATGCGAGCCCGGCGCGAAGCGCTCGCGGCCGATGTCGTGGTGATCAATCATCACCTGTTCTTCGCCGACGTGGTGCTGCGCGATGGCGGGATCGCCGAATTCCTGCCGTTGTGCAACACCGTGATCTTCGACGAAGCGCATCAGCTGCCCGAGACGGCGCGCAACTTCTTCGGCGAAATCGTCTCGACTTCGCAACTGGTCGAGCTCGCGCGTGATGCGCGACTCGAGGTGCGTTCGGCAGGCGGTGCCTCGCCCGAGCTGGAGCGACTCGCGCAGCGGCTCGAGCGAAGCGCGCGCGACCTGCGGCTCGCGTTTGGCGCCGAGCCGGCGAAGCTTGCATGGCGCGAGGCGGCGCAGCGCGACGGATTCTCCGCAGCGCTCGAGGCGGTGACCGGCGCGCTGGAAGCTCTCGCGAGGCAACTCGAGAGCGAATCGGAGCGATCCGAGGGACTGGCCTCGTGCCAGCGCCGCGCCGAAGAACTGCGCGCGACACTCGTGCGCGTTCGCGAAGCCGCGCCCGCGGACGAAGTACGCTGGATCGAAGTATTCGCGCATGCGGCGCAATTGCGCCTGACGCCGATCTCGCCGGCGAAGCTCTTTCAGCGGCAGATCGACGAGCATCCGCGCGCATGGATCTTCACTTCGGCGACGCTCGCGGTCGCCGACGATTTTTCGCACTTCCGGCGCGAACTCGGCCTCGCGCAAAGCCCGGCGCGTGCGTGGCCAAGCCCGTTCGACTACGAGCGGCAAGCACTGCTTTACCTGCCGCGCAACCTGCCGGCCAATCCGAACGATCCCTCGTTCACCGATGCGGTCATCGAAACGGCGTTGCCGGTGCTGCGTGCGAGCGGCGGGCGGGCGTTTCTGCTCTTCACCACGCTGCGAGCACTCCGGCGTGCGCATGCGCTTCTCGCCGACAAGCTGCCTGCCGCGGGGCTGGATCTTCCGCTCCTCGTGCAGGGAACCGGTTCGCGCAGCGAGCTTCTCGAGCGCTTTCGCAAGCTCGGAAATGCCGTGCTGCTCGGCGCGGCCTCGTTCTGGGAAGGCGTCGACGTACGCGGGGAGGCGCTCTCGGTGGTGCTGATCGACAAGCTGCCGTTCGCGCCGCCCGACGATCCGGTGCTCGCCGCGAGAATCGAGTCGCTGCGCGCGGGCGGCGGCAACCCGTTTCTCGAAATCCAGCTCCCGCAGGCGATCCTCGCGCTCAAGCAGGGCACCGGGCGACTGATTCGCGACGCCGACGATCGCGGCGTGCTGGTGCTTTGCGATCCGCGGCTTTTCTCCAAGCCGTACGGCCGCGCGATTCTCGGGAGCTTGCCGCCGATGCGCCGCACTCGAGAGCACGCAGATGTCCAGGCGTTCTTCGATAGAATGCCCGCATGAGGGTGGTCATCACCGGCGGCGGAGGGTTTCTCGGTTCGAAGCTTGCGTCCGCGCTGCTTGCGCGCGGCAAGCTCCGCGCCTCCGATGGCGCCGAGCGCACGATCTCGAAGGTCGTTCTGCTCGACACGGCGTTTCCAAAAAAAATGCCGGAGGACGCGCGGCTGCAATGCGTGACCGGCGACATCGCCGATGCGGCTACGCTCGCCCGCGCGATCACGCCCGACACCGCGTCGCTCTTTCATCTTGCCGCGGTGGTGAGCGGAGCGGCCGAAGCGGACTTCGACCTCGGCATGCGCGTCAACCTGGACGGCACGCGCCTCGTGCTCGAGCGGTTGCGCCACTGCACGGCCCCGCCACGCGTGGTTTTTTCCAGCTCGGTTGCGGCGTTCGGAGGCGAACTTCCCGCGGTGCTGGACGATTCGACCACGCCCAACCCGCAGACTTCGTACGGCGCGCAGAAAGTGGCGAGCGAATACCTGGTGTCGGATTACTCGCGCAAGGGGTTCCTCGACGGCCGTTCGTTGCGTTTGCCGACGATCGTCGTGCGCGCGGGGGCGCCGAATGCCGCGGCTTCGTCGTTTGCGAGCAGCATCCTGCGTGAGCCACTGAACGGCAAGCCGAGTCCGTGCCCGGTCGGGCCGGAAACCGGCGTCTGGCTGCTTTCCCCGCTGCGCGTCACCGAGTGCTTCCTGCATGCGCACGAGCTGCCGGCATCCGCGTGGGGAGTGAGCCGCGTCGTCAATCTGCCCGGCATCACGGTGACGGTCGCGCAGATGCTCGAAGCGCTCTCACGAGTCGCCGGCCGCGAAGTCGCCGAGCGCGTGACGTGGGCGCCGGACCAGCGCATCCGCGCAATTGTTCGAACCTGGCCGGTGCAATTCCGCACACCGCGCGCGCGCGAGCTCGGCTTTCAGCCCGACGAAGACATCGATTCGGTGATCCGCGGCTATATCGCGGACGAGGGAATCCGGCTCTAGCCGCTCACCAGTCCGCGTCCCACAGCTTCCACCACGGGACGTCGCGCTTGTAGCCTTCCGGGCGCAGGTATTTGCTTTGCGGAAAGTTCTTGCGCATCACGCGGTCCGCCGAGTCCCGCAGGTCCTCCATGCCCAGCGCGTCATAGGCCTTGACCATGATGAAGACGGCCTCTTCGATCGCCGGCGCGCTCGGATAGTTCTGCACCGCGAACTGGGCCCGGTTCGCAGCCGCGACGAAGGCGCCGCGCTTCATGTAGTAGCGCGCCACGTGCACTTCGTTCTGCGCCAGCGAGTTGACGAGGAAGCGCATGCGCGCCGCCGAGTCGTCGGCGTACTTGGAATCGGAAAAGCGCGTGACCACTTCCTTGAACGCCTCGAACGCGTTGTGCGAGCCTTTCGGATCGCGCTCGGTCATGTCCGGGTTGTCGAACGCCGAAAACAGCCCCTGGTTCTCGTTGAAGTTGACGAGGCCTTTCAGGTACCACGCGTAGTCGACGTTCGGGTGGTTCGGGTACAGCTTGATGAAGCGGTCGGCCGCGGCGATCGCGGATGCGCGCTCGCCGCTCTTCCAGTACGCGTACGCGACGTCGAGCTGCGCCTGCTGCGCAAAGCGGCCGTAGGGATAGCGCGCTTCGAGCTTTTCGAGATGCTTGATCGCCTTTTCCCAGTTGCGCGAGTTCATCTCGTCCTTGGCCTCGCTGTAGAGCCGCTGCGCCGACCATCCGGCGGTGTCGTCCCTTTCCGCGGTCGAGGAGCAACCGGCTGCCATCAGCGCGAGGCAGAGCGCACAGAATAAACTAGCTCTCATGGCGAACGATTATAGCGCCGCACCCGAGGCGGACTGGGAGGATGCATTCGCGGCGCGCGTGCAGGCGCGAGTTCCCGAGAAGTTCGCCGGCTGGCGCCTCGACCAGACCCTCGCACGCATCTTTCCGCAGTATTCGCGCAATCGGCTGCAGCACTGGCTGCGTTCTGGCCACGTGCGCGTGGACGGTGCTCGCTGCGAGCCGCGCCGGATCGTCACCGGAGGCGAGACGGTGGAGGTTGCCCCGCCGCGCGCCCCGCAAGCCGGGGCGCCCGCCGCGCAACGCATGCCGCTCACGATCGTGTTCGAAGACCGCGACCTGATCGTCATCGACAAGCCGGCGGGGCTCGTGGTGCATCCCGGCGCGGGCGTTCCCGACCGCACGCTGCTGAACGCGCTGCTCGCGCATGCGCCCGAGCTTGCGCTGGTGCCGCGTGGGGGCATCGTGCACCGTCTCGACAAGGATACGAGCGGCCTTCTCGTGGTTGCGCGTAACGTGAGCGCGCAGGCTGCACTTGCCGAGCAGCTCGCCGCGCGCACGGTGCGCCGGACGTATTTCGCGCTCGTGCACGGAGATCCGCCCGCGAGCGGCTTGATCGATGCGCCGGTGGGCCGGGACGTCCGCTCGCGTACCCGGATGGCGGTCACCCGCCGGGGCAAGGAGGCGCGCACGCGTTATCGCGTGCTCGAGCGTTTCGGCCGCGCGGCGCTGCTCGAATGCAGGCTGGACACCGGCCGGACGCATCAGATCCGCGTGCACCTGCAGCACGTCCGGCATCCGTTGATCGGTGAGCCGGTGTACCGGCGCGGCACGCGCCAGGCGCTCGCCTTGCCCCGACAGGCGCTGCATGCCGCGGAACTCGAGCTGGTTCATCCACGCACCGGCAAGACGATGCGCTGGCAATCGCCGTTGCCTCCGGACATGGCAGCTCTGCTCGAGCGCTTGCGGCATGATGGGTGAGGCCATCCGGGCGGACTGGCCGGCGCATCCCCGCGTGCATGCGTTCGTGACGACGCGATCGTTTGGTGACTTGCGCGAGGGTGCAGAAGGTCGTCGCGGGTTGCGCACGCTGCTGCCTGCCGATCCACTTTGGCTCCGCCAGGTGCATGGGGTCGAAGTGTGCGACGCCGACTTTCCGCGGTCCGCGGGTGGCCTCGTCGAAGCAGACGCATGGGTCGCACGTCAGCCGGGCGTCGTGTGTGCGATCCAGATTGCCGACTGCATGCCGGTGGTGCTCACGACGTCCGCCGGCGACGTGATCGGGCTTGCGCATGCCGGCTGGCGGGGTCTTGCTCGCGGAGTGCTCGAAAACACGGTGCGTGCAATGGACGTTCGGCCGCAAGAGGTTCTCGCCTGGCTGGGCCCGGCAATCGGGGCGCGCGTCTACGAGGTCGGCGACGAGGTTCGCGCAGCCTTCGTCGAGCGCGACGGCGAAGCGCAGTCGGCATTTACGGCGGCCCGCGCAGGCCACTGGCTCCTCGATCTGTATGCGATCGCGCGGCAACGGCTCGCTCGCGCCGGCGTCACGAGCATCTTCGGCGGGCACTTCTGTACGTACACCGAGCGAGAGCGATTTTTCTCTTTCCGCCGCGACCTCACGAGCGAGCGCATGGCGGCGCTCGCGTGGCTCGAAGCACCCGGCGCGTAGAATGCCCGCGTGACTCTCGGCTGGATCGTCGCGGCGAGCATCGCCGGCGGAACGCTCTCCGCCGGCGCAGCGGCCTTAGCGCTGCTGTTGCGCGCTTCGTGGGTGCCGATGCTGGTTTCCTTTGCGATCGGAACGCTGCTCGGCGCCGCATTCCTGGAAGTGATCCCGCATGCATTCGAGCACGGCAGCCCGAAAACCGCCGCGTCGGCGATCCTGGGCGGCATCTTCGCTTTCTTCGTGCTCGAGAAACTGCTGCTGTGGAGACACTGCCACACGGAAAACTGCGAAGTGCACGACACGCATGGCCTGCCGAATGATCAGGGACGCAGCGGCGCGCTCATCGTGGTCGGCGACACCGTGCACAATTTCGTCGACGGCGTGCTGATCGCGGCGGCGTTCCTGCAGAGCACCCAGCTCGGCGTGATTACTGCCGTCGCGATCGTCGCGCACGAAATTCCGCAGGAAGTGGGCGATTTCCTGATCCTGCTCAATTCCGGGTACTCGCGTGCGCGAGCGCTCGTGCTGAACATTCTTTCTTCGTTCGCGACGCTCGTTGGCGGGGTGCTTGGCTACTTTTTGCTGCAGGCGGTGCAGGACATGGAACCCGTGCTGCTGGGCGTCGTCGCGGCGAGCATGATCTACGTCGCGGTTGCGGATCTGATTCCCGGCCTGCACCGGCGGCCCCAGTTGCGCGACACCGCCAGCCAGGCGATCTTGATCGGGCTGGGGATCGGCGCCATTGCGCTGGTGCGGGTGTTGATCGGTTCGGCAGACTGAAACACGCGCAGAATCACAACATTACCTGGTAAGCAGGGCTGCGCCGCGCGCCGCATTGACGGTTTGAATTGTGCGTCGCAAAATGCGCGCTCGATGCAAACGCAGCCCGCCCAGACCGATGCCTTGATCGAGGCTATTGCGGCTGCGCGCAACCAGATTCTCGATGGCTGGATGCCGCTGATGCAGCAATCTGCGCCCCCAGCGCCCTCCATGGCTGGGCTGCTGCCCGATCCTGCAAAATTTGTTGCGCAGCAAAGTGCGTATCTGGAGCAGCAAGCCCGCCTTTGGATGTCGATGCTCGCGGGCCAGAAGGAAACCGCCGTTGCGCCGGAGCCGGGAGACCGGCGTTTCGCGGCGCGCGAATGGCGGGAGAACGCGTATTACGACTACCTCCGGCAATCGTACCTGCTCGCATCGCGCTTCCTCAGCGAACTCGTCGAGAGTGCGACGCTCGATGCCGCGGCGAAAGCCCGTCTGC
>Ga0209640_10002940_pt1 | contig 14919 bp, 16 predicted proteins | sample RifCSP10_1_FD_184018 | JGI IMG/M metagenome (GOLD analysis project Ga0209640, IMG submission 184018) | Soil microbial communities from Rifle, Colorado - Rifle CSP2_sed 10_1 (SPAdes) (version 2) | ecosystem: Environmental > Terrestrial > Deep subsurface > Rock core/Sediment | place: Rifle...
GCGCCGCCGCCGTGACGGCCCATGCCGCCGTAAGTGTCGACGATGATTTTCCGTCCCGTCAAACCGCAGTCGCCTTGCGGCCCGCCGACCACGAAGCGGCCCGTCGGATTGACATGGAATATCGTGTCCTTATCGAGATACTCGGCTGGGATTACAGCTTTGATGACGCCGTCGATGATGGTTTCCTTGAGTTTGCCGTACTCTACTTCAGGACTGTGCTGTGTCGAGATGACGACGTTTTTGACTTTTATCGGTTTGCCGTTGCGATATTCGACGGTAACCTGAGACTTGCTGTCGGGCCGAAGGAAATAAGCTTCGCCGCCCTTGCGCACCTTTGCGAGATAATGAACCAAGCTATGCGCCATCTGGATTGGAAACGGCATCAGCTCGGGAGTTTCGTCGCAGGCATAACCGAACATCATGCCCTGATCGCCGGCGCCCTGCTCCTTGTGCAAGCCTTGGCCTTCCGTCACGCCCTGTGAGATATCGGGCGACTGCTGTTCGATCGCAGTCAGAATCGCGCAGGTGTTGCCGTCAAAGCCCATCGCCGAGTCGGTGTAGCCAATTTCGCGCACCACCTCGCGCACGATATCGACATAGGCAACTTTTGCAGCGCTGGTGATTTCGCCCGCGACCACCACCATGCCGGTCTTGGCCAGGCTTTCGCACGCCACACGACTGTTCGGATCGCCGGCTAAGTGAGCATCTAAGATCGCGTCAGAAACCTGGTCACAGAGCTTATCGGGATGACCCTCGGAAACCGATTCGGAAGTGAACAAAAAATCTTTACCAGCCATGCGCTGACCTCCAGCGGCGAAAAAATCCGGATTTTTTTTAATCAGTCCTGTATAGCGAATACGCTGGAGCGATTCAACCTTACTCGCTTTCGTTGAATCGGCTCTCGATCAGCTTCTCGATGGCCCTGACGGCGCGTTCGGCATCGGCTCCAATCGCTTCCACCTGGATCTTGCTTCCTTGGGCCGCAGCCAGCGTGAGCACGCCCATGATGCTGCGAGCGTCGGTGGTGTGGCCGTCCTTTGAGACGTTCACCTGCGCCGAGAATTTGTTGACGGTTTGCACCAACAAGGCAGCCGCGCGCGCGTGCAAACCGAGCTTGTTCTTGATCTCGAATTTCTTGACGACTTTGCTCACGACGTCACTTCTCGATGTCGCGATGCTTGACGTGGATGCGGAATCGTCCGTCCCCAAAGCGCTTCTGCAACTCGTCGATCAGAACCACGGAACGGTGGCGGCCGCCGGTGCAGCCGAGTGCCAGGGTGAGACTGCTCTTACCTTCGCGCTCGTAGAGCGGCAGAGTGAACTCGAGAAGGGCGTATAGGCGATCGAGAAACATCCTCGTCTCGGCGTTGCCGAGCACGTAATCGCGCACCTCAGGATCCGTCCCGGTTTTCGGGCGGAGCTCGTTGACGAAGTAAGGATTGGGCAAAAAGCGCACGTCCAGAATCATGTCGGTGTCATGCGGGATACCGTACTTATAGCCGAAGGAGGTAAAGAACAGCGCCATGCGACGCGCTGTCGGCGCCTGGCAGAACTGCTGCTCCATTTCGCGCTTGAGATCGTGCACGGTGAAGTTGCTGGTATCGACGACTTTATCGGCCAAAGCGCGGATCGATTCCAGGGCTTTTCGTTCACGCGAAATGCCTTCTTGGATCGACTCCTGCCCGGCCTGGGGATGGGGCCGGCGGGTTTCACTGAAGCGCCTGATCAACACGTCATCCGACGCGTCGAAGAATAACACCTGCACATGATGGCCCGCGGCGCGCAAATCGGATAACACCTGGGGCAGCGCTCGCAAAAACCGGCCGCCGCGCAGATCGACTCCTAATGCGATGCGGCGAATTTCCTCCTGGTAACCCTGACAGAGGTCAATCAGCTTAGGAATGAGCAGAGCGGGAAAATTGTCGACGCAAAAAAAACCATTGTCTTCAAACGCGCGGATGGCGAAGCTTTTGCCGGACCCGGAGAGACCGGTGATCACGATGATGTCCAAGCCATCGGCCATAGAGACTTAAAATTGATCGTCCTCTTCGGCAATAATCGCGTAAAGTTCCTGCTGGGTATTCGCGGCCATCAAGCGGCGCCGGAAGCCGGGCTCTTTCAGCAGCCGGGAAATGCGCGCTAACGCCTTCAAGTGATCGGCTGCGGCATTCTCGGGCGCGATCAAGGCAAAGAACAAGTGGGTCGGCTCGGCGTCCAGAGAAGCGAAGTCTACGCCCTCAGGACTGCGCGCGAAGACTCCCAGAACCCGGTCGACTCCGGCGAGTTTGCCGTGCGGGATCGCTACACCCTCGCCGATGGCCGTCGTGCTGATTTTCTCCCGGGCGACGAGCACGTCGAGGACTTTTTTCTTGGTTAAACTGGGATGACAAGACGCCAATAAACTCGCCATCTCCTCGAGAGCGGCATCTTTCTCGCGGCTTTCGAGCGCCGGGATAACGGATTGAGCGTTCAGAAAATCGGTAATTTTCACGCCTTCGACCTATTTTCTTTTCTGATTAGTTTATGGATTGGCTTTGGCCGGCGAGTTGGACTTGCGCGCCGCATCGACGGCGGTTGTCCGTGAAGTCATCTGCGCAGGAACGGTTGGCGGCGTTTTGACGAAGGCAGAATGCCCATCGCTTCACGATACTTGGCCACCGTGCGCCGGGCGATATCGATGGAATCGCTCGACAGCATGGCGGCGATGTGCTGATCGCTATAGGGCTTGCGCGGATCTTCAGCGCCGATGATGCCGCGAATTTTCTCCTTAACGCTCTCGCTCGCAACGTCTTCGCCATTGCCGCCCTTGAGCCCGCTCTGAAAAAAGAACTTGAGCTCGAAAAGTCCCTGCGGCGTGTGCACGTATTTATTGGCCGTGGCGCGGCTGACGGTGGATTCGTGCATGTGGATGTCTTCGGCCACGTCGCGCAGCACCATCGGTTTGAGATGGCTGACGCCGAAGTCCAGGAATTCCTGCTGAAACTTGAAGATGCTTTGGGTCACTCGGAACAGTGTTTGCTGGCGTTGCTGGATGCTCTTGATCAACCAAGTCGCCGCGCGGACCTTCTCCTGCAAGTACTGCCGCGCCTGTTCCTCCGCCACTCCCTCTTGGCCCGCCATCCGCCGATAAAGCGAGCTGACGCGCAGCCGTGGCACGCCGTCATCGTTCAAATAGATCAGAAATTCGTCGCCGACCTTTTCGACGAAAACATCCGGTAAAACCGTGCGCACTTCATCCTGCTCGTAGCCGCGTGAAGGCTTGGGCTCCAGGGATGCGATCATGTGCGCCGCTTCGGCGATTTCGTCGATGGTGACGTTTAAATCCTTGGCTAGTTTTTCGTACCTTTTCGACTCGAGAAAGTTCAAATGATTGGCGACGATCTTCGCCGCCAGGCTGTCGCTGAGGTGTAGATTTTCCAGCTGGACCAATAAACACTCGCGTAGATCGCGCGCCGCAACCCCGACCGGGTCGAAAAACTGGATGCGTTTCAGCACCGCTTCGAACTCGTCGAGTTGGCTCTCTGTGGCATTACAGATTTCTTCCCTGCTCAGCGCCAGGTAGCCGTTTTCATCGAGATTTTGGATGATATGGAGTCCGATCGCCGACTCCCGTTCGGTGATCTTGGATAGGCGCAGTTGCCAGATGAGATGATCCTCCAAGGTGGTTTTTTTGGTCAGGCTGTTTTCCCACGACGGCGGTGAGTCGCCGTCCTCCGACGTGGCTTCGGCGGTCAGTGAACCGTGAATCGAATTCGAATGGGTATCAAGGTACTCCTGCCAGTCCAAAGTGCCGATCTTATCGACAGCCGACATCTCCCGGTTGAGCACCGCTTCGCCCGGCTCCACCCCGGGGATGGCTTCTGGCAAATCATTGCGCGGTTGCTCGCTGCGGCCCTCGCTCTCTTCGGCCTGGCCTTCTTCGAGCGCGGGATTCTCCTGCAGCTCTTTCAAGACCATTTCTTCCAATTCAAGCCGGGAAAGTTGCAGCAGCTTGATCGCTTGCTGCAGCTGCGGCGTCATCACCAGCTGCTGAGCCAGTTTTTGAACTTGACGAATCTCAAGAGCCATAGCTAAAACCTAAAGCCTTCTCCCAAATAGAACTTGCGCGCTTTCGCGCTCGCAGCGATGCTCTCCGGTGTGCCTTCTTCAAGCACGGTGCCTTCATTGACGATGTAGGCTCGGTCGCAGATTCCCAGAGTTTCTCGCACATTGTGATCGGTGATGAGAATTCCGATCCCGCTGCTAGTCAGCCGGCGCACGATTTTCTGAATTTCGGCAACCGCAATCGGATCAATGCCGGTAAAGGGCTCATCGAGCAACAGAAAAAACGGCGACAGCACCAGGGCCCGCGCGATTTCCACCCGCCTGCGCTCGCCGCCAGAAAGCGTAATGGCTTTGTGAGACGCCAAATGAGTCACCCCAAGCATGTTCATTAATGCGTTCGCCCGTTCCTGCTGCTCCGTCGATTCCAAGTCCAGCGTCTGCAGGATCGCTTGCAAATTTTCTTCCACCGTCAGCCGGCGAAAAACCGACGACTCTTGCGGCAAGTAGCTGATTCCGGCGCGCGCCCGCTGATGAATCGGCGCGCTCGTTAAATCGTCCTCATTCATCACCACGCGCCCGTCGTCCGGCTGAACTAAACCGACCATCATGTGAAACGTCGTCGTTTTGCCGGCGCCGTTGGGGCCAAGCAATCCGACGACCTCGCCGCCTTTCACTTCTAAACTGATTCCGTTAACGACACGACGTCCGCCATAAGATTTCGCGACCGACACCGCCTTGAGGAGGCTCATTCTTTCTTGGCATCCCCTTGCTCCCGGCCCTTGAGCTCATCCGGAAATATCGTCGCCCGTACGCGCACCTTGCCGTCCCCTTCGGCAATCGCCCGATCTTGCTCGATATAGTATACCACTTTGACGCCGGTGACTTGGCTGTTGCCCTGCCGCATCACCGGGCTTCCGGTGAGCGTCACCGTTTTTGCCTGGTCGTCGAATACGGCCTTATCACCGGTCGCCACTCGGTTACCTTGCGTCGCGTTCACCTTGCCCTCGGCAACGATCTGTTTTAACTGTTTCATCTCCGGATCGTAATATGCTGTGAGCGTCTCGCTACGCATGGTCATATCGTTTTGGATGGTGACCACGCGCCCCTTGTACATGATGGAATTTTTTTTCTGATCGACTTCCATCCAATCTGCGGTGATGTAAATCGGATCTTTCTTGTTGAATTCGAATCCCGCAGAACTTTTGCTGTCCTTGGCCGCGGCCGACGCCTTGCTCGCCATCGCCGGAAAAGTAACGAGGCCGAAGAGAATTGCCGTCGCTCCAATCACGATGCGAAACATATTCATCCCCCGACCCGCGGGCTCGAACCAGCCATATTTTTTTTCTTGGACAACTTTTCGGGCTCGATTTTGGTCTTTACAGATTGAATCAAGCGAATTTTTTTCTCCTCTAATTCGATTTCCATCCGAGAGCCTTCTAAGGCAATCCCCTCGCCGACCACTGTGGTATGGCTGGGGAGCACGATCTGGTCCTTGGCGGGCAAGTAATTCGCTTCCTCGGACTTCAGCACGTAGCCCTGGAAAGAGACCTCGATATCTCCGCGCAACTCCATCCGCTCCAGCTCTTTGTCATTCAGATAGATGCGCGCTTCGTCTCCCTGGCTCTCGGCAACCTCGCCTTTGTTGTCGTAATAGAAAAATTTGGGCTTTTTGATGATCGCTTCTTTCTGCTCTTTAAAATAACTGGCTTCCTCTCCGAAAAGCTCCCAGACCTTGCGTCCGTCCTCAATTTTCGAACGATGAAAGTCCTTGATCCGAAGGGTCGATTCGGGGAGATAGTCCAATGCCGTCAGCGGATTCGCTGTGATTTGTTCTTGCATGCGGCCGACGATTTCCGCCACTTTGTAAGTCACTCCACCGAGCGAAAGCAAAATAGCCAACAAAAGAATCGATCGCCTTACCTTGCGCATAACCATTCAAGTAAAATGCAAAAATACCACTCTTCAAGAGGCCTGTAAAGGAATCGGCATGGAAATTGCTTTGAGCGCCAAAATAATCTTATTTTTCTTATAGTTTGTCTATCACAGCGCGCCATTTGTTCTGGCTCTTCAGGAGCAGCTCGGCGACCTCACGCACGGCCCCCAGCCCGCCGCCTGCGACGGTCACCAAATCTACGGCCGAGCGCAGGTGCGCCGAGCCATCGGCAACCGATACCGCCAGGCCGGCGCTTCGCAGAATGGGCAAATCGATGACGTCATCGCCGACGTAGGCGATCTGACGATTGCGCAGACGTCGGCTGCGTTTAATTTCCTCGTAGGCGAGCAGTTTGTTACGCACGCCCTGGCGCACCAGGCGAATACCCAGCTCTTTGGCGCGATGGCGCACACTCGGCGATGAGCGTGCCGAGATCAGACCGACCTCGATGCCGGCGCGCATCAGCAAGGAAATGCCTTGGCCGTCACGAACGTGAAATTGTTTGGTCTCCACGCCACGGTCATCGAGGATAATGCGGCCATCGGTGAGAACACCGTCCACGTCGAGAAGCAGCAACACGATATGCTTCGCCTTCTCGCGAGCGCCAGTGGAAATACGCTTCACGGGACGGTCAAATTCCTGTCTTGAGAATGTCGTGGAGATGAATGACGCCGACGGGCTTTCGTCCGCGGTCTAGCACGAAAAGACAAGTGATGGGACGCGGCGAGTTCTCTTCCATTTCACTGAGCGCTCGTGCGGCGAGGACATCTTTGCCGATTGTCTTTGGATGGAGGGTCATCAATTCATCGCTTCTCTTGCTGAGAATCTTGTCGCCATGGTTCTGCAGGCCTCGGCGCAAGTCACCGTCAGTGATGATGCCGATCAAATTGCCTTGGGCGTCGGTAACGCCTGTTACACCTAAGCGCTTCGAAGTGATCTCGAACAGCGCGTCCTTGACCGCCGTATCTTGGCGCACCAGCGGCAGCCCATCTCCGTGATGCATGAGGTCTTCGACTCGCAGAAACAACTTCCGGCCCAGGATTCCGCCGGGATGACGCATGGCGAAATCTTCTTCGTTAAAACCTTTCTCTTCAAGCAATACGACTGCCAGGGCATCGCCCATCGCCAGCGCCGCCGTGGTACTGGCGGTGGGCGCCAAACCTAGTGGACAGGCCTCTTTGACGCGGATGTTCAGCACAACGTCGCCGGCCTTGGCGAGCGATGAATCGGGATTGCCGGTCATGACGATCAACTGAATACCGTGGAGTTTAAAATGCGGCAGTAGCTTTAAGATCTCTTCGGTCTCACCGCTGTTGGATATCGCCAGGATCACGTCGCCCTTCATAACCATGCCGAGATCGCCATGGATGCCGTCGCCGGAATGGAGAAAGAACGCCGGCGTGCCCGTGCTGGCGAGCGTGGCGGCAATCTTGCGGCAAATCAATCCGGATTTTCCCAAACCCGTCACCACGACTTTGCCGCGGCAGTGACCTAGCAACTCAACGGCGCGCACGAAACTTTCGTCGAGCCGTTCAACCAGCGCAAGAAGCCCGTCGGACTCGATCCGCAACACGTCCGCCGCGCGTTTGAGAATGTCGGCCGATTTCACCTCAAGCCGCCTTCCTCCTCTTTCACCAACGCATCGATCTGTTTGACGACCTTGAGGAGACTCTCGAAGTCACTTAATCGGAGGGAATTGGGGCCGTCGCTCAAAGCGTGGTCGGGGTCTTCGTGAACTTCCATAAACAGCGCATCGACGCCCGCGGCCACGCCGGCACGCGCCAACGCCGGAATATACTTGCGCTCGCCGCCGGAGGCGCTGCCAAGTCCGCCCGGCAGCTGAAGACTGTGAGTGGCGTCGAAGACGACGGGATAGCCGAACTCGCGCATGACCACCAGCGAGCGCAGGTCGGAAATCAAATTATTGTAGCCGAAAGACGCGCCGCGCTCGGTCAGCAGCACCTGGTCGTTGCCGGTGGAAAGGATTTTATCCAGGACATGACGCATATCCCAGGGAGCCAGAAACTGACCTTTTTTAACGTTGACGACTCGGCCGGAATTGGCCACCGCCAGGACAAAATCGGTCTGCCGGCAAAGAAAAGCCGGAATCTGCAGGATATCGGCGACTGCTTTGACCGCAGGGACCTGCTCGATCTCGTGCACGTCGGTCAGGATCGGCACTCCGATGCGCGTTTTGACTTGGGCGAGGATCTCCAGGCCTTTTTCCAACCCCGGCCCGCGAAATGAATTCACCGAAGATCGGTTCGCTTTGTCATAGGACGATTTAAAAATGTACGGCACTCCGGCGCGATCGGCTTTCTCTTTGAGCGCCGCCGCGTGGCGCAGCGCCGATTCCTTGCTTTCGATCACGCAAGGGCCGGCGATCACTGCGAACGGCAAACCACCGCCAATCTGTACTTGCCCTACCGTGACTTTCTTAGTTGCCATGGCAAACCCAACACAAGCGGTCAGGTGCGAACGATTTTCATTCTGGGGATTTCCGGCACTGCTCTACGATTGGCCAACGCGGCTTCGATGAAGCCACGGAAAAGCGGGTGGCTCGACATGGGCCGGGATTTGAATTCAGGATGAAACTGGCAACCCAGGAACCAAGGATGTCCCTTGAGCTCAATGATCTCGACCAAGCTATTGTCCGGCGAAAGGCCGCTTAAGAGCATGCCTTTGGCGCCGAACTCGGCGCGATAGCTATTATTGAACTCGTAGCGATGGCGATGGCGCTCGTCGATCTTTTCTCTGCCGTACAGCTTCGCGGCCAGAGTCTCGTTCTGCAGCACGCAGGGATAAGTTCCCAAGCGCATGGTGCCGCCCTTGGTGTCGATCGCTTTCTGCTCCGCCATCAAGTGAATGACCGGATGCGGTGTCTGCAAGTCGAATTCGCTCGAGTTGGCGCCGTGCAGGCCGCAGACGTTGCGCGCGAACTCGACGACCGCCATTTGCATACCGAGACAGATCCCAAGAAAAGGAACTTTGTTCTCCCTGGCGTAGCGGATCGCGGTGATCTTGCCTTCACTGCCGCGATCGCCGAAACCGCCCGGTATGAGGATGCCATCGGCGTGCTTGAGCACAATCTCGCACTCTTCCTGCTCGATCTTCTCGGCTTCGATGCAATCGAGCTCGACGCGGACCTCGTTGGCGATGCCGCCGTGGACCAGCGCTTCGAGCAAACTCTTGTAAGACTCCTTAAGACTCATGTATTTGCCGACCACCGCGATGCGCACTGAATCCTTCGGATCTTTGAGCACCTGAACGACGCGTTGCCAATTTTCCAGATGCGGCGCGCCGGTCCAGATATTGAGCTTTTCGACGACCCGCTCATCCAGCCCTTCCTCATGGAAGACCAGCGGCACTTCATAAATCCACTCGACGTCTTTGGCGGTGATGACGGCGTTTTCCGCGACGTTACAGAAATGAGCGATCTTGGTCTTTATTTTTTTGTCGAGGATGCGATCGGTACGGCATAAAAGAATATCGGGCTGAATTCCCAAGCCGGTGAGTTCTTTGACACTGTGCTGGGTCGGTTTGGTCTTGAGCTCGCCGCCGCCGGTGATGTAAGGCACCAGAGTGAGATGGATATAAAGCACGTTCTCCCTTCCCCAATCCCAGGCGATTTGCCGCACCGCCTCGAGAAACGGCAAACCCTCGATGTCGCCGACTGTGCCGCCGACTTCGCCGATGGCGATATCGTATCCTTCCGCCGCCGCGAGGATGCGCCGCTTGATCTCATCGGTGATATGCGGGATGACCTGCACCGTGCCGCCGAGATAATCGCCGCGCCTTTCCTTGGCGATCACGGTTTCGTAAATCTGCCCGGTAGTGCAGTTATTTTTCTTGCCCATCGGCGTCGAGACATAGCGCTCGTAGTGACCCAGGTCCAAATCCGTCTCCGCGCCGTCGTCGGTGACAAAAACTTCGCCGTGCTGATACGGACTCATGGTGCCGGGGTCGACGTTGATGTAAGGGTCCATTTTCAGCAGCGTGACCTTGAGCCCGCGGCTTTCCAAGAGCGCGCCAATGGACGCCGCTGCCAGCCCCTTGCCCAAAGAGGAAACCACGCCGCCGGTTACGAAGATGAACTTGGTTTTTACAGTTGCCATGGTTCCTTTCAGTGCGCGCGCATTTTCAAATAGCGCTCAGCTTTTCTTAAATCCGCCGGTGTATCGACTTCGACCGACCGCTCGTCGACTTCGGCCACGTAGATGCGGTACCCGTGTTCCAGCGCTCGCAGCTGCTCCAAACTTTCGCTGCGCTCCAACGCCGTCTGTTGCAATCCCGAAAACTTCAATAGAAATTCACGCCGATAAACATACAGGCCGAGGTGCCGCTGACCCCACTGACGGCGATCCTTTCGCCAAGAGCGTTCCTTCCCGCTCGAATCGGTCGCGCCGTTTCGGACATACGGGATCGGCGACCGGGAAAAATAAAGCGCGAAGCCGGCGCGATCCGTAAGAACTTTAACCACGTTAGGATTGCGCCATTCCTTTTCATCGTAAATCGGCGTGCACACTGTGCTCATCGGAATCGCCGTATTGCGCCGCATCGGACGAACCGCGCGCGCGATTGTTTCAGCATGAATAAATGGCAAATCACCTTGCACGTTCACCAACCAATCCGCTTTAAGCTTGCGCGCCACTTCCGCCAGGCGATCCGTGCCGCTGGCGTGGCGGCGCGAGGTCATCACCACGTCACCGCCGAAACTTTTGACTGCCCGCTCAATGCGACGATCATCCGTTGCCACCAAGACGCGATCCAGTTCCGGCGCCTTTGACGCGCTCTCGTAGACATGCTGGATCATCGGCTTGCCGCCGATATCGGCCAATGCCTTTCCCGGCAGGCGGGTCGAACCGTAGCGCGCCGGGATTATTGCCACAACACCCATCGCTTCACGAGGTGCAGATTCGCTATGATACGGCCTTAGATCGGGTTTTCCGCCGGAAATAAAAAACCGTAATGGCTTTCTGGGAAAGCGCATCACGGAATTTAAATATACGCGGCGCACAACAGGGTGTCAACGAGATTTTACCGCCACTGGCGAGTCACCATGCGCCGCGTCAATGGCATCGTCCAGAACCAAGCACGCTTGACTTGAGCGCCCCGCGGCGTGTTAGGAGATAGGTATATTCGGCCATTAAAATGCGGCAGGCCTAACCACAATTTTGCGAGAACCATGACGCCAGAATTGATACCGCTTCACGCGGGATTCGCGACCATTGGCCAAGGTGCCGGGCCGATGATGGTAACGTGGAAAGCTGGATTGTTTCAAAAGCATGGGCTCGACATCGGTCGCCCGCGCATCATGGGCGGCGCGCGCGGCGTCGTCCGCGGCTTGATGGCAGGAGAAATCCAATTCGGCAACATGGCGGCGCCGGCGCCGCTTAGAGCGAACCTCAAGGGCGAAGCGGATTTAGTCTTTCTAACCGGCGGTATCAACCAGCAATTTATTATCGGCCGCCCAGGTATCCATAGCCGCGAGGAACTGACGGGCAAAAAAATCGGTTTCGTCGGCGATGGTGGTCTCAACGATGCGCTCGTGAAATTTGTCATTGAGAAATTGCACGTAAGAGGCATTACCGGTTTACGCCAAGAAAAGGTCACAGGCGGCGGCGACAAAGAGCTGGAGGCGCTGTTAAGCGGCAAATGCGACGCCATCGTGAGCACACCGCCGGAATCGATCGAAGCCCACCGGCTTGGCTGCAATTACTTAATCGATTTTGCCGAGTATGGTCTGAATTACGCTCTCGGCGGCATCGCCGCCCGGCGCGATTACGTTGAACGCAATCCCGAGATTACACGAAAATTCATCAAAGCTTACGTCGAAGGCATGCACCGTTACCGCACCGACCGTGAATTTACGGTCGGCGTCCAAGCGGAATACAGCGGCATCAACGACCGTTCCGTGGCCGACGAAACTTACGACCTGACCCGGCCCGGCATGCCGCCCGTGCCCTATCCGGTGGTGGCTTCGTTACAGACGCTGCTCGACTTCATGGCCAACGAACTTCCGCAGGCGAAAAACGCCGACGCAAGAAAATTCATCGACGACCGTTTTATCCGCGAGCTCGAGGCGAACGGCTTTATCGCCGCGCTCGCGAACCCGCGCTAATGGCAGTCATGGCGCCCCAAGAGAAAAAATTCACCACAGAGAGCACAAAGATTGCAAGGTAGGAGCGCGATTCATCGCGTCCTGAGGAGAGAGGAACTAGAAAGAGAAAGGACGCAAAGTTTTCGTAGGGTGCGCTGCGCGCACCGCGAAGCCGAAACCCAAGTCAAAACAAACATTTCACCACGAAGATCGCGAAGAGCACGAAGTTAAGAAAGTCAAATGTAATAATTTTCGAAACCTTCGTGACCTTCGTGTGCTTCGTGGTGAGGGAGTATTCTTCGATTCGACAAGTTAGCAACATGCGTCGGACAAAGGAGGCAACAATGCGCTTTATGTTCTTGAACCACTCGTATAGACGCCATTCGGCCGAGCTCGAAGCTCATATTCTTAGATTGCTCAAGAGCTACGCTTCACCCGACACGACGTTTGAGCTCGCTTATCCGGAAGATCTCGGCGGCGGCGAAGTGTTGAGCCTGCTCGAAGAACGCAAGGCGCTATCCGGCCTGCATCATATTCTCGAAACCCCGGCGCTGGTCAAAAAAGCCGTTGAAGCCGAGCGCCAAGGCTTCGACGCGGTGATCCAAAGCAACACATTCGATCCAGGCGTCGAAGCGAGCCGCCTGGCCGTGCGCATTCCGGTGATCGGCCTCCTGCGCGCGTCGCTGCACTTTACCGCCAGCATTTGCGATCGCCTCGGTTTGATCGTGCCGCTCGAAACCCATATGGCGCACACGATGAGAATGGTAAAAACCTACGGCATGGCGGATTTCGTTTGCGGTATTCGCACCGTCGGCCTTTACGACACCGGCGACTTATCGGGCTATCATGATGTCGTTGTCGAGCGCACACTTAAGGTGGGCAAAGAATTGGTCGAAGGGGGCGCCGAAGCGATCATCCCGCTCGGCGGGAAAATCTATCCATACGTCGTTACCCCCGATGAGTTGGCGCCGCAGCTGGGCGTGCCGGTGATCAATACCAAAGCCGTAGGCGTGAGCTACGCCGAGCTGATGGCGCGAAACAAGATCCGACACAGCATCAAGGCGTACCCATGTCCTGCGGATCTCGACCCCGCGGCGGTGTCAAAGCGCTCGCGCTGATGATCGGTATGTTAATAATCACGTTAGTTCGGGGACGGTGTCTCAGAAGTTAGCAACGCAATTCGAATCCAGGAGTAGGGGCGGGTTTCAAACCCGGCCCTTTTTGGAGTTTATCCTGAGCAAGAGGCGAAGGGCCGGTATGACGGCTAGGCGCCCAACGTGTTTATAATGACAGGACAGCAACCAACGAGGTCATGTTTATGATTATTGACGGTGACGGTCATTTTTTTGAGACCGAAGAAATATTCGAGAAATACATGGAGCCGGCGCTGCGCAATTATCGTCCGAGACTGCTCACCGACGACCAGGGTCATAACTTTTGGGTGGTCGACGGCCAGACGCCTTATAGAAGACCTTCCATCAAAGGCGCCGGCGCGCCGGGCACCGCCGCCCCTCCCGGAGAGGCGCTGCAATCGGCGCGACGCGCAACGCCTGGTAGTCAGACGCTGACAAATCTCAAGGAGCGACTCGATGATCTCGACCGCGAGATGATCGATGTCCAGTTCATTTATCCGAGTTTTCTTTTGCACGTGAATGCCTGGCCCGATGGCATACTGGCGATGGGAGTTTGCCGCGCCTACAACACCTGGCTCGCCGAGGCCTGCAACAAGGCGCCCGATCGTCTCAAAGCCGTCGGCGTCGTGTCGCTGCAAGATCCGCAAGGCGCGGCGAAAGAAATCGCGCGCCTGCGCGATTTGGGCGCGCATGCGGTGATGATCAACGGCACGGCCGGAGCCAGGCGGCTCGATCATCCCGACCATGAGGTGTTTTTTGCCGAGGCCGATCGAGCAAAAATGCCGATCGCGGTTCACTTCAGCCTGCAATTTCCGGTCGTCGACAAACTTTTCGAGCACCATTTTCCCAACCGCGTGTTGGCGGGCATTCTGCCGATCATGGCGGGACTGACCAGCGTCATGTGTTCCGGCCTGCTCGATCGTTACAAAAATCTCAAATTCGCTTTTCTCGAAGGCGGCATCAGCTGGGTGCCGGCCCATGTGGAACGTATGGACGACCATTTCGAAAATCCGCGCTACGGCGCCAAAGATCTACTCAGTCATCCGCCCAGCGAATATCTCAAATCCGGTCGAATATTTTTCGGCTGCGAAGGCAACGAACCATTTCTCAGCCGGGTCGTCGCTGAAGTCGGCGAAGATCTATTCATATTCTCTTCCGACTATCCCCACGCCGATCGAACCGAGGGGACCGCTCGAACACTTCGCGACCGCGACGACATTGCGCGGTCGCTGCGAAAAAAACTACTCGAGGATAACGCCCGGCGATTTTACGCTTTCTGATGAATGGCTCGGGCCGCCGGCAAACTGCCCGATCACTTCGCGTCAAGCGCGCAGATAACGAACGCTTGCTTGATTTAGCCCACCCACTTGATTAGACTTTTGCTAGCGAGTGCACCGGTGGCGAGTTGTCGCTGTACGCGAAGGAGGTGTGGAGATGGACCTGCCGAAATGCCAAAAATGCAATAACGGGCTGCTGATCCCGCTATCGGACTACGGCCAAGACGGCGCGTCGGTGATGTTTAAAGCCTGGGCGTGTACCAACCCCGACTGCGGCTTTTCAATCCGCATCGATAAAGGCGAAGTAAGCTACGGCAAAAGAATCGAACCGAAACACTAACAGGTTGCTGAAAAACTCTGATTGCAGGCTGCTCAAAAAGACTCAGAGGCGAGGCGCGCGAAAAATCGACGAGCGGAGGCGTACTTAGCCAG
>Ga0209640_10002941_pt1 | contig 14913 bp, 14 predicted proteins | sample RifCSP10_1_FD_184018 | JGI IMG/M metagenome (GOLD analysis project Ga0209640, IMG submission 184018) | Soil microbial communities from Rifle, Colorado - Rifle CSP2_sed 10_1 (SPAdes) (version 2) | ecosystem: Environmental > Terrestrial > Deep subsurface > Rock core/Sediment | place: Rifle...
TGGAGCCGGCGATCCGGATTGAACGGACGACCTGCGGTTTACGAAACCGCTGCTCTACCAACTGAGCTACGCCGGCCCTTTCGAGAGAGCCCACAACTTACACGGGTTTTTTCTGATGCTCAAGGGGTTTTTCGTGCAACAAGAGACGGCAGATGATGAACAAGACACTCCGCGCCCGAGGCTCTAACGACCGTTATTTGAACCGGGCCACTGGTTGCAGCCTGACCGAAGCCCCCTGGCCTGGCCCAGGGAGGCAGAGGGGCTCCTGCTCGCTGCCATACTGTTCCTGGGCCACCTTGAACACCTGCCACTTTGTATAGGTGCATAGTTCGCCGGCAAGGATAGTGCCATTCTTATCAAGGTCTGCCGCACCGCCCAGGCCTTTGAGCAATTGATAGGCAAACAACCCGTGCCGGCCCGGGCCATAACTATGGGATTCTTGAAGTCCCCGGTTGCCGACCATCCACATGATCTTCTCGTTCCCCCTTCCATCCTGTTCCCACAGCGGAGCGATCGTGCCTGCCGTCTCTTTGCCCGGTGCCACCTTGCCCGGTGCCAGTTCCAACGAGAGATCGAGCATCACAATGGCCCGCTGAATCGGCAATTTTTCCAAGGACTCCTGCAGCCGACGAAGCGAGTAGCGGCGCGCGCCTGACCTGGCCGTACTGTCAAACATCATCATCGACACGGCGCCGGTGGTGGCCTCAACCACTCCTCGGCCCGTGACCGAGACATAGACCACGGAGGTGGGGTCCACCTGCTTGGGTAGCCACTCTTCCAAAACCTCGACCAGGTCGCTCTTGAGGGCATGGTTATCAACGAGGGTACGCACGCGCCTGGGAGGAATCCCCCCGATCGATTTGAGGTACGTGGCCATGACTTCCGCATCCCGAGCAGCGTACTTGACCCTGACAATGCCGCTCTCCCGAAACCGCCCCACACCAATGACAATGCCTACGGCCTTCGGCTGTTTGAGTATACTAGCCCGCTTCGGCAGCTGATCGACATTGACCGGCAGCACCACAGCCTCCGTCGCAGACTTAGGCTTCATCGTCACTAGAAACTTCTTGGCGGACGGCAGTTGGACCGATGGGGATCCGGCACGTAAAATTAACGTCAACTCCGCCTGTACGGCGTCTTTGACCGTGCCGACTTTACCGTCCAGCGTCATGTGTTTCACCTCGCCAGGTTGCAGATCGCCGACGGATACCGCGCTGGGGATCCGCTCGATCAAGGGCGGTGTGGCAGTCACCGACAACTCGACAGCCCGTGCGGTTCCAGGCCCTTCATTTTTGACTTCAATTTCAATCGCAATGGCTTCATCACTATGAAGCACCTGGTTGCGATTCTCGTTACGGAAAATCGCCCGGAATATCACCCTGGCTGGCTCGGCCACTGTACTCGGCACAGGAACGGCTGCCTTGGGGCCATCGGCCTTGTGGGCTTCGGCGGCATCGATAATCTTGTTCGACGTCCCGAGTTGCGTAGCCATACCATCAGTCACATAACTCATGGCCTCTTGGGCAATCTTATCGAGTCCCTTTACCTCACACGAGGCTTCGGTAACATCGACTTCTCCACGACCAATGCTTTGAAGTTTCTTGCTATAGAGGATCGTCCCGTCGGCAGCCGTGTAGGCAAAGTCCAATCCCAGGGTGACCGTGGCTGGATAGCTCTTGTTGGCTTTTCGAAGGATTGCCAGATCGACATGGGCCAGGCCCAACGCCGCATCGACATAGCCATCCGGAATCGACGGGGATCCCGTATCACCTGTCAGAACCTTTTCAAAAACGCGGGCTGTCTTGCGCTTGAGCGTGTCCTGTAATGGAACGCCGATCGGCAAGGATTGTCTCTGGCCGCAGGCGTCCTGATAGGTGAGCTGCGCCCCGGCGATACTGGGGTCAGATCGAAGTTGGACTGTCAGAGGGAGATAGTATCCGATGGTCGCGCCGTCTCGGCTCGAGAAAAGGGAGCAGCTCGTCAACGTCGCAACACAGAATCCTGCGACAACCCATAGGGCTGCACGAAACAGGAGGGAATGATGCGCTGAATCAATGACCTGCACTATCATTCTTATACAGAAAGCATCCTCCGAGCACAACTCAGCGGCTCAGCCGCGCGAGACGAGCGAGACTTGCGGGACGGGCGAGACGCAAGGGGTCGAGGTCAGAAATTCGAGATTTTTAGACTTTCGAACCCAGAACTTCGAACTTCAAGTCGCGCCTGTCTCGCATCTCTCGCGCTTCACGCGCCGCGTCTCGCGATTGACAGCCCCACACCCCTCGGCTAAGTTCACTCGCATGACCGAGTCTTCTTCTCCGGCACCGGGAGCGCCATCAGCGCCGAGGCTCTCCTGGTCGGCCATCAGCCGACTTATTCGCCTCCAGAATCAGACTGGGACCTGGCTACTCATGCTCCCGACTCTCTGGTCCTTGGTCTTGGCCGCTCGCGGCATGCCTCCGCTTTATTTGTTCGCCATCTTCGTCACTGGGTCCTTTGTGATGCGCAGCGCAGGGGTCGTGCTGAACGATTTAGCGGATCGATCCTTCGATCGACATGTGACGCGTACGCGGGTCCGTCCACTCGCGTCTGGCGAACTCAGCGTTACGCATGCCCTGCTGATCGTCGGCTTCTTCCTCTTACTGGCCGGAATGCTCGTGCTGCTCCTTGACCCGTTCACAATCCTCTTAAGTCCGATTGCCATCCTTTTGGCCGGCCTCTACCCCTTTGCGAAACGCATCATCCACATCCCGCAAGCCATATTGGGTATCGCCTTCGGCTGGGGCACCGTCATGGCCTGGACCGCCTCGCGGGGGGCCATCGAAGCGCCGGCCTGGTGCCTGTTCGCTGCGACGGTCTGCTGGGCGATCGGATACGATACGATCTACGCGCTTCAAGATCAGGAGGACGACCGTCAGATCGGCGTGAAATCCTCAGCGCTGTTGTTCGGGTCTTTGACGTGGCTCGCCGTCGGCACGGTCTTCTGCGCAATGCTGCTGCTGCTGGGACTCGCAGGCTGGCTCGCCCACATCGGATGGATCTACTATGCAGCGCTCACTGCCATTGGAGTGTGGTGTCTGCGGCAAGCCCTGCAGCTTAGAGGGGCCATACCGGTTCCCACTGCCTTCCACATGTTTCAGCAACATGTGTGGGTGGGAGCCGCCGTTCTTATCGGATTGGTTGCGGGATTTCTGCTCTAACGGGATGCTGAAAAAGTCAGCCCGCGGCGTTCTCGCTGCGCTCTTGAAACCCGTGAAGCGTATCTCGTGAAGCGTCCTTCGTTTCCGGATTCTGACGTTTCACGCTTCACGTTTCACGAACGACGAGAGCGGCATTTTGAGCAGCCTGCTAAGTTCAGCTCGCCGGCTTCTCAACAGGGGCAGCCGGCTTCTCGGTCGGGGCATCCGACTGGGCTGGCGCACGCAATGTACCAAGGTACATTGTCACGGCCTTCGCGTCGGCGTCGCTGAGCCCGAGCGCCGGCATTCTGGTTTCCGGCTTCATCGCCTGAGGATTTTTCAGCCACCGATAGATCCAGGTTCCGTTCAATCTGAATCCTGCACGGTCGAGCGCCGGCCCAACCTTGCCGCCCTCTTCCCCGATGCTGTGGCAGCCATTGCAGCCATACTTGTCCGAATAGAGCCGCGCTCCGAGCTCCACCATCTTCGCAACCTGTTCCGGTTTCACGGTGAGATCTGGTCGGGCGACGCTCACGCCTTTTCCTGGTCTCGTCACCAAATTATTCACCGCAGCCTGCGCAGCGTCGAGATCTTTTTTCGCCTGTCCCATGGCTGCCATTTCCTTGGCATAGACGGCATCATCGACATCGACGTTTTTCTTCTCGGCCTCATCGCTGGCTAGCTTTTCGGCCTCCTCATACGTCTTCGTAGCCTGTTCAAAATTGGCTTGGGCCGTTTGGAGCGCCGCGGCCAACTCTTTCTTCCGCTCCTCGACTTTAAACTCCATCTTCATGCCGTGGAGGCCGCGGACATAACCGACAATGGACCAAATTTCTTCCTCTGAGAGGGTGTACTTGAAGGTCGGCATGGTGGGCACGGCAAAATCATCGTCGCCGATCACATCCCCGCCCTCACTCGTGTCCAACATGTTGCGTGAAATCGTATTGAAGATGTCTACGTCCTTGAGGGTGCTCATCTCTGACTTGTTCGTGAGATCTTTGGGCTTCGGATCTGGCATCGAGGACCAATTGAATCCTTCGTTCTGGCGTCCGCTCTCACCATGACAGTGCGAGCAGTAGTGGCCGTAGAGTTCATGCCCCTTCTGCTGCTGCTCATTCGCACAACCCAAGTTAGCCATGGCCCAGATGCCAACCAGTGCACCCACCACTCCCAATAGGTATCGACGAGCCGCCTTCATGCTGAATGCCCTTTCTTGAGCTTGCGGATCAGAACGAACTGAAACCCGAGAGCCAGGCCCACAGCGATGGCTGCATAGTAATAGCCGTCATAATTCGGCGGCGCCTCTGCTCGGAAATTCCACCAGGAAGTAACCGCCTTTTGGGACCCCTTCTCCTTCAGCTCGCCGCTTGCATCCTTCTTGCCATCCCAGACGGCGAAGGCGATATTGATAAACCCACCTGGCGTAATCTGCGTATCTTCGTCCGGATGTTCGGTCGCGAGAGGCCGCGTAAAGACAACTTTCCATGTGCCATTGGCGTAGACGCCTTTGGCCTTCACGTCTTGGTGCGTCTGCACCTTGATTGTGCCAAAGCCCTTGGCATTCATGTCCACGCCTTTGTCGTCTTTGTTCTTCCAATACCAAATATTGACCGGGCCGCCTTCCACCTGCGCCATCGGCTGACCATGCGCAAAGTGGGCTTTCTTGTCGCCCACCATAAACTCAACCGCGGCTGAATCGTCTGGATCTTCCGTCGGGTCGGCATACTCCAAGAGAATGGAGACGTTGGTCCCATCATGCAAGGCACGCACGTTCAGATCTTTAACTGTCGCATCCAGAATACGATTCGGCCAATGGACTTGCGGCGACATCGGGAATTTCGCCAGGGTCGCGCTGTTCCATACCGCCGCAGTCGGGTCATCGGCCGGCAGGGTCCCCTTCACCATCGGAGCGCTAACCGAGACGCTTGACTCAGTTGAGTCTGGCTGAGCGGTAGCTGCGACCTTTTCCTCGGCTGAGACGGGCTGCACAATCAGGAAACCCATGGCAAGCCATACACAGACGACGACATTTGGAACGATTTGGTTCAGTCCATGTTTCATAAGTTCCGTCCTCTCCCTACTCTCTTCTCAGAGGGTGAGGCTGCGTGCCTTCCACTGCGCGCGTCCAACGAGGGCCTTCTGAGGCCGCACGTTGCGCGAGCACAGGAGATCTACAGTCTCCCATCCCCTCCTCTGCTCCGCTACTCCCAAGTCCTCGGCGATTGATGCGCTCCATCGTACTCGCCCATGATGATTTTCCAGATCCATTCGTCAGGAAGTTCGACCTCCCAGCGAGGCATCGCAGACTTCCATGGCATCCCTTCGATCGGGAGGCCGACGCCACCCTTCTTGATCCGCCAGAAGAGATAGCTTTCCTGGAGCATGGCGATCGTCGTTGGATCGGAGAAGTTGGCCGGGGGAGGATTGAATCCCCTGGCCGCCGGCCCCTTGCCGTCGAAGTTTCCGCCGTGGCAAGGAGAACAGAATGCGGCATAGAAGCCCTTCCCCTGCTGGATAGCGTCTGGTGTCTTTGAAATTGGATTCGACAAGCCGGTATATTCGCCTGGCGGGGCCGGGTGAATCGTCCGATTTTCTGATGGCGGCGCATCGCTTACCGCCGTACTGTTATAGGTTTGCCAGCCGACCAGCAAAGGGAACAGAATCAGGACGCCATAACGCAATGCTTGCAGCCCACCAATATTCTCTCCCGTCAGGAACCGTTGGATCGGACCCCAAAAGGCCTCTTTGGACTCTGCGCTCACTGTGGCGAAGATCACAAACCCCGACGTCGTCAGCATCATATAGAGAAAAACCAGGCTAGCCGGCAGCGGCGCCGAGCCAGGGACATTAGGCACCACAAATTTCAAGATCGCATAGACGACCACATTCAACACGATCAGCTTGATCAACGGCCCCATAAATTCCTCCTCAGTGCGCTTGCGCCACGGCCACTGGACCTGACTGAGATGCCTTCACCGGTGCGGCAGGCGCCTCCTGTCCCGGCGCGGCCAGTTCAGCTACAGTGACAGAAATCGGCTCCCCACTCATCTGTTGCAGGAATGCAATGACCGAAAGAATTTCATTCCTGGATAGCCCGATTGGATTCTTATTGATGTAGGGCATCCGGGCCGGATACTCCTTCGCTATGCCTTCATGGCGATAGTCGAGATAGATATAGGCCTGCGGTTGCGTCAAACTTTCGAACAGAAACTCACGGCTTAACTTGGCCCCGATCCCCTTCAGGTCCGGGCAGCGGGCCGATTCGCTGGGGCCGATGGTATGGCAGAGCGCGCATTGGCCCTTACTAAAGAAGATCTTCTGCCCGATGGTCGCCATGTCGGTCGGCGTTTTCACCGTGGCAATATCGAACTTCTCCTCAACGGGCGGTAACGAGGCCATCTGGGGCACCGACAACGCGGTGAGCGTGAAGAGGCCCAGCACAATCCAGACAAATCCTATGACCCGGGCGAATGTGGCGCGAATGAAGAGGAGAATCAGAATCCCGATTCCTATCACTGAGAGACCAATCAACTGTAATTGGACAACTTCGCTCATATATCCCCTTTGGGTAGTTAGACGCGCTGAGTTCTGAGTGACCCTCAAAACTCAGAACACACCATTCAGAACTTCGGAACTTTCGGTTCATCGAGCGCGCTCGATGCGCCTGCCAACGCCGGCATGCCGTGCGGCAACTCGCTCTTTGTCGATGCACTAGGCGCCTTCGCCTTATCGCTCATCGTGGCCACCCAGAAGATGAAGGCGACAATCATGCAGAAGAAAAATGTGTTCAAGGCCATGATCGCAGCAGCAGAGCCGAGCGCCGGTGAATACGCGTATGGCGACGTATCGCGGAGCACGCCATAGACATGCCAATGGACGCGCGAGGACGACCGTGCGTAGCCCATCAGCGTCATCAGGAGAATGACCATGACCGCGTTGAGGACGAGGGCGTAGCCGGCACGAGCAGGCATCTTGCCCCAGACCATTTCCGTCGTGGTCTTGGCACTTCTCAGCAGCAAGGCCGTCAGCGGAGTGATCGTCAACATGACACCGAGCACGACCAGCACCTGCGTCGTCGAGAAGTAATTGATGCGAATGAGAGCGGGAACGAAATACCCCCACACGCCGAGGACGATCACCGCGATCGCCGAGAGGGCAAGGATGCCGCCCATGATCGCTTTGGCAACCTTGGCCCAGCCCGCCGTTTCCTGCTTGCCGGCCCGCCAATACATGATGAAGCTCATGAATGTGACGAGGATCATCAGATTCGCCACGGTCATCTTGGCCGACATGACGCCGAACACGCCAAGAAGCGGATGGTGGCTGCCCCCCATCTTTCTCGCTTCTTCCATACTGGCCACGAGCGAGTGGGGCGTCATCCAGACACCCAGGCACAGCAATAGCGCAATCAACATCGCCAACATCGGCTTCCGGTATTTCATCTCGGAGCCGGGGATCCGATAGGTGATCCCCAGCCAGAAATAATAGTTCGATCCGAGAAAGAGCACCCCGATGAGCATGGCCTGCAGAATGAACAGCCACGACAGGAAGCCTCCCATCAGCGTGATGCCCATCTGCTGGTTGTATTGGTAGATTTCACGCATGAGCCAGTAGCCGGCAAAAGGGAGCGACAACAGACCGAATACGCCGATGAAGTTCCCGACATAGCCCATCCAGTCGTAGTGGTCGCGCTCTTCCGTGTTCCTGGCGGACAAATAACGAATCCCGGCATAGGCGCCGCAAATGTAGCCACCGAGCACCACGTTCGCAATGATGCGGTGAATGTTCACCGGCCACCAGGTCGGATTCCATGTTGCGGCCCAGGCCCGCGCGAGATCCGATCCCTCGGCAAGCACGACTGGACTGGCCTGGAACGTCGCCCAGGAGTTCGGCACGATCATGATGAAGAACGCAAAGAAGTTCAGCATGAAGCCGAGAAAAATGTGGAACGTCTTCTTGCCGCCATCTTGCATCGCATCCCAGCCATACCAATAGAGGTACAGGGTCGCGGTCTCGACCAGGAAGAGAAGGCAATAGACAATAAAGGACGGGAAGAAAATATCGGTCAGGTAGTTCATCAGCTTGGGATAAAACGAGATCAACAGGAACAAAAGAATTCCGCCGAAGAGCGCCGTCGTGGCATAGGCGGAGGTCAGGAGCTTGGTGAATTCCTTGGCTAATTTGTCGTAGCGTTTTTCGCCGGTCTTCCAGGCGACGACTTCACACAACCAGGCGAAGATCGGCACACCCAGCACAAATCCCGCGAGCAGCAAATGGAGCTGCGCGACAATCCAGATCATGTTCCGGCTGCCGACATAGGGAATATCACGATACTCGGTCGCAGCTGGCGGCACAGCATCTGCCCCAAAGGCCAACGCAGGAAGGCTGAGGAGGCCCGCTGCCATCACGAGCCCCAAGAGCGTCCCCCCATGAACGCTGCCGCTCCCGAGAAGTCGCTGAATCCATCCACCCTGATGTCGCATTGCCCTCACCTCTTGATCTCCCACGTTACGGTTTCATGGCGGCAGGCGGAGCCGGCTCTGTTGCTTCCGGCACTTTCACTTCTTCCTTGCCTGTGTTGCCTTTTTCCTTACTCCGCTCTTTTTCCAGTTCAGCTTTCGCCCGCTGTTCTACCAGCAATTCAACCCGCGCCGCAAGCTGTGCAATCATTTTTTCGTCTTTATTCAGCGTCTCAAGGGGTTTGAACGCAGGCACTGCCTTCACTTCCTCCTTCTTGCAACAGTCGTGCGGGTGCGGTGTAAACACCGGGAGAGCAGACCAGAACAGGAGCGACAACACAATGGCCACGCCGGACAATGCTGTCAGCAGCAATCCTTGATCCGCCGGCACTCGCATCAGATCCCAGCGGGTAATCAGCCCTTCATAATTCTCTGGAGCATGCCGTGCCGACTGCACCGTGCCACGGATTACCCGTCCCACGAGCGAGAAACCGATGCCGAACAACAACAGAAGCACCCCTGTGGCCACAGTGCCCCAGAGGGTCAACTCAATGCTGATCCGCTCCGGAACAGGAGTTCCCTCCAGAAAACCCGTCTCAAATATCGATTGGGCAACAGAGATCGAGAAATCAGTGGTCGCACTCTCGGCCACCCAGAGGATCGGCACAAAGATGGCGCCGACCAAGGCACACTTCCACCAGAGAGTCAGCCCCAACCCATCTGGCGGTTCGCGCCGCAACCGTTCGAGGAAAAATGTTCGTCCCACGACCCCGAGCGCCCAGATATCGATCGGAATCGCCAGCAAGAACAGCAATGCGATGCCGACTCCTTCGCCAATGTGCGACTCCAATCCCATGGTGATCGTTGGAAGAGCAAACACCGTGACCGGACTTGTCAGGAGCATCAAGAACGCAAGAGCGATCCTGGTTTCAAGATGTATGATCCCGAACGCCATAAAGAGCACGGCGATGGCAAGCTTGATCGGCAACCCGGTCCAAAAAGCGGGCCAGAGAATACCGAGTCCGAGCTTTGTGGGGGACATCTGATCGTTCATGCAAGTACCCAACGTCGTGGGAAAAGTCCGTCCTTGCCGTTCGTGAAAGGTGAAACGTAAAACGTGAGACGTCCGAATGAATCCAGAAACGAACGACGCTTCACGAGATACGCTTCACGGGTGTCGAGCATGTCGCTGGCGGACTTTTTCAGCATTCTGCTAGTCCAAAAACTCTCGATTGATAATCGCAGAGACCGTGAAAATCAGGATCGAAACCATGAACAACACCCATAGGGTAAGGGCAATGGGGCGCTTGAAAATATTCCGCTCGGGGCTCCGGTCGATGAAGGGCAACGCAATCAGCAAGGCCCCAAGGAGGCTGGGAAATGCTATCGCACCAAGAAACTGCCCAAACTCACCGGAAAACATCTTCAGGCGCAGGTGCTGAAATAAGAACAAGAAATACCATTCCGGTTCCGGGTGATAGTCGCCCGGGTCAGGCGTCGCCTCTTCCAACAAGACCACCGGCTCCCAAAAGGCCATTGCACAGATGGAGGCAAAGACCACTGCCATCCCGACGACGTCCTTCCAAATCTGCCGTGGGAAAAAATAGTCGGTCTTCGCCTTCAGCTCTTGCGGCGTCCCTCGGAATGGACCACCCGGTCCCGCGCATCGAAAGAGGAAGAGATGCAACCCGGCCAACCCAATCAGGGCTGCGGGAAGCACCATGACGTGAATGACGAAGAACCGGCTCAATGTCATCTGCCCTGGAGTCGCACCTCCTTTGAGGAGCCGCGCCAGGAAGTCACCAATCAACGGCGTCTTATCCATAATCTCGACGCCGACCGTCGTGGCCCAATAGGCTCGCTGGTCCCACGGGAGTAAATAGCCCGTGAAGCCGAATCCCATGACGAGTGCAAAGAGCAACAGCCCAACGAGCCAGATGAGTTCACGCGGTTTCTTATACGCGCCCCAGAGAAAGACTTGGGACATATGGGCAAAGACGCAGACTACCATCGCCGTGGAGCCCCAGAAATGGTAACTTAGCAGGAACCAGCCGTAGTCGACGTCATGGAGGATGTATTGGGTACTGGCGTAGGCATGGTCGGCGGTGGGCACGTAGTAGAGCATCAGCAGAACGCCCGTGACCGCCTGCATGATGAAGATAAACAACAGTATCGACCCGAAGACGTAGGCCCAGCGAGAGCCGCCTGGGACCGCCTCATTAAGCATCTTGGCTGTCAGCAGCCTCAGCCCAACCCGCTCATCGACAAAGTCGAAAACTTTTTCGGCGACCGTTAGCTGCGTGCCGGCAGAAGGAGTTTGGCTCATCTAAACCATCCGCGATTGGACCCTTGTCCCGGCTTTGAATTCCATGTCGATAATCTGCACCTCCCCACTCTCGGTCACCTGAATCGGCAGTACGTCGAGGGGACGGGGGGCGGGGCCCTCTATCACCTTGCCGGACGCATCATAGATGCTCACATGGCAAGGGCAGAGAAAGACCGGCCCGAGTACCTTGTGTTTTCGCCATTTATATCCGCACCCAAGGTGGGGACATTTGCCGGAAAATGCGATGAAGGGTATGTCCTTCTTATTGGTCCAGAGGGTTTTCCCTGTGGCATCCCGGAATTCCATATCCTTCCCCTGATACACCTTTTCCAGCACCGCGGGAGTCGCCTTTACGATCCACACGTTCTTCTCGATCTCAGCTTCAGGCAAATAGGCCTCTTTGACCTTATGCTTGAACTCGAACTGGGTCCCGGTATCGTCCGCCTTAATCTTTCCGACGTTGCCGATCTTCTGCCATTGGTTGTCGAACGGTGCGAACATCGGCTTCATCACGTACTTCAGCACGGGGTAGACCAGCGGTAGTCCGATAAACAACCCCATCACGTAGGTCAAGTTTGCGAAAAACTTCCGCCGCTTCACGTTCCGCTCTAACTCAGGGAGCGGCACCAGGACTTCGCCCGGCGTGACGTCAATATGCTTCTCAAGGCCCGGGACTTCTATTTCATGCAGCGTGACATAATCGTCACGCTTGAAAGGCGGCAGGGCCAGGACTTCAGACGAAGACGACCGTAGTTGCACTAGATCGTCCATCACGGTCTGCACCGCGCCCATCGGCACTTGCCGTTCGCTCGCGCCGTTCATCGACACGACGATATGGCTGACCTCAAAGGACAGCGGGTCCATGATGACCTTGGTCACTTCTCCAACGTCCCGGTCCGCACAACGAACTTTCGATTTCAGTTGGGGCTGCATGCTACTTCTTCTTAATCGGCTTTGGCGTGGGCACCGAGGTATTTTTGAAGGTACCCAACCAGGCGGCGAGCGCCACGACGTCGCTTTCCTCCATGAGGTCCTTATACTTGTCCGGCATCTTGCCCTTTTCCCAATCCTTCTCGTACCCCTCGGCCATAAAGCTCTTAGGGTCGAGAATTTTCAGTTTAATCTCGTCGACCGTAAGATATGTGCCGATGTTGTCCAACTCCGGACCGCGCTTCTTCCCACCCTCACCCTTCAGCTTGTGGCAGTTGTAACATTCCTGCAGCTGCCACTGCTCTTCACCCAGCTTCATAAAGTCTCCGGTTGCCGCGCCGGTTGTGACCGGGAGAGCACCAGCCTGCGGTTCTTTCGTCGTCTCATCCCCGCCCAGTGCCTTGAGCCGCACCTCTAACGCTTTCACTTGCTCATCGAGCGCCTTCGCGCGGGCGATCAACTCCTCAGCTTTTCCCTGTTGAGTCGCAGCAAATTTGGGCCCCAATATCTTGGCGATCTTTCCCTTTTCATCTTCCGGATCGTATTGCGGCCACATCGAGGCGCCGGCAATGTACACCGTACACAGCACGATGTAGAACGCCAATAGAGCGATCACGGACTTTGTCCCGCTCATAGTCTTGAGCGACGGCGCGTCCAGCAACATGAAGACGGCAGCCCCCAACATCGCGTAGCCAAAGAACATCATCTGGAAAACGAAGGGAAACTCGAGCGCTCTCGTAATACCGACAAGCGCGCCGCCCACCACCAGACCGATCGCCAGTTTCTTAATCACATTCCCCATGCAGACTCTCTTTCCTTCAGTAGACGTTCCGCACCCCGGTTACTTGGCCCTGGCAGGAACAGGACTGCCTTCGGGTGCGTGCCCCTTCGAATCGGAAGGCCGAAGGGTCACGATAATGGCGAAACTCACGACTATGAAAAAGACGACGGTAATTCCCGTAATCCACCAGGCAGAATATGACAGCGTCGGCGTGAAGGACTCCGCGGTGAAGTCGGGCAACAAATTGTAGGTGTGGTAGTACTTCCGCAGCAGCGAGCGGACGGCGCCCATTAAGCCCATCGTCCAAATTGAGCTGAAGGCCAGAAAGATCAGCACGAACTGGGAGGCGAAATCGATTTTTCCCCAGACAATCGTGCCCTGCCTGATGGCCCGGTTATAAATGACGTAGTTGACGACCGTGACGAACACCAAGGTGAACGCCGCAGAATTCTTGGCCGGCATCAACGCCAAGAAGTTCCAGGATTCCGGCAGTTCCAACTCCGCCACCAACTTAGCGCCTGTCGGAACGAATCCGTGAGGGGTGAGCCAGATGGCATCGCCCACGACCACCATCAAAAAGCCGATTTTAATGACGGTCCGCGCAGACACAGTCTTCGGAAAGAATCGAGTATTCGGGATGAACCGGCCTAGAGTGAATGGCGCCAGGATCAACGGCAAAAGAAACGCCAACGACATCGGGTCGGGAACCGGATAGTCCGTCATCACCTTGGTCATCACCAATGGGAGCAACACCATCGCGATGGGAGCCAGGATCGTCATCCGGACCTTTTCGACCCCCTCAATGCGTTTCATGCTGAGCCAGATGTAATAGTTGCTGGCCAAGAACATGAGTCCGATCATCGCTCCCTGCATTTCAAAAAACATCGAGAGCTGGTCGGCCATCATGTACGGGCAGATCGACGCATCGTAGTCGCAGAGCTCGTACGCCAACAGATATCCCATGAAGGGAAGGAACAGCATCGCGCCCACGCCGATCAGGTTTCCGACAAAACCCATCCAATCGTAGTAGGCCCGCTCTTCGTCTTTTTTCGCCCCCATATACATGTAGGCGGCGATCATGCCCGCCACAAATCCTCCGAACGTCACGTTACCGACGATCCGGTGGAGATTGAGCGGCATCCAGCTGTAGTTGGCAATCTTGTCCCACAAGGTCGCGGTTTCGAGGAACAATTGGGGCGAGATACCCTCCCCCTTCACCGGAGTATTCATGAACGATGTCGGGCCGTTGATCACGAACAGCGTGATCAAACCGATCAGATTCAAGAGCACACCGAGGGCGATATGACGACCCTTCTTCTCACCCTTCCAGGAGTCCCAGGTGTAGAAATACAGGTACAACAAGATGGTTTCGCTGATGAACAGCGCCGGGTAGATCACCGCGAACACGAGATAGAACTGATTGATGAACCACGTGGTGAACTGCGGGTACGTCGCCAGGAGCACGAAAATAAACAGGCCGCCGGTGAGGGCCGTCATGCTGTAGAGAATGACCGTCACCTTTGTGACTTCTTTTGCCAAGCGATCGTATCGAGGCTCTTGCTTCCGATACCCCATCCATTCTGAGATCACGACAAAGATCGGGGCGCCGAGAATGAACGCCGCAAACAGAATGTGAAGCTGGGCGACGATCCATACTGCGGTCCTATTCCCCGTATAGGGAAACTCCATCGTAGGTGTGCCAGGAGCTTGGGCATAGGCCACTCCTCCAAACAGCACCAGAAGCGCACATGCCGCCACGAGACTGCGCTGCCACGTTTTCATGATATTTCGCCGCCCCTCTTCACTAGGACTCTGTCCGACATTGAGAGATCTGCATCATGTTTTCCCTTCCTTACGGCCAGCCCACGGATAGACGGCCAGGGATTGCCCTCTTCTTTAAATCCGTACTCCCCGCTCTTCACTCTACCCACCCCTGCAGCCAGAAGGCCCCTAGGTGTCGGGTGGTGGTCCAGAGCCTCAGGAGGTTGTGCGTCGTACAGCACAACGCCCTCTCGTTCACCGTGAACCGTGCGTTGCCCCCCCGCGACAAGAACTGATGGGAGCACCAAGAGGATCTGGTTATGACCGTAGGGGCGACACGTTCGTCCAGGCATCGCATGCATCCTAGGCTATCATTAAGCGAATACACGGGTACCCTACCCGAGCGCTCAGGGCAAAACGTTGTTTGGGTTAATATCGCACAGGCTCCTAGGTTGAAGTCCCCTTACTTGCCCGCTG
>Ga0209640_10002943_pt1 | contig 14909 bp, 8 predicted proteins | sample RifCSP10_1_FD_184018 | JGI IMG/M metagenome (GOLD analysis project Ga0209640, IMG submission 184018) | Soil microbial communities from Rifle, Colorado - Rifle CSP2_sed 10_1 (SPAdes) (version 2) | ecosystem: Environmental > Terrestrial > Deep subsurface > Rock core/Sediment | place: Rifle...
CGGCCTTGGCGAGCCGCGCGGCATCGGCGGCGGCTTTGCGATCGGCCTCGCTCAGCAAGCCATCGGCGCCCATTGCTTCCACGAGCCGCACCATGCGCTCGGCCTTGTCCTGGTATGTGCCCAGACCCTGGTGGAACGTCACGCCGGCTAGGTCCACCACCCGCTCGCGAAGCGGCCGCTTGAGGTCCTCCGCGTAGAAGAATGATGCGTCGCGAAGCCGCGCCACGAGGTCGGGGTCTTCCAGCAGGAAATAGTCGGCCTTGGGAAACAGCCGGCGCAGCAGCCAGGTCTTGCCCGCCCGGCGCGGCCCGGTCAGCACCACCGCCGGGAAGCCCTTCATGGCCTTCAGGACGTGTCGCTCCAGCTCCCGATGGATGTATCTCACTGATGAGAATTATAAAGTATAACTTTATATTACTCAATTCAGTTGTCCGGTGCGTTGAGACCACGCTCATTCGGCGAAGAGGCCCGCATTGGGCGCGAGCGGCGCCGCTTCTCGCGCAGCCAGTGTGGACCTGGCGGCGTCCGGAGCATAGAATCCCGAGCACACCGGAGAAGATAGACATATGAGACGCAGGGTTCTCACGGCGTTCACCGTGGCTGGAAGCCTTCTGATGCTGCCCCCTCCGTTGGTCGCACACCATTCCGCCGCGATATTCGAAGCCGGAAAACGGCTGACGGTGACCGGCACTGTCACGGAATGGTTCTGGGCCAATCCCCACTGCCTTCTGAGTCTTGACGTCAAAGATGGCAGCGGCCAGGCCGTACGGTGGGTGGTGGAAACGCAGGCGCCGCCGAACATGATCCCGTTTGGCTGGAGCAAGCAGTCCTTCAAGCCGGGTGATGAAGTCACCATCACGGTCGAGCCGGCGAGGAGCGGTCGGGCCGTCGGGCGTCTGCTCCGGGCGGTGTTTCCCGATGGGAAGACGTTAGTACCCGGAGGGAGTGCGGGGGCCGCCGCCGCCGCTGGAGGCACCGCGCCATGACGAGACGGGTTGTGGTGTCGGTGGTCGCCGTGGCGGCGGTCCTGGCGTTCTCCGATCTGATGCGCGCACAACTCGGCTTCCGGCGCCAGCCGGGAGCGGTGTATGACGTTGATTTCCCGGGCGCGACATCGGGCCCGGCCCCACGCCGGAGTCTGTCCGGGATTTGGGAATTTGCCAAAGGCGGCGCCGAGGGCATTCAGGCGGACGGAGCCAAAGCCATGCCGTCGGACGGGAAGCCCGAGCACGAGCTGCCGTTCACTTCCGCAGGCCGGGACGCGTTCATCGCCAACAGGCCGACGTTTGGATTCACGGCCGTGCCGTCCGCGGTCACCAACGATCCCATGCCCGGCTGCGATCCGCAGGGGTTTCCGCGCATCGTGCTGCACAACGCCCACACGGAGCAGATCCTGCAGACGCCGACGCAGGTGGTGATCCTGTATCAGTTCAACAAGAAATGGCGCGTCATCTGGACCGACGGGCGAGCGCTTCCCACCGATCCCGAGCAGCCCGGGTGGGCGATTAAGGATGCGCCGCCACCAGAACCACGGTGGTGGGGATACTCGGTTGGCAGATGGGTGGATGACCGCACGTTTGTGGCCGAGTCGAACGGCTTCGACGATCGCCCCTGGCTCGACAATGCCGGCCGTCCTCACAGCGGCGCGATGCGCGTGGTCGAAACGTACCGCCGTGTGGACGCCGACCACCTGGAGAAGACGATTACCATAGACGACCCGACGTTCTACACACGACCGTGGGTGGCCCTCGATAAACTTCCGTACCGGCTGCAATCACCGAGCCTGGAGATCCCCGAGCAGGAGTGCGTACCCTCGGAGACGGCGAAATACAACAAGCTGTTCGGCAACCCCGCCGGCGGCGTGGACGATACTGGCAGGTAATCGTAGAATCCTGCCTGGCGCGTGTCGCGCGCCCATGGAGGCCTGTGATGTTGAACGGATCCCGCATCCACCGATGCGCGTTGGCGACGGTCCTCATGGTTGCGGCGGCGGGCGTCTACGTCCAGTTGCCGTCGAGCAGGTCCCTCGCCGCGGAGGACTCGCTGCTGAGCGGCAAGGTCGTGTCGTCGAGCGCTCAGCCTCTGGCCGGTGTGCCGGTCCGGGCGTACCGCGCGAATAGCAACATCACGGTCAACGTCTACACCAACAGCCGGGGTGACTACGGGTTCCCGGGATGGTCCGACCTGTCTCCGGGGGCCTACCGCGTCGCCATCGAGCTTCCCGATTTCGACCCGGCCGCGCGCGAGGTCACGCTGGCTGCCGGCAAGACGACGCGCGCCGACTTCACGCTGCGGCCGCGGCAGCCGGCGCTTGCCGACGCGACGGCATCGGACATCGTCGCGGCCCTGCCCGGCACAAACGACCAGAAGCATCTGCTCATCCAGTGCGACAACTGCCATTCGTTGCAGTTTGCGCTGCGGACGGGCCGCACGAAGGACGGATGGACCCAGATCATTCGTCGGATGGCGGGGGAGCGCGCCGTCTCGCGGGAGACGCCCGGCACGCGCGCGTTCGGCCAGAAGAAGTACGTCGAGCCGCTGGCGGAGTATCTGACGGCGATTCGCGGCCCCGGCGCATCGGGCGAGCTGCCGTTCGCAATGCGTCCCCGTCCGACGGGCGAGGCATCGACCCGCCTGGTCATCACCGAGTACGACATCCCGAGAAGCGGCCGGCGCGACCTGACCATCATTCGCGGCGACCGGCGGTACGTCTGGCCCCACGACATCCTGCTGGACCCGAAGAGTTCGTACGCCTATTACACGGACCATTTCAGCTTCAATCTGGGACGGCTCGATCGGAGAACGGGCGAGGTCAAGGAATTCCCGTACAGCCTGCTTTCGGGCATGGGCCGGGAGGGGATGGGTGTGGTGACCGAGGGTCAGCTCCGCGCCGGCAACCCCGGCGGCGGCGCGCACGACATGATCCTCGACCCTGACGGCAATGTCGTCTTTGGCATGGGCGGCGGCACCGTCCGATTCAATCCGAGGACGGAAGCCTTCACACCGTGGGCCGCCGGCAGCAACATGTTCGGGATCGATCCGGCCGGCACCGTCTGGTACCTCGACAAGGGGCTGCACGCGCTCGACATGAAGAGCGGCGAGGTGAAGCACTACACGGTGCCTCCCGAGACCGACGATGACACCTACGACATGGAGACGGATGCGCGGGGGCGCTCGATCATGAACCTGTGGCGCCTGGGCAAGTTCGGCGTGTTCGATCCCGCGTCGCAGCGGTTCACCGCCTATCCGACGCCGACGCCTGGCTCCGGGCCGCGTCGCGGAGAGATCGACGCGCAGGGCCGCGCGTGGGCGACGCTCTACTGGGCCGGCCGGGTGGCGCGGTTCGACCCCGAGACGCGCGAGATCGCGGAATATCCGGTCATCCCGGGCCACACGCCGTATACGCCGCCGTTTCCCTCGCCCTACAGCCTGGCCGTCGATGACCGGAACCAGGTCGTCTGGACGAACGACTTCAACAGCAGCCGCATCTACCGGCTGGATATCAAGACGGGGCAGTCCACGGAATTCCTGATGCCGGCGCCGTACGAAGTGCGCGATCTCACGGTCGATGAGGCGGCCGAGCGGCCGACGGTCTGGATTCCCGTGTACCGTCCGCCGGCGCGGATGGTGAAAGTGCAGGTGACGTCGAACGACTGACGATCAGTACGTCGTGTCCGGCTTCAGCCGGACCCGGGTATTCCCAGTACCACGTGCACCTGATGGGTGCGGCCGTCATCGACGAGCGGGATCGCGGCCGCGTCCACCGCCACGCCGTCGAGGTGCGCCTCTGCGACACCCCGGCATCGCCCGCCGGGGTTCGACACCGTAATGTCGTAGCGGCTGCTGAAAAACCGCCACGAGATCTCGTAGGCGGGCCACGATGACGGGATGCACGGATCGACCACAAACGTCGCGCCGCGCCGCCGCAGACCCAGGATGTGCTCGATTCCCGCGCGATACATCCAGCCCGCCGCTCCCGTGTACCAGCTCCATCCGCCCCGCCCGACGTTTGGCGCCGACGCGTGTACGTCGCCGGCGACGACGTACGGCTCCGTCTTGTAGCGGAGCACGTCTGCGGGCGTGCGCGTGTGGTTGACGGGGTTCAGCATGTGCAGGAGCTCGGCGGCTTCGTCGCCGTGTCCAAGGCGCGTCAGCGCCATCACCAGCCAGAGCGCCGCGTGCGTGTACTGCCCGCCGTTTTCCCGTACGCCGGGCGGATACCCCTTGATGTAGCCCGGATCCTGCGTGGAGCGATCGAAGGGCGGAGTCAGCAGCAGCAGCAGCCGCGATCCGCGGACGATCAGCGACGTCCGGACCGCGTCCATCGCGCGCTCGGCGAAGCGCTGTGGCACGGCGCCGGACAGTACCGCCCAGGACTGCGAGATCGAATCGATCCGGCACTCGTCGTTCTCCGCCGACCCGAGAGGGCGCCCGTCATCGTAATACCCCCGCCGGTACCACTCGCCGTCCCACGTCGCGCCGAGCGCCGAGGCGAGCCGGGATGCCGCCTCGCGATAGCGAGTGGCTCTCTCGTGATCGCCGCGTGTGTCGCACAGCGCGACAAAGTCGCTCAGCACCGTGTGCAGGAAGAATCCGAGCCACGTGCTCTGGCCGCGCCCGGCGCGACCGACGCGGTTCATACCGTCGTTCCAGTCGCCGGATCCGAAAAGCGGCAGGCCACGCGCGCCCGTCGTCAGCCCTTTCTGAATGGCCCGCAGGCAATGTTCGAAGAGCGACCCCTGCTCGGACGCGGCGCGTGGCTGGCCGTACGCTTCCTGCTCGTCGGCGGCGAGGAGCGGCGCCTGCAGAAAACCCACCATCTCGTCCAGCACGTCGACGTCGCCTGACGAGCGGACGTATTCCGCCGTTGCGTAGGGCAGCCAGAGCAGGTCGTCGGAGCAGCGCGTGCGAAGGCCGCGCCCGGACGGCTCGTGCCACCAGTGCTGGACGTCACCCTCGAGGAACTGGCGTCCCGCGGCCCGGAGCAGGTGCTCGCGGGCGATGTCAGGCCGTGTGAAGGAGAGCGCCAGCACGTCCTGCAGTTGATCGCGGAAGCCGAACGCGCCGCCGGGCTGGTAGTAGCCGGCGCGCGTCCACAGGCGGCAGCTCACATCCTGATAGAGGAGCCACCCGTTCATGAGGACGTCGAAGGAGTCGTCCGGCGTCCGGACACGGAGCGTGGCGAGCGTGTTCGTCCAGCACGCCTGCACCCTCTCGCGCGCGGCGAGCGCGGCGTCCACGGCTCCGTGCTGCTGCACGAGGGTTCTGGCATGATGCCGGTCGTCTCCCTCGCCGAGCAGGAAGACGAGGCGCCGGCGTTCGCCCGGCTCCAGATCCACCCGCACCTGCAGTCCCGCACATGGATCGAGGCCGGCCCCGACGCGTCCGGAGAGCGCCGCATGACCGAGCGCGGCCGGCCGCGAGAGCGCCCCGTTGCGTCCGATGAACGACGTGCGGTCGCCCGTCGCCGAGACGGGGGCGTCGCTCGCGTGGGAAAATGCCACGCGGCCCGGATACTCGGGGTTGTACGCGTTCCGCGCGAAGATGGCGCCGGTCGCCGCGTCGCGTTCGGTGACGACGTGCCGCTGGTCGCCGTCGCGCGGCGGGCCGAGCACCCACTCGGTGTACGCGTAGACGCTCAAGTGCCGCGGCATCTCGCCCTCGTTCGTCAGCGTGAGCAGTGAGTACTTCACCGGATCGGTGGCATCGACATACACGTCGAGCTGATGGCGGATCTCCTGTGTCGTGCGCAGGAAATGCGATACGCCAGGCGCATGGCGAATGAGGAAGCGGCCGCTCGACCTCGTGCGGGCCATAGGGCCAGCCGTGACGGACCAGGCACTGCCGGAGCGCTCGTCACGGACGAACAGCGCCTCACCCGTCGGATCGCTCACCGGATCGTTGGCGAAGGGCGTGAGTCGGTTGTCGCGGCTGTTGCCGCACCAGGTCGACGCCGATCCCGACGCGCTGACGATCGTTCCAAAGTGCGGGTTGGCGATGACGTTCGTCCACGGGAGGGGCGTCTCGTCATCGCCCTCGAGGACGATGGCGTACTCGCGGCCGTCGTCGGTAAAGCCGCCGGTGCCGTTGGGCAGCGTCAGTTCGGGGACCGCCACAGGACGATCCCGCGACGGCTCGAACGCGGCAGACGAGACGCGGTCCGCGGCAGCGACGACCAGCGGCGCGACCGTCGTCTCCGCCGGATACGGCCGGTCGAGGTGGGTCCGCAGGTCGCCTCGATCGCCGCCCAGGACGGCGCGCGCGGCGGTCTCAAGGAGCGTCCGCTCGGCTCGTCCCATGCGATCGGTCCGGAGAAGATAGGCGCCCCCCGGCCGGTGCTTCCAGGTACGCCACGGGCCCTCGTCCAGGACCGCGGCAAGCTGCGACTGCATTTCGTCGAGATAGCCGACCGGGTGCTCGTTGAGAATGACCGTGTCGGCGCGCAGGCCTTTCAACCGCCAGTACTCCTGCGCCTGTAACGCCTGCCGCACGAGGGCGACGTCGTCGGTCGCCACCACGCGCACGAGCAGGATCGGGAGGTCTCCGGAGATCCCGTGCGGCCACAATCCGCTCTGCCCGAGCTCGTTGAGGGCGAAGGCCTCGGGGCGCGCCCGAAGTGACGCGTCCGCGAGCAGCACGCGCGAGGCGAGCCGCTCGAACAGGATCGACTCGTCCTCCGAGATCCCCAGGTGCCGCCGGCCGCTCTGTGCGTGAGCGATCGCGAGCGCAAAGGTCCGCGACGCGGCCCCCGGGCTGCGATACTTCTGCGCCAGCGCTTCGGCGATCTCCCGGTCGGGCGCCATCCCCGTCGCGAAACACAGGCGCACCGATCCGCCCGGCGAGAGCCGGATTCGCTGGCGGAGGCTGACAATCGGATCGAGCACGATGCCTGTGCTGCACGACAGCGAGCGGCCGTCGAGGGCCACCGGGTTCTCGATCGTCCGTCCGCGGCCGAGGAACTGGGCCCGATCCGTCTCCCACTCCACTTGGCCCTGCGTCCGGCCTTCGAGACTCAGGACGTGCACGGCCCACAGTCCGGGCCGATCCGCGTCGCGAGGCCGCCGGTGACAGAGCAGCGCGCCGCTGGCCGCGTGGTACGTGGTTTCGAGAAAGAGCTTGCCGAAAGCCGGATGAGCGAAATCGTCTGCGGCCGGCGCGAGCACGACCTCCGCGTAGCTCGTGACGTCGATCTCGCGGACGCCGGTGTCATGGTTGGTGACGACCAGGCGCCGGACCTCGACGTCGTCTTCGGTCGACACGGCGATGTCGAGCTGCGTCGCGATGTCGCCGTCGCGGCGCCTGAACGTGGCCCGTTCCGGAAGGAACGCCACCGAATACTCGTCGGGCTCGCGTGCGGTCGGATGGTAGGTCGGAGACCAGACCATCCCGCTGCGCACATCGCGCAGGAAGATGAACTGGCCTCCCGGATCGCACGTGCCGTCATGGCGCGATCGGGTTACGTTGACCCCACGGCAGAAGCTGGCGCCGCCGCCGGCATTCGTGATTGCGGCGACGTAATTCCCATTCGAGAGGAACTGCGCGTGGGGGAACACCGTGTGCGCGGTTCGAAACAGCCTGACGGGTGATGGCGCGGCGGGGGCCGCGACCCGCAATTCGTCGAGCGGTCGCGGTTCGGTCGCGGGCCGCCGGCGGGGGATGCGCTCCTGCAACAGCAGTTCGGTCGCCTGCACGGCCGGGTGCTGATGAAACCGTTCCACCATGCGGTCGTCGTACAACGCGTTGGCCAGCGCGACCAGCGTCATCCCTGCATGGTGGGCGAAGCAGGACCGGACGATGACGCCGGCGGGGCTCGCCTGCTCGTGCTCCGGGTCGCCCTTGTTCGTGTAGTCGATGGCGTCGAAGAACCCGTAGTCGCTGAGGAGCCCCGCGGTCGCCAGCCGCCGCAGGTTTGCGGCAGCGTGGACCGGATCGATGGGTGCGGCGAGCGCGCTGGCATAGGGGGCGATGACGAGCTCGTCACCGAGTCCGCGCTTCAGCCCCAGGCCGGGGATGCCAAACGCCTTGTACTGGTAGTTGCCGTGCCGATCCACGGCCGCGTACGCCGACTCGGACATGCCCCACGGCACGCCGCGACCGGCGGCGTAGTCGATCTGGCGGCGTATCGCGACGCGGTACGACTCGTCGAGCAGCGTCAGCGGAAACCTCCGCATGACGAGCAGCGGCATCAGATACTCGAACATCGTGGCGCTCCACGAGAGCAGCACGGGCGCACCGCCGGCACTGGTGAGCGATCGTCCGAGGTGGAACCAGTGCAGTTCCGGCACGTCGCCTTTGGCGATCGCGATGAAGCTGGCCAGCCGCGCCTCCGAGGCCAGCAGATCGTAGTAGGACGGGTCGAGGCCGCCGCCGTTGCCGGCGTGGGCCAGGCGGTACCCGATCGCGAACAGCCGGCGCTCCCGGTCGTAGAGGAGGGCGAAATTCATGCCGTCGGAAAACGCCGACGCGCGCGCCGCCAGACTCTCCAGTTGACGTGCGCGATCGCCGCGTCGTTCCGGCTCGGGAAGCTCTTTCGCCAGCGTTCGTAGTCCGGCAGACAACGTCACCAGCGCGCCCGCGAGATTCCCGCTGTCGACGGTGGAGACGTACGACGGCGGGAGGGGCGCCAGCGTGTGCGTGTCGTACCAGTTCAGGAGGTGGCCGTCGAATCGGTCGAGCCGATCCATGGTGGCGAGCGCCGCCCCGATCCTGGCGACCAGCGCGTCGGTGTCGATGAAGCCGAAGTCGTGCGCCGCCAGCGTGGCCAGCAGCCCCATGCCGATATTGGTCGGGGACGTGCGGTGCGCGATGCGCGGTGCGGCGTCGAACTGGACGTTGTCGGCCGGCAGGCCGTGATCGGTGGCGGTCATGAACGTCTCGAAGTAGTGCCACGTCTTGAGCGCCACCGATCGCAGGAACTCGCGATCGGCGGAACCGAGTACGGCACGCCGCGACGGCGCAGGCCGGCTGAGCACCAGCGCGAAGAACGGCGCCCCCATCCACAGCAAGAGGATGGGCACGGCCACCGGCAGGGCGTCGGGGCGCAGACCGGTCACCAGGATCGCGCCCATCGCCGCAATCAGCGGGCTCGCGGGCATCGCTCTCAGGAATCCAGCCGCGGTCGGCCGCCCTGCCCTGGCGGCGCTGGCCGCCGCGGTTTCCCATTCGAGCCGGCGCCCCTGGGCCGTACCGAGGCGGACGAGCGTGATCGCCACGGCGTGGGCCATCTCGTAGGCCTGACTGGCCATGAACGCCAGTTGCAGCGACGCGCGCGCGCCCGCCATCCGCAGGTCGTCGCCGTTGGTGCGCGCGAACAGGCGCCATGGCTCGCCGGGGACCGGCCCCGCGAGGATCGTCAGGAACTGCGCGGCGATCGGAAAGGCCAGCGGGGCGAGCGCGAAGGCGGTCCACACCAGCGCACTGCCAGGCAGCACGGTCCAGCCGAGCAGGAGCAGCGTGACGCCGACCGGCGCGGCGACGCTGCGCCTGAGGTTGTCGAAGATCTTCCAGCGCGCGATGAGCGGTAAACGATTGCGCCGCCACCCGCCGCGCCCGGGGACGAACGGAAACAGCCACCCCAGCACCTGCCAGTCGCCGCGTACCCATCGGTGCTGGCGCCTCGCGTGCGCGAGGACGCTGGAGGGATAGTCGTCCACCAACTCGACGTCGGTGACCAGTGCCGTGCGAGCGTGCAGCCCTTCGAACAGATCGTGGGAGAGCAACGCGTTCTCGGGGACGCGCCCCTCGAGCGCGGCCATGAACGCGTCGACGTCGTACAGGCCCTTGCCCGTGAAGATGCCTTCGCCAAAGAGATCCTGGTAGACGTCGGAGACCGCCGTCGTATACGGATCGACACCGGTGTGACCGGCATAGGTGCGCGCAAACAGCGATCCCGCCGCGCTGGCCATCGTCACGCTGACCCGGGGCTGCAGGATGCCGTAGCCTTCGGTGACGCGGCCCAGGACCGGGTCGACGTGCGGCCGGTTCAGCGGATGCGCCAGGACGCCGACCAGCGTGCGCGCGACATCCCGCGGGAGCCGCGTATCGGAATCGAGGGTCAGGCAGTAGCGCACCGAGGGCAGGACATCGAGGTCGCCCACCTGCGTGGTGAAGCTCGTATCGGTCGCGCCGCGGAGCAGGCGATTGAACTCCTCGATCTTGCCGCGCTTGCGCTCCCACCCGATCCAGGCGCGTTCGCGGGCGTTCCACCGCCGCCCGCGATGAAACAGAAAAAACCGGCCGTCGTGATCCGGGCCGAATCGCGCGTTGAGCGTTTCGATGCCCGCGCGCGCCGCGGCCAGGATCGCGGCGTCGGACGGCAGCTCGCACGTCGGCGCGTCGGCAAAGTCGCTGAGGATCGCGAAGTGAATCCGCGGATCGAGGTTCCCGAGCGCCAGGACCTCGACGTGTTCGATCACGGCGGCGACCCCAGGGAGGGTCGTCAGCATCGTCGGCACGACGACCATGCACCGGGCGTCGTCCGGCACGCCCTCCGAGAAGTCGAGACGCGGCAGGCGCTGCGGAGCGATCGCGCGCGCCGCCAGCCGCTGAATCGCCGCGGTGGCAAGCTCGCTCGCCGGGAACGCGAGCAGCACGATCGCGACGGCCTGCACGACCGACGAGCCACCGGCCGCGCGGATGGAGAGCAGGGCGCCGCCGAGCAGCAGCGTCGTCAGGCACGCGACCGAGCCGAGGTAGGCGAGTGTCGGGTGCGTCAGCACCGCGCGCCGCACGCGGCCGCGGAGAGAGGGCCGGTACGCAAGGTCAATCTCGACGTCCGCACGGCCCTTGCCGATGAGGTGATATCCGACGTGCGCCGCGCGGTCTGCTGTCGACTCACGCCCGGCGGCTTGCCTGGCGCTCTCGACCGCTTTGAGCGCCACCCGCACCTGAGCCTCGCCGCTGCGCCCGGCGAGCTCCTCGACGGCGTGGCGCTGATGGTCGCGACTCAGAAAATCCATGCGGCCGTACGCGCCGGCCGGATCGCGCCGCAGAACCTGCTCGACCAGGCTGACGGCCTCGAACACGTGGCGCCAGTCGAGCGTCGTGCACAGGCGAAGGCTGGTCACGGCGTTTGCCGTGGAGGCCTGGTTCGCCGCCTGTCGCTGGTGCTCGGCGCGGACCACCTGCTCGGCCGTGGTTCGGTGTGAGACGAGGTGCTCCTCGATTGCCGTGCGGACGGGCGAGAGTCGCAGCCCGTACTCCCGGGCGCGGTGGAGCACCTGCACGACGAACGCCGGATGGACGACCGGCGGCATCGCCCGCGACGAGTGCCCGATGCCCGCGGCCACCTGCGCTACGTACTCGTCGGCGGCCTGTCGCGCGGCGCGCGCCTCCAGCGTTTCGTCGGTCAGACGCCGGAGGTTCTCGATGAGCGCCAGCTTGAGCATGCTCGGCCACGCCCACAACTCCCCAATCGTCAGCGGCGCCACACGCTGGTAGCTGTGCAGGAACTGCGTGAGCTGCTGCCGGTCGAGGCGGCCGTCACTGTGACGGATGACCTCCACGGCGATGGCGTAGATGCGGGCGTCGCCGGCGTACTGCCGCACCGCCAGTCTGGGCAGGTCGCGATAGTAGGTGCGCGGCAGGTTCGTGCGGATGTCGGCGATCTCGGACGTGATCAGGTGAAAGTTGTCGAGCAGCCATTCCGCGGACGCCGCGACGAAGCGTCCCTCGCGGACGTCTCCGGCGAGCGTCCGGTACGCGGATCGAAGGGTGTCGGTGTTGTCGCTGAATCGCGGAAAGATGTTTCGGGCGCGGCGGCGCGGGTTGGTGTCGAGCGTGAAGCTGGCGGCCAGGCCCATCGCGCGCTCTTCGAGGCGCTCGATGCTCAGGAGCTCGTCCCGAAACGGCTGCGCTCGAGCGGGGCGACGGATGCGGAGCCGCTGGAACAGGTCTGTCAGATTGATTGCTCTCCGGTGAGGGCCTTGGTGAGCTGGACCTTCAGTATAACCTCTCGGCGCGCACAGCAACGCGGCGGTTCAAAAGGAACAGACCCGCAATCCGTGGCCGAAGACCATACAGTCATGACCCACACCATGAACCGACTTCTCATCCTGGCGCTCGGCGCCGCAGTGGCGGCACCGGCGGCGCCACGCGCCGGCGCCCCGGCCGGTCCAATCTACCGTGACGTGACGATTCCGGCCGGCACCACGCTGCCGCTGGCGTTGACAAGCGCGGTGGCGTCCGATACGAGCGCGGTCGAAGATGCGGTCACCGCCGAGCTCACGCGGCCGATCGTGATTGAAGGCCTGGACGTGCTGCCTGCCGGCGCCCGCCTGGCCGGCAACGTGTCGACGCAGCTGACCGCACCCGTGAAGGTGCGGCTTCGCGTGAGTCAATGAATGAGAGCCGCGTCAGACAACCGATGACGTCGCGTGCTCTGGATTCCACGGAGTTGCGGCGCGCGTCGTGTGCGGTCCCAGACGTGCTGACACTGGGGACAGAAGTAACACCATGTCCCCGGCCGCATGTACGCGAGGAGCGCGATTCGGGAGTGGCACTCCGGGCACAGGACGTGCGTCACAGCCGTGGGTTGCGGAGCCGGCATGCCGCTCATCCTAGCGAAACCCCGCAGGGCGCGCTGTTCAAAATCGAACGGAGGAGCCGGCGCCGTGCGATGATGGATCCGATGGCGACGACAACGATGCCCGGGCGAGCGCTGGCGGTCCCGGCATTCGATCTTGAGGTATTCCTCGGCTCAGCCGGCATCGCCCGGACACGCACCAAGTACGCCCGGTCGGCCGTCGTCTTCTCGCAAGGGGATTCCGCCACCGACGTGTTCTACCTTCAACAGGGGAGCGTCAAGCTCTCGGTGCTGTCGCGGACCGGCAAAGAGGCGGTTGTGGCGATCCTGGGGCCTGGTGACTTCTTCGGCGAGGGGTGTCTCGCGGGGCAGCCGCGGCGCATCGCGACCGCCGTCGCCTTGAGCGCGAGCACGGTGCTGGTCGTTGAGAAGCCCCAGATGCTCGAGATGCTGCATACGCAGCCGTCGCTGGCCGATCGGTTCCTTGGGCACATGCTGTCGCGCAACATCCGGATCGAAGAGGACCTCATCGATCAGCTCTTCAACTCGAGCGAAAAGCGGCTGGCACGGGCCCTGCTCCTGCTGGCGCGCTACGGCACGAAGGACCAGGCGCTCCTGCTGCCGAGGCTGTCGCAGGAGACCCTCGCCGAGATGGTGGGCACGACCCGCTCCCGCGTCAACTTTTTCATGAACAAGTTCCGGGACCTCGGCTTCATCGAATACAACGGCGGCGGCATCACGGTCAACAGGTCGCTCCTGACCGTTGTCCTGCACGATTAGGCCGGCCACGTCCCCGGACGCCTTTCGCCTGGTTATCAGCGAGCTACCGACTCCACCGGTGACTCGAGGGCGGGCGACCGGCCGTGGGCGTACACAAAGCGCTTGAACTCCGGGTGCAGGAAGTCCGCACCGAACTTGTACTGCTTCATCTCCTTGAACGGTATCGTCCATGTGCGTCCGGTCCATGCCCGCTTCGTAGGAACTGATGGCCTGGCGCCCGCCGACGATGCGTGTGAGCGCCTCGTCTACAGAGAACGGCCTACTGAAGGCTCGTCTGGAAGCTCGAGGGTTCATCGTCGAGGGAGTATTTCCGATGGTCCGCACCATCGCACGGCCGGGTGCGTTCGGGCTCGAGATGGCGCTGACGTTCTGACGAAGCCGTCCGCGAGTGCCGACGCGGGGCATGTGATATATTCATAAATATATTCATGCCGACGACGGTGCACATTCCCGCTGCGTTGCTGCAATCAGTCGACCGCCGGGCGAAGGCGCTCGGCGTCAGCCGGAACCGTCTCATCGTCCGGGCGCTCGAGCGGGCCATCAGCGAGCGGTCCGGCTGGGCGCCGGAATTCCTGGCCCAGCTGCGGCACCGGGATCACGAGACGAGTGCGGCCGTCGACGAGTTGCTGGCGGCTGTGAAACAGGGGCGCCGCTCGAAAGCGCCGCACGACCTGTGACCTACGTCCTCGACACCAACGCCGTCTCGGCCCTCATGAAGGGCAGCGCGGCGGTCGTCGAACGATTGGCGGCAACCGCGCCGGTCGAGGTCGCGGTACCCCAACCGGTGCTCGCGGAGATCGCGTTTGGCATCGAGCGGTTGCCGCGTTCCAAGCGCCGGGCGGCGCTGCAACGGCGCTTCGATCTCCTTTGCGCGGAACTGACACGCGCCGAGTGGACCGACGCGGTCAGCCACATGTACGGTCGCATCAAGGCGACGCTGGAACGCCGGGGAACGCGGATTGAGGACTTCGATGCTGCGATCGCGGCGCACGCCCTCGCTCTGGATGCGACGCTCGTCACGGCCAACCTCGATCACATGACTCGCGTTCCCGGACTTCGCATCACGGACTGGAGCGGCTAACCAGCGCTGTGCGATACGGTACAGCCTGCGGAAGACGCCCGGCCTACAGTGAAAGGGCGGTGAACCCACCCCCGGTCGTATCCGTCGTCGTCCGTCGAGCAGCGGGGCGTCCCGCCCTGGAGCGCACCCGCCGCCTGCGGTGGGGCCTGTCGGCGCGGCTGCCGCGGTGGCGCGCGTTCGACGGCCGCCGCTCACGGGTGGCCATCAACTGGACGGCATCGACGCGCCCCGTGCTGCTGCCGCGCGGAACCCGGGACGACAGCTCATGATGGCTTGGAAAACTCTGATGAGAAGGCGAGGCCCGGCACCAACAGAGCCAACCCCGCGGCGGGTTGCGGTTCCGGCTGAGTATCTCTCTCTGCATAAGTACTTGGACGGCAGGTACGCGAATACCGTCGTCTTGACGTTCAGTGAAATCGAAGACCTCCTCGGCTTCGCCCTGCCGGCCCAGGCGCGCCTCCAGCGGGAGTGGTGGGCGAACGCAGACGCGGACGCCAGGCCATCGGCGCAGGCTCGTGCGTGGAC
>Ga0209640_10002944_pt1 | contig 14908 bp, 11 predicted proteins | sample RifCSP10_1_FD_184018 | JGI IMG/M metagenome (GOLD analysis project Ga0209640, IMG submission 184018) | Soil microbial communities from Rifle, Colorado - Rifle CSP2_sed 10_1 (SPAdes) (version 2) | ecosystem: Environmental > Terrestrial > Deep subsurface > Rock core/Sediment | place: Rifle...
AATGGAGGAGGGATAACCAGGACAGTTAAAGTGACACAGGCAGCACGGCCATTTGCACTTGAAGTAACACCATCAGAGAGAAGTGTAGGAGATAAAGGGGGAAGTACAACCTTTTCAGTTACATCAAATACAGACTGGACAATAAGTGAAGATGTGGAATGGATAAGTGCAACACCTTTAAGTGGATCTGGGAATCAAACAATAACTGTAACATATACAGATAACCCTGTTACAGTCCAGAGATCAGGAACAATAACTGTAAATGGGGGAGGAATAACCAGAACATTAACATTGACACAGGCAGCACAACCGTTTGCGCTGGAAGTAACACCATCAGAGCGAAGTGTAGAAGATAAAGGGGGAAGTACAACCTTTTCAGTTACATCAAATACAAGCTGGACAGTAAGTGATGATGCCGGATGGTTGAGTATAACACCGGAGAGTGGTTCAGGTAATGGAACAATAACAGCTGTATATACAGATAATCCAAACACGGTACAGAGATCAGGAAGGATAACGGTGAACGGAGGAGGGATAACCAGGATAGTTACAGTAACACAGGCAGCACAACCGTTTGCGCTGGAAGTAACGCCATCAGAGAGAAGTGTAGAAGATAAAGGGGGAAGTACGACCTTCTCAGTTACATCAAATACAGATTGGATAGTAAGTGAAGATGTGGAATGGCTGAGTGTGACACCTGAGAATGGTTCAGGTAATGGAACAATAACAGTGACATATACAGATAACCCGATTACAAATCAGAGGACAGGAACAATAACTGTAAATGGAGGAGGAATAACCAGGACAGTTACGGTAACACAGGCAGCACAGCCATTTGCACTTGAAGTAACACCATCAGAGAGAAGTGTAGAAGATAAAGGGGGAAGTACGACCTTCTCAGTTACTTCAAATACAGACTGGATAGTAAGTGAAGATGTGGAATGGCTGAATGGAACACCTGAGAATGGTTCAGGTAATGGAACAATAACAGTGACATATACAGATAACCCGGTTACAAATCAGAGATCAGGAATAATAATTGTAAATGGTGGAGGGATAACCGATACAGTATTAATTCAACAAGATGCAAAAAAGTTCTTAACTATTTCCCTTCTTGACACGGTTATATCATCTACTTCGGGTATAATAAATCTAATGATTGATTCAAATACGGACTGGGAATTAAAAGAAGATTTAGAGTGGATTCAGTTAAGCAAATATATTGGAACTAATTCGGATACCATAAATATTAATTATGACACTAATGAAGAAATCACAGACAGGCAAGGTGTAATATCGGCTTATTGGGCTGGTGATTCATGTACCGTCATAATGTATCAAAGTGCCCGGGCTTATTTATTTGTTAACCCGGATAGTCAATTTGTTGATTCAGATTCCGGTAGTATTAACATTAATGTTGCTTCGAACATTACATGGCGTATAAAGGATAGCATTAATTGGATATCAGTAGCACAGGATTCGGGAATAGGGATTGTTTCGCTCACTGTTATTTATGATGCCAACATCGATTCATTATCAAGAAGTGGAACTTTATTTTTTACGGGGGACAGTCTTTCCGGTGAATTTGTTCTTGTGCAGGAAGGGTTAGAAACTTACATGATTATTGCTTCAGCAGATCCTTTAGAGGGAGGGACAACTTCAGGAAGCGGGTCATATTTATCAGGGGCTAATGTGAAAGTCTCGGCTTTTCCCTCTGAAGGATGGATCTTCAAAAATTGGAAAGAAGACAGTTTAATTGTTTCAGACGATTCCACATTCAGTTTTATTTCTTCGTGTCCAAGAACCCTTATGGCGAGATTTGAAAAGATATTGGCTGTAACTGAAAATGACAAAAAGATACCTGAAAATTATGAACTATATCAAAACTACCCAAACCCATTCAACCCATCAACAACAATAAAGTATTCAGTTCCGGAATTGTCTTTTGTGACACTTAAAGTTTATGATATTCTGGGAAATGAAATAGTGACCCTGGTTAATGGAGAACAACCGGTCGGTTATTATGATGTAAGTTTTTATGTATCGTCACTATCAAGCGGAATATATTTCTATTACTTAAGTGCTGGTAGTTACAAACAGATCAAAAAGATGGTAGTTGTAAAATAGCTAAAATTGTACTTTCTTTTTAGACCTGCTAACATATTCATAAACAAGAGCGCCTGCGACGAATATCGATGAATATGTTCCTATTATAATTCCAAAGAAAAGAGTGAATGCAAAAGCTCTTAAAACTTCACCGCCAAAAATTGTAAGAACAAGAAGTGTAAGCAATGTGGTTCCGCCCGTAAGAACTGTACGGCTCATAGTTTTGTTAACACTCATATTTATCACATCAAAGAGGGGAAGAGTCTTATGAATCTTCATATTCTCTCTTATCCTGTCAAAGATAACTACAGTATCATTAATAGAATAACCGATAAGAGTAAGGAACGCTGCAACAATAGTTAAATCAATTTCAAGATTAAGTCCCGGAATAACATTATAAAGAATGGAGAATAATCCCAATGTAATAAGTACATTATGAAACAGCGACATTACTGCTCCGAGTGCAAACACAAATTTAAATCTGAAACCAAGATAAATTAATATAACAACCAATGAAAGAAATAGAGCAATGACAGCATCCTCTTTAAGCTCCCTGCCGACTTTCGGCCCGACTTTATCTTCTTTAAGAACTTCAAAAGGATTATCAGGCATGCTCTCTCTCAGGTTTTCTTCTATCCAATCGGCAATTCCCACACTTACTATAATCTGCCTATTATCGAGTTCAACAGAAGCTTCAGCTGCCTCAAAACCTTCTTCATTTAATATTTCAACGAGCCTGTCTGTAGTATCAGGATTGGGTAACTGGTATGTAATTGAACTTGAAGTCGAATCTATAACTCTCTTTTCTAAGCCGGGGAAATTATCATTAATAGTTTTTTCTATATCACTAACTATTCGAGGATAAACTTCCCTGGGAATTTCCTGTAATTCGGTTCTTATTAAAACTCCAGTCTCTCCTCCAAAAGTTTTTACTTCAGCATCTTCCAGTCCTATATTCTTAACATTGTCCCTTATGTTACTTATATCAACCTGTTTACTGAACTGCAAAACGATTTCTGAACCACCTTTGAAATCAACGCCAAATTCAAGCCCTCTGAAAACTATATTAATAAGACCAAAAAGAAATAAAGTACCTGATATAACGTAAAAGAATTTTCTCTTACCTAAAAAATCAACATTTAAATTTTCAAATATTCGCATTTAGAAAAAAATCTCCTTAAAATTTTCTTAGGGGAATGGTTAGTTTATTAACCAACAGTAATTTTAGCTCCTTTATAAACCATGTAATCCAGTATTACGCGTGTAACAACAAGGGCACTAAACATACTTGCAACTATACCTATCATTAATGTTAAAGCAAAACCTTGCACAGGCCCGGTACCAAACTGATAAAGAATAATTCCCGTAAAGAAAGTAGTTACATTAGAATCAACAATCGCAGAAAGAGCTCTTGAAAACCCACTGTCAATTGATGCTTTAATAGTTTTACCTACAGCAAGCTCTTCTCTTATTCTTTCATATATAAGAACATTTGAATCTATTGACATAGTGATTGTTAAAATTATTCCTGCAATACCTGGTAAAGTAAGCGTTGCATTAAATCCTGCCATCACTCCTAATGTGAATAGTACGGTAAAGATTAATGCTACCGAACCAACAGAACCCGATCTCCGGTAATAAATAATTAGAAAAATGACCGTTATTATAAACCCGGCAGTTCCGGACAGGACTCCTTTATTAATTGAATCCTCACCAAGTGAAGGACCAACAGTCCTTTCTTCGATAATATCTACGGGGGCTGGAAGAGCACCTGCTTTCAGAACTATTTCGAGTAATTTGGCTTCCTCCATATTTTCCATCCCCTCTATCTGCGATCTGCCTCCGGGAATTTTACCTTTTACATTTGGAGCAGAGAAAACAACGCCGTCAAGAATAATTGCAATTCTCTTCCCGACATTAGCGCCTGTTATTCTTGCCCACTGAGTAGCACCGTCGGAATCCATTGTCATGTTTACTATCGGGGCTGAAGTGCTCGGATCGATATTGGCATTAGCATCTGTTATTACTCCACCTGTTAATTCGGGATTTTTGTTAACAAGATAAAGTGTATAATATTCATTTCCATTATCTGCTATGAAGGATTTGGCACTAAAAACAAATTCTACGTTGTTAGGAATAACTTTCTGAACTTCGGGACGGTTCAGCATGAGTGTTATTTTATTTCTCTCATCTTCTTTAATAAAGGCGTCAGCTGTTCTTCCCTGAGGATTAATAATGGCGACTGAAAAGAAAGGATGTTCTTTTTTAAACTCTTCCTCACTAAGTTCTTTTGTCGTATCCTGTACTGTTGAAGTATCTTTGTTAACTTCATTGGAAGCAAGAGATGAATCCATTTTAGTCGTATCATCAATTATCTTTCCTGCAAGCACTTTATCAATATTCTGCATAATGGCGATTGTAAATTCAGGGTCTTTCACGATTCGGAATTCAAGTAAAGCTGTGCCCTGCAGTAGTTGTTTTGCTTCTTCTTCACGGGCAACACCGGGAAGCTCAACTATAATTCTTCTGCTGCCCTGTCTTTGTATAGATGGTTCTGCAACACCATACTGGTCAACCCTGTTGCGGATAATTTCCATAGCACGCGAAACCGCATCTTCTGCATCAGACTTCAGATTACTAATTATTGTGTTATCATCATCCCTGACGCTTCCGAAGTATCTGCTAAGGCGGATACCTTTTTCTTCAAAATTTCTTGCCAAAATATCAACAACCGGTTCATCCGAAAGGGAAGCTTCTGCCTGCGCTGAATTAAGGGCATCTTTAAAGGTTTGATCAGGGTCTTTTGCAAGTTTTTCTAGTAGCCTACCTGTATTTACTTCAAGAACAACACGCATACCTCCCTGTAAATCAAGCCCGAGTTTTATTCTCTTCTGGCGTGCCTCCTGTATTGAAGGATCGGCTGTTTTTATGCTGTCTTCAACAGTTCTTATTCTGCTTTTGAGCGTCTCACTGGTAACTTCCGGATCGGTTTCTTTTATTTCTTCTCGTTTTTTTTCCAGGATTTGTGATATTTCTTTTGAATTCTGATAATCTACATAGGTAGGGTAGAGTAAATAAATACTCAGTGCAATGGCTCCAAGTATAATAATTATCTTAAACCTGAATTCTTTCATACTGTTCTTTTTTCTTTTGGATTTCTAAAAATATAACTGCTAAAATTACCAGTATAGGCTAAGAAAGTCAATTAAAAGAAGGATTAATAGATATGGCTTTTTTGCTGTCCTTATATCATAGTTATAATTTTTTTTAAGAGCCTTTCGAATTTTTCCCTAACATGATTAGCGGTCTCAGTTACCTCCGAATGTGAAAGTTTTGATTTGGAAATACCCGCACCGTAATTCGTAATGCAGGAAATTGCTGAGGTTGTAAGCCCAAGGTAGGAAGAAAACATTGCTTCATGTACAGTTGACATCCCAGCTGCATCTCCACCCAACTTTCTTGTCATTTTTATTTCGGCAGGAGTTTCATAGCTGGGACCTTTTGAATACCAGTAAACACCTTCCCTGAGCTTTATCTTTTCATCAAGAGCAGCTTTCTTAATAATATTGTTAAAAGATTGTGAAGGCAAATCGAGAACCTGGTTTTTTTCTTCTATACCTGAAAGACCAATCAACCCGGTTAGTTCTTTTTTTATGTTAATACCGTTAAATGATGTTGCGAGCATTAGGTCACCCGGATGAAAATTAATATTTACACTGCCTGCAGCATTGGTAAGAAGAATTTTTTTGCATCCCGTTTTATGAGTAATAAAAACGGGCAAGATACATTTGGATAAAAGGTAGCCTTCATAAAAATGAATTCTTCCCTGGAAGAGCAATAACTTTTTTCCCGTGTACTCGGCAAAATGAATTTTTCCTGCATGTCCTTCAATTGTTGAAGCAGGATATCCGGGGATTGATGTTGTTAGAATTGTTTTGTGAGTTTTAAGACCCCCGGCAAATTCCCCCAATCCACTGCCGAGAATAATTGCAAGTTGAGGCTTAAAAGGAGAATTATCTTTGAGAAAATTTATAATGTCTTTGTATTTAAAATTTAAATCAAGCAATGGGAATTTTTAATTTTGGATTTTGAATGTTGAATTATTTTGAAATACTTGCCTGAGATGTTTTTACTATTGCAGTTAATATATTTATTATTTCATCTATGTTTTTGATATAACCCGTGAAATTATGTTTAACTTTCTGACTTTCCTGAAGATCTTCAGTGCAAAATCAAAACTCTTTCTCTGAACGATATTATTACTTTTCATTTATATTGAATTAAAAATTCAACATTCAAAATTTATAATTTCAAAAAAGTATCCCTGCTAAAGTTGCAGTAGTTAAAGTAGCAAGAGATCCTCCGATAACAGCTTTTATTCCCAGGCCGGCAATATCCGATTTCCTGTTTGGGGCTAAAGGTCCGATGCCTCCTATTTGTATGGCAATAGAACTGAAGTTTGCAAACCCGCAAAGTGCATATGTTGCCATAAATACTGCTTTTTCGTTGACTAAGGCTTTTGCCTCAATTAACCTGCCCATATCGAGATAAGCAACAAATTCGTTAAGAACTATTTTAGTACCAATAAGGCTGCCGAAGTGAAGTGAGTCGTGCCAGGGAACTCCAATACCTGCTGCAAGAAACTGTAAAACCAAACCAATTAGTAGTTGAAAGTTTAGAGGTTGCCCATAAGCCGCTTTTAAAGTCTCATTTATACCAATCACATCACCAACTCCCTGAAGTATATAATTGACTAAAGCTATAAGTGCGATAAAAGCTATAAGCATTGCACCAACATTTAGTGCGAGTGTTAATCCGTCTCCCGCGCCAACGGCAGCAGCTTCTACAGCGTTGGATGCATTTTTTTCAATGTTAACTTTAACATTTCCTTTGGTTTCCGGTTCTGTTGTTTCGGGAAAAAGAATTTTTGATATGACAAGTGCAGCCGGGGCAGCCATTACACTGGCACCAAGAAGATGTGTTGCAAACAAGTGTCTCGCTTCATCAAGCGGAATGTTTAATGCCTGTGAATATGATTGTCCGAGTATCTGGATATATGCCGCCATTACTCCTCCGGCTATAGTTGCCATGCCTCCAACCATAATAGTTAGTATTTCACTTTTTGTCATTCCTTTTACGTAAGGCTTTATCATAAGTGGGGCTTCGGTTTGACCAACAAAAATATTTGCAGTGCAGGACAAAGATTCTGCCCCGCTTGTTCCCATAGTTTTTGCCATTACCCATGCCATTGCCTGGACTATTCTCTGCATAATTCCGAGGTAATAAAGAATGGACATTAAGCTGGCAAAAAATATTATGGTAGGTAAAACCTGGAAAGCAAAAAACATCCCGATGCTGCCTACTGAGCCGGGGCTTTTGGCAAGATTACCAAAAACAAATTCTGCCCCTTCTGTTGTAAAGTTAAGAACAAGAACAAAAAATCCGCTGACCCAGCTAAAGAAATCTTTTACCCAGCCAAGGGGAAAGAACAAGGCTCTCAGGTCATCACCTTTAATTATAAAAATGGCAAATACGAGCTGGAGACCAAGTCCTGTAATTACTAAACGCCAATTAATCTTTTTTTTATTATTAGAAAGAAGAAAAGCTATTCCAACGAGAAGGAAAATGCCTAAAATACCTCTAAGGATATCCATGAATTACCTCTTAATTTTCAGTAGGAATATAATGACAGTTTCTGCAGCGTGCTTCGTAAATATCAGCTGCGCCAACAACTACTCTATCGGCTGAATATGTTTTTCTTTGGGTTTTATCGGCTGGGTTTCCGCAAACAACACAAATAGCAAGAGTTTTAGTTATATATTCTGCTATTGCTAAAAGCTGCGGCAGAGGTTCAAAAGGAATGCCCTTATAATACTGGTCCAAACCCGCCACGATAACCCTTTTGCCATTGTTGGCAAGTTTGTTACATACTTCAACAATATCCTGGGAAAAGAACTGAGCTTCATCAATTCCAATAACATGAGCATCCTTGGATAGTTCGATAACCTCTTTTATATCTTTGATAAGAACAGATGGAAGCGATTGTTCGTTGTGTGATATAATTGAATCTTCGGAGTAACGAGTATCAATCATAGGTTTAAAAATTTTTACATTTTGTTTTGCAATTTGTGCACGCCTTAGTCTTCTTATCAGTTCTTCAGTTTTGCCACTGAACATACAACCTGCGATTACTTCAATCCAACCGGTGTTTTTAGGAAGCGAGTGTGGAGAAAGATCGTCCATGAAATTTTGAATTTTAGATTTTTAATGTTGAATTATTTAGAAATCTTATTTGAGATGTTTTTACAATTGCAGTTAATATACTGATTATTTCATCTATGCTTTTGATATAAATTGCGAAGTTACGTTTAACAATCTGACTTTCCTGAAGAAGTTTCAAGCAGTATTTAGTTTCTCTCGCTTCTTTTGAAGCTAAAGACATTTTTGCAATAAAATCCTTTTTCGATTGTCCTGCTAATGCTTCTTCAACATTAGCACCAATGCTTGTTCCGCTTCTTAATAATTGTTTGGATAGAATAAACTCTTTTTGAATAACTAATTCTTTGTATAACTCAATTATCTTCAATGCAAAATCAAAACTCTTTTTCTGTATGATATTATCATTTTTCATTTTAATTAAAAATTCAACATTTATCATTCATAATTATTTAAGCTTATCGTCTCCGAACGGAAGAGGTAAAAGATCAGCAAGTTTTACAATCTTCAATTCGTTTTTTTTATTTACCATTATCACATCAATATCACTTCCGCATAAATCATTCAGCACCTGCCTGCAGGCGCCGCAAGGCGAACAAAAGCCCTCATCATCACTTGCGATTGCAATCGCTTTGAAATTTCTTTCACCTTCTGATATCGCTTTAAACACAGCAACTCTCTCTGCACAAATTGTTAAACTGTATGAACTATTCTCTATATTTCCGCCGAGATAAATTTTACCCGGTTCTGTTAATAAGGCTGCCCCTACATGGAAATCAGAATAGGGAGGTAGTGCTTTTGATTTTGCTTCAACAGCTTTTTCAGCTAATTCTTTATAATCCATTGCTTATTGTTTTGTTACTTCCAAAAATATTTCTTTTAAAGTATAAATCAAGAAAGTTTTATTATTTCTTCCAATCACTCTTTCCGAGAAGTGCATTAACAAAATTCAGAATAAGGAATAATTCATACATTATCTGTAAAGAAAAAATCTTTACTGGACTAAAATTATATCCAAAATACTTCTGTAGATTAAATACGATGATTATATCTGTAGTTATCTTTATTAGAAAAAATGAAAGAAAGATTGAATCGACAAAAAATAAAACCGGAGAAAAGAGAAAAAAAAGATTTAACAAGTGCCAGAAACCGAGAAATAATTTATGTTTTGTTAGATAATGAAGAGAAGTTTGTGTGTGTCTTGCTTTCTGGTTTAGATATTCATCCAAAGTGTTTTTGGTTTTTGAATAAACAAAAGATTCTTTCCGGGTAATAAAACCGATTCTCATTTTGTTTTTAACAGCCTCCCTTAGTAAGAGATCGTCATCTCCGCTTAATGTATCCGCTGTATTCGAATAACCTTTAATCTTTTTAAAAGAAGATTTCTTAAAACCAAAATTTCTTGCTGCTGCTGAATAAGGAGAACCGATTATTGCCGCAGTAAATGTTAGAATGCTGCTTCTTATATTTTCAAAACAGGAAAGATTGTTGATAAAAGAACTTCCGGTATAGAAAGGAGCAACTCCGAAAATAAAATCATATCCCCGGGAAAATTTTTCTGCAGATATACTTATCCACTCCGGCTGAGGTACACAATCGGCATCGGTTATTAGAATAAAATCATAATTGGCTTTTTCGATTCCTATTGCCAAGGCACCTTTTTTCCCTGGAAGATTTTTTGTTTCTGCTTTTGTTGCTGTAAAGTTTTTGCTTGAAGAAGCAAGTTCATTAGCAATACTAAAAGTGTTGTCGGTTGAAAAATCGTCAACAATTATTAGTTCATAATTATCTTTGTCGTAATTCTGATTTTTTAATGCTTCAATTAAAACAGGAATGTTGTTTTCTTCATTCCTAGCTGCAACTACAACAGAAATTTTTTGCCCTGAATTTTGATTTGTTTGTTTTGAGAAAGCTTTTTTAATTGAAATGTAAAAGAGAAGATTAATTAGAAGAAATAATAGGATTAAGGTAATAATTAAGAATAGCATAAGTCCCTCTGAATAGGTGCTTCACATCTTCCATCATCCATTTTCCATCATCCATTCACAGGTGTTTTCACTTTGTTAAAAGTCTTCATCAATCAACCAGCCTTCCGCAAGGTCTGTACTCATTTCTGAAATGAAGCGTGAAGGTTTTGAAAGTGTAATTCCTGCTTCACGGTCGTATAAATTCATTGGATAAGTTACAAAAAGATTTTGCTTTGCTCTGGTTGAAGCTACATACATCAATCTTCTTTCTTCTTCGAGCGAATCATTATTATTATAAGACCTGATGGAAGGGAAGTAACCTTCGACTACGTGAATAACAAACACCGAGTGCCACTCCAATCCTTTTGCAGAATGAATAGTAGATAAAGTAAGATATTCTTCTTCATTGTCCGGTGCTTCAACATCAATTACACTGTCTATTATTGGTTCTATAGCCATATCAGAGAGCAAAGAATCTAATGATTTGTAATTCTCTGAAATGTTCTGAAAGATTTCCAGATCTTTATTCCTTTTATTAAAATCATCATAAATATCTTTGAAGATCGGGTAATAATAATCGAGAACCATCTGTAATTTTTCCGAAGGGAGATTGTTAGTCGTGTGAATTTTATAAAGAAGCTGAAAGAGCTTCACAATTTTGTCGCTGTAATTAAATTTTGTAACAGTCTCAGGATTTGCTTTGATAGTTAGACGGGCTGTTGCAAGTTCATCGAGAATTTTTTGTGCGGTTTTTGGACCCACTCCTTCATGCAAAAGCAAAACTCTGTACCAGCTCACAACATCTTTTGGGTTAGCGGCAATTCTAAGAAAAGCCAGCACATCTTTTATATGAGCCGATTCAACGAACTTCATTCCGCCAAATTTTTGAAAAGGGATATTTGCTTTTGTTAATTCAATTTCCAGATCAAAAGAAAAGAAAGATGATCGGAAAAGAACAGCAATATCTCCAAGCGGGACACCTTCTTCTCTCAGTTCGAGTATCTTTTCAACGATGAATTTTGATTGAAGATTTTCTGTAGAAGCTGCGACAATGAAAGGAAGTTCACCGCCGCTTTTTATGCTGTAAAGATGCTTGGTATATTTTTCAAAGGCTCCTTCATTAACACGGTTCGCAAAATTCAATACTTCCTGTGTGCTGCGGTAATTCTCTTCAAGCTTGATAATTTTCACATCGTCAAAAAGTTTTGGAAAATCAATTATGTTTTTAAAATTTGCTCCTCTGAAAGAATAAATTGCCTGTGAGTCATCGCCCACAACCATAATATTTTTGTTTATTTGTGTTAATCCTTTTACAACATCAGCCTGCAATTTGTTAGTGTCCTGGTACTCATCAACCATTACAAATTTAATTGAATGAAGCAAAGATTTTGTTCCGGCATTTAAATCTTCAAGGAAATTTTTGAGATAGACAAGGAGATCATCATAATCGAGAAGATTGTTTCTGCGTTTGTACTCTTTAAATACTTTTTGAATGTCCAGTATTTTCTTTAAATGATCTATAAAATGCGGGTAATTCTCTTCAATTATTTCTTCAACTGTTTTACCGGTATTTGTGCTGAGGCTGTAAACTTTATTCAACGTTTCTTTATTTGGAAATCTTTTTTCCTTTGTAACATAAGCTCCCTGGTTGCGAATAAGATTAATTACATCAGTTGTATCTCCCTGGTCAAGAATAGTAAATGAAGGATCGAGTTTTGCAGCTTTAGAATATTTTCTTAAAACAGAATTAGCAAAAGAATGGAAAGTGCCGCCAAGAATTTTAGAGCACCTGTTATCAAGGAGAAGAGCAGCCCTGTTCATCATTTCATTTGCGGCTTTACGTGTAAAGGTTAGCAGTAGGATTGACTGAGGGTCGTAACCAAGCTCGACTAACCTTGCAACTCTGTAAACAAGAGTTCTTGTTTTTCCTGTTCCAGCCCCGGCGATAATAAGGTAAGCACCGTCAACGGCAGAAGCGGCTTCATACTGAGCAGGGTTGAGTTCATTCTTATAATTAATAACAAAACGGACTTCATCAACAGGTTTTGCAAAACTTGCCTGCCTGCCTGTTTCATAAATTCTTTTAAGCTTATATTTTTTCTGGATCATTCCTGAAATGCTTTAGGCTTTCCCAATATCTCTGATATTATAACATATTCCTTTAAAGTGGAAGGTCGTTTAAATTTTTGTTTTAACGTTTTGCTTACATCAACAACCTGTCTTTTTTTCATAAGATTTTTTTCAAACATCTCTGCTTGTTTTACAATCTTTTCATTAAGAGTTTGCCTTTTTCTTTCTTCAATTTTCTTCCTCTTATCTTCCCAATTTTCAAGTCTATGCTCAGACGAAGTAGAGCCATGCTCCGACTGAATTTCCTCGTCCCATTTTTCAGTTTCAAGATATTCAGAATCAGTCTCGTGTTTTCTTCCCTCAATAGAAATTTTCTCCGGTTTTGCTTCAGCTTGAGGAGATTGAGTTTTAAACATATTCTCAATCTCCTTCAGTATATCATAATCTTCCTGTGAAGTAGACCGCTGAGGTTTTACGGGAGGACTGGGTGTTGGTTCTTCCGGTTTGCTTTGAGGCTTATCTTTCTTTCTAAAGATCGAACTGAGAAAACTTATTATGATAAATAAGTATATAAGATATTGAAAATAGTCATCCATTATTGATTAGGGTCATTTTTTCTCTCAGGCTTTGCTATTGATTCTCTCATATCAGTATCGGATTGGATATTTTTCATTTTGTAATAATCCATAATTCCAAGGTTCCCGCTTCTGAAGGCTTCAGCCATTGCACGAGGAACTTCAGCTTCTGCTTCAACGACTCTTGCCCTTTGTTTTGCAACTTCTGCAACCATTTCCTGTTCAAGTGCGACTGCGGCAGCACGTCTTTCTTCAGCTTTTGCCCGTGCAATCTTTAGGTCCGCTTCTGCCTGGTCTGTCTGCAGCTTAGCCCCGATATTTTCTCCAACATCGACATCGGCAATATCAATTGAAATAATTTCAAATGCGGTTCCCGAGTCTAATCCTTTAGCAAGAACGCTCTTAGAAATCCTGTCGGGGTTTTCTAAAACATGCTTGTGGCTGTCGCTCGAGCCGATAGTAGAAACAATCCCTTCACCGACTCTTGCTAAGATTGTTGCTTCTCCTGCACCACCAACAAGGCGTTCTATATTTGCTCTTACAGTAATCCTTGCAATTGCTTTTAATTGAATACCGTCTTTTGCAACTGCCGCAACCAAAGGTGTTTCAACTACTTTTGGAATAACAGACATTTTAACAGCTTCAAGTACATCTCTTCCTGCAAGATCAATCGCTGTTGCTCTTTCAAAAGTTAAGCCCAGGTTTGCTTTATCTGCAGAGACTAAAGCATTAATAACTTTAATAACATTACCTCCTGCAAGAAAATGTGCTTCCAGTTTTCCCTGTTCAACCTTAATACCTGCTTTTGTAGCTGTTATTAAACTTCTTACAATGTGTACTGGAGGTACTTTTCTTAATCGCATTCCAATCAAATCACGAAAGATCTTTACCTTTACACCCGAAAAGTATGCTGTTATATATAATCCGAGCGGAACGAAATAAAGAAAAAGAATAAGAAAAAAGATAATTCCGATAAAAATTATGAGGGACACCCCTGTGATCGCTTCCATATTTAACTCCAATTATTTAGATCTGATTTTTAATTTTACTACTAATTTAGTTCTTTAGCAAATTAAGCATTGTATTAATAAATGTGCAGTAAATGTATTCTTTCAGTACAAAATTCATTCAAAAAATACATTTAAAATATTAAGGTAACTAACTGCCATCTTTCTTATGGTAAATTGGAGGAAATATAAACTCTACACTGGCGAGCCATAATACCCCTCTTTGGTATAATTATTGTCCTCTCTATTTATATATTAAGGAGCTTATTTAGTAACTTACGTGTGATGACTTTGTGAAGACTATTCAGGATATTGGATTTTAAGAAGCTTTTTTGTTAATATCATTTAGTCGTATTTATATCATAATCAATAAAAAGAAGCATATTTCATTATCTTGATTGAGCACGAGTCTCTTTATATATTTAATATCGAATGCTTAAACGTATTTTTTACTTAAAATCTCATTAAGGTAAGTTAAATGGATGGAAATTTTTCTGACAGGCTGCAGGATGTTATTAGATTAAGCCGCGAAGAAGCTTTAAGGCTTGGTCATGATTATATCGGTACCGAGCATCTGTTGCTCGGGATTATTAGAGAAGGACAGGGTGTTGCCGTAAGGATTTTACGTAATCTTGATTGTGATTTAATAAAGTTGAAAAAGGCAATTGAGGATACAGTCAGAACATCCGGTGGTACATTAACAATCGGAAATATACCCCTTACCAAGCAGGCAGAAAAAGTTTTAAAGATTACACAAATAGAATCTAAAATTTATAAAGCCGATGTAATTGGAACAGAACATTTATTACTCTCTCTTCTAAGAGATGAAGATAATATAGCAACACAAATATTACATCAATTCAGTGTAACCTATGATGCTGCACGGGCAGAGCTGAATGCCCTGCTTTCAAGCAAAGGAGCCAAAGATATTGGCGGTTCTGTGCCTCCGGCTCCGGATAGAAAAGTT
>Ga0209640_10002946_pt1 | contig 14907 bp, 15 predicted proteins | sample RifCSP10_1_FD_184018 | JGI IMG/M metagenome (GOLD analysis project Ga0209640, IMG submission 184018) | Soil microbial communities from Rifle, Colorado - Rifle CSP2_sed 10_1 (SPAdes) (version 2) | ecosystem: Environmental > Terrestrial > Deep subsurface > Rock core/Sediment | place: Rifle...
CGACGATCCCCGGCTCACCGTCAGGGAAATGGAAACGCCGCGGCAGCCGCTGCGCGTGGTGGTCGATAGTCGGCTGGAGATTCGGGACGATGCGCGGATCCTGGAAGGCGGCAACGTGCTCGTTTTCTGCGCGAGCGAAGCGAAGCGCTCCGTGAAAGGGGCGGAAGTGATCGTTCTGCCGAACGCAGCCGGCAAGGTCGAGCTGCCCGCGATGCTCTGCGAGCTTGCGCGCCGCGGGGTGAACGAGCTGCACGTCGAAGCGGGCTTTCGCCTGAACGGCTCGCTGGTGCGCGAAGGCTGCGTCGACGAGTTCCTGCTGTATCTGAATCCGAGCTTTCTCGGCGACGGCGCGCAAGGAATGCTCGATCTGGCGCCGTTCGATTCGCTCGCGAAGCGCCTGAAGCTTGCCGTGCGCAGCGTCGAGCGGATCGGCGACGACCTGCGAATTCTCTGCCGGCCGAGTTGAAATGTTTACCGGTCTCGTAGAAGCGGTCGGCACGATCGAGCGGGCGCAGCGTGTGCGACAGGACGCCCGCCTGATCGTCCACGCGGGACGCCTGCCGGTTGCGAACGTGCGAGTCGGAGACTCGGTGTGCGTCCAGGGCGCGTGCCTCACGGTCGTCGCAAAGCGCGGCCGGCGGCTCGAGTTCGACGTCTCGCGCGAGACGCTCGACTGCACGACGGGGCTCGACCAGGCCGGACCGGTGAACCTCGAGCGCTCGCTGCGGCTCGGAGACCCGCTCGGCGGACACCTGGTGACGGGTCACGTCGACGCCATTGGCACCGTTCTCGCTTTCCAATCGGCGGGCGAGTCGAAAAAGCTGCGGCTACGCGTGCCGGCGAAGCTCGCGCGTTATGTCGCACCGAAGGGGTCGATCACGGTCGATGGAGTCAGCCTCACCGTGAATCGCGCGGGTCGCACCACGTTCGAAGTCAATCTGATTCCTCACACGCTGAAGGTCACGACGCTCGGCCGACTTGCCGAGGGCGCAAGAGTCAATCTGGAAGTGGACCTGATCGCGCGTTACGTCGAGCGCATGCTTGGGCGCTGACTCAAGAACCGCGGCACGAAGCAGGCAGATATTTCGCGTTCACCGTGGTGCCGGTTCCTCCGCAACTCCAGCCGAAGAGGGAACCTTGCCACCTCGCACCTGCAGCATCTGCCAGCGCGTAATGGGCCGAAAGAGCTATAAGGGCCGCTCCAGCACGACGGCGAGTTCGCTGAACCCCGCCGGGTGCGAGGTGCGAGCATAAGGCGGCTTCGGCCACTGCCAGCGTGGTACGCAAAAGAGCGCCCGCATCGCATGGATGTCGCAGTGATACGGCGGCCCGAGGATCGCACCGTCGGCGGCACCCGGCCGCAGGAACTGCACAAAGAGTGCAAACAAGCGCCCGCCCGGCGTGAGCCAGCGATGAAGCTGATCGGCGTACTCGCGCCATGCGTCGGGATACAGCGCGCACAGGCAGGTCTGCTCGTACACCGCATCGAACCGCTGCGCGGGACGCCACGAAAGCGCATCGGCTTCGACGAGCGTCGCCGAGCACCCTTGCGCCGCCAGCCGCTCGCGCGTGCGATCGATCGCGATCGGCGCATAGTCGAGGCCGGTCACGTCGAATCCTGCGGCGGCCAGCGCCGCCACTTCGTATCCGGAACCGCAGCCCGGGACGAAAATCCGGCAAGGTTTCAGCTCTCCCTGCGAGAGCCACGCTCGCAACTGCGGGTTGGGTTCGCCACGGTCCCACGGGGTGTTGCCCGCGTGGAAACGTTCTTCCCAGAACTCGCGCGTCGGTCCGGCCATGGCCGAATCTTATACTCGGCCGGCTTGAGACCCGCCCTGGCACCGATCGCGTTCGATCCCGCGCTGCCGATCAACGAAAAGCGCGCGGAGATTTGCGCCGCGCTTGCTCGGCATCAAGTCGTGATCGTGTGCGGCGAAACCGGCTCGGGCAAGACGACCCAGCTCCCCAAAATGCTGCTCGAGATGGGCCGTGGCGCGAAGGCGCGCATCGGCCACACGCAGCCTCGCCGGATCGCAGCGCGCTCGGTGGCGGCCCGCATTGCCGAAGAGTTGAAAACGGAGCTCGGGACGCTGGTGGGATACAAAGTGCGCTTCCACGACCACGTCGGATTGCGCTGCGCCATCAAAGTGATGACCGACGGCATCCTGCTTGCCGAGACGCAATCCGATCGGGAGCTGCGGCAGTACGACACGGTCATCCTCGACGAAGCGCACGAGCGCAGCCTGAACGTCGATTTCCTGCTCGGCTACCTGAAGCGGCTGCTGCCCAGGCGCCCCGACCTGAAGGTCGTCATCACTTCGGCCACGATCGATGCCGAGCGTTTCTCGCGCCATTTCGGCGGTGCGCCGGTGATCGAGGTTTCGGGCCGGCTGCATTCGGTCGAGGTCCGCTATCGCGCGGTCGAGGGCGACTCGGAGGACACGACGCGCGAAGAAGAGGAAGACGCGCTCGCCGACGCCGTCGAGGAAGCGTGCCGCGAGGGGCCGGGCGATCTGCTCGTTTTTCTCCCCGGCGAGCGCGAGATCCGCGAGGCTGCGCAGGCGATTGCCGCGAGGCGGCTGCGCGATGCGGAGATCCTGCCTCTGTACAGCCGCCTTTCTGCTGCCGAGCAGGACCGGATCTTCCGGCCCGGACCCTTGCGCCGGATCGTGCTCGCCACGAACGTCGCCGAGACTTCGCTCACCGTGCCCGGCATTCGCTATGTCATCGACACGGGCCTCGCGCGGATCAAGCGCTACAGCTACCGCAACAAGGTGGAACAGTTGCGCGTCGAAAGCATTTCCCAGGCGGCCGCGAAGCAGCGTGCCGGCCGCTGCGGCAGGGTGGCGAGCGGCGTCTGCTTGCGCTTGTATGGCGAGGACGATTTCGAGCGCCGGCCTGCGTTCACCGATCCGGAGGTGCTGCGATCGTCGCTCGCCGGAGTGATCCTGCGCGCGCTGAGCCTCGATCTGGGCGAGGTGGAAGAGTTTCCGTTTCTCGATCCGCCTGCGCCGCGTGCGATCGCGGACGGTTACGCGCTGCTCGCCGAACTGGGCGCCGTGGAGGACGATCATGCGCTGACCGAGACCGGCCGCGAGCTTGCACGCCTTCCACTCGATCCACGGATCGGCCGCATGCTGGTGGCAGCGCGCGAGGAGCGCTGCCTCGCCCAGATACTGGCGATTGCCGCGGCCCTCTCGGTGCAGGATCCGCGCGAAAGGCCGATCGAGAAAGCAGCCGCAGCCGATGCGCGGCACGCGGCATTCGCCGACGAGCGCTCCGATTTCCTCGCGTTCCTCAGGCTCTGGAATGCGTTCCCCGAAGGTCCTTCGCGCAGGCAATGCAGGGAGAATTTCCTTTCCTATCCGCGCATGCGCGAATGGCGCGACGTGCATCTGCAGTTGCGGCAGGCAGCGGCCGAACTCGGCTGGCCCGATTCGAGCGTCGATGCGCGCAAACCGGAAGGCTATCGGGCGATCCATCGAGCGCTCACCGCGGGCCTCCTGGGCAACGTCGGCATGAAAGACGAGCCCGATGCGAGTTACACCGGCGCGCGCGGAATCAAATTCCGGGTGCACCCCGGCTCGGGCGTCCGCAAGCCGGGAAAATGGATCGTCGCCGCCGAATTGGTCGAGACCACGCGGCTTTTCGGCCGGGCCATCGCTTCGATCGAGCCGGCGTGGCTGGAGGAACTCGGGCGGCACCTGCTCAAGCGTCATCGCGAGCGGCCGCATTGGGAGAAGAGCCGCGCGCAGGTGGTCGCGCTCGAGCGAGGAACGCTGTACGGGCTGCCGCTGTATGCGAACCGGCGGGTGCACTTTGGCCCGCTCGACCCCGAACTTGCGCGCGGGATTTTCCTGCGCACTGCGCTGGTCGAAGGCGAGTATGAGACGCGGGCCCCCTTCTTCGCCCACAACCGGCGCCTCGCCACCGACATCGAGCGCCTGGAGCACAAGTCGCGTCGTCCGGACATCCTCGTCGACGACGATCTGATCTTTGCGTATTACGCCTCGCGCGTGCCGCAGGGGATCCACAATGGCGCGGACTTCGAGAAATGGCGCAAGGAGGCCGAGCGCGCCAACCCGCGGCTCCTCTTCCTCGAGCGGGAGGACTTGATGCGGCACGAGGCCGCCGGCATCACCACCGAGAACTTCCCGCACGAAACGCCAGCCGGCGCAAACCGCTTTGCGCTCGAATATCATTTCGAGCCCCGCTCGCCGAAGGATGGCGTCACCATGGCCGTGCCGGTCGCGTTGCTCAACCAGGTGCCGGCGGCCCGCTGCGAATGGCTGGTGCCGGGCCTGCTGAAGGAGAAAGTGCAGGCGCTCGCGCGCGCAATGCCGCAGCGGCTGCGGCACAAACTCGGCCCGCTCGAGCCCTTCGCGCAGGCGTTCATGGCCGCCGTGCGGCCGTCCGACACGCCGCTCGCAGCGGCGCTCGGGAGATACATCCACGACGAATTCCATCTGGAAGTTCCTGCCGACGCCTTCCGCCCTGACTCTGTGCCGCCCCACCTGCGAATGAACTTCAAGGTACTCGACGAGCACGGACGACACCTCGCGATGGGGCGCGATCTGGCCGAATTGAGGCGGCAGCTCGCGCCCGCAACGCAAGCGGCGCTGCGCGACGATGCGCAGCCGGCGGGCGGCGAGCGGCACAGCGCCTGGACATTCGGCGAGCTGCCGGAAATCATGGAAATCCATCGCGGCGCGCAAGTGCGGATCGGCTATCCGGCCTTGCGCGACTGCGGCGATGGCGTCGTGCTCGAGGTGAGCGAATCGCCGGAGACCGGCCGCGCCCTGCATCTCGCCGGCGTCCGCCGGTTGCTGCGCATCGCTTTCCGCGAGCGGATCCGCGAGATCGAAAGGAATGCCATGAAGGACATTGCGCTCGCGCCGCTGAAGGACGACCTGGTCACAGCAGCAATCGACCGGACGTTTCTTGCCGATTCGCTGCCGATGACGGCCGCCGATTTTGCCACCCGCGTCGACGAGGGGCGAAGCCGGTTCAATCTGATCGCCCAGGAGTTGCAGCGCCTGGCAGCAACCGTGCTCGCGGAATTCCAGCAGGTCATGAAGCGCCTCGCTCTGGCGCAAAAAACGTTTCCCGAGGAAGCCGCGGACGTGCGCCGGCAGTGCGAGTCGCTGCTCGAGTCGGGCTGGCTTGCGCGCATCCCCTGGGAACGGCTGCAGCACCTGCCCAGATATCTGCGTGCCGCTTCGCTGCGGATCGAGAAGCTGCGCGCCGACCCGGCCCGGGATCGCGGCCGCGCAGCCCAGATGGCACCGCTCGAGCAGGCGTACCGCCGGGAGCGGGCGGCACGCCGGAAGGTCGGGCCGCTCCCGCCGGAGATCGAGCAGTTCGGCTGGTTGCTCGAAGAGCTGCGGGTATCGCTCTTCGCCCAGGAGCTCAAGACGCCGGTGCCGGTCTCGGTGAAGCGGCTCGCGAAACTCTGGCATTCGGTGCGCAGATGAGCCAAGTCAGCGCCGCGCTGCTTTTCGCGATCGCGAGTCTTGCGCGTCCCCGGATTCTCTGGCTGATGCTCTGGCCGGTCCTGGTGGCGCTCGCCGTGTGGGGCGGAGTGGCGTTCCTCTTCTGGGCCGAGCTGGTAGTCTGGGTCGCGGACGTGATTCGCGGCTGGATGGAGGCGGCGACGTTCTTCGTCCGCTGGGACGCAACTGCCGTCGCGCTGTTCGCGGCAAAAGCGCTGGTCCTTGTCCTGCTCGTGCCGCTGATCCAGCTTACGGCCGTGTTCATTCTGGGAATCTTCGGCATGCCGGCCATGGTGGATCACGTCGCGGAGCGGCGCTTTCCGGCACTCGAGCGCCGCCGTGGCGGAGGCTTCGCCGGCAGCGTCTGGAATGGCCTCGTTTCGCTGGGCGGCCTGGCGGGACTCGCCATTCTCAGTGTGCCGCTCTGGCTCTTTCCGCCCGTATGGCCGCTGATTCCCGTTGCGATCCTCGGCTGGGTGAACCAGCGAGTGCTGCGCTATGACGCGCTCGCCGAGCACGCCGATGCGGCAGAAATGCAGCGCCTCTTCCGGGAGCGCCGCGCGACGCTCTACCTTCTGGGCGCGGCGCTCGCGCTGCTTGCCTACGTGCCCCTGCTGGGCTTCCTCGCCCCGGTCCTCGCAGGGCTCACCTTCATCCACTACCTGCTCGGAACCCTCGCGCGGGCGCGCGAGACTGCGGCGAGCCAATAAAAAAGCCCCGCCTGCGGCGGGGCTCCCCTTGCACGACTACCTTGCTGCCTTGGATTTCGGCCGAAGGAGTTTCGTCTTTCCCGATCGGCGCGCCGCTCCGCGTCTGGCTGCGGTTCGCTTGCGCGCCGTAAAGGCGAGGCGGACCGGCGAGGGTCCGCGCTCGATCGGGGCTAGGCGACTTTCTTGGCCTTCGCGAAGTTTTTTGCCGATTCCGTCGCGGCGACGACGTTCGCCTGCGCGATCTCGGTGGCCTGCTTCGCCGCCTTGGTGAAATTGTCGTAGGCGGAGTTCGCCGCAGCGATCATCTGCCGCACCGCCGTCACTGCCACGTCCGAGCCTGCCGGCGCGTTCTTCACCGCCTGGTCGAGGAGCGAGGCGAAATTCTCATTCCACTCTGCGACGCGCTTCTCGGCGAACTTGGAGAACTCGGCATTCGTCTGCGTGGCCACTTCGTAGACGCTCTTGGAGTACGAGATCGCCTTGTCGATGGCCGGCTGGGCGAAGGTCGTCTGCAGGGTAACGAGCTCCTGCATGTCCTTCGCGCCTGCGAGCGCGCGCGCATTCGCCATGGTGTCCTCGAAGGCGCTCTTCAGCGCGCTCGAATTCAGTGCGGCCAGTTTCTCGAGCGCCGAGAATTGCGCGTTCGCGATCGACAGCATTGCTTCGACGTTGGCCTTGCTGGTGTTTTGAATCTGCTCTGGTGTAACGTACATCCGGATCTCCTTGGGGGTCTCTGGGTCGGGGTTCGAGCTGCTTTTGATGCAGTGCAGCAAATGCCATTGTAGGCATCAAAGCCATCCGCGTCAAGTACTTGCCAAAGATAATAATAAATCATTGATGTGTCGCACAAAAGCAGCTCTGAAGGCGTGAGCGAGTCCTCGCACGAGCACCTGCCGCGCCGGCTCCGATGGGTGCTGGCCGGACTGACGCTCGCTTGGGGGTTCAACTGGACCGCGATGAAAGTCTCGCTTGCGGAAGTCTCGCCGTGGACCTTCCGCACGCTGTGCCTGGGTGGGGGCGCAGCGGTCCTTTTCATCGTGCTCGGCAGCGTCAAAGCGCCGCTTCGCGTCCCCCGCCCGGAATGGCCGAAGCTGGCGGCGCTCGCGTTCCTCAACATCACCTGCTGGAACGTGCTCGTGGCTTACGGGGTCTCGATGATCCCCTCGGGAAGGGCGGCGATCATCGCGTACACGATGCCGGTGCTGGCGATCCCGCTATCGGTCTGGCTCCTGGGGGAGCGGATGAACGGCCGGAAGCTGGCGGCAATCGCCCTCGGGGTCGGCGGGCTGGCACTGCTGCTTGGCGAGCAAATGTCGAGCATGCGCGCCGCGCCGGTGGGAGCGTTGCTGATGCTGGCGGCAGCGGGCACCTGGGCCATCGGCACGGTCCTGCAAAAGAAGTTTCCGGTCTCGGTGCCGGCGAGCGCCTATACCGCGTGGATCATGCTGATCGGCGGCGTTCCGATCTTCGTCGTGGCCGCGCTGCTCGATTGGGGCCGCCACCCGCCGATCAGCGGCGAGGCCTGGCTGGCGATCGCTTACAACGTCTTTGTCGCGTTCGCCTGGGCCCATTGGGCGTGGATCAAGATTGCCACGTCCGTCTCGGTGACCGTGTTTTCGCTGAGCATGCTGATGATCCCGGTGGTCGGCGTCGCCTCCGGGATGATCTTTCTCGGCGAGCGGCCGAGCGTGCCGGAGGTGGCGGCAATGCTGGCGATTCTTGTCGCGCTCGCCGTGGTGGTTGCGCCGCGCCGCGGCTAGGCGCGAGGGCTTTTGGTTCAGCGCAGCGCGTCGTCCGACAGCCGCAGGTTCTCCATCAGCGAGCCGCAGTGCGCGCACTGCACGCGTCCGCCGGGGTACAGCAGGAACCGGTCGGTGTCGCAGCCCATGCAGAAGTACGTCTGTTCGCCGAGCAGGCGCACCTGGGATGCGCCACGCATCGCGGCGCGCTTCGCCTTGCGTTCGCTGAGACTGACTACCTGACCCATGTCCGACCCCTCCTTCGCCTGCCGCCCTCGATCATTAACGCACGGGGGGAGAAAAGGTTGAGCGAGATCAAAAAAGGGCGTCGCCGCAGGAGCCTGGACTGCCCGTGCGCCGCTTTCGCTCCTCCCGAGCAAAATCTACTACATATAGTAGTAGCGAAGGTGTCGAATGGCAAATCTAGCGTTCCATGGCGGGCGCGAATTCGGCGCGCCGGGGCGGAATGTGGTGCCTGGGCCACTGTTCGAGCGCCCATCCGAGCAGTTCCCGCGGCTGGCCGCCCGTTGGCGCGCCGGCAAGACCCAGGAAAGCGAGCGCCGACTTGAGCGAGTCGAGCGGCGCCGCAACAGCGTCGGCATGCGTTTGCTTGGAAAGCTTGGCCCCGGCTGCGTCGATCGCGACCGGCAGATGCAGGTAGCGCGGCTCCGGGAATCCCAGCAGACGCTGCAACCCGATCTGCCGCGGCGTCGAGTCGAGCAGGTCGGCGCCGCGTACCACGTCGGTCACGCCCTGTTCGGCATCATCGACCACGACGGCAAGCTGATACGCGAACATGCCGTCGGCGCGCAGCACGACGAAATCGCCGACTTCGCGCCCGACGTCCTGCTCGACGGGCCCCTGCAGCCGGTCGACGAAGCGCACCACGCCGGGGCCCGTGCGAAGGCGCATGGCTCGCGGCCTGCTGCCCAGGCGCATGCCGTCGCGGCACGTGCCCGGATACGCAAGCGCAGCGCGCTCCACGCTGCCTGGTACGGAACCGAAGCGCGTAGCCGAGTCGGCGATTTCCCTGCGCGTGCAGCAACACCAATACACCTTGCCGCCCCGCTCGAGCGCATCGAGGGCGCTGCGGTAAAGGTCCACGCGCGCGCTTTGGTAGAGAACCGTCCGGTCCCACTCGAGCGCGAGCGCTTCGAGCTGGCGCAGGATCGTATCGGCCATGGCCGGCCGCGCGCGCGCGCGATCCAGATCCTCGATCCGCACCAGCCACTGGCCGCCGGCCGCCCGCGCGTCGAGCCAGCTCGCGAGCGCCGCCACGAGCGAGCCGAAATGCAGTGGCCCGGTCGGCGATGGCGCGAAGCGTCCCGTGTACATGGACTGGCAAGCGTACACTGCGCGTTTTCGCCAAAGGACGAGCATGCCGCCCCGGGAATTGACCGCGCAGAATTTCGACGCAGTCATCAACGACAACCCCATGGTGATCGTGGATTTCTGGGCGCCGTGGTGCGGTCCGTGCCGCGGGTTTGCGCCGGTTTTCGAGAAGGCTTCCGAGGCGCATCCCGACGTGGTATTCGGCAAGGTCAACACCGATGCCGAACAGGAGCTCGCAGGCAGTTTCAACATCCGGTCGATCCCGACGCTGATGGTGTTTCGCGACAAAGTCATCCTTTTCCAGCAGGCCGGTGCCGTGCCCGCCTCGACGCTCGAGCAGATTCTCGTGCAGGCCAAGGCGATCGACATGGCGCAGGTACGCAAGGAACTCGAGGAACAGCCCTCGAGCGGATGATCGAAGTCCGTCGCGGCAGCGAGCGAGGCTACGCAGACCACGGCTGGCTGCGCTCGTTCCATTCGTTTTCTTTCGCCGAGTACAACGACCCCGCCCATACGGCGTTCGGGCCGCTGCGGGTCCTCAACGAAGACCGCATCCGGCCGGGGACGGGCTTTGGCACGCACGGCCATCGGGACATGGAAATCCTGAGCTATGTACTCGAAGGGGTGCTCGCGCACAAAGACTCGACGGGAAACGGCTCGACCATCGTTCCGGGCGACGTGCAGCGCATGAGCGCCGGCAGTGGCGTGCTGCATAGCGAGTTCAACCACGAAAAGAGCGCGGAGACCCATTTCCTGCAGATCTGGATCGAGCCGGACAGGCGCGGCATCGCGCCGGAATACGAGCAGAAGCACATCCCGGAGATCGAGAAACGCGGGCGACTGCGGCTGATTGCGTCGCCGGACGGAGCCGACGGATCGTTGCGCATCCATCAGGACGCGCGAATCTATGCCGGGTTGCTGGACGGTGCGGAACACGCCACGCACCCGCTCGCGGCCGGCCGCCGGGCGTACGTGCATGTGGCCCGCGGCAAGGTGAAGGCGAATGGCGTGGAACTCGTTGCCGGCGATGCGTTGAAGGGAAGTTCGCCCGGCGCGATCGTGCTCGAGGGCGGCGAGGACGCCGAAGTGCTGCTTTTCGATCTTCCGTAGACGCCATGAGCGGCCAGCGAATCGAGAAAGATACGTTCGGACCGATCGAGGTCCCGGCCGATCGTCTGTGGGGCGCCCAGACCGAGCGGAGCCGGCGCTTCTTCCGGATCTCCGGCGAACGCATGCCGATCGCGGTGATCCATGCACTCGCCCTGGTGAAGCGCTCGGCCGCGGGCGTCAACCGCGCCCTCGGCCTGATCGAGCAAGCAAAGGCCGACGCGATCGCGCGCGCCGCCGGCGAGGTGCTCGCCGGAATGCACGATGGCGAGTTTCCTCTGCTCGTCTGGCAGACCGGCTCGGGCACGCAGAGCAACATGAACGTCAACGAGGTGCTCGCCAATCGCGCGTCCGAGCTGCTGGGCGGAGCGCGCGGAGAAGGGCGCCTGGTCCACCCGAATGACGACGTCAATCTCGGCCAGTCCTCGAACGACGTGTTTCCGACGGCGATGCACATCGCGGCTGCGCGCGCGCTTTCCGAGGACGTCCGGCCCGCGCTCGAGCAGCTTCGTGCCACGCTGGACGCGAAGCGCGCGGCGTTCTCCGACATCGTCAAGATCGGGCGCACGCACTTGCAGGATGCAACGCCGCTCACGCTCGGACAGGAATTTTCGGGCTACGTCGCCCAGCTCGCTCTCGCCCGCCAGGCGATCGAGAGCGCGCTGCCGCTATTGCATGAGCTGGCGATCGGAGGCACGGCGGTCGGCACCGGCCTGAACACGCACCCGGAATTCAGCGCGCGGGTGGCGCAGGAAGTCGCGGCAGCGACCGGCATTGCGTTTCTTCCGGCATCGAACAAGTTCGCGGCACTCGCCGGGCACGAGCCGCTCGTCTTCGCGCACGGCGCGCTGAAGACGCTTGCGGCCGCGCTGACGAAGATCGCGAACGACATCCGCTGGCTCGCTTCGGGCCCGCGCTCCGGCCTCGGCGAAATCTCGATCCCGGAGAACGAGCCCGGCAGCTCGATCATGCCCGGCAAGGTGAACCCGACCCAGGCCGAGGCGCTCACGATGGCGTGTGCGCAAGTGTTCGGCAACGACGCCGCGATCAACATTGGCGGCGCTTCCGGCCACTTCGAGCTGAACGTCTACAAGCCGCTGCTCATCCAGGCGTTCCTGCAGAGCGCGCGCCTGCTCGCCGACGGGGCACGCAGCTTCGAAGAGCATTGCGCGCGCGGCATCTCGCCGATGGAAGAACGCATTGCCGAGCTGCTCGAGCGCTCGCTGATGCTCGTGACCGCGCTTACGCCGCACATCGGCTACGACCGGGCGGCCGAGATCGCAAAAAAGGCGCATCGCGAGCACACCACGCTGCGCGAAGCGGCGCTCGCGCTCGGCTACCTCAGCGCCGAGCAGTTCGATGCGTGGGTGCGCCCGGCCGAAATGGTCGGGCCGCGCAAGTGAGGCGCAGGCAGCTTCTCGGAGCGGCGTTCGCCTCCGCGTTGGGCGCCGGCTGCTCGACTCCCGGGATCCGGCTCGACGTTCCCTATGTCGTCACCCCGTACGAAGTGGTCGACGAGATGCTGCGCCTTGCGAAAGTAGGCCCGAACGACGTCGTGTTCGACCTTGGTTGCGGCGACGGCCGCATCGTGATCGCCGCCGCTTTGCGCCACGGCGCCCGTGGGGTCGGCATCGATATCGATCCGCGGCGAATCGAGGAGGCGAACGCGGCGGCGCGGGCCGCCGGAGTCGCCGACCGCGTGCGCTTCGCCGTGCAGGATCTTTTCCAGACCGACTTTTCGTCGGCCACCGTGGTGACGCTGTACCTGTTTCCGGAACTCAATGCCAGGCTGCGCCCGAAGCTGCTCGCGGACCTGAAGCCCGGATCGCGGATCGTGTCGCACCAGTTCGGCATCGAAGGTTGGGCACCGGAGGACGGCACTCAGGTGCGCGTTCGCGATTCGGCCCACCAGGTCTTCCTCTGGATCGTGCGGCGCGGCTGAGTGCCCGCGGGGGCTCTGCTGCCCGACCGCTGATACCATCCGGGCGCGATGTCGGTGGTCGTGCTCATCTCAGGCCGTGGCAGCAATCTCGGGGCGATCCTGCAAGCGGGGCTGCCGGTCGCCGGGGTCATCAGCAGCCGCGCCGATGCCGGCGGCTTGCAGGTCGCGCAGCAACACGGCGTAGCGGCACGGATCGTCGAACCGCGCGCGCACCAGACCCGCGAAGCGTTCGAGAGCTCACTCGCCGGCGAAATTGACCACTTCTCCCCGCGGCTCATCGCGATGGCGGGCTTCATGCGGGTGCTGACCCCGGGGTTCGTCGAGCGCTATGCCGGGAAGCTCCTCAACATCCATCCTTCGCTGCTGCCGGCCTTTCCGGGCCTCGCGACCCACGAGAGGGCGCTCGCCGCAGGCGTCAAGGTGCATGGATGCACGGTTCATTTCGTGACCGGCGAGCTCGACCATGGGCCGATCATCCTGCAGGCGGTGGTGCCAGTGCTGCCGGCCGATTCCCCTGATGCGCTCGCGGCGCGAGTCTTGCGACAGGAGCATCAGGTCTATGCACGCGCGATTCGCTGGTTCCTCGAAGGCCGGCTGGTCAGCGAAAACGGCGTAGTGCGCGTTCTGGGAAACGATGCGCAATTTCTATATTCCGATCCTCTTTAGCATCGCGACCGCGGCCCAGCCAGCGCCACCGCAGCGCGTCGAGATCGTCTATGAACTCGCGCGGAACGGCACATCGGTCGCCGAGGTCATCGAGCGCCTGGAGCATGACCAGCGCCAGTACCGGGTGGAGCAATCCTGGAAAGGAAAGGGCGTGTTTGCGCTGCGCGGCGATGCCCGGCGCATGAGCCGCGGCTCGATCGCGAAGGATGGGCTGCGTCCGGCCGAGTTCGAGGACCGCCGCCCGGGTCGCGACCCGGTGCGTGCCGAGTTCGATGCCCAGGCGGCGGGCCCTGCGCTCGAGCGGCAGGATCGGCTCAGCTTCATCTGGAACTTCGTCTTTTTTCCGCCGAGCGGCGAGGTGACCGTGAAAGTCGCCGACGGCAGGGGCGTGTCGACCCATGTGTATCGCGCCGCTGGCAAGGAACGCGTGCGCGTCCCGGCCGGCGAGTTCCATGCATTGAAGCTCGTGCGCAAAGGCGAGCGTCTGACGGAACTGTGGCTCGCCACCGACCGCTCGAACCTGCCGGTGAAGATCCTGGTGACCGAAAAGGACGGCACTCGGCTGGAGCAGAGCGCCGTGCGCATCGCCGCGCAATAGCAGGCGTGGCCGGCGGCGGATCCTTGAACGTATCCGCCGCACTGCTGGAGCACGCGCAGGCGCTGCTCGGCGAATTGCTGCGTTTCGGGCGGCCTGCCGATCAGGCGGTGTCCGCCTACTTCCGCCGCCATCCCAATCTCGGAAGACGCGATCGCGCGTTCATCGCCGAAGCGGTGTACGCGGTCTTGCGCAGGCGCCGCACGCTCGAGGCCGCCGCCGAGACGAGCGAGCCGCGCACGCTGCTGATCGCGGCCCTGCTGCGGGTTTTCGGACTCTCGGGTCGCGCGCTCGAACCGGTCCTGGCGGACGCCGAGCAGGGCGCGATCCGGAAAATCCGCATCGCCCGGGCCGATGCGCTTGCCCCCGCGGTCCGCGCCGAATTGCCGGACTGGCTCTGGCAGCGTCTCGCCTCCGCCCACGGCGAAGAGCAGGCGATGAACATCGCCCGCGGCTTGCTCGAACCTGCGCCGCTCGATCTGCGAGTGAACCTCGCGCGCATCCCGCGCGAAGAGGCGCTTGCGCAGCTTGCGGCGCGCGGCATGGCTGCCACTGCAACCGCCTATTCACCGGCAGGCCTGCGAATTGCGGGCAGGCCGCAGATCAACCGCGATCCCCTGTTCGAGCAGGGACTGCTCGAAGTGCAGGACGAAGGCAGCCAGCTGCTCGCCTACCTGCTGGCTGCGCGGCGGGGCGAAATGGTGGCGGATTTCTGCGCCGGCGCGGGCGGCAAGGCGCTGGCGATCTCGATGCTGATGCACGGCAGCGGCCGGGTCTACGCCATCGATGTCTCCGTGAAACGGCTTGCCGCGCTCGGGCCACGCGCCGCACGCGCCGGCGTATCGAACATTCACACGCTCGCGATCGGATCGGAAACGGATGTCCGGGTGAAGCGGCTCGCCGGCAAGCTCGACCGGGTGCTGGTCGACGCACCGTGCAGCGGCTTCGGCACGTTGCGGCGCAATCCCGATCTCAAATGGCGTTACGGCCCCGATCGGGTTTCTGCACTCGCCGAGCAGCAGTTCCGAATCCTCGATTCCGCTGCAAGGCTCGTCCGGCCGGGAGGAAGGCTGGTCTATGCGACGTGCAGCCTGCTGGCCGAAGAAAACGAAGCGGTAGCCGCGCGCTTCGCGGGTGCGCACGCCGAGTTCGCGCCTCTTCATTGTGGCGAGCTGCTCGCTCGGCAGCGAATCCCGCTGGAGATGGGGGAGCAGTTGCGCTTGTGGCCGCACGAGCACGGCACGGACGGATTCTTCGCTGCCGCGTTCGTGCGCGGCTAGCGCTACCAGCGCACCCGCATGCCGACGGTCGCGAACCCGGGAGC
>Ga0209640_10002947_pt1 | contig 14904 bp, 12 predicted proteins | sample RifCSP10_1_FD_184018 | JGI IMG/M metagenome (GOLD analysis project Ga0209640, IMG submission 184018) | Soil microbial communities from Rifle, Colorado - Rifle CSP2_sed 10_1 (SPAdes) (version 2) | ecosystem: Environmental > Terrestrial > Deep subsurface > Rock core/Sediment | place: Rifle...
CCCGCCACTGCTCGTAAAGTTCACCCGGCCTGGTCTTCTGCGTAATCCGTTCCTGCAATGTCGGGACGAGCTCAGCTTTCAGAAGGATGATAAGCTCCTTCTTCGTCTCTTCCTCTCTGTTATACCCAAACAGATACCGGAGACCAAAGACATACCAAGGCAGGTCCTTCAGAAATGGAATACCGGAACGCACCGTGGTGACCTCTGTGGTGTACAAACCACCAATGATTGTTTCTTCACCGTCGAGCAGAAGGACGTTGGTACTTGCTTTCGTCTTGTTGATGATTGTGCTAACGGACCCGGGCACCACCGAGCTGCGCTCAACATCAACCACCATGTGCACGAAGTTCACACCTTGCTCGTTGATCACCTGCGGCTTCACCTTGATGATCGTTCCAGCACTGTAGAACTTATCGATCAGGTTACCGGCAAAGTCACGCTCTTTAATGGAGAAGTCCTGCCCTACCTGTATCCTTCCATCTTCCCCCGAACGCACGTTGATTTGCGGACTTGAAAGAATCTCACCAAGGTTGTAGTTCGAGAACATCTTTGCGAGGATGTTAATGTTGGCGAAGCTCACCTTCGGTGTGATTTCCGTTTTGAAGATCTCACTAGAAACCCTATCACCCGCGGCGAGTGAGGAATTGATCGAATAGTCTGATGTACTCTTCATGAAAGTCCAGTTCAATCCGACTTCATCGAGTTTGCTCAGATTCACTTCCAAAAAAACTCCCGAGATTTTGATTTCCCGGCTCCTGAAGGTGGCAAACTCCTTCTGGATATCGGGGCTCCCGGCGGCGGCGGCTCCCTGCCGCGCACCATCGGCAGTCGTTGCGCTGCCGGACGATGTGAGCTGGATATAGTTTTCATACTCCGAGTACCAGATCTCATTTTTGCGACAGATCATCTCAAGGGCGTCGCGCCACTGCACGCCCTGGATGTCGACGTTGACCGGCATCGTCCGCCGCTCCGTATCAATAATGATCTTCCCGACGAATTTCCGGCTTACCTCGCTGATGGCTGCAAGGGCCTTGTCCATCGTGGCAGTCGGAGCAATTGAGACGAGTTCTTCAGGAGATGTGTACTCCCGGAACGAGCGTCGCTCCTCGGGGTTTGTCTGACCAAGGGCCGGTGCCATGCTGGCTGCCAGCAGAGTAAGTATGCAGACAATAGTGCGTGTTTTCATGCTGTCCTCGATCCTATTTTTGCACAACGTTTTGTTGAATGCCGTAGCGTATCTTCAATTCCACCTTCTCAATGATGCCGCCCTTGTTGAGCGTGCACTCGATCCGTCCTAGTTCGGGGTCGATCTTGGTCACATAGCCAAGGTAAACTTCATCCCCTTCCGTCAGTGTTCTGAACGCGTTTGTCTGATCAAGGACAAACGCCTTTCCTGGAATGACTGCTTTCAAATCGGAACGCTCAATCTCTATCAGCTTCCGGAGGTTGGCCGGAATGTCGCTCGAAATCACCGGATTGAAAGGATCAATCATCAGATAATTTGGCGTTATGGTTCGTTCACCGGGAGCGCTCGCAAGCTCTGCGACCGACGAGAAATATGCATGGACGACCATCTCAAAGGTGACCAAAATGCCGCCCGGCTCATCCTCTTTGGGAGCTATCTCAAGCCCCTTCACATTCATTTTTTTGATCTTGTAGAGTTTACGACCGTTTTCAAGGTACCAGATGAACCTGTAAAAGTTTTCAAACGGCGCCTCGCCCCTTAAATTGTACACATTGAACCCGTAGTTCCCTTTTTGCTCTACTCCAGTGTACAGAAGGTCAAGTTTCACATCGCCACTCAAGTCAATCAATCGGCTGAAATATGCATAGGTCTGAGACGTAACATCCACCGGTGGGATATCCTTGTTCCGGTTTTCCCAGCGCTTCTTTGTGTCCGCAAGGTTGGCGCTCAGATCGTTGAACTCCGCCACCAAGTTTGGCGTGTTCTGCAGCTGGTCCTCAATGGTGCGGATCTCTGTCTCAATCTTGTTGAGTTTCCCCGGAAGATTGAAGCCGCGGACATACACTCCTACTCCAAGGACGAGGAAGAGCAGGACGCCCAGCACGACGCTATTTCGTATTTTGTATGACAAGGCTACTCTCCTTTGATCATCAGGTCGATAGTGCTACTGCCCGGACGGGGCAGGTACTTCAATCTTATACCGATAGACGGCCTGCTCACGAATCGCCTGCACATTTACTTCCTTCAGGAGCGTGTTATCAAACAATGTTGCGAGCCGCGGGATGCGGGTCCGGTACACCGTAAACCCGTTTACAGTCATCACGCCGGCATCACCAGTTGAGAAGTCCGTCAACCAGATCGAATTCAAGTCCTCCACACCGTGGCTAAACTGGGTGAAGACCTTGCTCCATCGTTCACTACCTGGCACAAGGGTGTCATACAATGCCAGGGAAGTCTGGTAGCGGGCTATTTGTTGCTGGAGGTCAATGATGGAATTCTGCACTGCCTCATTCTCCGCAAGCTGGACTTTCTTTCGTTCGAGGACGTCAGACTGCTCGACGATATCGCGCTGCTTTCGCGCAATCGACCATGTGAAGAACAGGGTCGAAAAGAAGAGCAGGAGGAGGAGGAGATATCCGTGCCATGCCAGTTTGAAGACACGCTGACCTTCCCGCACAATCGCGGGTAAGAGGTTAATATTGTAAATTCTCGGGTTCGTGGGATCCAACACCTTCCATGCCGCGGCAATAGGCACGGCAAACTCCGAGATTGACTCCTGTTGTTCAGGAGGCAACGGACTGGAATCAAGCTGAGGCGTCAACAGGTAGTCGACTTCTTGATCAGGGAGTTGCTGGGTGAGGAACTCTTTGAAGTTGATGCGACGACATTCGCCTGCAAGTATGATCTTACTGATGCGAGGGATGGCTAGATTATCCTGTTCCAGCAATAGCCTGCTGTAGACCGTGTTTTGGAGGTTCGGCGAATCGTACCCTTCTCCAAGGATCGGGGCAAACTGATAGAACTGACTCCCCCTCATGAAGATCAAGCGGGTAAACTCAACACCCACATAAATGATAACGGAAACTTCCTGTGGCTGAAGGTCATAGTTCAGCCTGACAAGGTTCATCAACGAAATGTCAGCGCTGTCGATCGCCGGGATCCGGGGCAACCTGTTACCCATGAACCCCTTGATGTTCTCAAGAGAATTGATGAGGCTAAGCCCATCTTCGCGGACCACACAGAGGAGGTTCCCCTCATCCGTGGTAATGGCATCTACAGCATCAGCTGCAGGCTGAAAGGCGCGAATGTTTCTAAGCTCTGCAAGGATTCGTTCCTTGAGCTTCTTCCCTTTCAAGCCAAAATCACTTTCCAGGAGGTGATAGTAGATCGCTGGTTCGGCGATGCTATAGGTCAGTGAGTACTTGTTGGAAGGATACTGGGCAAGAAGGCCCAGCAAGACGGCATTGTTGTCCTCCGATTGGGCTTCAATGCCGGAATCCGCAGAAATACCAGCGGGTAAGCTGAACGCATCGGCGGTGTCGGACATGCTGCCAACTTCAACTGCCTTGCGCTCTTCCAGCTTCGCTACAAGGGTCCCAGACCGCAACTCATGTACGGTGACCCGTTTTCCTTTTACGCTCAGATGAGCGAGCTTAACATCCAGACCGTCGACAAAGATTCCAAGGACTGTCTTGTTCGGCCCTTTCATAGAAGCCATAGGGGAGCTTCCTGTATTGTTCTAGAAAGTGTTCGTGATGACTCCTCGTACCCTCGCGTCAGTCTCCCACAGGAGTTAAGTTCATGATCTGCTGGAAGCGTCGCTTGTTGTTTGCCGTGACTATAGCGTTCTCCAGCGATATCCTCTTCTGCATGTACAATCTTTTCAGGTCCTGCTCAAGGGTGATCATTCCCAGATCACCTGATTCGGCCATCATCTGGTAGACTTCACCCGTATTATTGTTCTTAATCGCTGCCCGTACGGACGGGATCATTACCATAACTTCTTTTGCGAGAACCAGCTTCCCGTCCAAGCTCGGAACCAGTTTCTGTGACATCACACAACTCAACGTGTCCGCAAGACGCATCCTTACACGTTCTTGCTCGACCGGTGGAACTTCGCCAATGACACGATCTATGGTTTCCACGGCCGAGGCGGTGTGGAGCGTCGAGAACACTTTATGACCACTATCTGTGATTTCGAGAGCCGTCATAATTGTATCCGGATCGCGCATTTCTCCGATTACAATGATATCGGGGTCTTGTCGCAATGCCTGAATGGCCCCTTCCTTGAACGACAGAACATCTCGTCCCACTTCTCGATGGCGGATAATGCAACGATCCGGTTTATGAACATACTCCACCGGGGATGCAATGATCACAACATGCGCATCTACGGTATGGTTGTTTGCGTCGATGATACTGTCGAGTGTAGCGCTTTTCCCCGAACCCGTGATGCCAGTGATAAGCGTGAGCCCTTGCTGCGTATAGGAGAGACTGAGCGCTTTAGTTACATTCGGATTGAGTTCCAGATTCTTGTACGGACGAACCGTCGCGTTAATAGCGCGCATGTTGAGCGCCAGTTGATCGAGGTCGAAGTACGCGTCCGCGCGAAACCTGAACATCTTGTCGTCTTCAACGATACTGTATGAGAAATCAAGATTTCGGTTTTCATACAGGAAAAGGCGCTGCCGCTCAATCAAGACGCTCTGAATGAGAACGTTAAACTCATCATGTGTGAATTTCCCAATCGCAGCATCGACCTTCTTGTCACCATACACGCGATACCAGATGTGACCGCCACATCCATAACCGCCCATATCTATATCTGATGCGTTGATTTTGCTCATCCGCGTCAGGTAGCTGTCCATGAGCTTCCGTAGGGCAGTACGCTCGGCGGGAGATTGTTTCGAGACCAAATCCCCAATTAGCATCTGCCGTTCCATGCCTGGGGCTGTATCCGGGATGGATGCTGCGATATCCTGCAATGTTTTTACTGCTGTTGCTATCATCTCAAGCTCTCTTGGTCACTTTCCGTTGCGTGCTTTCGCCGTCCGCTCTGATATTGGTCACACGAATTCACGTTGAATATATTCATTGACGTAAGTAATGTCAATGAATTTCTTGGGATTTGTGGAAAAGCATCGTTCATCTCATATCCTGCATGTTGTACCTATTTTTCCCACCACGAAACAAGCACGTAGCTGTCGGACGCTGGAAAGCCAGGAGGCGCTTGTTCATCATACCGTGGATCATGCCGAATTGTCTTTAAAAACCCATTAGAGATCACACCGCCGCTCATAAGACCGGTCGAAGTGGATGCAGCCATCGCCAGAGCCCCGAACTGGTTGATTCTCCCGCAGAGCCCGAGACCTGTGTTGTTGTACTCTTGCGCGGCAAACGTCCCTTCGTGCGTATAGATCGCAGCCTGAATATTCAGAACCGATGCTGATGTACGCGGGATCCAAAGCCCGGTGGCTGGATCCCGGGTTGTCACATATGCCATTCTTTGGGCAACCAGACCGAGCATATCAGGTGAAGACATGTTGCCGTTCGGGTTCGTTGCCGCAACAATATTTCCATCGATCCAGATGTTCCCTTTGGTATTACCTGCAGTTGTTCCCTTGAGGGCCACGACAGTCAACTGACCTTGGTAGGTCCCCTTGACGCGCACGTCTCCGTTTTTCACGGCCACAACGCCCGTACTTGTAAGGGTCGAGATAGGAATTGTATCGTTGCGCGTTCCGCCAGTCGTCGGTGGAATCCGGACATTCACATTCCCATTAGGGAAAAAAGTAAGTGCAACATCGTTATTCGTCAATAAGGCTCCGCCAGCGTTTGCGCGTGCCTCAAGATTGGTCAAGTTGCTTGCAGGACGATTAAGATATACTTGCCACTGATACCCCTTGTTATAAATAGGATTTGCTCCTGCCGCAAGGTTTGCCGCGAACTGAGCCGTTACTCGATCCTCAAAATACGGTCTCCCTGAGAGATTCCATCGACCGTTTGTGTGAGCTCGTCCAAAAAGTGAATCACCTGTAATTTTCCACATATTGACACCTGATGGAGCCGCAGTGCTCCCAGGAGCAAGGTAACCGTTCGTCTCCGATTGGGAGAAATAAGCATACTCCGCAAACCGTCGGTGCCTGAGTTTCGCCACGATGGTATCGCGGATGATCTGGTTTTCAGCAATGTTGTCGTAGAGATCAATCTTTGATGTGGACACCACCACGACACTATCTCCATTTGAATTCAAGCTGTCTACCCGAACGGTGTATGTCCCCCCTGCGAACGAATCGGTGCCGGAGACAATTGCCACTGGAGGAACCAGTAGCGCACTGGTTGCAATGTTCGCTCCTGCCGATGCGATGTTGTGCGCCATCGTTCGTCCATAGTACTCGGTATATGTATCCATCGAGTCCGTGCTGGATCTGTTGATGTTGAACAGTGCGATACCCAGAACAAGAGTCAACCCGATCACATAGACGATACTTGCTTTTCCCATAGACCCCCCTACTTAGATGAAGAACTAGAACCTGCTATCATTCGCCGGTGCCTAGCCGTGCCGCCGGATATTGCGCGATGCAAGCCGCGTTTGTCTCCAAAAGGCAGCAGCGTATCCCATATCTGCATAACTCAATTCAGGATTTAATTGATCTTGCACCTTGTATGGACTCTCAATCATCATCGTCGTCTCTATGATCCAGATCCGTCGAAGGTCGGCTATTGGTAGCGGGTACGACGACGAAATCTCGACTCCATCCTGATCCAGGTACTTGAGATGAAACTCTGTCACACCCAACCCTGGCGCTGCGACCGCCCCTTCTCCACTCACTGATCTGAAGAGGCCGCGGATGTTCGGGTTTGCCATCGACGTGAGTTTCGGTCCCGCATACCACGAAACCGTATCAATGGTGCCGTTGTTGTCAATGTCCGACAAGAAGGTCAACCGACTCGAGTCAGCTACGATAATTGCGGCCGAAGGATCAGCAATTCGGTATGCGATTTTCCTGAAATCGTACTCGATCGTTTGAACGATGTCAACCAAAGATTCCTGGACGTTGAGACTGGCCTTTGAAGCATCTGCACTCCCCGCAATACTCGCGTTCAGGCGCAACCCCAATAGGATGACGAAGGCTGCGATCAACGTCGACCAGATTAAATCAAGAATTACACTCATGATATCCCTTCCACAAGGCAGATTCTCATACTCACCAATAACTCATTACGGCCGGATACACGAGTGTATCCTGTGCCTGCCCGATCGGTAATATCCGGGGACTCGTGACTTCCACTCGGATCTTCTTGTGCCACGTTCGCGCAGAAGTGGTGTCATCGAGAGCTGTACTGTTGACGTAGTTGACTCTTGCTCTCACATAGTATCTGGCTCTCAACCCAGGAACAACGAGAATCGTATCCGCACCGGCAACCGCGCTCATGTCATTCGGGCTTGTATAGACTACAAACAGGTTATTGTAGTCATCAATATCGTCAAAGTCGTTTGTGCCGCCGCGATACCGCTCGCCTGATTCCTTCTGCAGGGTAGTCGAGAGAATCGACAGAGCCATCGTTGGAGGCACCGTGTCAGCCACAACTTCATCGAACATCTTCCCCATTGCCTCCTCAACCAGAGACGTCGCCAGCGACACCGCGGCAATTCCGAACTCGCTTGAATTTGTTACATCATTTGTCTCCATCACTGTCCTGTTGGCGTTAAGGGTAAGAATCCCCAGAAGCAATATTGCACCAATGACCAGCATGCTTTGACCGAGGTTCATACGTCACCCCGGAGGTTTCTGATAGCGAGTGTATTCGCACATTCCATCGGGTTAATCATCCGTTGTTGCTGATGCAATTTCTTCGAGCGTCGTTATACCATCCTTGATCCTCTCAATACCCGCCCTGCGAAGGGTCCACATCCCATCTTTCATCGCTTGGTTGCGAATCTGTTCCTCATCAATGTCGCCACCGGCCTTGACGATCAACCCGCGAATCTCACGGGTGAAATACAGCGCCTCGTGGATTGCAGCACGTCCTTTGTATCCGCCATTGCACTTATCGCAACCAACCGCTTCGTACATTGTCCGTGTTTCAAGGTCTTCTTCCGCGAAACCAAATTTCAGGTATACGTCCCGGTCAATTTCCTCCTTGGGGATGAGGCGTCTGCAGACTTTGCACAACGTCCGGACAAGACGCTGGGCCACAATTATATTAATGGCATACGCGATCAGGAATGGCTCGATCCCCATTTTGTACAGTCTAGCAACAGCGCTCGGTGCATCGTTTGTGTGAAGCGTGGAGAACGTGAGGTGGCCTGTGTTAGCGAGCTTGATGGCGATTTCTGACGTTGCTTTGTCACGCATTTCGCCGACGAGCACAATGTCCGGGTCATGCCGGAGAATACCGCGGATGGCCAGATCGAAGTTCATTTTTGGGCCAATTTTCAGCTGACGTGCACCGCGTATAATATATTCGACCGGGTCTTCGACTGTGAGGACATTCACCGTCGGGTCAATCACCTGGTGCAAGGCAGCAACCAGAGTTGTGCTCTTACCGCTTCCAGTCGGCCCGGTCAGGATGACGATCCCCTGAGGTTTCTCAATGGCTTTGTAGAAGAAATCTTTCGCTGGGCCCTGCAAGCCCAGCTTATCCAGGTCAGTGATAACCTTTCGATCGTCCAGCACACGGATGACGATGCTTTCAAACTTGTGTCTGAATTCGACACCCACGATCGGCATGATGGAGACGCGGAAGCGGATCATGTGGTCGTCGATAAGCCGCTGGATGAAACCGTCCTGAGACATTTCGCGTTCGAAACGGTCTATATTCTTGGAACGGTCTTTAACAACTGCGGCAACTGCCTCGGGCATCGTGTTCTCTTGCACATGCCACAGCTTCAGATTCCCATCCACTCGAAACCAAAACTCGGTTCGGTTCCCTTCCTTTGCGATAATGTGGATATCACTCACCCCCTGGCGCACGGCTTCAATCAACGAGCCTTCCACGAGGTTAACCAACGCGCTTTTTCCGATCTCCGCTTCGAGCGCCTCTTCATCAACGGCGCTTTCATCTTCCTTTACCTCGATGCCGACCTGTGAATCCTCAAGAAGTCGGAGGAACTCATTCTCCGGTGGAACAACCTGTTCCATGAGGTTCTGCAGTTCCTTGAGGCGGGTGTACACAACCTCGTACTTCTTCACGCCGAAATTGCGGGCAACCAGCGGGATGCGTCGATCGGTCGGGTCGGCGGCAATTACCACCAACTTATCCGGTTGTTTCTCGTCGAACTTGAGTGGGAGAATCTTGGCCTGCAACATCATGTCGCGTGCGCTCTCGGAAAGAGCATCAACAAACTTCCTAATGAAATCAATCCGTTGTTTCTCGATGTTTTCATCAGCAAGGTAGATCTCCCGGAACGCATAGAGATCGGCAACTTCTCTGAACACCGCGTCGTGGTCGGCATTGAAATCGTGGACGAGGATCTGCCCTAGATTCCGCCGGTTCTTCTTCCCTTCGGAGTCTTTGACCTTGAGCGACTTCTCCAGCGTCTCGTAGTCAATGATTCCTTTTTTGAGGAGTGCGAACCCTATCTTATCTGTAATGTCAATCTGTGCCATTGCGCTGTCTGTTCATTGTTGGGGGATAGACACACATTACGTCAAGGACTTTTCAGCGTGCTGCACTGTGGCGTGACCCAGCGCCGGGTTCTTGGGCCGAATGGTCGCCGTCTCGGACGACACAATCGTCAGGGCCGTCAACACAACCATGATGATCATCGAAATCATCAACTGAATATAGTCAATCGCATTCCTCATTTTGTACGACGTTTCCTTCTCGTAGTACTCCGCCAGCTGAAGGGCCGTGTTCTTTACTGTCCCTGTCTCGGCTCCCGAGTGGAATCGCGAAATCGCAGTTTTCGTAAAGACACCCGTCGCTTCGAACGCTTCGGTGATACCCGCACCCTTTTGGATCATCAGGGGAAGTGCGATGGTCTTGATTTGGTGCTCCATGTACTTGTTGCCGCATGCCTCAGATGCCATACGGATGACCTCGATATTCTCGCCCGCCCCACTGTACAGGGCATAGAATACCCGGCAGAAGATCTCGATGCTCATCTTATGGAGGAGTTGTCCCATTGCGGGGACCTTCCAGATGTAACGATCAAGAATGAAACGCCCCTTTTCCGTCGTGAAGAAACGAACTGCGAGAATGGTGGGGATGATTGTCCCGATGAGAATTATCACAATGTTCTCCACCAGAAAATCGCTAAGCGCGAGCGTTGCCCGGGTCATTGGCGGTAGTTCAATATTAAACTTCCGGAACAAATTGGCAGTCGCCGGAAAGATGTATCCGACATAGTAAACCACCGCACCGAACAGAACGAAGAGAGTCACAATGGGCATGATCAGCGCGCTCTTGAGGTTCTTTTTAAATTCCGACTGGCGCTCCAAAAACTTCGCCGTGCTGTCATAGATTTCGGCCATGTTACCACTCTTCGAGGCCAAGCCGAGCATGTGGGCGGTGAACCGACCGAGAACTGCTTCGTGCTTGATGAACGCACGCTCGCTGTCTTTGCCCTGTTTCAGTTCGGCGTTGATATCCTTGATCGCCTCGCGCAGGGTCCTGTTCTGAATGTCGTTCACCAGCAACTGCATGATCTCATTGAACGGAAGCTTCTGCCGTATAAGGTCCGCACTCACCCGCACGAAGGTCACGATTTCAGTAGCGGGCGGTCTTGCTTTGAAGTTGATGAGCCGCTTCTGAATTCGGATTACACGGTAGCCCATTTTCTGAAGGGCTTCCTGAACCTCTCCTTTGGTGAAGGCTTTCTGCTCACCAATTACAGGTTTCTCCGTCCCGCGCTGTACTTTGTACACCCACGTGGAGCGAGGAACAACATGCAACAGCTTGAATTTTCGCTGCTGCGCCATGACTGCTGCTTTCTGCTTGGCCGACCGGGTGGAGTCCGCTTCCAGGATACCTTGGACCGGTTTTCCACCAGCAGTGACACCTTCGATTCTGAACTCTGCCATGATGCATTCCTCTTACGTTAAATTGTACGCTGTATCACACTCTCTCTATTGAACACGTAAAGGGTAAGCTCCCCCGTTGGAATCGCCCGACGTCTTACTAGATCCCCCACCTAGCAAAACAAGCGAACCAACAAGGGGAGGTACCCCCTATTACGACTCCCCCCTGTTTGTACTAATCCTCTGTCTAGATTCCTACATCCTCTTTTTTGTGTTGCTCAGACTGTTGCTTCCGAACATCGGTCTAGTTGCCGTTGGAGTCGTCTACATAGACGCTGTCGGGGAATACCAGCACAACAACTTTGACCTTATTAGTCCCATCAATTCCAGTTTCACGCCCAATCCCGGTAATCTGAACCGAGGCCGGTGTTCCTGTTACTGGATCCGGAGACAGTGAGTACGTCCCATTAGCGTTGATGGGTTTTGTCGTCAGCTTGCTCAACGTGAGACCTGTAAATCTCCTCTGTCCACCACCAAAAACCGTTGGGCGCCGATAGTGCTGCTGTGCCGCCGAAGCAAGATGTGTCAGATCGTTTGTGAGCGCATCTCTGTTCGTGGCAGCCGCCTGGTCCCGAAACATGAAGAGTCCCACTGCAATCATGATTCCAACGAGGACGACGCCGACGACGATTAGCAATAACTGTTGAGTGCCCATGGCTTTACCGTTTTGTGAAAATAGTGAACGGGCTCCCCGACAAGGGAAGCCCGTTCAAGCATGCGTTAGTTAACTTCTACAATGTACGTGCTATCCGAAAGCACGTTCATCGTAAGATGAATCACCGTCGAACCGTCATTGCCATTCTCCGTGCCATATCCTTCGATAACAGCTGTCTGGCCTGCTGCCGAGGTCAGCCCGTATGAACCGTTTGCATTGATTGACTTGGAGGTCAGCTTTACGAGGGTCAGACCGTCAAAGTCACCCTGGCCGCCACCCAACGCCGTCGGACGACGATAGTACTGTTGCGCACGTGAGGCGAGGTTCACGAGATCGTTCGTGACCGCATCGCGGTTCGCCGACACTGCGTTATCCTGGAACATCGTGATGCCGACCGCCACTGCGATACCGACAACGATGACGCCAAGGATGATTAACAAAAGTTGCTGCTGTCCCATGGTGGAGCTCCTTTATTGGTGAATGTGATTAAATGTGGGAGTTAGTTGTTTGTATTCATTTGTGTTTGTGCAACAGAATGTCCCAAGCGCCATGCCAGAATTAGAATTCATTGAGCGACCGTCAAAACAGGCTTTCTGGTGTGGGTTTTGGATGCTTGTGGTAAAAGTAACTGGACGAGAGTCAGAATTTCCGATACCTATTGTAATGACGAACTTTAACGAATCAGTCGTTTGTGGTGCCACTGATGATCTCATCCATTGTAGTGATGCCACTCTTCACCAATTCAATACCAGACTGTCGAAGCGTCTGCATGCCGTGGGCCACAGCCGTATCACGGATGGCGTTAACGTCGATCTTGTCTCCACTCTCAAGGATAATGTCTCGGACTTCTTGCGTCACATACAGCGACTCGTGAATCGCAGTACGGCCCTTGAACCCACCAACGCAATTGATACATCCCACTGCCCGGTAAAACGTTGTTGTCTCTGCCTCTTCCTGCGTAAATCCTGTCTTTGCGAGAAGCATATCGCTCACCTGTGAAACAGGCTGTTTGCACTTTTCACAGAGTTTTCGGACAAGACGTTGCGCAACTACAATATTTAGTGCCTGAGCAAGAAGAAAGGGTTCCACACCTATTTTGAAAAGCCGCGAGACAGCGCTTGGCGCGTCATTCGTGTGCAGGGTCGAAAATGTCAGATGGCCGGTATTTGCAAGCTTGATGGCAAGATCTGCGGTAATTCGATCACGGATCTCTCCCACCATCACAATGTCAGGATCGTGACGAAGGATCGCGCGCAAGGCATCATCGAAATTGAGTTTATGGTTCAGCTTTACCTGCCGCGCTCCTTCAAGCAGATATTCCACTGGGTCTTCGACTGTAATAGTATTACGTGATGGATGCATCACGGACCGAAGCGCAGCAACGAGTGTCGTGCTTTTTCCGCTCCCCGTTGGTCCCGTTAGAATTACCATGCCATGCGGTTTCGCGATCGCCTCACCGAAAACCTTCAATGAGTAGGGATCGAAACCGATTGCCTCCAGGGTAACGGATGCGTCCGCGTCCTTCAAAATGCGGATCACGACGGATTCGAATTTGCCGGACAGCTCACGCGAGACAACTGGAATAATCGAAATGCGAAACCTGACCACTTGATTATCGATAACCTTCTGCGCCGAGCCATCCTGGGCGGCCATACGCTCAAACCTGTCGAGGTTCAACCCCCTGCCTTTAACAACCGCTACTACGGCTTCTGCGCGAGCATCCTCTATCGTGTACCACTCAGTCAACCTTCCGTCAAGTCTGAATGAGACTACCGTCTTGCGTGCTCCTTTAGGCATGATGTGAATGTCACTGGCACCGACACGCACAGCATCGGCGAAGAGATTTTCCACCAGCGCAATCAACTGGCTTCTGTTGATCTCTTTATCCAGCACCAAGTCCAACTCTGCATCCTCTTCCTCAAAAACCGAGTCTGAGCCGCCGAGCCCACTAACAACCTGCTGCTTATCCAAGGTGACCTGGCGCCAGAACTCCGCCCAGTCTCGCTCCTTCATGTAACATATTTCGAACTTCTTGTAGGTGAACGAACGTGCTACTTCATACACTTCGCGATCAGAAGGGTTGGGGGTAACGACCAACATTTTGTCCGGCTGGTTTTCGGGAACTTCGTATGGAAGAACTTTGTGCTTGAGTGCCAGTTGGTAGATTGACTCCGGAAGCCCAGCAAGAAGTTTGTTGACCGTCGACGGAGGTAGCCTCCTTGCATTCCGATCATTAAGGTCGATCATGCGAAAGGAGTAGAAGTGAGCGACTTCATTATATAGGATGTCCCGTGGAACGCTGAACTCATCCGCAAGGATTTCCACGAGGCTTTTCTTCCCGCGTCCATTCTGTTCGTGTTTCCATGCCGACGCCCGAAGTGCAACTTCCTCAGTCACGATCTTGGATCGGACCAAATGCTCCATGAAGGAGGACATGAATGGTTGTCCAGCACCGTTCGACATGGTGTCGTTCGCTGGGTGTGACGACACGGATGATGCTTCCTCATCCTCGAGGGGCCGTTGTAGGGGATGTACATTTCCCGAAATTGACACAGTGTTCCGCTCCTTGGCAAAGATTGGTTTTCTACAGTGAATGACGCGCGTATCAGACGGACTTTAGCTGCTTTGTTGGTTTCAGGCTTTCAATCAGAGATACGAGCGTCTCCACCGGCGCTGTTTTGCTGATGAAGAAATCGATCTTGGAATCAACTACTACATTTCGTGTGTGCTCGTCATCGTACCCTGAGATGAAGATGAAAGGAATGTCCTGAAAGTCCGTAAACTCACGAACGTAACTGTGGAACCGAGTCCCGTCAAGCGTCGGCATAAAAACATCGGATACGATAACGTCGACCTTCTCTCCTTCCAAGAACTCCCGGGCCTGCTTTCCATCCTCCGCAAGAAAAACCTCGTAACCATAGTCGCGCAGCAAGTCACCCATGACGTTGAGGAAACCCTTATTGTCGTCAACAACCAAGATTCTCATAGTCAACCTTCTGACAATGTGGACATTCGAGAGGTTCTTATTTGTAAGTCATGATTTGCGCAAAGGTTAAGCCAGAAAGGAGGGCCTAAAACGAGTTAAACTGGGGGATTTCGAGAGCTTATGCCATGTAAGTTTTACCTTAACGGCAGATTTGACCATGTGGATACATAGCTTTCTCGAAAAGCTGGGAACTGCGCACAAACAAAGAAAGGCATCACGAAATCGTGATGCCTCTGTGGGCCCTGCAGGGCTCGAACCTGCGACCCGCAGA
>Ga0209640_10002949_pt1 | contig 14899 bp, 10 predicted proteins | sample RifCSP10_1_FD_184018 | JGI IMG/M metagenome (GOLD analysis project Ga0209640, IMG submission 184018) | Soil microbial communities from Rifle, Colorado - Rifle CSP2_sed 10_1 (SPAdes) (version 2) | ecosystem: Environmental > Terrestrial > Deep subsurface > Rock core/Sediment | place: Rifle...
GGCCGCACTACCCGAACCAGAACCTGTTCCCGGACTACCGGAACGGCAAGCCGCACCGCGAGACCATCGACGGCGTGATGGTGGAGCGGCTCCGCACCTGGGCTCCGCGCAGCCGCTCGGCGGTGGCGCGGATCATCGGCGAAGCGCTGTTCCTGTTGCGGGGCGTGGCCGCGCTGGCGACCGGGCGGGTGCCGAAGCATCGCCTGGTGCTGTCGCTGTGCCCGTCCGTGCTGAGCGTCGCGCTCGGCAACCTGGCCCGGCACCGCGCCGGCCGGCACGTCGGGATCGTGCACGACATTCAATCGGGCCTGGCGCAAGGCCTCGGCATGGTGGGTGACGGCCGTCTGGTGCGGCTGATGCGCTGGTGCGAGCGGACCGTGCTCAACCGGCTCGATCTGATCGTGGTGTTGTCGCCGGCGATGCGAGACCAGCTGATTCGCATCGGCGTCGCCACGCCCATCGAGGTGGTGCCGATCTGGGTGGATACCGATCGTATCCGGCCGCGCGATGGCGCCCGCAACGGCGGCCTGCGGCTTCTGTACAGCGGCAACCTCGGCCGCAAGCAGGGGCTGGGCCAGATCGTTGCGCTGGCGGAGCAGCTGCAGAAACGCCGCCCCGATATCGAGATCCTGGTACGCGGCGGCGGCAGCCATGCCGTCACCCTCGCGGCCGAGATCCTCGCCCGCGGCCTTGCCAACATACGGCTGGCCGATTTGCTGCCGCGCGAGCGCCTGTGCGACGGGCTGTGCGAGGGCGACATCCACCTCGTGCCGCAGGACCCCGAGGCGGCGGATTTCGCCGTGCCGTCCAAGGTGTTCAGCATCATGGCGGCGGGCCGGCCGTTCGTCGCCACGGCCAAGCCCGGCAGCACGCTGTGGCTGCTGCAGGAGGAGAGCGGCGGCTTCCTGTGCGTGCCGCCAAACGATCCGCAGGCCTTTGCAAAAGCCGTGTTGCGCCTGGCCGATGATCCCGCGGTGCGGCGGAGTTTGGGCGAGCGCGGCCGGCGGTATGTCGAGCAACACTGCGCCAAGCCGTACGTTCTCGACCGCTTTATGACCTTGGTCGATGGACTCGACGTCGTCAGGTGACGGCGCCGCGCCGCGCCGGCTGCTGATCTTCGAGCCGGCCGCCGACGGCCACCCGGTCGAGTGGCTGATGCATCTGATCCGCGCGTCGGCTAAGCGCGAGGAATTGTCGGTCTGGTTCGTGGTGGCCGCCGAGCTGCATGCGCGCCTGGTGGAGGCGTGCCCCCCTGCGGCGCGCGACCGGCTCCATGTGCTGCCGCTGCGGCCGGTTGAGCAGCGCCTGTGCCGGCATCGCACGCTAATCGTGAGCAGCCTCGCGCGCTGGTGGGTGATGCGCCGCTATTTGCGCCTGACCGGCGCGGATGCCGGGCATTTCCTGTTGCTCGACCATCTGTCGCTGCCGCTCGCGCTGGGCTTCGGCGCGTTCGGCCCGCCGCTCGGCGGAATCCTGTTCCGCCCCTCGGTCCATTACGGCGCGATCGGCGCCTACCTGCCGTCGCTTGCCGAGCGCATCCGCGATTGGCGGAAATCGATGCTGTATCGGCTGATGCTGCTCAACCGCGGGCTGACCCACGTGCTGTCGCTTGACCCGTATTTCCCCGATCATGCCGCGCGGCATTATTGGCGCGGCGCCAAGGTGCGGGCGTTGCCCGATCCTGTATATCCGCCCGAGCCGGTCGCCGCCGGGCACGATGCGCTGGCCGGGACGATTCCTGCGGCGCGCGTCGCGTTCGTGCTGTTCGGCTACCTCGCCGAACGCAAGGGCGTGCTGACCCTGCTCGATGCGCTGCGCCTGGTGCCGCAGGGTGTCGGCGAACGGATGGCGGTGGTGCTGGCCGGCAAGATCGAGCCGGCGATTCGCGACGCGGTGCAGCTCCGCATCCAGGCGCTGACCGCCGGGCAGCCGGACCTGTGGCTGCGCATCGAGGACCGCTGGATCCATAGTGCCGAACTCGACCGGCTGATCGCCCGATGCGATGTGGTGTTGGCGCCGTACCATCGCTTCGTCGGATCGAGCGGCGTGCTGCTGTGGGCCGCGCGCGCGGGCAAGCCGGTGCTCACCCAGGATTACGGGCTGATCGGACGGCTGGTGAACGACTTCGCGCTGGGAATCGCGGTCGATACCTCCGATGCGACGCGGCTCGCCGCCGCGATCGTGCGCATGGTCGAGCGCGGTCCGGAAGCGTTTTTCGATAGTCAATCCGCCGCGCGATTTGTTGACGATCGCTCGCCGGAACGCTTCGCCGCCGAGGTGTTCGCGGGGCTTCTCCACGCCTGACGTATTCCCTCGGCCACGGTTTGGTCACAGCGCCAAACGGCCGATCTGCTGACGCAAACTGGTCACAAGACCAGCGTGTTTCCGTATGGAGAATGATCTTGGTCAAACGCCACGTGCAGTACGCCGATCGGTGTTCGGTGATCGGCGATGAGCATCAGTGCGAGCAGCGGAAGTATCAGTGACATGCGTGAGCAAGTACTCGAGAAGCCGGCGTCCGACGTAACCGTCTCGCAATTCGTCGCCCGACCGGCGGCGGTACGGCCGGATATTCCGATCGGCGCCGCGACGCCGATTTCGGGGCCGGTGGTCAGCGGACTGCTCGGAATTTTCGATGCGATGGCGATCCTCGGACTCGGCTTTGCATCGATCTTCTGGATTACGCCGGACGCCGATTGGCAGTTCGCCGGTGTCGTGGTGCTGCTCGGCACGATGCTCGCGCTCAACCTGTTGCATCTGGTCGGCGCCTATCGGTTCGAGCGGCTGGGCGATATCGAATTCTCGGCGGGCCAAGTGCTGCTCGCCTGGTTCTTGATCATGGGCACGATCCTGGGGCTGGTCGCGGTGGCCGGCGCGGGCCACCGCAGCGAACATGGCTGGCTCGTGTTCTGGCTTGCCGGCGGGCTGCTCGTGCTGCTCGCCGCGCGCATCGGCTTGTTCTTCGCGATGCGCGCCTGGCGGAAGCGCGGCCGGCTGCGCCAGAACGTCGTGGTGATCGGCGCAGGCTCGATCGGCCAGACGCTGCTGCGTTATCTCAACGCGCGCCCGACACCGAACGTCCGCATCCTCGGCGTCTACGACGACCGTCTCACGCGCCTGCCGGCGCGCTGCATGAGCTATCCGATTCTCGGCACGGTCGACGATCTGATCGCGCACGCGCGCCACCATCGCATCGACCGGGTGATCGTCGCGCTGCCGCTGTCGGCCGATTGGCGGCTCTCGGAGATCATGAACAAGCTCCGCCTGATCCCGACCGACGTGCGGGTATGCGCCGATCAATTCGGCTTCCAGCTTCGCGCCTACGACAAGCGCGGCAACGCGGAGGTTCCGCTCCTCAAGGTGTGCGATAAGCCGCTGCGCGATTGGCGCTGGATCGGCAAGGAGATCGAGGACCGGGTGATCGCGGCCTTGATCCTGATCATGATCGCGCCGCTGATGCTGGTCATCGCGGCCGCCATCAAGCTCGATAGCCCCGGGCCGGTGTTCTTCAGGCAGAAGCGCTACGGCTACAACAACCGGCTGATCGAGATGCTCAAGTTCCGCACGATGTACCACCACGTGCAGGATCCCAATGCCGAGCTGCTTACCCGCCGCAACGATCCGCGCGTCACCCGGATCGGCGCATTCCTGCGCCGCACCTCGCTCGACGAGCTGCCGCAGTTCCTCAACGTGCTGCGCGGCGAAATGTCGATCGTGGGCCCGCGGCCGCACGCCACGCGCGCGAAGGCCGGCGGCCATCTCTATCAGGACGTGGTGAAGGGCTATGACGCGCGGCACCGGATGAAGCCTGGCATCACCGGCTGGGCGCAGGTGAACCGCTGGCGCGGTGAAACCGAAACTGTCGAGCAGATCGTGCGCCGCGTCGAGCACGACCTCTACTACATCGAGAACTGGTCCATCTTGTGGGATATCCGGATCATCTTGCGCACGGCATTCGGCGGCTTCACCGGAAGTAGCGCCTACTAAAGGGGGACGATGCGCTGCCTCTGGCTCACTCTGGCGGATCCCGAACCGCAGCTTAACGGCCAGTACATGTACTCCGGAGGACTCCTGGGCGCGTTCGCCCGCGCCGGGGCCGAGGTCGAGGTGTTGGGGCTGCAGCGGCCGGAATCCGGCCGCCGCAACGGCGACTACGACGACAGCATTCGCTGGTGGCTGATGGAGCGTCGGCCGCAGTCGGCCTGGTCGAGCCTGGCCTCGCCCATGCCGCACATCGTCCACCGCTGCATGACGCCGGGGGTCCGCCGCAAGCTCGATGGGCTCCTCGACCCCGGCCGCTGGGACGGCATCGTGTTCGATAACCTATCGACCGGCTGGGCCCTCAACCCGGTGCTGTCGCGCTATCCCAACCGGCGCAGCCGGCCCAAGCTGATCTACATCTCGCACAACCACGAAACCTCGCTGCGCCGGCAGGTGGCGTTCAACTACCCCAGCTTCTGGAAACGCCAGGCCATGTGGGTCGACGCGGTCAAAGTGGCGCGGCTGGAGCGTGCGATGGTCGATTCCGCCGACCTCATCACCGCGATCACGCCCGAGGATCGCGATCGCTACCAGTCGCAGCAGCCTGGCAAGCGCATCGATGTGATCACGCCGGGCTATCACGGCCGCGATGTGCCGGAACGGCGCATCACCCCGGAGACGCCGCGCCGCGCGATCATCGTGGGCTCGTTCGACTGGATTGCCAAGCGCCTGAACCTCGAGGAATTCGTCGCCGCCGCAGACCCCGTCTTCGCCGCGCACGGCGCCGAGCTCGAGGTGGTGGGCTCGGCCGAAGAATCGTTCCTGAAGCGCCTCCGGCGCCATGCGCGCGCCACCCGGTTCGTCGGCACGGTCGACAAGCTCGAGAAGTACATGGACGGGGCCCGCGTCGCGATCGTGCCGGAGCGCTCGGGCGGCGGCTTCAAGCTCAAGGTGCTGGACTACGTGTTCAACCGGCTGCCGATTCTGGCGCTGAACGGGTCGGTGGCCGGCGTGCCGCTCAAGCACAACAACGGCATCCTGCTGTTCGACAGCCACGAGGCGCTCGCGCGCGGCGTCCTGAGCGCGATGGACGACATCGAGCTCCTTAACCGGCTGCACAACGACGCCTATGCGCAGTGCCGCGCCAAGTTCGATTGGGGCTGCCGCGGCCAGCAGCTCTATTCGTCGATCGCCGCGCTATGAACGCGCAGCCCAGGACCGCGTACATGGCGGTGCCCCTGGAGACGCGGCAGCGGCTCAACTGGATCGACGTCGGCCTGGTGATCGTGTTCCTGATCGGCATCTATCTCGGCGTCTCGCTGCCGATCAGCGAGCGGATCCCGCTGCCGGCAGCGCCCGCCGGGTTCGCCGGGCTCATCATGCTGGTGCGGCGCCGCAACGACATCACGCCGGTTCATCTCGGCGCGCTGTTCGCCATCATTCTGCTGTATCTCTGCTCGATCCTCTCGGCGAGCGATTACTGGTATCTGTCAAAGCGGTTCACCGGCTTCGTTCAGATCAGCTACTCGCTGATCATCAGCTACGCGCTGTTCCTGACGCTGGTGAAAGCCGAGCGCAACCAGATCGCCAAAATCTTCCTCTGGTTCTGCCTCGTCATCGTCGTCGGCTGCGTGCTCGAGCAATATGGCGGGCTGCGCGCCATCAGCGATCAGGTCCGCCGCATGATCTACGATTTCGGCATCTACGAATCGGATCTGCGCGACGAAATCCTGTACGGGCGCGTGCGGCCGAAACTGTTCACCTCGGAACCGTCCGCGGTCACCATCGCCTATACCCTGTACGGTTTCGCCTGGTATGCGATCAGCCCGTGGCGCTGGAAGCTGCTCGGCTATCTCGCGCTGATCGGCGTCGGGCTTGCCGCAATGCCGGGACCGACGCTGCTCCTGATGATGATCTTGATCGTGCCCTACGAGCTGTTCCTGGCCGGCCGCTCCGATGGACAGCCGTCCCGCCCCGGCCGGCTGTTCGCGATCGCGGCGCTGTCGCTCGTGATCGTCTGCGCCGCGGCGTGGATCGGCAGCGTGGTCTATGCCGAGCGCCTTCGCTCGATCTCGCTCGGCGACGATCCCAGTTTCTTCTATCGCGTGACCGGCCCGATGTACGTGGCCTTCGACGTGATCCGCGATCATCCGTGGGCCGGCGCAGGCCTCACCGGCGAAGCCTACATCGCCGACCTGGCGATCAACGCGTTCATGAAATCGCCCACGTTCTCCACCAGCTGGCTGATCACTCGCATCGCCGATGTGATCACCAACTATTTCTGGCTGCACTGGATCTATCTCGGGCTGATCTGGGGCACCGTCATGATCATCGCGATCGCCTTCTGGCTCAGGCTGATCGGCGTGCCCAGCGCGCTGTTTTGCTGGATGGTGTGGGCAATCATGGGTCAGGCGTCCGGCGCCTATGTCGGGCCGAAGACCTGGGCGATCCTGTTCATCGCCGGCGCCGCCGCGGTGCTGGTCCGCCGCCAGCAACCCATGATGTACATCCCGGTCGAGGACCGGCGCGACCCGTTGCGTCCCTTCCCCTTGCTCCAGCCGGGACGCGGCGCCGCAAGATGACCGAACCGGCAATCAGCCGTCGCGGCCTGATTGCCGCCGGCGCAGGTGCGGCGGCGCTGGGTACGACGGCGGTTGCGAGCATCACGCGAAGCGCGCCGTACGGCGAAGGCGGGCGCGTTCTGTCGGCGGCGAATTTCGGCGCGGTCGGCGACGGATCCACCGACGACACCCGCGCGCTTCAACTCGGGCTCGATGCCGCGTTCAACGGCAGCGAGCAGGGCATCCTGATCATCCCGCCGGGGAACTATCGGGTCACGCGCACGCTCAGGATCTCGCCGCCCAGCCATGTCGCCCGTCTCTCGGGCATCATCGGCCACGGCGCGCGGCTGATGTCGGACATCGGGAGCGGCCAAAACGTGCTGGAGGTTTCGGCCCGCAGCACCTTCCGCTTCCTGTTCATCGAGGGGCTCGACATCCTGGGCCGCGGTCGCGAAGGTCACGGTCTAGTGCTCGCGTGCGAGCGCAAGGATCATTACCTGTACAATTTCTGCCTGCGCGACGTCGTGGTGCAGAACTGCGGCGGCGATGGCTGCTACCTGTCCGGCAACGTGTTCGAAGGACAGATCATCAACAGCTATTTCCGCAAGAACGGCGGCAACGGTGCGACCTTCGAGCACGGCGCGGCCGGCGGGATCCTGTCGTCGGTGCACGTTTTCGGCTGCGTGTTCGGCGACAATGGCCGCTACGGCGCGGCAATGCTGCGCGGCTGCTTCGACGTGTGCTTCCACGGCTGCTATTTCCTGTTGAGCGGCCGGGCGGGGCTGTTTGCCGAGAACGGCTGCAACCTTTTGTCCAACTGCGGGTTCGAGAACAACCACCAGGCCGCCGGCGGCTTTGCCGACGAGAACGCCGGCATCGTCTTGCAGACCTTCGGCACGCTGATCGGCTGCACCGGCTATTCGGTGTTCAAGCAGAGCCGGCTGATCCGCGCCGCGCTGGACGGACGGCTGGTGATGATCGGCTGCAGCGGTTCGGGCGACGGCCAGGCCAAGGCCGCCGGGCTCGCGCGCATCGGCTCGGCCGGCTTCAGGGCGGCCGCCACCATCGTCGGGTGCAGCGGCGCGATCGCATACGACCACGGGTTCGACGGGCTGGAAGTCGGCATGAACGGCGCCGGCGTGAAGTTCGGCTCCAACTGGCGCAGCCCCACGCTGCCGCAGCTCGGTGAATACCGCCTGTGGGTGGACGCCGGCGGCCGGCTCCGCATGAAGCGCGGCCCACCGGTTTCCGATACGGATGGTACTCCGGTCGGGACCTAGCTCCGAGGACGTCCACGTCAGAGGTTTCCCGACGGGCTGGCCCGCGATAGGCCCGGGGCCGCAAGGCTGGATGCCGCTCCAGGCCCCTTACGTATTCACCGCGGGATCGCGGCGCATCATGCGGGGCAGGCGAGCCAGCATCATAAGCGCGCGGCGGCTTTGCGGGATTGCGTAGTACGCGACCATGGCGGCAACTACCGCAGCGATCGCGACGATCAAGAGCCTGCCTGCCGTCGTGGCGAAGTCCCACGCCACCTCCTGCCGCAGCAGCCACACCGCGCCGGCGACGCACGGCGCCGCGGCGAACGACGGCAGCACGGCCGCGACCGCATCGTGCAGGCTGACCGGACCTTTCCGGGTGGCGAGCCACAAGCTCATCGGCAGGCGCAGGAACAGCCCGCCGACCGCATAGCACAGCGCGATCGCGGCTGGCCCGAACGACACCCCGGCCAGGATCAGCGCCACCGACAGCGCGGAATCGACGGCCGCCGCGCGCAACATCTCCTTCGGCCGGTTTTGCGACAAGTATAAAAGGTTCAGCGCGTACACGATCGGCAGCCACGCGACCGCGACGGCGAACGCCGCGACGACCGGCGTGGCGGCGCTCCAGCCGTGCCCGAACAACAACTCGACCACCCAATCGCATGTCACTGCGAGCAGCGCTCCGGCGGGGGCGGTCAGCATTGCGAGCTTCTCGATTATCTCGCGAAACGCGCTGCGGTAGCGCTCGTGCTGGCCCACCAGCCGGCTCAGCATGGGCATGGCCACCGCGTATATTGGGCCGTTCAGGTTGTTGAGCGGCAGCAACAGCAGCCGCGTCGCGCGCTCGTAGATGCCGAGCCACGCCGCGCCCCACAGCCAGCCGATCATCACCTGGTCGAGGTTGCGCGTGATCGCGGCCGCCACGTTCGAGCCCATGACCGAAGCGCCGAACAGCACCAGCTGGCCCATGCCGGGCACCAGGGCCGGTGCCGAAGGCCGCCAGCGGCACAGCAGCCAGCATCCCACCATTGTGAGACCGGGGCCGGTCAGGCGCTGCACCACCAGCGCCCAGTAATCGGCGCCGGAAACCGCGAGTGCGATGCCGGCTGCGAGCCCGATCATCTCCGCGCCGGTTTCCATGACGGCGATGGCTCCGAACCGCATCTGGCGGCGGAGCAGGGCCCAATGCTGCACGGTAAGGCCGCTCATCAGGAAGCCGAGCGCGAGCCAGCGTGTGATTTCGACGAGCTCCGGCTGGCCGTAGAATGCCGCAATCAGCGGCGCGGCCAGGAACAGCGCCAGCGCGATCACCGCCCCTGCGGACGTATTCATCCAGAACAGCGCGCTGACTTCCGCCTGCTTGAGGTCGGGCTTCTGGATGGTGGCGGCGGAAAGACCAAGCTCCTTCAGGACCTCGAGCGCGGCATAGAGCGCCGCGGCCATGGCGACCATGCCGAACGCCGCCGGGGGCAGCAGCCGCGTGAGCACGATGACCGCGGCGAACTGCAGCACCATCTTTAGCGCCTGCGCGCCGATGGTCACTGCGCCTCCGCGGAGCGATCGTCGAGCAAGATCCGGCACCAGGTGGGCTGTGCTCAGCTCCTGCTCAGCCGTACTGTGGCGCCGTGATCTGAGCCGCATGGCGCTCCAAATACCAACGGTATGTCCGCTTCAATCCCTCTTCCAGCGACACTTTGGGGCGCCAGCCCAACGCGGTGAGCCGCGACACGTCCACGAGCTTGCGCGGCGTCCCGTCGGGCTTCGAGGTGTCGAATCGGATGTTGCCGCTGAAGCCGGTGGCACGGCACACCGCTTCGGCCAGCCCGGTGATGGTCAGGTCCTGGCCGACTCCGATGTTGATGATCTCCTCGTCCGAATAGTGCCGCATGATAAACACCATGCCGTCCGCGGCATCGTCGACGTAGAGCAGCTCGCGCATCGGCTGGCCGGTGCCCCAGATCTCCAGCGATTCCGCGCCTTCGATCTTGGCGCGGTGCGCCTTGGCAATCAGCGCCGGCACGACATGGCTCGAGGTCAGGTCGAAATTGTCGCTCGGACCGTAGAGATTCGTCGGCATCACCGAGATGAAATCGCAGCCGTATTGCCGCCGGTAGGCCTGGGCGAGCTTGATGCCGGCGATCTTGGCCACCGCGTACCACTGGTTGGTCGGCTCCAGCGGGCCCGATAGCAGCGCGCTCTCCGGTATCGGTTGCGGCGCCATCCGCGGATAGATGCAGGACGAGCCCAGGAACATCAGCTTCTCGACGCCGTACCGCCGCGCGGCCTCCAGCACGTTGGTCTGGATCATCAGGTTGTCGTAGATGAACTCGGCCGGCCGCGTGTTGTTGGCGTGGATGCCGCCCACGCGCGCGGCCGCCAGGAACACCGCCCGCGGGTGCGACTCGCGCATCCAGCGGTCCACCTTCGCCGGATCGCGCAGGTCGAATTCCCCGCGCGGCGCGGTGATGATCTCGCAGTCTTCCGAGGCGAGGCGGCGGACTAGGGCCGAGCCGACGAGGCCGTTGTGGCCCGCGACCCAGACCCGCTTACCGCGCAACGCGTAGGCGAGGTTCATCGATGTCATTGAATCCTGCATCGCTATCATGCGGGTAGATCAAAGCGGCGCGATCCGCGGCGACCATCTCCGCGACCAATTGCTCGAACGAGGTCTTGTGCCGCCAGCCGAGCTTCTGGCGCGCCTTGCTGGGATCGCCCAGCAGCAGGTCCACCTCGGTCGGCCGGTAATAGCTCGCATCCACGGCGACCAGCGCCTCGCCGGTCTTCGTGCAATAGCCCTTCTCCTCGCGATCGTTGCCGTTCCAGATGATGGGGCGGCCGATGCAGCGGAACGCGTGCTCGACGAATTCGCGCACCGAATGGGTCTCGCCGGTGGCGAGCACGTAATCGTCGGGCCGCTCCTGCTGCAGGATCATCCACATGCCTTCGACATAATCGCGCGCATGGCCCCAGTCCCGCTTGGCGTCCAGGTTGCCGAGATAGAGCCGGCGCTGCAGCCCCGCCTCGATCGCCGCGACCGCGCGGGTGATCTTGCGGGTCACGAAGGTTTCGCCGCGCACCGGGGATTCGTGGTTGAACAGGATGCCGTTGGAGGCGTGCATGCCGTACGCCTCGCGGTAGTTCACCGTGATCCAGTACGCATACAGCTTCGCCACCGCGTACGGGCTGCGCGGATAGAACGGCGTGGTCTCGCTCTGGATCGGCTCCTGGACCTTGCCGTAAAGCTCGGAGGTGGAGGCCTGGTAGAACCGCACCTTGTCCTTCATCTTCAGCATGCAGATGGCTTCGAGGAGGCGGAGCGTGCCGAGCGCGTCGGTGTTGGCGGTGTATTCCGGCGTCTCGAAGCTCACCTGCACGTGGCTCTGCGCCGCCAGATTGTAGATCTCGTCGGGCTGGGATTCGGCCAGCACGCGGATCAACGCGGTGGCGTCGGTCATGTCGCCGTAATGCAGCACCATGCGCCGGTCGGATTCATGCGGGTCCTGGTACAGATGATCGATGCGCTGCGTATTGATCGAGGACGAGCGCCGCTTGATGCCGTGGACCACATAGCCCTTGTTCAACAGAAGCTCCGCCAAGTACGCGCCGTCCTGACCGGTTATGCCGGTGATCAACGCCGTCTTATTCGACATGCACTACTCCTCTGAAACCCGCCATGCGAACGCCGGCACGGCAGCCTCGTCCCACTACGAAAACGCAATCGCCTCCGCGACCCGATCCCACGAATAGCTGTTCAACACCCGGCGCTGGCCGCTTTGGCCCATGCGTGCAAGCCGATCCGGGTCCATCAGAGCCGCGACGATGGCATTGGCAAGCTCGTCCGGGTCGGGGCGCGCGACCAGGAAGCCGTGCCGCCCGCCCTCCACGATCTCGGGCAGACCGTTGCGCGCCAGGCCCATCGCCGGGGTGCGCGACAACAGCGCCTCCAGATACACCTGCCCCCAGGGATCGTTCAGCATCGGCTGCACCAGAAGCGTCGCGCTGCGGAACAGGCCTTGCAGCTCTGCCCAGGGCAGATGGTCGCGGAACACGATGTTGGGGTGCGGCTTGACCAGGCGACGGCTGCGCTCGTCGCCGACAATGGTGAGCGTAAGGTCGCGGCGACGCTCCAGCGCCCGGTGAAGGGCGGCGACCAGAAGCTCGCCGCCCTTCGCCTTGAACAGATGCTTGGCCACGAACAACAGCGCCGGCCGGGTGTAATCCTTCGGACCGTTGTATGGCTCGATCTGACCCATGCCGGAACCGATCGCGCTCACCCGCTCCTCGGGCACCCCGTAATGCTCGATGATGTGATCGCGAACGTATTCGGCGAACGTGAAGATGTGGGCGAGGCCGGCGAGCGATTCCCGCTCCAGCCGCTCGAACTCGAGGCGCGCCTTGCGGCTATAGCTCGGCGCATCCGGGCGATACCGCAGCGACAGCGCCCATGTCTGGTCGCAATACAGATAGTGCTTCACGCCGCGGAGCAGGTCGGCTGGCGGCAGATCGAGCGCACCGGTGTGCAGCACCGCATCGCACTCCATCTGCTCGGCGGCGGTGGCGAGCTGCGCTGCGTGACGGCGGCGCGCCTGTCCGCAGCGCAGGATCTGCTCGCCGTTCACCAGCTTTCCGTAGCCTGCGAGCGGATAGCCAGCGGCGAGCACGAGCTTCATCACCGGGTTCAGGCGCGGCCGATAGGTCTCTACGCCGATCCCCAACGCCTCAAAGCGCGTAGCAAGATTGGACGACACGCCCGACCACGTGCGCGGACTGCGCGGATCGCCGAACAGCGACGTGATCAATACGCGATCGAAGCGACGGCCCCTGGCCGCTTCGACCGGCCGGGACACTCGGATCTGCAAAGTCGCGTTCATATGGGTGGCAACAGGGCCCCTGTGGTCGGGCGCCATGGAACGATAGGGGGCTCACCGCCGCCAGTGATCAACCTGTGACTTGGCGGGTGATTACCGCGAGATTTGAGATAGTTGCGGTTCACAGATTGATCACAATGGCATGCCGCGCAGGGCAGCTACCCTGGCCGGCCAATGAAGCCGCCCGCCAATTCCGCCCGCGGTTCCGGGACCCCGCCGCAGGACGGCGGCGTGCCGCCGAACATCGTCTTCTTCGCCCCGGATATTTCCGACGTCAGCACGATCAAGCGCGCCCAGGCGTTCATCGACCACGGGTATGGCGTGACGGTGGTCGGTTTCCGGCGCGACCGCTACAACCGCGAATACCGTCCCCAATGGCCCTGCATCCTGGTCGGCCGGACCAGGGACGGCCGCTATGGCCAGCGGCTGTTGTCGCTGTTCTCGTCGCTGCCCATCGTGCTCGCCCACGGGCGAACGCTCAAGGCCGCGTCGGTGATCTATACCCGTAACATCGATCAGCTGCTGCTGGCGCTGATCGCGCGCAAGATCGTCGGCAGCCGGGCGCCAATCGTCTACGAAGTGTTGGATATTCCCGCGATCCTGGTAGAGCACGGTATCGGCTCGACCCTGCTGCGTTGGCTGGAGCGGCGGGCGCTCCGCCAGGTCAGCGTGCTGGTGCTGTCTTCGCCCGGCTTTCACCGCAACTACTATCAGCCGGTGCAGCACTATGGCGGCGCGTGGCTGCTGGTGGAGAACCGGCTGCACCCTTCGGCGCTGCAGTATGTCGATGCCGGACGCAAGCAGCCGCGCGTCGACCAAGATCGGCGCCGCGGCTACCAATGGGTGGTCGGCTATGTCGGGCTGATCCGCGGCAAGGCGACCTTCGACCTGATCACCCGTCTCGCCGAGCGGCTTTCGGATCGTGTGCTGTTCAAGTTCAGCGGCGTGCTCACGACGGTGGACGAGCACCGCTTCATGCGCGCGCTGTCGCGCCACAAGAACATCATCTACGAAGGCGCATACGTGAATCCGCGCGATCTTGGCGCGATCTACCCGAAGATCGATTTCGTCTGGGCGCTCGATCTGGAGCACGTCGCGCACAACTCGCGCTGGCTGCTGCCATGCCGGTTCTACGAGGCCGGCCTGTTCGGCAAGCCGTGCCTGGCGGTGCGCGACTTCGAGGTCGGACGGTTCATCGAGAAGCTGGGCGTGGGCTGGACCTTCTCGGAGCCGTTCGAGGAGTCGCTGGTGCGGTTCTTCGAGACCGTCACGCCGGAGGAATATGCCGACAAGCGCGACCGGCTGCGCGCGCTGCCGCTCGACACCTTCATCGCGGGCGACGAGGTCGCGGACATTTTCCGGCTGCTGGGCCACCCGCCGCGGGGCGAGGCGCCGCAGCCCTACAAAACCGTGGCTGAGGACGCGGCGCTTCGTTAAAGCTTCCCGCCATAAGGCGGGGAGGCCACGATGTTCTCGAAAACCTGGATGACGTCGCCGCGCAAATACGGCGTGCTTGTCGAGCGCGACGTGCGGATACCGGTGCGCCCCGGCATCGCGCTCGACTCCGACATCTTCCGGCCCGACGACGGCGGCAAGTTCCCGGCGCTCTTGGCGGTGCACGCCTATCCCAAGCCGACGCAATCGATGGAGATCATGCCGATCGGCTTCTCCTACGCGCGCGGCTTCATGGAAACCGGCGACTTCAATTTCTACGTCCGCCGCGGCTACGCGCTGGTCATCGTGTCGATCACCGGCACCGGCGGCTCGGACGGCATCTTCGAAAACATCGACCCGCAATCGATCCAGGACGTCGCCGCGGCGATCCAGTGGACCGCGCAGCAGCCCTGGTGCGACGGCAATATCGGCATGACCGGCGTGTCGCACTTCTCGCGCGTGGCCAAGCGGGTGGCCGCGATCAACCCGCCGCACCTGAAATGCATCTTCGCGCCGTACGGTTGGACCGATTCCTACCGCGACCTGTACTACCACGGCGGCATCTTCAATTTCGGCTTCATGGAGCACTGGCTGTCCTCGCGCGGCGGCTCGTTCAAGGTGAAGAACGGGCTGCGCGAGCGCTGGGGCAAGGAGCGCTACGAGGCGGCGCTCAAGCAGGCGCTGGCCGATCCGGAGATCCAGCCCTGGCCGTATCTGATGCAGGCGTTGCGCAACCCCGACCAGGCCACCAACTCGATCGCGTGCGACGTGATCCTCAACAACCTGATCACCG